>Ga0210409_10009124_pt1 | contig 10049 bp, 9 predicted proteins | sample IncBWH17MmetaG_FD_161649 | JGI IMG/M metagenome (GOLD analysis project Ga0210409, IMG submission 161649) | Forest soil microbial communities from Barre Woods Harvard Forest LTER site, Petersham, Massachusetts, United States - Inc-BW-H-17-M | ecosystem: Environmental > Terrestrial > Soil >...
GAGCTGGTGCAAAAGGGCAGATAGAAGCGCGTGCTCTGCCAGCCGATGCCGCCCATGAGATCCAGACCGGCCTTTTTGCTCAGCTTGGGTTGGTACATGGCATTGAAGTCCAAGATAATGGGGCGAAAGGGCTGGCCGCCGGGGCCGCCGTAAGCGCCCTGGCTTGCCTTCCAGGTGGTCTCAAAATTGAAGCCGACGCGTTTGTGGAAGATGACGTCCGCACTGATACTCGGGTAAAAGCCCCCTTTCTCAGGACAGATACCCGTAGTCGGGTTGCACGTGCCGGAGGACATAGTCGTGCCGCCGCCGAACATGGCGTCGGCTTGCTGCGCCTGGGCAAAGCAGGCTAGGAAGAAGAATCCGCAAATCATTGCCAGTAAGGCTGTCTTTCTCAAAAGGAACCTCCAATCAGTTCGCTACCGAATCGCTAGGATGCCTCCACTAAACCTCTGGGATGCAAGATGTCGCCATCATAGTTTTTGGCGGAGCAACACTCAAATGAGTGCGAGAAGGCCAGCGCCGGTGAAATGTCGTTTTGAGCGGCACCGGTTGGTCGTCTCCGCTGGTGAACCCCGGGATGGGCAAATAGTTGCATGAAGTTTTCAAGGAAACAGCGGCCCGGTTTCCGCGGACGGTTACTTTTTCGACCAGGTGCCGCCGCCGCGCAGGATGTGGTCAAGTGCAATAGGACCGCCGCCAAAAAACATCAGCGCGAAGGCAATCGTAGCCACTGCGAGCGGGAACTCGAATCCACCTTCGCCCATCAGTCCGTGGTGCCAATGGACTTTCCAGATGGCTACGCCCAGATCGATACAGATGGCGAAGGCAGCCAGGCGAGTGAAGAGTCCGACGAGAATCATGAGGCCGCCAAAGAACTCAGTGAAGGAAGACAGGTAGGCCGCCCAAGCCGGCAGTCCGAGGCTGGCGACAAACTGAGCGTGATGATGAAGTCCGCCGAAGACCTTGGGGTATCCGTGGCCGACCATAACGGCGCCAAGGGCCAGACGCATGACCAGCAGAGCGAGCGGTTGCAGACGGTCGAGGTAGCGCATCGATTCCTCCGGAGGAAACCATGAGGTTATCGCAGCTTTACCAATCCCGCCAACGGTCCGGCAGGTATGGCCTGAGAGGACAGCGGACAGATAAACACGCCGAAGAGTTTGCCGCCCGTTGTAATACTTCCGTACCGTCTCTAGTACTTCGGTTACCAGTCACGCGTTGACAGACTTGTTCTGCGCGCGCGGTACTTCTAATTGCGCTGTATTCTGGCACAACCACAATATATGGGTGTGAGACCTCAGTGGGCCCATTCTCAATTCCAGAAAACGGGCAGAAAACCCAGTAAAACACGGAGATTAGCTTGGAGGCGGGGTTTTTCGGGCGTGATATATGCTCTGGACACCGAAAGCCCTACCAGGCCGGGAACGACTCCCACGTTTAACCCGCGAGGCCGGAACAGCGGCGCAGGGAAGGATTTTGAGGAAAGTTAAGGACTATGGCCGACTCGCGAGAAGTGATGAATATTCGTCAGGCATCGCAGTACCTGGGAGTGAGTCCGGACACGCTTTATAAGTACGTCGGGGAACAACGAATCCCCGCATTCAAGCTGGGTAACCGCTGGCGCTTCAAGAAGTCGAAGCTGGACCAGTGGATGGAAGACAAGTCAAGCGAAGTGGAAACGCGGCCGAAACGCAAGACCAAAGCCGCGGGAGCGCAGTAAGAGTCGCAATGTCGAGAGCAAGCTTGTCCTGAGAGAAGTCAAAGGAACCTCGATACGGCCGGCGGGACGCCGGTGCTAAAACCGAGAAGCCGGCAAGACCGGCGCTACAAAAGGCGGGCACATGTTTGGAATGGGATCGAAAACAATGGTAGGTCTCGATGTGGGCTCCTCCAGCATCAAGGCGGTGGAGCTGAGGAAGACGCGTGCCGGGATTGAAGTGGCGCACCTGGGGCTGGAACCGCTGGCCTCCGACATCGTTGTGGACTCCATGATCGTGGACTCGGGAACGGTGTCGAGCGCAATTTCGAAACTGTTCAACGAGAACGAGATCAAGACCAAAGCCGTGGCCACGGCAGTAAGCGGCCATTCCGTGATCGTGAAAAAGATCTCGCTGCCCTCGATGAGCGACCAGGAATTGGCCGAGACCATCGAGAAGGAAGCGGCGTCACACATTCCCTTCGATCTGGCCGACGTCAGCCTGGACTACCAGATTCTGTCTGAAGAAGTGGGCAGCCCGCAGATGGATGTATTGCTGGTGGCAGTCAAGAAGGACAAGATTTTGAACTACACCAACGTACTCTCGATGGCCGGACGAAGCACGACTATTGTCGACATCGATGCCTTGGCGCTGCAGAACTGCTACGAGTACAACTACCAGCCGGCGCCGGGCCAGGTGGTGGCGCTCTTGAACCTGGGCGCGAGTGTGATGAACATCAACATCGTGAAAGGCACGACGCCGCTGTTTCCGCGCGACGTAAGCGTGGGTGGTCATCAGTACACGGACTCGCTGCAAAAGGAGTTGGACTTGAGCTTCGACGAGGCTGAGTCCCTTAAGCTGGGGAACAAGGTGGGGACAGTGAGTGAAGATGCAAAAGCGCCCATCCTGCAACAGGTGACCGAGATCATCGTGCTGGAAATCCAGAAGACGTTCGACTTCTTCCGGGCCAGCGCGGCGGGCGAGCACATCGAGAAGATTTACCTGGCGGGCGGGTCTTCCAAGGTACCCGGGCTGGTGGAGGCTTTGCGGCAAGAGTTCTCGATGCCAGTGGAACTATTCAATCCGTTCCAGCGGATCATTCCGCCGGCGGAAGGTCGAGGAGCGGAGTTAGTGGAGCAGAATCCGGGCCAGATGGCAGTGGCGGTGGGTTTGGCCCTGAGGAGCTTTGAATCCCTATGATCAGAATCAACCTGCTCGAAACAGCAAAGGGCAAGAATAAGCGGGCCGGCGTTCCGTCCATGCCTTCGATCGAACTGGGCGATATGGGATCGCCCAAGCTGAAGGTTTTGGTGGTTCTGCTGTTGGCCGGAGTATTGAACTTGGGCTACTGGTACCGGCAGGACCAGGAATCGAAGGCGATTGCGGCTCACATGAAGATCGCCGAACAGACAAATCGGGAACTGGCCGACGTTAAAGCGCGCTACATGGAGCGCCAGACCCAGGCCAACAACTATAAGCGCCGCGTGGACGTAATCGACCAGTTGCGCGCCGGGCAAGCCGGGCCCGTGAGCCTGCTAGCCATGCTGGGCGAAACGGTGAATCACACCGAGGCGGTGTGGCTGAGCAAGATGGATGATCAGGGTGCCAGCATAAATCTGGAAGGCACGGCGCTGAGCACGGATGCGGTGGCCAACCTGATTGCCAACCTGCAGAAGACGGGATTCTTCAAGAACGTCGAGATCAAGGAAACGTTCCAGGACGACCAGATCAAGGATATGCAGGCGTTCCAGTTCACGCTGACCTGCGAGAAGGGAAAGTCCTAAGAGGCTGACCTATGAATTTCAATGAATTATCGGGCCTGAAGCAGTGGGGTGTTGTGATCGCCGGAGGAGCGTTAGTGACGGCGGCCTTGTACTACACGATCTTCAAGAGCCAGCGCGACCAGAACGCAGTGGCGCAGCACGCGCTTGCGGACAAGGTTCGGGAAAATAATGAACTCGAATCGTACCGTCCAAAGCTGAAAGATATGGAGCGGCAGGTGGCTAACCTGAAGCAGCAATTGGACATCGAACGGCGCATCGTGCCCGACGAAAAGCAAGTGGATGGATTCATCGAGATGCTGGACGGCGAAGCACAAAAGGCGGGCGTGGAACTGCGGCGCTACACCGCCAAGCCCATCACCGCCAAGGAGTACTACACGGAAATGCCGTTCGACATCGAGCTGGACGGCCCTTATTACTCGATGCTGAATTTCTTCGACCGCGTGGGCAAGCTGGAACGCATCGTGAACATGTCTGGGTTGATACTGTCAAACACCAAGAATCCCACGGCGGCGAAGGCCAAACACACGTACCAGTACGCCCCCAACGAGAGCGTCGTGGCAACCTGCACGGCGACGACATTCTTCAGTCATGATTTGGTACCTGCAGGCGCGGGCACCGGGGCAAAGCCCGGGACTACGCCTGGGACGGTGAACAGGTAAGGGATGGCTATGAAGCTGATAACAGGCATTTTGGCAGTGGCGATGATGGCGGGCGTGGCCGGGGCACAGAACCCGAATACCACCGACACCCCGGACGTTACGAAGTCGCAGGCGCACCAGGCTGCCACCGAAAGCTCGGTGGCGAAACCGGCTCCTGGGGCCCCGGCGAAACCAAAGGCGGCTCAGGCGACGGCCACGAAAGCGGCCACTACGCCGGCGAATGCCGCGAAACCCACGAAACCGACTGTGAAACCTGCGGTTGCTTCGCCAACTGCTGCCAAGCCGGCCGCTAAACCGGCGACGGCTTCGGCGAGTGCTGCGAAACCGGCTGTCAAAGTGGCAGCGGCCCCTGCCGCGAAGAGCAGCTCCGCTGTCTCCAGCGCTCCAGCGAAGGGTCCAGCTACACCCAAGACGCAGATCCCGGCTAAGGCAGTGTTCGCCGCCAGGCCACCCGCAGCAAAACCGACTCCGAAGCCTCTGCCCGCGCCGATGACACCCAAAGTTGCGGGAAAAGGCTCGAAACCGGCAGCCACGATTGCGGCCAAGCCGGCAATAGATGGAAACAAGAAATCAGATCCGCGCAAGAGCGCAGATGGCGGAAAAACGGCAGACGCAAGCAAGCCGGCGAAGCTCGAAGAGAAGAAATGGTCGATGACCGGGAGGCGTGATCCCTTCTTCAGTCCGGTGGTGTCGCAAACCGGCGGATCGGGTTGCTCAACCGGAAAGAAATGTCTGGAAATCGGGCAGATTAACCTGCGCGGCGTGGTGAAGTCGGAGAACGGCTTTATCGCGGTGGTGACCAATACCTTGAATAAGGCTTACTTTTTGAGGGAGAAAGACCCGGTGTTCAACGGCTATGTGGTGAGAATCACCGGCGATTCGGTTGTGTTCCAGGAGACTGTGCAAGACAAGCTAGGCAAGGCCTTCACGCGTGAAGTGGTGAAGCGGATCTTTACGCCGGCCGTATAGAAGCCGGAATGACGCGCCGGCAAAGCCGGAACGTCAGGAAATTAAGTTCCAGGAACGACACGCGGCAAAGTCCGCGGGTTTGGGGAGAGGCGAAATGCGAAAGCAACTGCTGACTGTAATCCTACCGTTGCTGCTCTTGGTGCTGGCAGCTTCGGCCGCCGAGACACCGGCGGTCAAGCTGAGTGAGCTGCAGCGAGTGAACGTGGTGCGCGGCGCGGATGATATCCGGGTCGAGATCAGTTCTCGCGGCGACCTGACGCCCAAGCTGAGCACTTTGGACTCGCCAGCGCGAGTGGTCGTGGATCTTCCGGGAACCGTAATGGCCACCGGGCAGAGCCACATCACGGTGGGCAGCGGCGGGGTCAAAGGGGTCCGCATCGGCATGAACAGCCAGAGCGCAACGACTACGCGAGTGGTCGTCGATCTGGACCGCGCCTGTGCTTACGACCTGAAGCCGGGCACAGACGGGAAGCTGGTGCTTACGCTGCACACGCCGGGAGCGGACCGAAATGCGGGTACGAGTGCCTCAAGCGCGGCGGCGAAAGTCTCGCCCATCCGCACTGCTAAGGTCCCGTCGCCATTCTCCGCGCCAGTCATCGAAGCCAAGGCGCAGCCGGCTCCAGCTGTGACCGCCACGATTCCGGCGGCCGGGCAGACCGACGCAGTTGCCAAGAATGCAGCGACGCCCGCCGGTTATGTGTTCGTCGAGCCGCGGTACCAGCCAAAGAAAAATGAACCGGCGGCTGCGGCCACTGTGCCTGAGGAGCGCGCCCAGGAAGCGGCGGCAAAGTTCTCGGATAAGACAGCGGCGGAACTGTTGCCGGTGAGCATTAACGCGGCGCAGACGGCAAATACCGGCATTCAGCCGGCGGTGAATCTGGCGGCGGAGCAGAAGGCGCAGTTTGGCCAGCAGCCGGCTTCAAACGGCCCAAAATACACCGGTGAGCCGATTTCGGTGAACCTCAAAGATGTGGATCTGAAGGACTTCTTCCGACTGATTCATGAGATCAGCGGGTTGAACGTAGTCCTCGATCCTAACGTGCATGGCTCTCTTACCGTGGTGCTCGATGACGTGCCGTGGGATCAGGCGCTCGACATCGTGCTCAAGAACAACGAAATGGCGCGCGAGCTGGAAGGCAACGTCCTTCGCATTGCCACGGTGGAGACGCTGAAAAAGGAAGCCGAAGGCCGCAGAGCGCAAGTGGAGGCCGAGGCCCTGGCCGTCGACAAGGTCTCGGTGACCCGATTCCTGAGCTATGCACACTCGAAGGACGTGGTCCCGACTGTGAAGAAATTCCTCTCCCAGCGGGGCGAAGTGGTCTCTGATGACCGCACCAACGCGGTTATCATTAATGACATTCCAGGCGTAATTCCTACGATCGACCGGCTGTTGACGCAACTGGACCGTAAGACGCAGGAAGTGGAAATCGAAGCCCGCGTGGTGGCGGCCACCCGGCAATTTGCCCGCGACATCGGTACGCAACTGGGCTTCGGCTGGGGCAACGCCGCGAGCACGGTGGGTGGAGCAGGCAGCGTTGGGGCCTCTCCGATAGGATCGTTTGGCGGCAATCCCCTGTACACCATTCTTGGGAGCACAGCGCCGATCGCAGGGTCGATCAACCAGATCCCATTGTTCACCAACCTGGGAGTCACGAGCCCGACCAGCGGTATCGGATTCCAGAATTCCAGCAACAACATCCGCATCGATGCCATCCTGACGATGGCTGAATCACGCGGATTGCTGAAGGTATTGTCACGACCCCGCGTCGTGACCCAGAACAACATTCAAGCGCTGGTCAGACAGGGTGTGCGCGTGCCCATCGTGACCCAAGCACAGTTAGGTGGTCCGCCGACGGTAACGTATGTGGACGCCTTCCTGCGGCTCACCGTGACTCCGCAGATCACTTCGGAAGGGACCATCTTCCTGAACGTGGACGTGGAAAACACGACACCCGACTTTGGCCAGCAAGTGCAGGGCAACCCAACTTTGATCACGCAGCAGGCTACCACGCAAGTGCTCGTGACCGATGGCGGCACGGTGGTGATTGGCGGCGTCATCCAGACGCAGAACTCCATCAACGTCTCGCAGGTGCCCTTGTTGGGGAATATTCCGATCCTGGGTAATCTGTTCCGTCACACCCAGGTTCATACCTCCAACCAGGAGTTGATCTTCTTCATCACGCCGCGGATCATTCAGACCTAGCAGCGCGGTTGAAGATTTCGAACCGCCGGTTTTCCGTGAAGAACCCGTCACGAAACCGGCGGTTTTGTTTTGGGAGCAATTGTCGGTTCTCATTTTCATTCGACCGCCAGGTTCACCCCATTCCATCGAGCCTTTGTCGCTCAGGTGAACTGGGCCTAAACCGAGAGCCGCCAATACGTGGTGCGCGATTTAAGAACCGAGAGCGCTTCGATCGCCTGCCTGTTAAACTCCGGACAATGAACCATCGAGGCCGTCAGAAAAATCTGCGCGGGCAGTTGGCTTCCTGCCGGCTGGACGCGGTCCTCATCACTCACCTTCCGAACATTCGATACCTTTGCGGTTTTACCGGCAGCGCGGGCCTCCTGCTGGTCGGGGAATCGGGCAGCGTGTTGTTCACTGACGTCCGCTACGCCACCGAATCACGCGAGGAAGTCGAGGGGGCGGGCGTGGTCATCGCCCGCAAGGCGTTAGTAGCCGCGCTCGCCGAGCGGGTTGCGGGCATGCGGAAGAAGTCAAATCAGTGGAGAATTGGGATTGAGGCTGATCATCTCACCGTAGCGGAAAAGAAGCGACTCCAAGATCTGATGCCGCGCGGGGTTCAGCTCAGAAGCGCGCCGCCTCTGGTGGAGCGGGCTCGCATGCTGAAGGATGCGGCGGAGTTGGAGCGCATCCGTGCGGCGGTGCTGTTGGGGGCAAGATTGTTTGACCGTGCCTTGGAGGTTATCCGCCCGGGTGTACGAGAAAACGATGTAGCCGCCGAGATGGAGTATGCTGCGCGGCGGGCAGGCGCGGAGAAAATGTCGTTCCCCACGATCATTGCTTCGGGAGCACGGTCTGCGCTGCCACACGGGCGGGCATCCTCGCAAGCGATCGCGAACGGAGGATTCGTGGTCTGCGACTTCGGTGTTATACTCGCTGGTTATTGCTCGGACCAGACCCGCGCTGTCTGGGTCGGCGAACCGACAGACGCTGCCCGTCGCGCCTACGACGCGGTTAAGCAAGCCCAGTTGTCAGCGATCGAATCAGTCCGACCGGGGGCTGGCGTTGCTCAGGTGGATACCGCGGCACGTAAGGTGTTGCGCCGGGCGGGCCTAGGGCGTTATTTTACGCATTCGACGGGACATGGCGTCGGGCTTGAGATTCATGAGGCACCCCGGGTTGCACAGGGTCTGGATGAGGTTTTGCAGCCGGGGATGGTAATCACCATTGAGCCTGGAGTGTACTTTCCGGGAAAATGGGGCGTGAGAATTGAAGACATCGTAGCCGTCACCGCTCGCGGTTGCGAACTGCTGACGCCCACGAGTAAAGACTTCTTAGCGATCTAACCGGATGATTTGGATCGGGGGCGGGCAGAATCGCGTCCGGCCCTGCTCAATCGTTCCTCGATGCGCGCGCGGGAATGGCAAGCGGTCCCACCGTATACGAATGAACCAAAAAGAGCTGAAGGAACTCATCGAGTTCTTAATTGAAAAAGACATCGCTGAGTTTGAGCTGGAACGCGGCGATGTGAAGGTCCGGATCAAGCGGGCGGCGGAGCCAGGTGCTCACCCGCGGACCGAGGCACACTATTTTGCTGTACATCCAGCGCCGCCGGCCTCCCTCGATGTCGGGAGGGTCCCGGTTCCCGGGGCTCCGGGCTCGCCGGCCGTAGCTCTGGAAGCTCCGGCGGCTATTCCCGAAGAGTCGCTCCACACGGTGAAATCTCCCATCGTAGGCACTTTTTACGAAGCCCCCTCACCTGGAGCGCCCCCATTCGTGAAGCCGGGAGATACGGTTGAGGTCGGCCAGGTGCTCTGCATTGTAGAAGCTATGAAACTCCTGAATGAGATCGAGTCAGACGTAGCGGGAGAGATCGTAAAAAAGCTGGCCAGCAACGGGCAGCCCATCGAATACGGCCAGGATCTGTTCACGATTCGGCCGAGTAAATGAGAGGTCGAACTTTTCCGGGCGTGCCGGGGCGCGCTTTTTTTGCCCTCTGCCAGCTGCCTGACTCAGGCTGAAGCACAGCGTTCGCGCGGCCTCGACGGGTGAGGCGATTGTTGCCACGCTTTTCATGTTCAAGAAAGTCCTGATAGCCAACCGCGGCGAGATTGCACTGCGCATCATCTGCGCGTGCAAGGAATTGGACGTCCGCACGGTGGCGATTTACAGCGAGGCCGACCGTAATTCTTTGCCGGTGCGCTTTGCCGACGAAGCGATCTGCATCGGGCCGCCGCAACTGGCGCTCAGCTATCTGAATATTCCTGCCGTCATCAGTGCCGCGGAAATCGCGAATGTGGATGCGGTGCATCCCGGCTATGGCCTGCTCGCGGAAAACGCCAACTTCGCCGAAGTGTGTGAAACCAGCGGCATCAAGTTTATTGGGCCGCCCCCCGAAATCACCCGGCTGATGGGAGAGAAAGAAAAAGCGCGGGCCACCATGAAGCGAGCGGGGGTGCCGATTCTGCCTGGATCGGAAGGGATTCTTGCCTCCGATGGCGAAGCCATCGAGTGGGCGCGTCAGGTGGGATATCCGGTGATTGTGAAAGCCTCGGCTGGGGGTGGCGGACGTGGAATGCGGATTGTGCGCAGTGAAGAGGAATTACCGGCGCTATTTATGCAGGCCCAGGCCGAGGCTGCCGGAGCTTTCGGCAATGGCGACCTGTACATGGAAAAGTACGTGGAGAGGCCACGCCACATCGAGTTCCAGATATTGGCTGACCAGCACGGCAAGGTTGTAAGCCTGGGCGAGCGCGAG
>Ga0210409_10009125_pt1 | contig 10048 bp, 8 predicted proteins | sample IncBWH17MmetaG_FD_161649 | JGI IMG/M metagenome (GOLD analysis project Ga0210409, IMG submission 161649) | Forest soil microbial communities from Barre Woods Harvard Forest LTER site, Petersham, Massachusetts, United States - Inc-BW-H-17-M | ecosystem: Environmental > Terrestrial > Soil >...
CAAAGCGATTCTCGACCGCGATGTGCACATTCCAGAAGGCACCACGATCGGCTACGACGCAGAGGCGGACCGGCAACGATATTTCGTGACCGAGAGCGGCATCACCGTGGTCACGCGAGACTATTCGCTCTTCGAAAATCCGGTGACCGTGGACTACTTCACCAGCGAATAAGCTGCCACGCTGCCATTCCTGCCTGGGCAGCCTTCGTCAATCATCCGTGAGCCATCTCGATTTGAAATCCGCAATGGCGCATGCTAAGCTCGGCGGCGTCGAGGTTTCGTCACGCATGTTCAAGGTCGGCATTCTGTTAGTTTTGACCTTGGCTACTGCGGCGTCATCGTTTGGTCAAACCGTCAAAGGCAGCGAACCCTCTGCGGATACCCTGATTGTCCTTCAACGTGGCGCCTGTGAACAGCGATGCGCCGTTTACAGAGTTGCTATCTTCGCCGACGGCACTCTGATTTATCAGGGACGGCACTTCGTCCGCCAATCCGGCCTGATCAAGAGCGTTATTCCCGTCGAAGTACTCAACAATCTAATACATGATTTCGAGGCAGCGGGCTTCTTCCACCTGGAAGACAGCTACGGCTATGCCAACAAGGAACACTGCGAGGCGATTGATGCGGGAGAGCCCACGGCAATTCTGACGTTTTCCAACCAGGGTCGATCAAAAACGGTTCTCCATAATCACGGTTGTGTCGGAAGAGGCACGAAACAACTGACAGAACTCGAAGATAAGGTGGACCATGCAGTGGGCACCATCAAATGGATCAAGTGAAGGACTCTGTGCAATATGGCTTACAAGAGAACCGACGCCGTCAGCTTTGCTGATTCACATTGGAATATTCCCGCCGACGACGGAATTTTTTGGCTCAGCAACCAGAGTGTCTCGATCAGCCAGGTTCGTCTGCATAATGTGATTCCCACTTCATCCTGGAAGAAGGCACCGGTTGGCGATGGCTGGCAGCCTTTCTTTGTCGACGACGGCGGGGGCGGGGAGAAGGCTGTCTTTCGGCGTGTTGTCGGCGGTACAACCGAAGAGATCCTCATCAATTCCTGGGACGGAATTGCAGACTGCGCTCATTTCCTGTCGAGGTGCATATCCGCCGGAGGAGTCAAGATGAACGAGCGCGGCGTGCCGTCCCTGGTGAATACTCTGCAGAGCCTGCCCAACACCAAAACCCTGTGCGAGAAGGTGGTCAAGGAAGCAGGACAAAGGGTTATCGATTCCGGAGTCTTCAAGCCGGGAGACATGGTGGGTTATTTCAATATTGACCCCGCCGGGGACTATGAGGGAGCAAAACAGTATAGTCACTCGACGATGTACGCGGGAAAGATTGGCGGTAAGACAGACGGGGGAATTACGTGTCACACAATCTGCCGGTTTCCTGGCCGCTCCTGGGTTGAGGACAGTTGGTGGCTCAAACCACCGGGCCACTATACCTATACGCTGATTCACTTCTCCGATGACGATCCAACGCCTGACCCAGTCAAAGCGGCGGCACTCCCCGGCTGGTGGCAGCTCGATTACGCCGGTCGAACCGAATACTACCTGATGCGGTCTGGCTCAGTCACTTACACGAAGAAGGCTCCCACAAAGGGCCAGACCACGGTTCATCTTCCCGAAGGTACGGCGTATTGGTTCATGGCGCCCAACGGTGAGATAACCTTTACATGGCGGAAGTCCGGCACGGTGGAAGTCTGGACACCGGCGGGCAGCGGATACACGAGCAAAATCAACGGAGCGACTCCCGGCGTTCTAACAAAGTTGTTCTAGCCTCAGAACTCGTCCTCATACGGACCATCGCTGTGTGTGATCTCCGGACTGCACTGTTGATTCTCAGCAGACGTTCAGGAATCGATCTGTTAAGCTTACCGATTACTTCAGGTCCCAGCTCTTCATGAAGAAACGTCGTACCTGCGCCATCCTTCCCTTACTTTTGACATGTGCATTGCTCACCGGAATTCCGTGCTGGGCGGCGTCCCCGCCAGGCGAGAAGCCTGATGTACTGCTCACGGCCATGCAGGAAGAGCTGCAGCGCGCTCAAACGAGCCTTGGGAAACTCGATCCGGCCCCCTACTTTTTGAGCTATTCGGTGTACGACCAGAGTATGGCGCTGGCAGTGGGGAGCGACGGAAGCCTGGTGAGTTCGACGCGGGTGCGGCGCCGTGCTGCCGACGTCAGCATGCGAATTGGGAATGCAGCGCTTGACAATTCGCATCAACAGAATCGCGGGTCTGCCCGCACCTCCGGATCACTGGCACTGGAAGACGACCGCAACGCGATTGCGCGCGAACTTTGGCGTCTCACTTACGAGGAGTATCGCAAGGCATCGCAGGCGTATGCCAGCGTCAAAACCAACACACAGGTCGAAGCGAAGGAAGAGGACACATCTCCGGATTTCTCCGAGGAGAAGCCACCCACCCACTCAGACTACAAGGAGGTGGCAACCACTCCCGACCAAAAGGCCCTCGAAAAATTTGCGCGGCAATATTCGGCACAGTTCCGGAGATACCCGTACGTCTATTCGTCGCTCGTGCTGGTGAATGCGCAGAAGACGCGGTTTCACTTTCTCTCGACTGAAGGGAACCATGTCGTCGCTCCCACTGCATTTGTTCGCGTTTCGATCCAGGCGGAAACTCGCGCCGATGACGGTATGGAATTGATGCGGGTCGAGACTTTTCAGGCCGAAAGCATGGACCACCTGCCTCCCGCGTCGGAGATCGCTGCCAAGGTGGAGAAGATGGCCACGGATTTGAAGGCGCTGCGGGATGCTCCCGTGGCTGAGCCTTTCGACGGCCCGGCTCTGCTGTCGGGGCGGGCCTCCGCAGTTTTCTTTCATGAAGTGCTGGGACATCGTCTCGAGGGTCACCGGCAGCGGGGCGAGCAGGAGGGACAGACTTTTACGAAGGCGGTGGGCCAGCCCGTTCTGCCGGAGTTTCTGAGCGTGGTCGATGATCCGACGCTGCGAAAGCTGAATGGCCTCGACCTCGGAGGTTGGTACGAGTTCGATGATGAGGGAATGCCGGCGACAAAAGTTGAGGTCATCAAAGATGGAGTGCTGAAGACTTTCCTGATGTCGCGCATGCCGATCAAGAACTTCGGCAATTCGAACGGGCACGGCCGTTCGCAGCCGGGCGCGATGCCTACCGGACGACAGGGGAATCTGATTGTGTCGTCGACCAAAACAGTCAAAGACTCCGAACTACGGCAGAAACTGATCGAGGAAGTGAAGAAGCAGGGCAAGCCCTATGGACTGTACTTCGAGGACATTCAGGGCGGCTTCACGCTCACGCAGCGCTCGATGCCGCAGGCGTTTCAGGTTCTGCCGGTACTAGTTTGGCGGGTGTATGCCGACGGGCGGCCGGACGAACTGGTGCGCGGCATCGACATTGTTGGTACACCGCTTTCTGCGATGAACCGCATCGTGGTGACCGGCGACAAGACGGATGTGTTCAACGGTGTTTGCGGGGCGGAGTCGGGGCAGGTGCCAGTGGCGGCGGCGGCGCCGGCGATGCTGTTCTCAGAGATCGAGGTGCAGAAGCGGGCCCATTCGCTCAACCGACCGCCAACTCTGCCCGCTCCCACCGAGGAGGGTGCGGATTCCACAAAGGGTTCGGAAGCAAAACAATGAAGATCATGACGCGCACCCGCATCATGCTGCTCCCCGTCATCATCGCTTCTCTTCTGTCTGGATTCGCCGTGGTTCATGCGGCGGTGGCCCAGCCTGCAGAGTCCGACGGGAAAGACGATGTCGTCCTCTCGGCGATGCGGGAGGAACTCGAACGCTCGAAGTCGCAATTGCGGATGGACCAGGTCGCCGCTCCTTACTACATCGAGTACAGAATTTTCGATGTCGACGAATATTCGGCGGAAGCGTCGTTCGGCGCACTGCGAGGCGACGTGCGTGTGCGCTTTCGGTTTATCCGCGTCGTGGTCCGCATCGGGGACTATAAGCAAGACAGCTACGTTGGTCAGGGCGAAGGCACCCCTTACTTCATGCCGCTTGATGACGACATTACAGCGCTCCGGCACCAACTGTGGATCGCCACCGACATTGCGTACAAAGCTGCTGCCGAGTCCCTGGCAACGAAACAGGCCCAACTCAAGCAACTCACGATCGACCAGCCCGTGGACGATTTCGCGCACGCCGATCCCGTACAGTCCGTGGGACCGCTGGCGAAGTTAGAATTCGATCCTGAGCCGTGGAAGAAGATGCTGCAGGAAGCGTCCGCGCTGTACAAGAACGATCCCGACATCGAATCGTTCGAGTCAAATCTGAGGTTTCACGCGGTGAACCGGTACTTCGTCAACTCGGAAGGAACGGTGGTGCGCAGCGGACAGAATCTGTACGAAATGTACATTTCGTGCAGCACGCAGGCGGCGGACGGCATGAGCCTGGCGCGAAACAACGCGTTTGTAGCAACCGAGATCCGGCAATTGCCTTCTTCGAGTGGGTTCATAGCCCGCGCTTCTAAGCTGGCGGGCGCCCTGAAGGATCTGCGCGCCGCGCCGCTAGTGGAAGAGGAGTATCGCGGCCCGGTGCTGTTTTCCGGCGATGCCGCGGCCTCGGTGTTCGCGGACCTGGTCGGCGACAACATTCTGGGACACAAGCCGGAGCTGGGGAAGAATGCGCGGACCACTGGGGCCTTCGCTTCAAGCTATAAGACGCGCGTGTTGCCAGACTTTCTGTCGGTGGTTTCGGATCCAACTGTTTCTACCTATGGCGGCGAGCCTCTCCTCGGTCATTACGAGATTGACGACGAAGGGGTTCCGGCCCAGCGGGTGACGGTGATCGATAAGGGGAATCTCGTGAACTACCTCATCGGCCGCGAACCCATTCGGGACTTTCTGGCTTCCAATGGACACGGACGGGCGCAGGTTCCGACTGGAAAGCCTGTGCCGTTCAACAGTAATCTGATCATCACCGCCTCCCAGCCCACCTCAAAGGAAAATCTCAAGAAGAAACTGATCGAACAGTGCCAGCAGCGCGACCTGCCTTACTGCTACTACGTGGAGACATTCGGTCCCAAGCTGACGCCGCGTTTGCTTTACAAAATCTGGACCAAGGATAGACACGAGGAGTTGGTGCGGGGAGCTGTCTTTGGCGAGCTCGATATGCGGGCACTGCGCAGCAGCGTGGTTGCTGCCGGAGGCGATGCCTATGTCGACAATCGTCCGACGAACATCCCGCACAGCATCGTCGCGCCTTCCATTCTTTTTGACGAACTGGAAGTGAAGCGCGCGAATCAGAACAAAGAAAAATTGCCGGACTATCCGGCTCCAGCAGTGAAATAGAGCAACTCTTCTTGTAGCGCAGCCGTCTCCGCGGATGCCCGGAGGCCATCTTGGCCTTCCGGGCCGCGGCCAAAATGGCGCCACGACAGCCGGCACTGATACGGGCGCTACCACGCAGCCGCTTCCCGCCAGGAATTCGACGACCAGGCGCTCGGACGTGCGTCGCTACGTTCTGCTCGTTCTGCTTGAGCTCGAATCCGCGCTAGTTGGCTGAAAAGGTGAGCCTGCTCGAAACGGCGGTTGAGAAAGGAATCATACATACCTCCGTAAAGGCATCCCGAAAAACGCGCTGGCGAGTCAGCCAAGTTCCCCATTCTGGAACTTCATCGGCAGTTCGACTCAACGGAAAATCGTGCGGCCCGATACAGTCGGGCCGCAGGACGGACGAAGGCGTCCGTCCCTACACGAGCAGAGGAGGCGCACAGGACCGTTGTTCGCTCGGCAGCACCTAAATCCCAAGGACTTTCCCCGCCATCGCTGTTCCCTCAACGCGGCTTTTTATCTTTGCGAATGCTGTCTCCCGCGAGGTGGATGTGTCATCGGCAAACGGGGAGAACCCACAGTCGTCGGTCGTACCCAGCGCATCCAGGGGAATGAATTCTGCGGCTTCCATTACCCGATTGCGCACTTCCTCCGGCGTCTCGACTCGACGATCAATCGGATCGATGACCCCAACAAAAATCATCTGACCAGGCTCGCGCAGATTTCGAATCGTGGTGAGCACCCGAGGGCGATCCTTTTCGCTGGCCATCTGAATATAAAAGCGGCCAACCTTCAAAGTGAACAATGCAGGCAGCAAATTCGTGTAATCCACATCCGCGCTATGCGTGGAGTCATGATCGCCACCAGGGCAAGTATGTACTCCGATCTTCCTTCGCTCAGCGGTCGAAAATCTGTCGAGCACGTGGTTGTTCAAATCAATGAATGTGTTTAACAAACCACCCGACGGATCTAGCTTGAGTGCCAGACGTCCTTCCGTGAAATCCATCTGCACGCATGCCGCATGGGCTTCGAGACACTCGCGAATATCTCGTTCTGCATCTCGCACCAGGTCATCCAGAAACGCCTCGTGCGGATATCCATTCAAACCGTCCTGCGGATAAAGCAGACTCAACGCCGATGCCGAAATCACCGCTTGTTTCACGGGCTGGTGAGCGTGCCGCTGGGCGGCCTTGAGGTAGGTCGCGGCGTGGACACCATAGCGGAATGGCCCCGTCGTCAACCGCGGCAACTGGCGCGTATGCCCATCAGCAAAAGGAATGGTGACTCCATCGGCAGCGAGATTCTCCAGGCCGCTCAGGGGATAGGTCGCGAAACTGGGCTTGCTCTGCTCACCGTCCGATATAACGGGAGATCCGGTTGCTTCCAGACGGCTGATCGTTTCGTGGAGGGCCGCTTCTTCGGCCGCGTGAAACTGCTCGTCCGATAACTCTCGCGCGGCATGTGCGCGCATCGCGGCCAGCAACTCCGGCGGCCGCGGTATGCTGCCAATGGGTTCGGTCGGAATCGGCATGATGTAAGGTTCTCTCGGTTTGAATTAGAAGTTGAGTTGCGCTGCCGCCTGCCAGGTCGCAGATTTCCCCGTGAATCTGACAAGCGGCTGTGAATTCCGGAGACCTTAGCAGCCATGGCTGAATCGCAGCAATACTAGAAAAAGGCTAGAGATGGCCGCAGTTCGATTTGTGTACGATTCCCCACTCGCCAAGTGTCACAGAAGGTATTGGCGTTAGAAGGAACGAGCGACGTGGCCCTTACTCTTAAAGAGCAGACTGTGCAACCAGCGGAACTGCCGTCGGACCTCACCGAATTTGATTCCGGCTATTACGGCTGGCGCGTGGTGCTGGCGGCATGTCTCGGGGTGATGGCGGGATTCGGCTCGCTGTTCGTCTACACGTTCTCAATTTTTGTGAAACCGCTGGCCGCGGAATTCGGCTGGAGTCGCGAAGCCATCTCGAGCGGCTTCGCCATCGCTGCGGTCACGCTGGGGCTGTGCTCACCCCTGCTGGGCCAGTGGATCGACCGCCTTGGCCCTCGCCGGATCATTCTCATTTGCATGACGGTGTATGGCTGCGCCATTGCCTCATTGTCGCTGTTGCGCTCCGGATTGTGGCAGTTTTACCTGACCTGCTTCGTGTTGGGCGCCGTTGGGAATGGTGCGGCTCATCTGGCTTATTCGCGATCGATTTCCACCTGGTTTCAGCGACGTCTGGGGATCGCGTTGGCCTTTGTCATGGCCGGAGCGGGCTCGGGCGCGATGATTCTGCCGGTCATCGCCCAATCCATCATCGGCCGGTCTGGTTGGCGGGCCGCATACGCGTCACTCGGCGGTCTCGCGTTGTTGCTGGGATTGCCGCTCAGTTGGCGTTACATCCGCGAACGTGGCGCAGTTGGGCACAAGTCAGCTCCGGTCCTGCATTCTGGAATGACATGGCAGCAAGGCCTGCGCTCTTCTGCTTTCTGGATTGTCACCGCCATCCTGTTCGTGAGTTCGATCAGCCTGAACGGGGCGATCACTCACCTTTCCGCATTGCTGACGGATCGAGGGCTGACAGCCGGAAAAGCGGCACTATGTGCGTCACTACTCGGAGGATCGAGCCTGCTGGGCAGGGTCGTAGTGGGATGGCTGCTTGACCGGTTTTTCGGCCCGCGCGTGGCGCTCGCGATCAACCTGATTAGCGCGCTTGGCATTCTTCTCTTAGCTCGAGCGAGTAGGTTTCCTGCGGGCTGCCTGGCCGCCGCACTCATCGGTATCGGAACCGGAGGCGAAGCTGCTACTACCCCGTACCTGCTCACGCGCTATTTTGGGCTGCGAGCCTTCTCCACTCTCTATGGTCTCACTTGGACGTTCTATGCCGCTGCGGGAGCCATCGGCCCGGTGATACTGGGGCGGGCATTCGACGCGACCGGGTCCTAGGCCTCGTTGCTGGTGACTCTCGCAGCGGCGCTAGGAGTGGCGGCTGTAACGAACCTGTTGCTCCCGCGCTATTCAGCGTCGTTCGATATCTGAGCTTCACTGACGGTTGGTAGCCGCCCGGACAGGCGTTCCGAGCAGATATTCATCCATCGTGCGGCGGGCTGGATGAATCGAAAAGCTGTCGTACAACAGCTTCCTCAAAATCGAGTCGGGACGCAGATGCCAGCTCCCCCAGCTGAGTGGCGAATCGCCGTTCGCGTCTTTGGCGTCGATCTTCGCGCCCGCGTCCAGAAGAAGTTGAATAGTCTCGGCGCTGGCGAAGGCGGCGGCGCGGTGAAGCGGAGTTTCCTGGCGAGTGCGGCAATCGCGCATGAAAGCTCCGCTCTCGGCCGAGAGCTTCGTCGGAAGATTCGAATCAGCGCCAGCTTCCAGCAGCACCTTCACAACCAGATGCTGGGACGCACGGTGAGACGAGAGCGCCGCATGCAACGGCGTCTCTCCCGTGTCGGACCCCCGCACGTTCGCGTCGGCGCCGTTCTCCAGAAGAAACTGGCAGAGCCGCCAGTGACCGTGAAAAGCGGCGGCATTGAGTCCCATGTCGTTTCCCAGCGATTGCAGTGATTCGCCCTGTGCGAGCAGGAATCGTATGGCGGAAACGTCACCATAATAAGCGCACCATTGGATGAGCGAGGCTCCGTCTTGCGCCTTTGAACTGGCCGGATTTCCCAGGGCCACATATTCGAACACCAAGTCGGTACGTCCTTCGGCGATTCGCTCCAGCATCAGGAACCTCCTGCGATGGTCTTGAAATAACCGGGCCCTCCAACATTCTAGGGCTGTCATGCGGATTTTTGGGGGAGCCGATTTTTTGCTTGACATATTCCCATATAGGAATATATATTTCCTTCATCGATGGCAAGAGCAGCGACAACTTCGGATGCTTTCAACGCAGTGGCGGAGCCGCGACGCCGGGAAATTCTCGAGTATCTGGCCGTGGCCGAGCTTCCGGTCGGCGATCTAGTCATGCGGACGGGGCTGGAGCAGCCATCAGTTTCGAAACACCTGAAGGTGCTGCGGGATGTGGGCCTGGTGCGAGTGCGGCGGAATGGGCGGCATATGATGTACAGAACGAATGCGGATGAGATCCGTCCAATGCATGAGTGGACGAAGACGTTTGAGCGGCTGTGGGCGCATCAGCTTTTGCGGGTCAAAGAGCGGGCCGAGGCGAAAGAGAAGAGTCTCGAGGGAGAATGAGCTCAGGGGCTAAAGCCCAATATCTCTGGGGCGCTTAACGCGGCCCTTAAAGGGCCGCTCTTCCACGGTTGATCCGGCAAGTAGCGGTTGATCCGAGTGTAGGGTTCGCAACTGGTCCGGCCATGGGAAGGCACGGCTGTTGCGGCTTTGGACAAAGAACAACGCACAACTTTTAAGGAGGGAGCATGAGTATCAGTCCAACGATTCCGGGAATTGAGAGTTTGACGCTGACGATCACGCAGGAGATCCACGTCAACGCGTCTTTGCAGACAACATTCGAAGCGCTGCTCGAGCAGATTGGCCCTGAGAATGAGAGTGAGCAAGGCAAGATGCCGATGAAGATCGAACCCTGGCCTGGCGGGAGATGGTTTCGCGATCTGGGCGATGGCAACGGCCACCTATGGGGACACGTGCAGGCGATCAAGCGTCCGACGCTGCTGGAGATCACCGGGCCGCTGTTTATGTCGAACGCAGTTGTATCGAACGTGCAGTATCGGCTGAGCGAAGAGAACGGCGAGACGGTGATCCGGTTTCATCACAGAGCCTTCGGAGTGATTCAGGAAGAGCACCGCCGCGGCGT
>Ga0210409_10009126_pt1 | contig 10048 bp, 8 predicted proteins | sample IncBWH17MmetaG_FD_161649 | JGI IMG/M metagenome (GOLD analysis project Ga0210409, IMG submission 161649) | Forest soil microbial communities from Barre Woods Harvard Forest LTER site, Petersham, Massachusetts, United States - Inc-BW-H-17-M | ecosystem: Environmental > Terrestrial > Soil >...
AACATTCCGAATGGTTCTCTCCGGTGCCGAACTCGTGAATCTTTCACCCTATGTTCACGATTGGATTTTCAGGGAATGGAGTAGCGACGAAAGGGACTAGTGGTGATTGGCAGGGAATGTCGCTACCACTGAGAGTGCGGCCGGAAAGAGAAGCTGAAGGGAGAAAACTAATGAGCGCAATCAACAACGTAACGGTAATGAGTGTTCGCAAGGAGACCGACAGCCTCGGCGAAGTCGATGTGCCGAGCACCAAGCTGTGGGGGGCACAAACGCAACGTTCACTCGAGCATTTCAGCATCGGACAGGATTTAATCCCGCACGAGATGATCGCGGCATATGCCACCTTAAAGAAAGCCGCCGCAAACGCAAATCATGCCGGCGGACGCCTCGACGACGGGCGGCACAGACTGATCTTTCAGACCTGTGACGAGATCCTCGCCGGCCGCCACGATGACATGTTTCCCCTGCACGTGTGGATGACGGGCAGCGGCACGCAATTCAATATGAACGTGAATGAGGTGATATCCAACCGCTGCTGCCAGCTTGCAGGGACGCCGCTCGGCAGCAAGAGGCCGGTTCATCCTAACGACCACGTCAACATGTCGCAGTCTTCGAACGATTCTTTCCCCACCGCGATGAATATTGCGGGCGTGGTGAGTGTGAAAGAGCGACTGGTACCAGCGGTGAAGGCGCTGCATGATGCTATCGCCGCGAAGGTCGAGGAGTGGAAGGGTGTCGTGAAGATCGGCCGAACACACATGCAGGACGCCACGCCGATCACGCTCGGCCAGGAATGGTCGGGTTACTCAGGCATGCTTAACGACAATCTCGAGCGTATCGAAGATACTCTGCAGGGTGTGTATCGCCTGACGTTGGGCGGCACAGCCGTAGGGACCGGCGTCAATGCAGCTCCCGGGTTTGGCGAAGCTGCTGCTGCCGAGATTGCGAAGCTTACGAGCCTGCCTTTTGTTAGCGCACCGAACAAATTCACGACGCAAGGTGCTCACGATGCTCTGGTTCAGCTCTCCGGCACACTGCGAACGCTCGCGGTCTCGCTTTACAAAATTGCGAATGACATTCGGCTGATGTCCTGCGGTCCACGCGCAGGCTTCGCCGAATTGGTAATCCCTGCTAACGAGCCAGGCTCATCGATCATGCCCGGCAAAGTGAACCCGACCCAGGCCGAGGCGCTGACCATGATCGCGGTGCAGGTGATGGCCAACGACGTGGCGGTGGGCTTCGGCGGCGCCGGTGGCTGTCTGGAAATGAACGTCTATAAGCCGCTCATCATCTTCAACATCACCCACTCGATCACGATCATGACCGACGGGTGCACGAACTTCCGCAAATTCCTGGTCGAAGGTACAAAGCCGAATCTAAAGAAGATCAAAGAATATGTGGATCGCTCCCTGATGCTGGTGACTGCCCTCTCTCCCGTCATTGGCTATGACAAATCGTCGAAGATTGCGCATTACGCTCTGGACCACGACCTGACACTCAAGCAAGCCGCACTGAAGCTGGGATTTGTAACCGAAGACGAGTTCGACCGCGTCGTCGACCCCGCGAAGATGGTCCACCCGTACGTGGCAAAAGCCAGCTGAGAGCAAATCGCTCTTTCTGCTGATACGACAATCGAAGACTACGAATACGAAGGAGAAGAAATATGACGACAAATAAGCGCGGAATTGAATTGCTTGACGATCCATCCCTAAACAAGTCGACAGCGTTTACCGAGGCCGAAAAGCTGGCCCTCGGAATCGTTGGCCTGGTACCCGATGTTACCGAAACCGAGGACCTGCAACTGAGCCGGGTAATGATGCAACTCGGCCACAAGAACACGGACCTCGATCGCTACATTTACCTGATCAATCTGCTCGACCACAACGAAACACTTTTCTACCGGACTGTAATGTCCGATCCGGCGCGCTTTCTGCCTATCGTTTACGACCCAACCATCGGGGAAGCCTGTCTCAAGTTTGGTCACATTTACCGCCAGGCGCGTGGCATGTATCTGTCGATCACGCGGCGCGGCAAAGTAAAGGAGATCTTGAGAAACTGGCCCAAGAAAGACGTCCGGTTCATTTGCGTCACCGATGCCGGTCGCATCCTCGGCCTCGGGGATCTTGGTGCAAACGGCGCCGGCATCCCCATTGGAAAACTGCAGCTGTACACCGCCTGCGCTGGAGTTCCGCCGCAATACCTGCTCCCTATGTACCTTGACGCGGGCACTAACAATGAGCAGTACCTGCACGACCCCTTGTACTTGGGTATGCGCAAGACCCGCCCGTCAAGCGAGGAACTCTACTCCTTCGTAGACGAGTTCGTGGAAGCGGTTCAGGAAGTATTTCCGAAGTGCTGCATTCACTTCGAGGATTGGACTGGAGTAGATGCCGTCCATCTCCTCGAGCGCTACCGCGATAAGTACTGCGTCTATAACGACGACGTGCAGGGTACGGCTGGGATCACTCTTGCAGGGATGATCAATGCAGCGAAGCTCAAGGGCACGAAGCTGAAGGACGAAAAGTACCTCTTCCTCGGTGCGGGCTCGGCCGGTATCGGCCTGGCCAACCTCCTTTGTTCCGCTCTTGTTGCACAGGGCATGACGCTCAAGGAAGCGCAGTCTCGCGTCTACATGTTCGACATCAACGGCCTTCTGGAATCGAGCCGCAAAAACCTGGTCGATTTTCAGAAACCCTACGCGCACCAGCACGCGCCGACCCGGGATTTCGTCGCTGCCATCGAGAACATCAAGCCAACCACGATCATCGGGGTGAGCACGATCGGCGGGGCGTTCACGCAGAAAGTTGTCGAAAGTATGGCGAGGATTAACGAACGCCCTGTAATCCTTGCTCTCTCCAATCCGACCGAGCATACGGAGTGCACGCCGGAACAAGCCTATACCTGGTCGAAGGGCAAAGCGATTTATGCGGCCGGCGTGCAGTTTCACCCGGTCCACTACAACGGCCAGACCTTTCTGCCGGGACAAGCGAACAACTTCTACATATTCCCTGCGGTTGGTATGGCGATCTTTGCCACGCAGGCAAAGCGTGTCACAGACGAAATGTTCATCGAAGCCGGGCAGGCGGTAGCGGATCAAGTGCCGGCTGACTTGCTGCACCAAGGTCTGCTTTACCCGCTGCAGTCAAACATTCTCGAGACCGAGATTCAGACTGCCGCGAGGGTGGCGAAGCTGGTCTTCGATTCGGGGCTCGCTCGCCTCAAGCGTCCCGCTGACATGGTTGCGTTCATTCGTGAGCATGTTTACAAGCCGGAGTACAGGACAGAATCAGCCCTGGTGGACGCAGTAGCGTGAGTGACCCGCGAACGGACAAAGAAGAAGATACGGCAAAGCTTGCAGCGACAATACGTCACGCCTTGAAGTTGCGGCGCAAGAACTCTCACCGCAAGACTTCGCTGGACAATCTTGTGAGCGCGGTGCTGAGCGATTACCTGCACTTTTCGCCGCACCGCATGTAGCAGATTCAGATTGCGCCGTGAGCCCGGCTGCTTGCGCCATCAAGCTCTTGTTGGGCCTCTGTCTTCCGTTCGCCTCTCGGTGACACAGCCGGCCAGTCCGCTCTCCAGGCATCAGGACCGCTGGCATTGGCGTACCTGATTCGTACCGGCATGGCGGTCAGCCGATCAGAGAGCCTGGCTTCATTGCGAATCGGCCACCAGTCGTACAAGAACACTTCAAGTGGGCGCCACATGGAGACCCAGCCGCCGATCGTAAGGCTTTCACGCAAAATCTCGCCGATACGGCTGCCCTTCATCAAAGTGGCAAGAAAATCGCCCAACGCAATCGCGCCCGCCAAAGTGACCAGACCAATCACCAGACTCGTCCGACCCAGCCGGAACAGTTCTCGGAGCCGTTGCCTGTATGTTTGAGCGCGATGCCGGAAGAACTCATGAATTGCGTCTCGCAAGACAGCAGGCTCGTCGGGTAAACCGGCCTCGCGATCGAGGTCCACGACCAACGCAAGCGATGCGTCACGGGGCAGGTCCTTGGCCCAGCCTACGATGAATTCCTCTGCTTTCGGATCGAGGTCTCGATCACGGAACGGCGAAGGATCTATGGCATCAAACAATTGCCTCAATTCGCCAACATGCACCTCAATCACAGCGCACTTGGCAGGAATCGGGTCACCGGCGGACGCCTTGTCCTTCGAGAGATTTGTCATTGCATGGGTCCGTTTCTACCAAGATCCTAAGCCGGGAGGCAATCGCCCGGCTAGTGAATCCCTTGGGCGATCTGTCGGAGCATCACCATCACTGGCACACGAATATATACGAAGTTTTCGAGGATGTACTCCAGATCATGCGCTTGGCTCGAGACGGTCAGGATCGGCGACATTGCCAATCAAAGATTTCTGGAAAAAAACTCTGCTCGTGCTCCCGTTACGATTACGTCCTTGCGTGCTCAAATTGACAGCTCGGCTAATAGCCATGCGAAACCTCAGATTGCTGCTGGACGTGAGCCGCAGACGATGGGGCCGAACTTGTGGTCGAACGTAACACTCTGATTAGGTCCTGCCGCAGCAAATATACAGACAGCGCCAGAAGGCCGACATCTTTCATAAGGAAAGCGACCATGTCAGTCATTGCGGGAAATCCGCCAGCCGATTTTGCCCAGCCGTCTGGCAGAAACGGGATGACCGAGATGGTCGAGATGAAGACACAACAAGCCCCGATGGCTCCGAAGACGCCCAACTTTTTGTTCCAAAACCCGGAAAATAAGAGCACGCAAAACAGCCATTCAGAAGTTCCCAGAAACCGGCCGGCGCCGCGAATGCCGAAAACCGGGTAAAGCCAGAAAATTAGTGGTCCGTGGCTGATAATAGGGATGAGGCCCTGAGCCTCATAGTTAAACCATTTCGAATATCCAAAAAATAGGAAAATGATCACCATCGATGCACGGATCAGGTGGTAGTCAAGATCGTTTTTGAGGATACCGAGCCTAGTCAGAATCTTAAAGAGCGGGTTCACTGTCGTCTACCTCCCAAGTTCAGGCACTGGTTCACTCGATTCGTAAGCTGACCCAGTCGCATCTGCACGTCGCATTCCACCGAATCGCAAGCATCCTGGAATCGATAGTTACCCACTGCAGGCTCATTTGTGCACTAGAAGTGTTGATGCGGACGTTGTGCCAGCATTACCGCTCGTTTCATCAACTGTTGATTGGATTCAGCTCTCGCGGCATGTCGACCCTAAGTCACGTGTCGTTATAGCAACGCAGCCAGTCATCCGACTATTGAAAAACCGGGATCGGCATTGGCGATTGCGTAGCCAATGCCAGGCCTCTGCAAATGTTCGAAGATGCATGCAATGAAGGCAGACCTAGCGAATCGCTGCGGAAGAAAGCTGCTGAACATTAATTGGAACCCGGGATGCATTCAAACTCGAAGATCACGAGGAGCTCCATCTATGGCAGCGACAGCTCTACAACTGAGTCAAGAACCAATTGCTGTCGAGTGTTATCAAAGTAAAGTTCAGGAATTGACCGATGTTATTACCCACCACTCGGCACGCTTTCGCCGAATCGCACTAGGTCATCTGAGCAACCTTGCCGACGCTGAGGATGCCGTGCAGGATGCTTTGCTCTCGGCCTTGACACATGTTCACCAGTTCAGGGGGCAAGCGAAGATGTCCACGTGGCTCACGACGATCGTAATCAATTCTGCACGAATGAAAGTACGTCGACGTTTAGCGTCGGTGCAATTCGTTTTGGATGAAACCGATCGGCAACAGGATCTCCTGGAGGACATTGTCTCGGATACGCGGCCAGGTCCGGAAGAGGCATATCGCGAGGGAGAAATTGCGGAGGCACTGGCTCAGGCAACCTCGCGGCTATCGCCTACTTTGCGCACAACCTTCCAATTGCGCGACATCGATGGCTTGAGCATTCGCGAAACAGCAGATCTCCTCGGAGTGCCGGCGGGGACAGTAAAGGCTCGACTAGCAAGAGCTCGTATGAGACTCAAGGAAGTGATTAAGAAGAGCTCCAGGAAAGCGTGATCCTATCCAGATACGGTCGCCAAGGGCAATCCACAGAGATCAAGCACGGCGCAGATGTTGCGCACTGACTGACCTCTTCCAAGACGGGGTATTTCTCTTCATTGAAGGAGTTGTATATGCATAGCTCAATTCGCTCAATTGTGAATGTGAGATCTGCCATTGTGAACTGCATCTGTCCCGAATGCGGCGGGGTCATTGAACTCTGCTCAAACCAGTTCAGATGCGTGGGACGATGTGGCAAAGATTGGCGAGCTATTTGGGAGAGCCAACACTCGAACGGCACCCAAGCACGGCGCCGCGACAATCGTCGGCAATTTCGCGAGAGCCGGGGATGACTGCCCGTACGAGGACTGAGGGTCTTGGCATCCTAGTTGCTTTCAAAATGGTCAGCAAGCCGAGCACGCCAAATGCAATCGTGGACAAGCGCGCAACTCGTCCGAGCCGAGGTTAGCGAGTAGCGACGCGTTAAATGATGGAGGATGTCATGGCCAAAGTGATCGAATTTTACATTCCGGATCTTTTCTCAAAAAAAGTCAGCCCTCAAGGCGAACCTGGCACACTGATTGAGTTTCGCTTACCTCACGTAAGAGGGGCAGTGTTGCAGTTTCGCGAACCGGCACCACGTGAACCGGACACGAAAGCGGGCGCGATCCCGATGTGGGGCATTTGGCATTTAAGCTAGGCTGGCTTTCACGGAATCTCAAGTTACATGTCAAATGGACGCAGTCTGAACAGGATGGTCCGACGGTTTCGTAGATCATGAAAAGCGGTGGCATCAATATCTCGATCTCGCTCAAATCGTTGGCAGCACAGGGGAGCCCGAAGTGCGACCTTCAGCCCAGTGAAGTCATCAGGTCTTCTGGGATAAACTTCTTTGCAGGCGCCAGCTTTGGGACCTCCCAAACACGACATGGCCGGAGATGCCTACATTCTGCCCCGAAGTGACGGGCGACGCTATGAAGCTGTGCTTCGCGTCAGCGAAGCCCTTTCAGTGTGCACAGAACCCGAGGACCTGACGAAGATTCTGTCCGAACAGTTGCATGAATTCCTCGACTTCTTACAGTTCTACATCATTGTCTACAAGGAGAAATCCTCGGAAGTCGAATGGGCTGTGGTAGGGCGAGAGAAGAGTCTGATGGCTGCGTATGCGGATGTGCCAGTTGACCAGCGACCATCGTGGCAGGCATATACCACGCAGGAACCCTTCCACATACATGACTGGAGCACCGATGCAAGAGTACCGGCACGCCTCAAAGAAGGAATCGCTGCTCAGGGGCTCGACGTCGGTCCGCTCGTTTTTGTTCCCCTAACCACTCCGCATCGCCGCCTGGGCGCGTTGGGCATGTCCGGATCGCCTAGAACTGTCTACAGCAATGATGACATTAGTTTTTTGCGGCTCGTTGGTCGCGTGGTGGCATTCGCGATTGATGACAATTTCAATCTCAGGCGGGCCGAGGTCGCGCAGCGAGCGTTACAACGCCAGAATGAGCTACTGCAACGCAGCGAGCGAGAACTGCGCGAAGTTATTGAAACCATTCCGTCCATGGCATGGTCCGCCGCGCCAGATGGTTCAGCTGAATTCTTCAACGGGCGCTGGCTGGCGTACGCTGGCCTCACTGCGGATCAAGCGCAAGGTTGGGGCTGGACAGTTGCGGTTCATCCAGATGATTTGAAGGTACTTGTGGATTACTGGCAAACCATTATGGTTTCAGGCGAGCCAGGCGAAATCGAAGCGCGCTTGCGGCGTTTCGACGGAGTATACCGCTGGTTTCTGTTCCGTGCGACTGCATCCCTCGACGACAACGGAAGGATAGTCAAATGGTACGGGACAAATACCGATATCGAGGAACGCAAAAGTGCAGAGCAGGCTCTCAGGCGCAGCGAAGCTTATCTGGCGGAAGCGCAGAGGCTGACCCACACGGCCAGTTGGGCCTATAACCCTGCGACGGAGAAGGCACTTTACTGGTCCGACGAAATGTTCCGAATTTGTGGATTCGATCCTCAGCAAGGTCCACCGACGAGCGAAGCGTTCTTGGAACGAGTCCACCCAGAGGATCGCGAAAGCGTGGCTGGAACCATGCGCCATGCAGCGCGGGAGAAGACGGAGTACCGGGTCGAACACAGAATCATCCACCCCAACGGAACGATTAAGCACACCCAAGCCATCGGGCATCCGGTCCTGGATCACTCAGGAAACGTTGTTGAATTCGTGGGCTCGGCGGTAGACATCACAGACGTCAAGCATGCAGAACAGGAGCGCGAGAGATTGCGGCAAGAACTGGCGAACCTCGCACACCTGAACCGAGTCAGTACGATGGGTGAACTGACCGCCTCGTTGGCTCATGAGATCAAGCAGCCCATTGGGGCGGCCGTAACCAACGCGGAGGCATGTGTGCGATTACTCGACCGCGATCAACCCGATGTGCCGGAGGCGCGAGAAGCTGCGTTGGAAATGGCCAAAGACGCCAGGCGCGCAGCCGAGATCATCGACCGTGTCCGCTCGCTGTACCACAAGGGTTCTTCACAACTAGAGACAATTGAAGTAAACGAAGTCATTAGCGAGATGGTGGTTATGTTGCAGAACGAAGCCAATCGACATTCGGTTACGATACGCACCGATCTTGCCGAAGGGCTCCCCAAGGTCATGGCGGATCGGGTGCAGTTGCAGCAGGTATTGCTCAATCTCATGCTCAATGGCATTGAAGCGATCCGGGACACGAGCGGTGAACTCACAATCAAGTCTAAGGTGGGCGACGATAGTCAACTGCTGATTTCTGTCACCGATACAGGTGTGGGACTGCCCACTGAAAATGCAGAACAAATTTTTAACCCATTCTTTACCACGAAGTCTCAAGGTACAGGCTTGGGACTAGCCATCACCCGTTCCATTGTCGAATCACACGGTGGCCGGATTTGGGCCGCTGGAAATTCCGGTCGGGGGGCAACGTTTAGTTTTACCCTGCCCAGTAGGGTGGCAGTAACCGCATGACCTTCCCCGATACTCCCACTGTGCTTATTGTCGATGACGATGGCCGCATGCGTGCAGCTATGCAGCGTCTGTTGAAGACGGTGGGGTTGCACTCGGAGTCGTTTGCTACGCCACAAGACTTTCTGCGGCGGAAGCTTCCAGACGGTCCCAGCTGCCTCATACTGGATATACGACTTCCCGGAATGAGTGGCCTGGATGTCCAAAGCAAACTAAACGAGACAGGAGCTGAGATCCCCATTATTTTTATCACCAGCCACGGGGATATTCCCATGACCGTCAAAGCGATGAAGTCTGGCGCAGTGGAATTTCTGACAAAACCTTTCCGCGATCAGGACTTGATCGATGCGATTCAGCAAGCGCTGAAGAGCAATGCAGAGGCGCGGCGACAAAAGAGTGAGCTTGCGCAATTGCAAGAACGCTACGCGAAATTGACAGCGCGCGAGCGCGAGGTCATGCATCTCATTGTTTCTGGCATGCTTACGAAGCAGATTGCCTCAACACTTGGCACCACCGAAATCACCGTAACGGTGCAGCGTGGGCAAGTAATGCGCAAGATGCAAGCGAACTCGCCCGCTGAGCTAGGAAGAATGGCAGAAAGGCTCAAGCTTCCGATAGCCCCCTAGCCTGTGCCGCCGACCCTACCCCCCGCAGGCACGACTACGAACTCCGTTATACATACATATCACCGCCCTTATGACAACCAATAATTGCGTTCTGCGCACAGCGAGTCAATCCTGTACCTGTATGGCTAGTGGGAGGAAGGGGAAAATGGTTGCCGTTATCGAGGACGACGATTCGTATCGAGTCGCCGTGCAACGTTTGCTGAAATCGGCAGGCTTTTCAGTGCAATCGTTCGCCTCTGCCGAGGATTTCTTAAGCTCTGGTCGACAACACCAAACTAGGTGTCTGATCAGCGATATCCGCATGCCTGGGATGTCCGGGCTGGACCTCCAGGCTAAGTTGAATGCTGATCGCTGCCCGATTCCGACCATTTTTATTACTGCACACGGGGACGAAGACATGCGATTGCAGGCAATGCGAGGC
>Ga0210409_10009127_pt1 | contig 10048 bp, 11 predicted proteins | sample IncBWH17MmetaG_FD_161649 | JGI IMG/M metagenome (GOLD analysis project Ga0210409, IMG submission 161649) | Forest soil microbial communities from Barre Woods Harvard Forest LTER site, Petersham, Massachusetts, United States - Inc-BW-H-17-M | ecosystem: Environmental > Terrestrial > Soil >...
AAAGTGAAGGGCAAGGTCGTCGGGGTCGTGGATTACGGCGTGTTCGTCGAGCTGGAACAGGGCATTGAGGGCCTGGTGCACGTCTCCGAAATGAGCTGGAACAAGAAAGTGCAGCACCCCTCGAAACTCGTGAAAGTCGGCGATGAAGTGGACGTGGTGGTGCTGGACATCAAGCCCAGCGACCGGCGCGTTTCGCTGGGAATCAAGCAAGCTCAGCCGGATCCCTGGCTGCTCACCGCGGAGAAGTATCCCGTGGGCACGGTGGTCACCGGCAAGGTGCGCAACATCGCGGAGTTCGGCGCGTTCATCGAGCTCGAGGACGGATTCGATGGACTCGTGCACGTCAGCGATGTGAGCTGGACGGAGCGCATCAAGAATCCGCACGAGGTGTTCAAGAAGGGCGAAGACGTCACCGCCAAAGTGCTGAAGATCGACCCAGAGAACCGGCGGGTATCGCTGGGCATCAAGCAAGTCAATGACATCTGGGGCGACTGGTTCAAGCAGCACAAGGTCGGGCAAATCGTGAAGGGCAAGGTTTCGCGCATCGCCACGTTCGGCGCGTTCGTTGAATTGGGCGAAAACATCGAAGCGCTTTGCCACAACACGGAAATCGAAGAGCGCAAACGCCGCGACGAAGGGCATTCCGCTTTCCGTCCGACCACCGGGCCGCTGAAGAGCGCCGGGCCGCTTGAACCAGGCAAGGAATACGATTTCAAAATCATCAAAATCAGTCCGGAGACTCGGCGCATCGGCTTGAGCTACCGCGCGGCGGTGAAGCAGATCGAGCGCAAGGAAATTGAACAGTATCGTTCGACGTCGAAGTCCTCATCGACGGCGACGATCGGGGACGCGCTGAAGTCCAAGCTGTCGGCGCGCTAACTGGTTCAAAGCCGGACCCCGGGGACCGGCCGTTATAATTTCATTTACCTGCGGGTCAATTTAATGATAGGAAGGGGGCACTCCGGCAGCGGGCCAGCCCCCCGTAAGCCCTTTCGCTTCACTGTTTAGGAAGAATGCGAAGCGCTGGACAAGCTGAGGCGGTCTCCTTTGGGACTGCGTGACGAGGCATAGCGACGATGACCAAGCAACCGACACTGACGAAGGCCGACCTGATCGAGGAAGTCCTGAACATCACGGAACTTCCCCGCAAAGAGTCTGAAACCATCGTCGAAACCATTTTCGACAGCATCATCGCGGCCCTGCAGAAGGGCGAGAAGATCGAGATCCGCGGATTTGGAAGCTTCCGCACGCGGGACCGCCGCGGACGCGTGGGGCGTAATCCCAAGACCGGGGCGAAGGTCGAAGTTCCCGCAAAGAAAATTCCGTTCTTCAAACCCAGCAAGGAACTCAAGGACTTTGTGAATAACGCCGGGGTCCAGGCGTCCGCGGGCGGCGAGTAGACGCTCACACAGCCGGCTGAAGAGTTCTTCCTCGAGCAGTTTCCAACCCCATCAGAAAAAAGAAAGCAGGCGGCCAAGCGTGCCCGGCTGAATCCTTGCCGGTGTGTAACTCGCGGGACCATTCTGCGTTATGCTGTGCGCAGCTTATCGCTGGAAGGAAGCGTGGCGATGGATTATCTCTGGACACCGTGGCGCTATCAATATATGGCGCAGGCAGCTAGCGGGAAACAGCCGGAATGTATTTTTTGCGATGCCGTGGCGCGAAACCAGGATGCGGAAACGCTGATCGTGTATCGTGGGGCGAAAGTGTTCGTCATTCTGAATCGCTTTCCCTACACCTCCGGACACGTGATGATCGTGCCGTATGCGCACGTCGCCGAATTGCACCTGTGCGATGCGGAGGCACTGGGCGAGATGATGCGGCTTGCGCAACGAGTGGAAACGATTTTTCGCGCGGACTACAAGCCGGACGGGATGAACCTGGGAATGAATCTGGGGCGCGCCGCCGGTGCAGGAGTTGCAGGCCACCTGCACCTGCACGCGTTGCCGCGCTGGATCGGCGATTCGAACTTCATGACCGTAACAGGTGAAACGCGCGTGCATCCGGAAGATTTGAAAATAACGTACGAACGTCTTTCCAAAGCCCTGGCCTGACGCTAGGAGCGGATTTGTTAGTACGCCCTCCGCGTCTGCGCAGGTTAAGTCGCAACACAACTGGGACCGCGATAGAATAAGCCCTCAAATAGCGTGTGACCGGATGGGAGTGAGTGACAGTGGACCTCGAACTGACGGAAGAACAGGAACTCTTGCGGAAAAGCGTGCGCGAGTTTGCGGAATCGGAAGTGAAACCGCTGGCGAAGGAACTCGACGAGAAAGGCCATTTCCCTCGCGAACTTTTCAAAAAAGCGGCGGAACTCGGACTGACGGGCGTGGCGTTTCCGGAGTTGGAAGGTGGGGCAGGTTTTGACCACGTGGCTTACAGCATCGTGATTGAAGAAATATCGCGGTGTTGCGCCTCGACGGGCGTGATTCTGTCCGTGCAGAACTCGCTGTACTGCGATCCGGTTCACCGCTATGGCACGGATGAACAGAAGAAGAAATTCCTGCTGCCGTACACGCGTGGCGAAAAAATCGGCTGTTACGCACTCACCGAGCCGCAGGCCGGTTCGAACGCCGCGGCGCTGCAAACCAAGGCCGTCAAGAAGGGCAGCTCATACGTCATCAATGGGACGAAGGCGTGGATCACCAATGGCGGCGCGGCTGATGCGGCAATCGTTTATGTGAACACGGAACCGGCCAAGGGCGAGAAGGGCATCACCGCGCTGGTGGTCGAAAAAGGCACGCCCGGCTTCAAAATCGGCAAGGAAGAAAAGAAGCTGGGCATCAACGCCACCGCATGTTGCGAATTGGTGTTCGCCGATTGTGAAGTGTCGGCAACCAACCGCATCGGCAACGAAGGCGAAGGCTACAAAGTGGCGCTCTCCACACTGGACGGGGGAAGGATCGGGATCGCCGCGCAAGCCACGGGCATCGCGCAAGGGGCATTCGAAGCGGCGCTGAAGTATTCACAGGAACGCCTGGCCTTCGGTCATCCGATTTCACAATTTCAGGCTATCCAATTCATGCTCGCGGACATGTCCACGGAAATTGACGCAGCGCGAATGCTCATTCGAAAGGCCGCATGGAAGCAAGATACCGGCGCGCGGTTCACCATGGAAGCGGCCATCGCCAAATTATTCGCCAGCGAAATGGCCACGCGCGTCACGCACAAAGCCATCCAGATTCACGGCGGCAACGGGTACAGCCGCGAGTATCCCGTTGAACGCAACTACCGCGACGCCCGCATCACCGAAATCTACGAAGGCACCAGCGAAATCCAGCGCCTGGTCATCGCCGGCTGGGTTCTGAAGTCTTAGCCGCGCCGTAGTATTCTGGCTCCGTGCTGGAACTCGATTGCGAACTTGAATTTGACACTGCTCGGGCGGAGGAGGACTTCTTCCCCGCCCTGCCGCCCCGGGCTGCCGTTTGCTTGATTGAACCGCGCGAAGAAAACGCCGAGCCCTTTCTGATTCGCACGCAGAATCTCCAGCGGCGGCTGCAAAGGCTGCTGGGCTTGGTTGATCCAGCAAGCAAGCGGCTGAACCTCAGTGCATTTGCGCGCGGCATCCGCTACCGGCTGACGGGCTCCGCGTTCGAACAGACTCTCACCTATTACCAGCACGCAAAGCGGCTTTTCCCGAAGCGCTATCGCGACCTGGTGCGATTCCGCCCTCCGGCGGTGCTCAAAGTGAATTTGCGGAATGCCTATCCGCGCTGTTACGTAACCCGCAAGATTCCGGTTGATTCGAACGGTGCGCCAGCGGCTGGCTCCTACTACGGCCCCTTTCCATCGCGGCGTTCAGCGGAGGCGTTCTCAGAACACGTGCTGGATTTATTCAAGGTGCGTCGGTGCCAGATCAAAATCCGCCGCGACCCGACTTTTCCGGGTTGTATCTATTCGGAAATGAAAATGTGCCTCGCGCCCTGCTTCGCGGGCTGTACGAAGGAAGAGTACGACGTGGAAGTGCAGCGATTGGTGGGGTTCCTCGAATCGGGCGGCGCATCGTTGCGATCCACTTACGAGGAAGAGCGCGAGAAAGCCAGCGAACAATTGGATTTCGAGCGCGCCGCTGCCCTCCACAAGAAGGTCGAGAAGCTTGACGAAGTTCTGCGCGGCAGTCCGGAACTCACGCGGCGCATCCAGGACCTGGACGCGGTGATCCTGCAGCCAGCCGCGGAAGAGCAAACCATTGGCGTCTATCGGGTAAATGGCGGAAGGCTGGCGGAGCCCTTTTTCCTGCGCTTCGCCGAGATTGCCAGCCAGCCGCGCTCGGCGGAGCAGATTTTTCGCGAGCATTTCGAAGCCGAGTCCGCGGCAACGAACGGGGACCTGAGCGAGCATTTATGGCTGGTCGCAAGGTGGTATTACAGCAATCCGCGCGCGGGCGAAATTTTCTTCCGCGAGAAGGACTGGCCTTATCGTAGGATTCTCCGGGCATGTTCGCGGCTTCTTGCGCCCAAGACGGACGAGCCAGCAACAGGCGAAGGACCAGGACCGGCCCCGGCAAACGAAGGAGCGTCATGAGCAGATCGGCGACAAAAGAAGGAACCACTCGTTACGCGCAGAAGTTTGCAGGCCGTGCGGCCCCGGGCCATTTTCGAGAAACGCAGCGACTGGCGCTCTCGTCCCTTGGGCTCGGGACGTATCTCGGCCAGCCCGACGCCAAGACCGACGAGGGCTATGCGGCGGCGGCCGTTGCCGCGGTGGAAAGCGGCATCAATGTGCTCGATTCCGCCATCAATTACCGGTTTCAGCGCAGTGAACGAAATCTCGGCACAGCCATCCAGCAGCTTGCGGCAAAAGGGTTCGAGCGCGAGGAAATCGTGGTTTGCACTAAGGGCGGTTACCTGACGCCCGACGGCGCCATGCCCGGCGACCCCAACGAATACTTCTTCCGCGAATACATTCAACCGGGAGTTTTCAGTGCGAAGGATATCGCCGCGGGCAGCCACTGCATGACGCCCAAATTCCTGAAAAACCAGCTCGGGCGCAGCCTGAAAAACCTGGGCGTCGAGTGCGTGGACGTCTATTATCTGCACAATCCGGAGACTCAGCTCTCGGAGGTTTCAAAGGAAGAGTTCCTAAACCGTGTCCGCGAGGCTTTTACGTTTTTGGAAGCGGCGGTGGAGGCCGGCGAGATCCAGTATTACGGCATGGCGACCTGGAATGGGTTCCGGCAAGACGCCCGCGCGCGCGACGCCATGCAACTCGGCGAAATCACGCAGATCGCGCAGGAAATCGCCGGAGGCCGGCATCACTTCCGCTTCGTGCAACTGCCGTTCAACCTGGCGATGACGGAAGCGCTGACGCTCGGCAATCAATCGCTGCGCGGGCATCATCGCACGGTGATGGAGGCGGCCGGCGAGCTGGACATCACGCTGATCGCCAGCGCTTCCCTGCTGCAAGGTCAAGTGGCGAAGAACCTGCCCGGTTTCGTCGCCGAGGCCCTGGGGCTGGAGAACGACGCGGAGCGAGCGCTGCAATTCGTGCGCTCTTCGCCAGGGATTACGACTGCGCTGGTTGGGATGTCGCGCACTGAACATGTGAAGGCCAACGCACGGCTCGTAGGAGTCCCTCCAGCCACGGTAGACGAATTCAGCAAATTGTTCGCCCGCGGCGAAGGCGCGTGAAGAGAAGAATTAACGCAGAGGGCGTAGAAGACACAGAGTTCACGGAGAAACAATGCGGCGGAATCCACGAAATTCAATGACGGAGGCGGAAAACTTCGTCGGTGACCCAGGCATTGATTGCGGCGCTGTAAAAATCGAGTTTGCCGGCGAAGAAGTGATCGGCACCTTCCACAACAACGAGATGGTTTTCACCCGGCAGTGACGCAACAAGCGTTTTGACCTTTCCGATGTTCCCATGTTCGTCGTTGCTGCCATGCACGAACAGTTTCGGCTTGTTGCACTGGCGCAGAAATGAGAAATCAGTGCTGTTGACGGGGATACCGAGGCCAATCAAGTGAGAGACTCGAGGATCTTCGCAGCCCACCTGTAAACCCACCCAAGAGCCAAAACTGAAACCTGCCACCAGGAGCGGCACGCCTGGAAATTCCAGCGCGAGAAAGTCGAGCGCGGCCTGCACGTCGCCGCGTTCGCCGCGGCCTCGGTCGTGTTCTCCCTCACTCAGTCCGGCGCCTCGAAAATTAAACCGCAACACCGGGATGCCGAGCGCGTTCAACGTCTTCGCTGTCTGATAGATGACCTTGTTGTGCATGGTGCCGCCAAAGAGCGGGTGCGGGTGACAGACCACCGCCGCAAGTGGCGGACGCGCGCGGGCCGAAGGCGCCCACAAAATTGCTTCCAGGCGCCCTGCTGGCCCTTCCAGAAAGAAATTGCGTGAGTCATGTGTGCTAGTCATGGATGCGCTCAGGAAAGGTTTTCAGTGTAGCGCATCGAAGGAAAAAGACCGAATGAGTGCCACGGTGAGGCCGTTCAGGATTCGCGGGAAACTGCTACGTCGAGGGCAATGGTGTCCAACGCAGGAGAGACGCGCACTACCTGAACAGAGACCTCAGAAGTGCCGGGCCACGGCGCAGCAGCCTGGTTTTCGAATGCGACTTTCAAGTGATCTCCGAGCTGGTACTCGCGGCAACTGCGAAAGCGCAAGCTCTTGTCCGAAAAATCAATCGTCATGGCCTCTTCGAACCAGGGCATTCCTTCGGGACGAACCCGAACCGGCACAGCCAGTTCCCGCCGGAAGGAGGTGCGACGCTCGATTTTTTTCTGCTGACCGTTTCCATTGGAGACAGCTTTAGTGTGCTTCTCAAATTGAAGAGCCAGCGCGAAAGTTGCAGGCACATCCGCGATGCCGAGGGCGCGGACGACTTGATCCAATTTCGCCAAGCGCTCCAGTTCGGCAGCTCTTTCCATTTCTACTTTTTCTCTTGCGTTGGTCGCGCGGATAACTTCCAGTACTTCGTCACAGCGAACCACACGCGCGGCAATCTCCGGCTGGCCATCCGAGAGTGAATTGTCATAGGGAAACGTGACCCAGATCAATACGCCGGGGCCGTGCGGCTCGTTGGACGAAACGAGCAGTCCCGCGCGTGACGCGTTGATCGTATTTCCTAATTCGATTTTCTGGCCAAACGGCGTGGTCCACCGCAGCCGCACAGGGAGGCGCACTTGGGCTCGATGATGCTGGCGGTGATCCATAGCAGTAACAGTACTGCCCTCGGGGCTGGAGAACATCGAAGTATAGTTCTCACGTTATGAAAGGGGCAAGACCTCGTACTAGGACAAAAATGCCCGATTTTCGCGTTGCAACTTACCTAAGCCGATGTTAGCGTTGCGCCAAATGCTACAGCCCCAAGGGGGATGAATGAGTGATGGAGCAGAACGCCGCGAAGCGCGGCGATTCACAATGAGCCTTCCCATGCGCGTGCTTGCGGGGGCGGCCAAAGACCGGGAGCTGAACGCTCACACGCGCGATGTCAGCTATCGCGGGCTCTATTTTCTCGCCGAATCCAAATTTGAAATCGGCAGCGAAATCGATTTTGTGATCACTCTTCCCCAGCAGGTTACGCAGTCGGGCGACGTCAATATCCGCTGTCAGGGAAAAATCGTCCGCGTGGAATCGACCGACAACGGCCGGGTAGGTATCGCGGCGAAGATTGCGCGATATGAATTCGTGCCTGCCACCGCAAATGCTGCTTAGGATCTCTTCTACAATTCCCTTTTAGCCGTAATCCACCCAGGTTGGCCGGGACTGGGTACAATACTTCACTGGCGTACTTCCGCCATGGGGGAAGCCATGTACCACTATGACGCTCGCATCGCTCTCGAGGAGTTGCAGGAAGACGCGTTGCTGCCGCACCCGGTCAAGCTGCGCGACATGATTCTGCGAACGCAGCTTGGCCCAAAGGACGCGCAACTTCTGAACCACGATTTTCAGGAATACCTCACGCGCTTTGGGGAACTGCAGAAAGTCGCGCGCGGAATTCTGGAAAAAATCGCCGCCGGCCAACGCAAGGCCTCCTGATGCCGCTGGAATCCATGGAAATGGCGGGGAGATGAAAACGAAGCCGCGCGTATTGTTACTCTCCGCAACGTCCGGCGCGGGTCATGTGCGCGCTGCGCAAGCCCTGGAAAAAGCATTTCTGGCACGCGGCGACTGCGCGGTGGAGCACATCGACGCGCTGCAGCACGTTAGCAAATTCTTCCAGCGCGTTTACGATAAAGCCTACATTTCAATGGTCCGGCGCGCGCCCGAATTAATGGGACTTCTCTACGATCGCACCGACCAGCCGTGGCTGCACCCGCGGCGGCGCTTGGCGCTGGACCGCCTGAACACCGGGCCGATGATCCGGCTGCTGAAAGGCGTCCAGCCGGACCTCTGCGTGGCCACGCACTTTCTGCCGGCAGAGATCATTGCCTGGCTGATCGCCAAGCGGAAATTGCGCGCCCACAATGCCATCGTGGTCACCGATTACGACGTGCACGCCATGTGGCTCTGCCGCACGGTGGACCGCTACTACCTGGCCATCGAGGAAGCAGCACAGTATTTGGCAGGAATCGGTGTGCCCAAAGAAAAATTGCGCGTAACGGGAATTCCCATCGATCCGCTCTTCGCGACGCCGGTGAATAAACCCGAAGCCAGGAAGCAACTGGGGCTGGACGCAGGGGCCACGATGGTTTTGATCTCCGCGGGAGGCTATGGGATTGGGCCAGTGCAGCAATTGGTGAAGGACTTGCTGGCTCTCGAGCGGCCGTGGCAGATTGTCGCGATTGCCGGAAAATCAGAGAAAACCAGGAAGCATCTGGCGGAATTGGCGAAGACGGCAGGCAAACTCCCGACCGGCTCAGCAAAGCTTTGTCCCGTTGGCTTCACGACCGAGATGGACAAGTACATGGCGGCTGCCGACTTGATAGTGGGAAAGGCTGGCGGCCTGACCACTTCGGAGGCTCTCGCTCGCGGACTTCCCATGGCGCTTATCGAACCCATTCCCGGCCAGGAAGAACGCAACGCCGATCATTTGCTGGAAGCAGGCGCCGCGATTCGCTGCAACAACTTGCCCGCGGCTGCATGGAAAATTTCCGCCCTTCTCGATGATGCCGCTCGGCTAGAGAAGATGCGGGACGCAGCGAAAAGTCTCGGCCGGCCCCGCGCCGCCGCCGACATCGCCGAAGACGCCCTCCGGCTGGTAGACTGAAACGTCGGGGAAAGAGGCTGGGGGAAGCGATTCGCGGCACGTACGGCGCCAATCGCCAAGATCGATGCGACGCAATACACTGCTGATCGACGCGGACGACACGCTCTGGGAAAACAACGTATTCTTCGAGAAGCTGATCGAGGATTTCATCAGCATCGTCGAGCCTTACGGTTATACCCGCGCGTACATCCGCCACATCCTGAACGAAACAGAACGCAAGAATATTCGCCAGTATGGCTATGGCGTGCGCAGTTTCGGCCGCTCACTCGAAGAGACGTATTTGAAACTGTCCGATCAAATGGCCAAACGCGAGACGCTGGCGCTGATTCATACACGCGTGGTTGAGCTGGAGCGTACGCCGCCGAAAATTCTCGATGGTGTGCCGGAAACTCTGGCGTATCTGACCGAGCGGCACCGGCTGATTCTCTTCACCAAGGGCGAGCCCGCGGAGCAAGCCGCCAAGGTCGAGCGATCCGGACTCCAGGGCTTTTTTGAGTTCATCGAAATCGTGGCGGAAAAAGATCCCACGACGTATGGCGGGCTGGTTCACAAACACAAGATCGTCAAGACCCACGGCTGGATGATCGGCAACAGTCCGCGCAGCGACATAAATCCGGCGATGCAGATCGGTCTCAACGCCGTGTACATCCCTCACCCGCACACCTGGACGCTGGAGCACGAGCCGGTGGTTTCCGGGTCAGGAAAACTTGTAATCCTGCCTGCCTTTCGGGAGCTGCGCGGGCATTTCTAAACTAGTCTAAATGAGACTAGTCTAATTTAGACTAGTTCAGCCTGACCGGTTTTGTTCCCGATTAGCTGCCCAAATTGGACGTTGTATCCAGCCCGGTGTGGCTGAATCTGAGTTTCTGTGACTTCTCCTAAGGAGCGGCC
>Ga0210409_10009128_pt1 | contig 10047 bp, 8 predicted proteins | sample IncBWH17MmetaG_FD_161649 | JGI IMG/M metagenome (GOLD analysis project Ga0210409, IMG submission 161649) | Forest soil microbial communities from Barre Woods Harvard Forest LTER site, Petersham, Massachusetts, United States - Inc-BW-H-17-M | ecosystem: Environmental > Terrestrial > Soil >...
GGATACGATCCAGCGGAGTCTTGTAATCGCTGTCTCCATGGTGGCTCATATGGCGGACGATGTTTTCCACCATCACGACCGCCCCATCAACCACCATGCCGAAATCCAGCGCTCCGAGTGAAAGCAGGTTCGCAGGAATGCCTTTTAATTTGAGACAGGTTGCAGCGAACAACAGCGAGAAGGGGATGGTGAGTGCGACGATGAACGCGCCGCGAGCATTCCCCAGGAAAAGAAACAGGACAAAAACTACGAGCAGGATCCCTTCGGTGAGATTATGCAAAACAGTGTGCGTTGTGTAGTGCACCAAGTCGCTACGATCGATGAACGGAACCACCTTGACCCCGGCAGGCAGGATGCGGTCGTTCAGCTCTTTCACTTTTGTGTGCAAATCTTTGAGGACCTGATCCGCGTCTGCGCCCTTGCGCAAAAGCACAATACCCGAGCACACGTCGTCGTTGTCAATGATCTTGCCATCCTCGCGATGAATAGCTCTGGCGAACTGCCCTAGGCGGATCTTTGGCCCCTGCGCCACGACGGCAATGTCCTTGATGCGGAGCGGTGTCCCGGTTTTCGCCAGAATCACAGTATTTTCGATATCTTGGACGTTTCTGACCAGACCGACTTCCCGAACGTTGATCTGCTGCAAGCCCGCTTCCACGAAACTGCCGCCGGCGTTCACGTTATTGTTTGTGAGTTGCTGCTCCACCTGGGCCAAACTAAGCCCGTAAGACACCAGTTTATTGGGGTCCACCCGCACCTGGTATTCGCGCGTTGGCCCGCCAAAACTGGCAACATCCACGACATTCGGCACGGATTTGAAGTTTTTTTCGATCACCCAATCTTCGATCGATTTCAACTCCATCACGTCGTAATTGGGATTGGTGCTCTGCAAAGTGAAGAAATAAATCTGGCCGACGGGGCTCCAGTCCGTCCCCATCTGGGGAACCACGCCGGGCGGCAGCGTAACCTGTGACAACCTCTCGAGAACGCGCTCGCGGTTCCACGCGTTATCTTCCTCATCATCGAAAATCAGCTTGAGGTCCGACAATCCAAACAACGAAAACGAACGCAAATGCACGACGTGAGGGATGCCGTTCATAGTGATTTCAAGTGGAATCGTCACCTGCTGTTCGATTTGCTCGGCCGAGATTCCTGGCCACTGCGTGATGATCTCGACATAATTGTTGGCCACATCTGGGTAGGCTTCCACGGGAAGTTGGTGAAAAGACAAGGCGCCCCAAACAAACAGCAAGAGCGCCATCGCCAGAACCAGAAAGCGGTTCTCCAGCGCAAAATCGACGAGTCTCCGTATCATTACTGCTCCACCGTATTCTGGAACACCAGCGCGTTCTGAATCACTTCGGCACCTGGGTCGATTCCGGAAATGATTTCTTGCTGGTTGCCGGGCAGCATGTTTCCTCCAACTACTTCCTTGCGTTTGAAATGTCCTCCTCCGAGCGGCAGGTACACCCAATCCCGGTCATGCAAATGAAGTATGGCCGTCGCCGGCACCGCCGCATGAGTTTGTGGCTGCCTCCCATAAAAGGTTGCTGTAGCGAACATGCCCACGCGCATGATCCTTCCTGGATTCGGAACTTCCAGGCGCACTTTCACCGTGCGGATGTTGGGATCCAGAATCGGGAAAATATTGTCGATGCGGCCCTTCAACACCTTTCCTGGGTAAGCATTCAGGCGAATGTCCGCATATTGGCCCACCTTCACGGCGTCCAAATCGTTTTCGTAGACATCGCATATGATCCAGACATAGGAAAGGTCCGAAATGGTGAAAGGATTCGGCCCTGGCAATCCCTGTGCGCCGGACGCATTGGTTACCTGCTGGTCGGTGATCACCCCGGAGATTGGCGCAACAATATCCACCGTGCCAGTGGGATGGTCTTTATCGAGTCCCATGAGCTTCAACTGCTCGGCCGCCGTGTCCAGATCGACTTTTGCATCTTTCGCGGCATCCTCCGCCTGCTCCAGGGCGCCCTTAGAAACGGCTCCCTTGTCGTACAAGGTCTGCGCCCTTTCATACTGCACCCGCGCGAGTCGCTCGTCGTTCACGGCTTTCAAATAAAATTGATAAGCGCCGGACACATCGTTGCTTCGTACTCTTAGCAGCACCTGACCCTTCTTTACGTCATCTCCCAGCCTGGCTTTGATTTCCACTACCCTCCCTGCGGCCAGGGAAATCACCGGCACTGCGCGCGCAATGTCAGGATTGACAAAGCCGGTCACTTCCAGGGTTGACGCTACCTTGTATTCGATCGCCTTAACGAGCGGAAATTTCTCCGGGTGGTCTACCTTAAAGTTGTTTACGTCCATCTGCTGCTCAACTACCGCAAGAGGAGGCGCCTCAGCCTGGGGGTTCGGTTTGCTTGCCCCACAGCCGGACAAGACGATGCCGGGTGCAAAACACAAGACCGCCACAGGGGCGAAGCTGATGCTTTTCTTTTTCACTGGAGCACCTCATGCCCGACGGCGAGATTCAACTGGGCCGCGGCCGTCAAATAAGAACCAATCAAATTCACGTAAGTGAGTTGAACGGTGCGGTAGTCACTCTGAGCGTTCAAGAAATCGAGCAGTGACGCGCCGCCATGCTGATAAGCAAAGAAAACGGTGTCGCGCACGCGCACCGCTTGTTGTAGATACTTCGTTTTGTACGGGTGCAGCAGGATCACATTGCTATTCACAACGGCGTAAGCGGAATCGACATCGCTGAAGACCAGTGCTTGGGCCGCTGCCGTCAGTTTTTCGTTGCGGTCGATATCCAATTGCGTGCGCAGCTTTTCCCCCTGATTGCGGTCGAAAATACGCAGTGGGATGCTGACGCTGACGCCAAGAGTATTTATGCCGAACGGATTGTTGTTGGAGGAGTTGTGCGTGTACCACGCGCTCAGGATCGGATCGGTTGAGCCGTTGGCAATCGCGAGTTTGTGATCGGTTTGGGCTTTGTCCACGGCTTCCATCGCGGCCTTCAAATCCGGGCGGGTATCCAAGGCAATCTTCCGGAACTCGTCCTGCGGCATCAGCTGGTCGTTGAAATCGAACAAACCGGTGACGTCAAAGTTTTCAATCGGAGTCCGGTCGTTCAGCAGCGTGAGCAACTGAATTTTGGCCGTCCGCAGATTCACTTCCGCGGACTGGACGTCCGATTCATACTGCACGCGCTGCAACTCAAGACGGTCGAGATCGATTTGCGCGATGTCACCGGCGCTGAAACGAGTTCTACTTATGTCCAGTACGTTGTCGTAGTAGGCGAGATTCTCTTTGGCAAGCCGCACTACCGCTTTCGCCTGCAGCGTTGCAACAAAAGCGCCGCGCAAGTCGAATAGCAGTGTCCTCTCCAAATCGGCATGATTGAACTCGGTAAGGAGTGTTCCCTTTTGCGCGCTCTCAAGCCGCAATTCGCGTTTATGTTGCCGTTCGTGGAGGTAGCTGACGCCGGGTGTTTCGTATGTGCCCCGGAAAGGCGCCCAAACTCCCTTGTAAGGCGCGATTTGCGTTCCGTCTGCCGCCAAAGTGAGTTGCGGATTCGGACGGAGATATGCCGTGATCTCCTGCGCCTTCGATTCGTCAATACTCACCTTATCCGCGAGCAAGGTGGGATTGTTGGCTTCAAAGCGCACGCGCACGTCGTCCCAGGTCAGCGGCTTCTGGGCGGCGGCGTTCCTTGTGAATCCCGCCGCAAGCACTGCGGCCAGACACACGCGCCGGATGATTTGCTGCATAACTCTACCTCGCCTGTTCTTTCTTCCTGAAAATCGGAAACCCGTACAGAAGGGTCTGCTTCCCCGCTCTCGGCGGGGAAGTTCCCCATGTGTTACACGCGTGGCGTGCCCATTTGGACGATACGCGGGCCCTCATTGGGAAGTTATAACGATTGGATACGAGAAAGATGTATGGCGTTTAAACGAGGGGCGGTGCGCGGCTCGCGCTGGGAAAGGCCAATTCTGCGCGAACCGTTAGCGGGGCGGCCGGCAGACCTGCAGAGGAATTTTCCAGGGGTTCCTTCCAGCCCGCTGACGCGCCCGCATCTCCCGCCGTGTCGCGGCCCGGCTGGAGCGCGAGTTGCCCCCCAAGAACATCATCGGGCGCGCTGATGCGGAAGTCGCTCCCTTTCGCCGCGCCGGGATAGTCAGCGGGTTCGGCGGGAACAAAGTTGCCTTTTCCGTCGTTCAGGAAGATCGCCACGAACTGGGAGTCGAGGAGCGAAGTGACAACGAGATCGGCGAACTTGTCTCCATTCACGTCTCGCGGAGTAATCCGAAGGCCGCCGGAAGGACCGACAATGCCGATTGCGGGTTTGTGCCCGGAACTGAAGTTAAAGTCGACCGAATATTGCGAGGTGGGAGAGCCATCGCGCGTGACGCGGATAAGAGCCAAGTCGGGCTGCCGGTCGCCGTCAAAATCCGCGATGGCAAATTGCGTCGAGCCAAGCGCGACGGCCGTCCGAACGAGGCGGGAGATGGGCCGATCCGTATTTCGGATTTGCGAGTGCCCGGCCGAGAGGGATACAAGCAGGCAGAGAACCACAGATCCCGGAAGATACAGTCTGTTGGCGAGGCTACGCACACTCATAACGACGCTTCAGTCTACCGCACTTTACCACGAGGTTGACAATCCACGGCGATGGCCCGTTTCGCACTGCGCAAGATAGGAAACCCCCATCACCGGAGAGGGGGTGTTGGCTCTCGGGTAACGTATTTTCCACGTGGTTAACTTATTGGCGCTGCTTCCCGCCGCTTGAAACGGGCTTCCCTGAACGCGTTGATAAAATGAGAGTAATAGCTTGGATGCTTCTCCGGGTCCCCGCCGAGAAGAACGGAGCACGTATGCAAGATCTCGGATTGCCGCGCCTCTACGCCAATTCTGGTTGAATGAAGAAACTTGACCGCCTGGGCTGGGCGGAAGGCATTGGTGTGAGCGCGTTCGGGGTTCACCTGGGAGTGCGAGTCAGCGTGGCGGGAGTGTTGCCGCAGGTTCTCCCGTTGCTGCCCCCTGGATGCAGAAAATCCCGCAAGGCCACTGTGCAGCGGCTCTATTCGCTGTTGGTTGCAAGAGGCGGCCAGCGCGCCGGGGTGCGGCGCATGCACATCCTTTTTGCAGACAGCGAGCGGATCGCGCGAGACCCGGAGTTGGATGAGGTGCTGGCGGCGCTGGAAACGGACCTTCACCGCTACGTCGCCGAGGCGGCGCCGGACATGACATTTCTGCACGCCGGCGTAGTTGGCTGGCAAGGACGCGCGATTTTGCTGCCCGGGCGCAGCCTGAGCGGGAAAACCACTCTTGTGCGCGAGATGCTGCGGCTCGGTGCAACGTACTACTCCGATGAGTTCGCGGTCGTGGACGACTCTGGAAAAGTGCATCCGTTCGCGCGGCCGCTGGGAATCCGGGAAGACTCGACGTATGTGCAAACCAAATACACGGCGGAGACACTGGGCGCAATCTCAGGTGTCAAACCCCTGCCGCTGGGCGCCGTTGTGATGTGCAAATACAGGGCTGGAGCGCGATGGAAGCCGGCGCCCCTTTCCCACGGACAGGGTGCATTGGAACTGATGGCCAACAGCATCGCGGTGCGAGACCGTCCGCAGCACACCCTGCGAAGAATTCATAAGCTCATGAGGAGTGGGGTTTTCGTCCAGGGAACACGCGGCGAAGCCTGCGAATCAGCGGAATCCATTTTGAACTCATTGAGTGTCGGTATCCGACAGGAGAAAGAATGAAAGAACGGGAATATCCCCGGGCGCGCTTGGACTGCCTGACGCGCGAGTTCGGTGACGAAATTTTGGTTTACGACCGGGAGCGCAACGTGGGGCATTGCCTGAATTCAACCGCGGCGGCCGCATGGAAACTTTGCGACGGCGAAAAAAGCACTTCGGAAGTGGCAAAACTCTTGACGCAGCAGCTCTCCGCACCGGTTGACGAGTCCGTGGTGCAGCTCGCCATCGAGGAGTTATCGAAAGCCCGTTTGCTGGTCGAAGGGGAAAAGCCGGTCCGGCGAACCTCGCGGCGCGAAGCGATTCGCGCCATCGGCATCGCGGGAGCCATCGCTTTGCCGCTGGTTACTTCGCTGGTAGCGCCAACGCCTGCGCGGGCAGCGTCTTGCCTGGCTAATGGGAAGCCATGCGTCAGCAATGCGCAATGCTGTTCGGGAAGATGTGGTGTAACCTCGGGCCATTGCGGGGGCTGAACCACACAGCGTCCCTCGTTCCATCCTTTATCCGCTTCAACACCCTCTCTAACCTTGCGTGACAACTAGCACAAACAGCTGTAACTAGAAACGGGCAAGCGGGTGAGTTGTATCTGGCACCTTTCGCTTCCGTGCGACCCGAAGAAGGCTGATACCCTTTTCAATCTCGGCATCGTAAAGTGGCATAGTAAGAGAGATCGACCCGGAGCCATCGTCGCTTGGAAGAAGTTGCCAGGAACGAATCCCACCTATCGCGACAAAGGATGCGGTGCTGCAATGGATGACGCAATCGCAGCAGCACTGACGCAGTTTCCCTGTCGCTGGAGATTTTCCCGCACTTATCCTTCGCTCGCCGGGAAGACAATCCAATGAGCGATCGCGGGAATAAAGCGGTTATTGTCGGCGCGGGACCCGCCGGGCTTACCGCCGCTTATGAATTGAGCAAGAAGGGCCAGCGCGTCTTAGTGCTGGAGGCAGATCCTGAATATGTGGGTGGGATTTCACGAACCGTGAACTATCACGGCTATCGGTTTGATATTGGCGGCCACCGTTTTTTTTCTAAGTCGCGCGAGGTGGAGGATCTATGGACGGAGATTCTCAGCACGGACATGCTGGAGCGGCCGCGCTCATCGAAGATTTTTTATCGCGGGAAATTCTACGCCTATCCCCTGAAGCCGTTGGAAGCGCTTTCCCAGCTAGGCGTGATGGAATCGGCGCTCTGCGTTTCGTCCTTTTTGAAGGCTCGGCTGAAGCCGGTGCGCAATCCGAGATCGTTTGAAGATTGGGTGGTGAACGAGTTCGGGGAGCGATTGTTCCGGATTTTCTTCAAGACCTACACGGAAAAAGTGTGGGGCATGAGCTGCAAAGAGATTTCCGCGGACTGGGCGGCGCAGCGCATTAAGGGACTTACGCTGGGCGGCGCGATCCGAAACGCGCTCTCGCCACGGCGGAAAACGAAGGATCGCACTCAGGTGGTGAAGACGCTGATTGATTCGTTCCGCTACCCGCGATTTGGGCCGGGGATGATGTGGGAGGCTTGCGCTGAGAAGATTCGTGCGCTGGGCGGTGAAGTGCTGCTGGGGCGGAGTGTTGTGGCATGCCGGTTCGATGCGGGAATTCCCTCGTGGACGGTTACGGCGCGCAGGGCGGATGGATCGACGGAGGAATTTGGCGGCGAGCACCTCGTCTCTTCGATGCCGATGCGGCAGCTGGTCCCGCAGATCGAGCCCCGGCTTCCGGAAGCGGCGGTACGATCCGGCAATTCCCTTCGCTACCGGGACTTTCTGACGATCGGGCTGATCTTGCGCGAGCGCAATCGTTTTACAGACAACTGGATTTACATCCACGATCCGAACGTGAAAATGGGGCGGGTGCAGAATTACAAGTCCTGGTCGCCCGAGATGGTGCCGGATCCGGACTACAGCTGCTATGGCCTGGAATACTTTTGTTTTGAGGGCGACGGGCTTTGGACGGCGCGCGACGCGGATTTAATTACGCTTGGGGCGAAAGAACTGGAACAAGTTGGACTGGGCAACGCCACCGATGTGGTGGATGGCTGCGTGATAAGGCAGCCCAAGGCGTATCCGGTCTATGACGACGATTACCAGGAGCATGTGGGCGTCGTTCGGCGAGCGCTGGACGCGCATTGCCGCAACCTGCACCTCGTCGGGCGCAACGGCATGCACAAATACAACAATCAGGACCATGCGATGATGACGGCGCTCCTGGCGGCGCGGAATATTCTCGCCGGCGAGAACAAATACGACGTCTGGTCGGTGAATGAAGACGGCGAATATCACGAATCCGGCCACGCGGAGACAACTCTCGAACGATTTGGAACAAGCCGCGTGGACCAAAGGAAGTGAACAACAATTCGCAATCTCGAAAGCCTGATTCTGCCGATCAAGAGATTACGCGGAGCACCGCAGCTCCGCGAATCGCGTCATTCTTTAACGCGTTCAGCGCTCGATTGGCCTCTGCCAAAGGATAGACCTGAACGTGGGTTCGTACCGGAATCTCCGCGGCCAGTTGGAGAAACTGCGCACCGTCTTCGCGCGTGTTGTTGGCTACGCTGCGAATGACGCGCTCCTGGTACAACAAGTTGTAAGAAAAGGAGGGAATATCGCTCATGTGAATCCCGCCCAGAATCAGGCGACCGCCTTTCTTAAGTGCCGCGAGCGCCGCGGGAACGATTTCGCCCGCGGGTGCAAACACGATGGCCGCATCGAGCTTTTTGGGCGGCGCATCCAGGGTGCCGCCGGTCCACACCGCTCCCAATTCCTTCGCGAGCGCCTGGTGCCGCGAATCGCGAGTGGACGCGTAAACTTCCACGCCCCAGTATCGTGCCACTTGAATCGCCACATGGCCCGCGGCACCAAAGCCGTAGAGCCCCAGCCGGGCGCCAGCTTTCACGCCGCTGAGACGCAAACAGCGGTAACCGATGATTCCGGCGCAAAGGAGGGGCGCAGCTTGTTCCGCGTGGAGATTTTCCGGAAGCGCGTAAACAAAATCCTGTGAGGCAACCAGGTATTCGGCATAGCCGCCGTTTACTGTGTATCCCGTAAACCGCGGATCATCGCAAAGATTCTCTTCTCCGCGACGACAGTATTCGCACGTGCCGTCAGTCTTATGCAGCCAGGCTACGCCGACGCGCGATCCGATCGACAAACGATCCGCCCCGGCTCCCCTGGCGGCAACGTGACCTACCGCCTGATGCCCGGGAATCACCGGTGATTTTTTTGGAGGGAGTTCCCCTTCGATGACATGCAGATCCGTGCGGCAGACGCCGCAGACCTCCACGCGCACGAGTATCTCGCCTGGGCCAGGCTCGGGCTTGGGCAGGTCACCAATTTCCAGCGGATTGCTTTCAGCTTTTGCAGGTGCGCGGAGGAAACAGGCCTTCATAGTCAGCCCTCAATCCGGATTTCCTCCGCACACCAAGGAAGGCGGCCAACACACGTGTTGGGGGAAACATACACAAAATGAGGAGGGAAGAAAAGACCGATTTTCCCGCGCGGAGCGCTTGTGGATTCCCGGGAGGCTTGCATTCTGAGGGCGGAGACCCTAGGCTGAATTGCCTATGAATGCTCTCACTCCTGAAATGCTGATGATGGGGTTCATCTCCTACATTGTTTTCCTCTTTTCCACGACGTGTCATGAAGCTTCGCATGCGCTGGTAGCAAAATTGGGGGGCGACTCCACGGCGGCGTTGGGTGGGCAGGTCAGTTTGAACCCGATTCCGCATATCCGGCGTTCGCCGTTTGGAATGGTGATTTTCCCTATATTGAGTTTCTTTCTTTCCGGCGGCGGAATGATCGGCTGGGCCAGTGCGCCGTACGATCCGCTGTGGGAGCGGCGGCATCCACGGCGGTCGGCATGGATGGCGCTGGCGGGGCCTGCGGCCAACTTCACGCTGATGCTGCTGGCGGTTGTGGCGCTTCGAGGAGGAATGGCGTTGCAACTATTCCACCGCGATGCGGTCACGGGTGCGCCGAGCCTTTTGGAAATCACTATGCGGGTGGTGTTTTCCCTGAACCTTCTACTTGGCACGTTTAATCTCCTGCCGGTTCCTCCACTGGACGGAAGCACCGCCATCATGCTGTTCATGAGCGAAACGCAAGCGCAGAAATACCTCGACTGGATTCGCGGAAACAGTTTTGCGATGGCGGGCCTGCTGGTGGGCATGCTGGTGTTTCGCGAGGTGTATCCGTATATTGAGGCATTTGCCATGCAGGTCTTCTTCTAACGGTTAACGAACGTGTTGTTCCTCGGGGCTTCCCTGAATATTTCCTGATCCCCGTTCCGTTTGGACCAAGAGAGGACGGGGTGTCTCTTCCTTGTCCACGTACAACGGC
>Ga0210409_10009129_pt1 | contig 10046 bp, 8 predicted proteins | sample IncBWH17MmetaG_FD_161649 | JGI IMG/M metagenome (GOLD analysis project Ga0210409, IMG submission 161649) | Forest soil microbial communities from Barre Woods Harvard Forest LTER site, Petersham, Massachusetts, United States - Inc-BW-H-17-M | ecosystem: Environmental > Terrestrial > Soil >...
CCTTCCAGATACAGAACCTGATTCTCGGTAAAGCCATAACCGGATTCAGCGCCTTCGTGTAGCGGAAGGGAAGTGAGCCCGTAGTTTCGTACCCGACACGTGTACCCAAAGCCGAAGTTATAAAGGAGCGAAGAAAACTAATGCCTGTTAAGACCTCTAAATCAATAATCAGAAAACCAGCAGCAGAAGTCACGACGCCCCGCTTGTTCTTTCTCAGTGTGAGCAGTGGTCAGGTGTTTTCCGTGAACCCCGACGGTTCCGACCTCAAGGTCATTGTGAGCGAGGGAAGGCGACTTCCGGACGGCGTTGTTGTAGATGTCGCGGCCGGTCATCTCTACTGGACCAACATGGGCAACCCGACTGCCAATGACGGTTCTATCGAACGCGCGAATCTTGACGGAAGCAACGTTACCCACATTGTTCCTTCGGGCGCCACTTTCACCCCCAAGCAGCTGCAGCTTGACGAGAAGAACCGCAAGCTTTACTGGTGCGATCGCGAGGGCATGCGGGTCATGCGCGCGAACGCGGATGGTTCCAACATCGAAACGCTTGTCGATACCAGCGAAGGCGACGCACGTCCGGGAAAGGACCTGAAGAAATGGTGCGTGGGAATCGCGCTCGACGTCGAAGCTGGAAAACTTTATTGGACCCAGAAAGGTGCAGACAAAGCCGGCGAGGGACGTCTTTTTCGTGCCAATCTCGAAATTCCCAAGGGGCAGACTCCGGCAAACCGCAAAGATATCGAACTTCTGTACGAGAATCTGCCTGAACCCATCGACCTCGAACTAGATCTCGCCAACCGGATGATTTACTGGACCGACCGCGGCGATCCACCAAAGGGCAACACGGTGAATCGGGGGCCCATAAATCCGGCCCAGGGAAATGGCAGGAAAACACCGGAGATTATTTTCAGCCATTTGATGGAAGGGATCGGTATCGCCCTGGATCTGAAAGGCGGCCGCATGTTTCTGACCGACCTCGGTGGATCCGTCTACAGCGCGAATCTCGATGGGTCTAACAAGAAAACGCTGCTCTTTGTGGAAGGAAACCTCACCGGCATAGCCTACGCCGAGATTCCTGCCGCGCAATGACAACCGCCACCATAGATTTTCAACGATTAGAGACCTTACCGATTAATTAAGGAGAAGGAAATGAGCTCGCTAGCTGCTGCTCTTAAATTCGAGAACGTTATCTACGACAAGAAAGGGCCTATTGCGTACGTGACGCTGAACCGGCCCAAGGTCTTGAACGCGCTAAACAAGACGACGATCAACGAGCTGCGGGCAGCGTTCGAGGACGCTCGTGACGATTCAGCCGTCCATGGAGTCATCCTCACGGGTGCCGGTGAGAAAGCATTTGCCGCGGGCGCCGACATCGCGGAGATCGCCAACAACACAGCTGTGGAAGCAGAAGCGGCGACTCGTCGAGGACAGGCATTGACCGACCTCATCGAGAACCTTGGCAAGCCGGTCATCGCCGCAGTCAACGGATTTGCCCTGGGTGGTGGCTGCGAGCTGGCGATGGCGTGCACTATCAGAATCGCTGCCGAGAGCGCGAAATTCGGTCAGCCAGAAGTAAAGCTTGGTGTCATGCCTGGGTATGGAGGCACGCAGCGCCTGCCTCGTCTAGTAGGCAGGGGCCGAGCACTCAAGCTCATTCTTTCCGGCGACGTAATCGATGCCACAGAGGCTTATCGCATTGGCCTGGTGGACGAACTGGTGCCGGCCGCCTCCTTGATCGAGCGTACCGAGACCACGTTGAAGAGGATCATCGCGAATGCACCTCTTAGCGTGAAGTACGCGCTTGAGGCGGTCAACAAAGGACTGGAGACAAGCGTGGCCGAAGGCTTGCTCATCGAAGCCTCGCTTTTCGCAGTCTGCGCCTCGACCGACGACAAGAAAGAAGGTACGTCGGCGTTCCTCGAGAAACGCGCACCGAAGTTTCAGGGAAAGTAGAACTTTGCGCGCCACTTCGAAGTTTCAATGACTCGCTGCCATATGTAGTGATCGTGAAGAAGGAGATGAAAATGACAGAAGGCAACATATTTTCCGGATTGAAGGTCGTGGATCTGGCGAGCTTCATTGCCGGGCCGGGCGCTGCAACAATCTTGTCCGATTTCGGCGCGGAGGTTGTTAAAGTCGAGCCGCCCGACGGAGAGCTGTGGAGAATCGGGCAGAAGATCCCGCCGCAGCCCCACTCGGAAGTGCCTTATCCCTTCCAATTAGCTAATCGAAACAAGCGTGGCGTTGCGCTCAATCTGAAAGCTGCGAGCGCACAACAGGTTCTCGAGCGGCTAGCCAAGTGGGCCGACGTGTTCATCGTCAACACACCGCATTCTGCGCGCAAGAAATTGAAACTCGAATATGACGACGTCGCGCGATGGAATCCGCGTCTGATCTATGCCGATCTTACCGGCTTCGGCGAGAAAGGTCCGGACGCTGCTCTTCCCGGATTCGATCTCACGGCCTACTGGGCAAGAAGCGGCTTGTTATTCATGACGCGCGATGCTGGAGAGCCGCCGACCTGGCCGGTGGCAGGTAGCGGTGACAATGCAACTGCGGTCTGCATTTATGCCGCGATTCTGACCGCGCTTTATCGTCGCGAACGCACCGGAAAAGGATCCTACGTCACGACCTCACTTCTCGCAGCGGGTGTCTGGTCGGCCAGTGTCTTTATCCAGGCCGCTCTATCTGGTGCGAGTTTCTATGGGCTGCACGATCGAACACATCCCGCCAATGCAGCTTTGAACACATATCGTTCGTCCGATGGCATCTGGTTCGTCGTTGTAGCCACTCCGGACAAGATACCCGGGGTTCTGAAGGCAATGGGTCGTGAGGATATCCTGACGGATCCGCGATTCTCGGATCCTGCCAAACTGGCGCAGAACCGGCCGCAACTGACAGCAATGCTCGATGAGATCTTTGGTTCGCAGCCAATGTCGCATTGGTATGAAGTCCTCAGTGGCGTTCCCGTCCCCTTCGGCGCCGTGCGTGAGCCGCAGGAAGTTGCTAATGATCCGCAGTTGCGAGCGAATGACATCGTCGTTCCGCTCGAAGGAGCTGGCGAGAAGCTGACCTCGACCATCAGCAGTCCTATTCAAGTGCACGGGGTTTCCAAGGTACCCGCCAGGCGCGCGCCAAGAATCGGTGAGCACAACGATGAAGTCCTGAAAGAGCTCGGTTTTGGAGATGACGAAATCGACGGTCTGCGTGCTAGCGGCGCGATCCCGGGTGCACAACCAGGCAAAAACGTGGGAGAGGTAGTCCGAGCCAGGTAAAAAGTCTCGGAGCAAACAAACGATTGAATTAAAGAAAACTTCTTGGAGGATCAAATGGCAAAGAGCCGAGAAATTCAGAATGTTGCGATTGTTGGAACGGGAGTCATTGGCGCGAGTTGGGCTGCTCTATACCTGGCGCGTGGCCTTAACGTTGTTGCCACAGATCCGGCGCCAAACGCCGAAGCCAATCTGCGGCGATACATCGATGCGGCGTGGAAAGACTTGACGGCGCTTGGAATTTCACCTAACGGCTCACGGGACCATTTGCGGTTTACTCTCGACATGAAGGAAGCGCTTACCGACGCTGATCTCGTTCAGGAAAACGGACCTGAACGCAAGGACTTCAAAGTCAAGTTATTTGCTGACATGGATGCCGCAGCGCCGAAGGATTCCATCATCGCCTCGAGTTCATCCGGTCTGACGATGAGCGTGATGCAATCGGCGTGTAAGTATCCGGAGCGGTGTGTGATTGGCCACCCATTTAATCCTCCTCACATAGTTCCACTGGTCGAGGTTGTCGCTGGCGCAAAAACATCACCGGAGACTGTCGAGCGGGCGATCTCCTTTTACACCTCGATTGGCAAAAAGCCAATCCACGTGCGGAAGGAAGTGGTTGGCCATGTAGCGAACCGGCTTCAGGCTGCCCTGTATCGTGAAGTCGTGTATCTCATCGAGCAGGGTGTATTGGATGTCGCTGACTCGGACACGGCCGTGTGCTGGGGACCTGGACTGCGTTGGGGCCTGATGGGTCCCAATCTCCTGTTCCATCTGGGCGGTGGTCCAGGCGGAATCCAGCACTTCATGGAGCAGTTCTCCGGGCCATTGGCCACGTGGTGGAAAGACCTCGGGACGATCACGGAGTTCAGTCCAGAGGTGAAGCAAACCATCATCGAAGGTGTGTCCAAGGAGGCCAATGGCCGTTCGATCGCAGAACTCGAACAGGAGCGTGACTCCATGCTGCTGGAATTGCTCACGACCCGCTCGAAGGCGGAAGAAGCCGTACACGCTGGGACAGACGCTGCGGCCGATTGAATCCGTTTCCCCTCAGGTGTGACGTGGAGGGCAGAAAATGAGAACAGAAGATGATCTACGTTCATTCTCTCGGCCGGGCATTGCGATTCTATCCCGGCCGAACCGCGCTTGCTCGTGATGGCCGACGGTTGACCTTTCGCGAGCTCCACAGTCGCGTTGAAGGCATCGCAGGAACGCTGACGAGCAACGGTTTTAGAGTGGGAGACCGTCTGGCTATATTGTTGCCAAACGGGCCCGACTACATCGAACTCATTTACGCGTGCAGCATGCTCGGCCTGATCGTTGTTCCGTTGAACACCCGCCTCTCGACCAAAGAGATCGACGGAGTTCTCGAAGATGCGCGCCCGCTCGGGATTGTGCGCCACTCCTCTCTGGCAGTTCCCGGAGTACAGTTGGGCTGGCAGCAGGTAGTCGACGAGAAGCCGCTTCCACTTCGCAGCGACCCTGTTCCGAAGGTCTTTTACGACCCCGATGCCGTTTTGGGGCTTATCTATACAAGCGGCACAACGGGGCAGCCAAAAGGCGTCATGATAACGCATGGGAATATCCTTGCTGACGTCCACAACTTCAACTACTGGATGCGCTACACCGAAGGCGGGAGCTACTTGCACGCCGCTCCGATCTTCCACATCGCGGACTTTCCCAGCATGTTCGCGGCCCCGGCATTCGGCGCCAGCCAAATCGCGATTCCGAAATTTAGCGCACGGACTTTCTGCGAGACGGTGGAACGAGAGCATGTGACGCACACGGTGCTCGTGCCCACGATGATCAATTTGCTCACCCAATTCCCGGACGCGAGGAAGTATGACTTGAGCAGCCTGCAAGTGCTGGCGTATGGCGGCTCACCTATGGCGCCGGAACTCGTCCATCGGACGCGGGAACTCTTGCCAAAGGTCAAGTTGATTCAAGTGTATGGGTTGAGTGAAACAGGTTTTCTTACGGGCTTGCAGGACCAGGAGCACATTGAAGACAAGCTGATATCGTGCGGACGGCCCTGTCCAGGTGTCGATCTTCTGGTGGCAGACACTTCAGGGAAACAAGTCGATCCGGGACAGGCAGGCGAACTGATCGCACGAGGCGCCAACGTCATGCGAGGCTATTGGAACAATCCTGAAGAAACCGCTAATGCGTTTCGCGACGGATTCTTTCGTACGGGAGATATCGGCCATCAGGACACTGCGGGATATTTTTACATCCTCGACCGGCTCAAGGACATGATCGTCACCGGCGGTGAGAACGTTTATTCGGGAGAGGTGGAAGCAGTGATCTACGGGCATGCCGCCGTTCGTGAAGTCGCCGTCTTCGGCGTACCCGATCCGCAATGGGGCGAACTTGTAATGGCTTGCGTAGTCTTGAAGCCTGGCGCAACTCTTACTGCTGACGACCTAATTGCTTTCTGCCGGCGAAGCCTTGCGAATTACAAACTTCCTAGGCGTGTCGAGTTTTCAGAAACGGATCTGCCCAAGAACAGTTCCGGCAAGGTGCTGAAGAGGAATCTGCGCGAGCGTTTCTGGACACAGCAGCAACGCGCCGTGAGCTGAGGCGACCTCATCGGAATCGTCGGCCGGTGCGTGCAACCCGAGATTAGCGATCATTTTTGCGAACGCGAAAACGAAAGCCCAAGATCGAAAGGCAACAGAAATGAGCAAAACCGCCGGTCAGCAGTCAATCAACACCTTAAGCAGAGTCGTTGATCTATTGGTGGAACACAGGATCAAACTTGATGCGTTGGAGTATGTTCTGAAGGAGACCAATCCACTCGTTCATGAGCTCTACCTCGGCACGATTGAGAATCTGCAAGCCCAAAAAACAGCGGAAGTGAACCGAGTACTTAGCCAAACGCACAAATCAAAGCCCACAGAACGCTAGCAGTCGTTGGACCACTACGATCTCCGATCCCTCTTCTGGTGAGGATGGCAATATCACGAGAGACGAAGAAGTGCCTCAGGCAACCAAGGGCGATGGCACCGTGACCTGGATCGGTAGGGTGAAATGAAAAGTTGCGCCCCCTCCACTGTTGGCGCTTGCCCACAACTGCCCGCCGTGCGACTCCACAATGGAACGGCTGATGGCCAGTCCCATGCCGCTACCCTGCGGCTTGGTGGTGAAGAATGCAGAAAAGATCTGATCCGTCTTTTCCGCTGGCAACCCCACGCCCGTGTCACTGACCGAGAACTCGAGTTGACCGTCGTGCAGCTGCGACTTCACCGAAAGCTCTCCGCCTGAGTCCTTCATGGCTTCGATGGCGTTGAGCACGAGGTTCATGAACACCTGCTGCAGTTGCACGCGGTCTACCATGATTTTAGGCAGTTCGGCGGAAAGGTCCGTGCACATGGAAATTGAGGATCGCGTAGCCTCACCCGTCAGCAGCGTGAGCATTTCCTGGATAATTCCGTTCACGTCGACCAACTCACGTTGTGGAGGAGACTTCTTGTAGAACGAACGGATACGGTCGATGATCTCTGCCGCACGATTCCCATATTTGTCGATTCGGGCTGCTGCCCCACGAGCCCGATCAAGATTGGGCGGTTCGTGCGCCAGCCATTCAATGCAGCTGTTGGCGCTGGTGATGGCGGCGGCGATGGGCTGCTTGATGTCATGTGCCAGCGATGCGGCCATTTCCCCCAACGTGCTCACACGATTGATATGTGCCAGATCGGCCTCCAGCTGTCGCAATTTTTCACGCTCTTGCTCGGCAGATTTGCGTTCCGTGATGTCGGTCGAGCTGCCTACGAACCCCTCCAAATCTCCGGCGTTGGAAAGGACGGGATGGCCAACAGTGCGGATCCACTTCACGATTCCATTAGGTAAAAGGATACGGAACTCGTGATCGTAACCGGCTTTTTCCACGATCGCCCGTTCGGTAATGCCCGTCCACTTAAGGCGATCCTCCGGGTGGACGCGTTCAAGATATTCTTCCCGAGTTGGCGCTTCCTCGGCTGGATCGAAGCCGTAAATCCGGTAAAACTCCTCGGAGACTTCCAGCGCACTCCAATCTGGTACGCGCCAAGCCCAGCTGCCCGTATGGGTGAGCTTTTGCGCTTCGGCAAGATGACTCTCACTCCGGCGCAGGGAATCCTCGACTCGTTTCCGTTCGGTTACGTCCATGACTGTGCCGATCACTTCAATGACTTGGCCCGACGTATCCATCACCGGGTGCGCGATGCTGTGAAGGTGCTTTATCTTCCCGTCCGGAACAACGATTCGAAAATCAGCCTCCGACTCAGCCCATTCCGTCTGTGTGGACTCCATTTTCTTTCGCTGCAGAAGGCTTGCTCGGTCGTCGGGGTGAACTCTATCGAGAATGAGGAACCAAGCGGGCTTCTGTTTCACTGGGTCGATCCCATAAATGCGAAAGATCTCTTCTGACCAGAAGAGCTCGTCGGTACCGACGTTCCACGCCCAACTGCCCGTGTGGGTGAGCCTCTGCGCTTCGGCAAGGTACGCTTGTCGCCGCTCCAACTCCTGGTTCAGCAGTTCTTGATCGGTGATATCGATCGCGGTGCCGAGAAAGCCCTTAAGGACTTCGCCTTCAACAACGGGAATTCCGACGCAGCGAATGTAGCGTAGCTCGCCGTCGGGGTGAACAATTCTTTTTTTCACATCGCAGCCACTGCGTTCCGCATGCATTCTCTTTATGGTGTTAGCCATAAAATCGCGGTCTTGTGGGTAAACGGTGGCCAGATACTGTTCAAGTGTGGGAGGTCCCTTCTGCGGATCTCGGCCGTAAATCTTGAACAACTCCTGCGACCAGTACTCAAAAAAACCAGAGGGGTTGAATGCCCAACTTCCCATACGGGCAAGGCGCTGCGCCTCAACGAGATAAAATTGGCTTTGTTGAAGCGCTTCCTCGGCGCGTTTGCGATCTTCGATGTCGGTCGTGACCCCATACCACTTGACGATGGTTCCATCTTCATCTCGGAGCGGCACTCCGCGGTCCAACTGCCAGCGATATTGCCCATCCGAGCGGCGGGAACGCACCTCGCTTTCGTGAGGCTTGCCTCTAGCAACCGCTTCTGTCCATTTCCTTGCGTGTCGCTCAAGATCATCAGGGTGAATTAGCGCTTGCCACCCTGATCCGGCCGTCTGTTCCGCCGATGACCCCGTGTACTCCACAAATCGCTTGTTAACGTAAGTATTCGAGCCATCGGGCAGAGCACTCCACACTAACGCTGGAATCGTATCGATCACGTCCCGAAGCTCTCTTTCGCTCAAGCGTAGTTCGGAGGTGCGTTCGGCCACCTTGATTTCTAATTCGTCGCGGGCCTTGCGAAGCTCCTGCTCTTGTTCGCGCAACGCTTTTTGCGCGGTACGTAGCTCATTGATAAGGCGTGCATTCTGAAATGCTATTGCGGCATTATTCGCAGCCACGGAGAGCAACTGCTGATCGATTTGGTCGGGGAAACCGGAGCGATCACACGCCGCCGCAATGAGACCGCGCTCGCTGTTTACTCCAATAGGAATTACAATCCCGCAGCAGGATTTCTCGACCCCGCCAACATTGGTCACGATTTCCGTTCGAGAGACTTGACCGAGTCTGACGAAGCGTTGTTGCAGCCATTCCGGAAATCCCTTCCAGCCATCACCCCGTAGCACCTCGACCGCCTGGCACCCTATCGGATCGCCCAAACGTACAAAAGCGAAATCCAACTTGAGCGATCCGATCAACAAATCGGCGAGGTCGGCGGCAATGGCAGGCGGTTCTCTCCCCACCCACGCCTCCGGGATGATCGAGAGCGCTAGGAGATCCCTGACTGCGGCGCGCAGGCGGAGGATCTCGCCAGATTGATCGATGTCCATTTTGAACAGTTCACTACGCCGCGGTGTTTTGATCTGACCGTCGCTCGTGCATTTCATCAAGGAACTGCCCCGGAGGAACGAAGAACGGGTTCTCCCGCAGTAGCCCACCGATGATTACCAGCGGATGCGTCCGCATGATATCCATTGCCACAGTTGCGCCAAACTTGGACGGATTGTAGTTACAGATGACCGGATCGTCGTATTTGGAAAGAACCTGATTGAGTCGTGCCTCGTATTCCACCAGGTTGTACGTGGCAGGTTTGTCGAGAAACAACCAATCCATATGATGTCCCACTAACCGGGTCGTAAGCGGGTAGCCGGCAGGGGTGCCCGATTGGATCAGTTTTTCGACCGCAGCCAGCATGGCGCCCTGGTCGAACCGGTGATTGCGCACATATACGTCGGTCCACTGCACCACCACTAGTTGGCCGGTGTCCATCATCTTTTGCACATCTATGCCTGCCTTGGCCAAGTGCTTTAAATGCTCTTCCCGATTCTCAGGATCGACAATGTGGGCAGCCTTTTCGCCCGGTCGATGCCATTCTTGTAGAACGAGCCGAGCACTCTGTGCTCCTCATCGATGGTGTTGAAGAACACGCAGACATGATTTCGCCCGGCGAGATTGACCCCGGCGAGCTCGACTGAATGTTCGTGCTTTGCCATACGTCACCTCGATTTTGGACTCTGATCTTGCGATCGGCCATCCAAGGATATTGTACTAATGTCGGCGGCTTGCGGCTCGCATCCGGAGAGACGAACAACACCTTAAGCAACGTGGTGTGTTGGCTCGGCTGCTTCGGTCGGCAAGGTGAATTGAAAAGTTGCACCCTGCTGGTCGTTAGAAGTCGCCCACAACCGGCCGCCATGCGACTCTACGATGGAACGGCTAATGGCCAACCCCATCCCGCTGCCCTGCGGCTTGGTGGTGAAGAAGGCA
>Ga0210409_10009131_pt1 | contig 10043 bp, 11 predicted proteins | sample IncBWH17MmetaG_FD_161649 | JGI IMG/M metagenome (GOLD analysis project Ga0210409, IMG submission 161649) | Forest soil microbial communities from Barre Woods Harvard Forest LTER site, Petersham, Massachusetts, United States - Inc-BW-H-17-M | ecosystem: Environmental > Terrestrial > Soil >...
GACGTGATTTCGCATCAGTATCCGTCGGATACCGAGTCGTATCACTTGCCGAAGGAAACGCACGCTGCCCTCGAAACGCTCCTGGAGCGCAAGCGCGCCATGCGGCGGTAAGCGGCCCAGCCTTCGCCAGATGACCATAAGTTGCCGAAAGTAGTGCCGGCATGAAAGTAGCGGCAGCATCTTGCCGGCAGTCCCGAGGGCGCCTCGCCCTCGGCGCGATGGGCGGGTCGCCCGCCGGACAACCGCCCGAAGGCGGCGCTAAGTTTCCGGACTCCAGTTATCTTGATCAGGCTGGAGCGGCAAAATTAAGTCCGGGGGTGGCCGACAAGATTAATCCCCTGGGAAGCGGTTGAACTTAGCCCAGCGCTTCGACGCTGGGAACACTGATCATGAAAGATTCAAGTCCCGTGGGGACGACCGATCACGTGGAAGCCACACGTACGCCGACAAAGTCGCCTTCGATTTCGAGTCGCAGCCTGATCTGCTCCGCCATTAACGAAACTCGCGCGGCGAGTCACATCGCGCGCCAAGCCGGTCAACGCGTCGGTCTGGTGCCAACCATGGGCGCTCTGCACGAAGGACACCTCTCCCTCGTCCGCGCCGCAAGAACACAAAGCGACTTCGTAATCGTCTCGATCTTCGTCAATCCTCTTCAGTTCGGTCCCAAGGAAGACCTGAGCAACTATCCGCGCACGTTTGAACGCGACCGCGCTCTACTCGAAAAAGAAGGCGTTGACCTGATCTTCGCGCCCTCGGACGCTGAAATGTATCCCCGTGGCGCTGTAACCTACGTCAATGTAGAGGGCTTGAGCGAGCGGCTCGACGGCTTGTCCCGGCCGGGACACTTCCGCGGTGTCACGACAGTTGTGTCGAAGCTGTTCCACATCGCCGAGCCCGACAAGGCTTTCTTCGGACAGAAGGACGCCGCGCAGGTTGCCATCATCAAGCGCATGGTGCGCGATCTCGACATGGCGGTTGAGATCGTGGTTTGCCCGATCGTTCGCGAGCCCGATGGCCTCGCGATGAGCTCGCGCAACGCGTATCTCGACCCCTATCAACGGAAGCAGGCGCTGGTCCTTTCGCGAGCTTTGAATCGAGTGCAGGAGTTGTTCGAAGGCGGCGAGCGCGAAGCCAGGTTACTCATCGCGGCCGGGGAGGAAGTCTTTCGGGGGGAACCAGCCGTTCGTCTCGATTATGTTTCGGTCGTCGACCGCGACTCTCTCGAACCGCTGGAGCAGGCGGAGTCCGGAGCGCTGCTCGCCGTCGCGGCCTACGTGGGCGCGACGCGGCTGATCGACAACGCACTTCTGGGGAGTTAGGCCCTCCCAAACGTACCGCGGCAAATCTTGGTTATGCGGAGTTCTGCTCAATCCCTTATTCAAGAGCTTGTCATCCTGAGCGCAGCGAAGGACACGCTTTTCCCGACCGAAACTGCTAAAGCACCCTTCTCCCCGACAGAAACGTGTTCCCGGGCACAATGTAGCGCAGCGGTCGTTCAGCGGCCTTTGTGATTCCGATGCGAGGCGTAAGTTTTGCCCGCGGGCGCGGCGTCCCGTCGTCGGCGATCCAGAGGTCCGACCCCGCCAAGGTCAGATTTTTTTCATTGTCGCGCTTCCGCGTGATGCCGAATGCTTCCGCCAGTCGCCCTGGCCCACTCGTAAGCAAGCGGAGATCGCTGGCATCCTCGATCTTCAATCTTCGCGCTCGCACCATCTCCTTGATGCCCAGCAGCGGCTCGACTGCGCGGAACAGAACGCCGCCCGCAACCCCATCCGGCAGGCACGATACGTTGAAGCAATAGTGATTCCCGTAGATGAAGTAAACGTAGGAAATCCCGGGCGGTCCCCATAGCACCGCGTTTCGTGCCGTGCGCCCGATGAACGAATGTGCCGCCGGATCGCCGTGCAAGTAGGCCTCCACTTCGACGATGCGCCCAGCCAGCAGATTCCTTCCGTTCCGCCGTAGAAGCAGCTTGCCCAGCAGGTCGCGCGAGACCCGCCGTGGATCGCGATCGTAGAAACTTTGCGGCAGCGGCGGAAGCTTCTCAACACTCGCTCTCCGGATTTCCGCGCTGTCAGGGATCGGAACGGTCACGGCAGTATTGTGTCCTGCCCAAAGGCATTTCGTCGAATGGTGCCGCTCTGGATACGGTCTGTCTTGCTGAGTTCAAAACCATCCCGCGATCGCTGTAGAATACGCCCGAAAACATTAGCACCTCGACTCACCCTGACCATCCCGAAGGAGAACACTATGCTTGGCACAATTCTGAAAACTATCATCGCTTCCACCGGCCTCATCCTGTCTGGGTTCGCGCAAACGATTCCCGCTGGCATCCATCTCACCGTCCGCATGGGGCAGGAGATCAGCTCCGGCACCGCCAAGGTCGGCGACCGCTTCGATGCGACGTTGGAGCGCAGTCTGGTCGTCGGCAGCAAAACCGTCGCCAAAGCGGGAGCGCCGGTTCGCGGAAAAGTAACGGCTGCCAAATCCAGCGGCCGCCTGCACGCCCCCGGACAGCTTTCGGTGCGGCTGACGTCCGTTCTGGTTGAGGGCAAGATGCTTCCGATTTCGACCGGCAGCTATCACCTCGAAGGCAAGAGCCATACCAAAAGCAACGCCACAAAGATAGGCGGCGGAGCCGCAGTCGGCGCGCTAATCGGTGGAATTGCCGGAGGCGGAAAGGGAGCGGCGATCGGAGCGGGCGCGGGCGGCGCAGCTGGCACTGGTGTTGCCGCGGCAACGGGCAAGGAAGAAGCAATCATCCCCGCTGAGAAAACGCTGAGCTTCACAACCACGGCCGCCGCTACCGTGAAGTAGTCGTAACCCAAGAGGAAAGGAAACCGCCGTGCGCGTTCTTGCTTACACTTGGGCTGGCGTGCGAACCGCCAACCTGCAATCCACCGCGCGCTTCTTTGCCGACGTCCTCGAACTGCCCCTCATCCACCAGACTCACGGACTCGCCCAGTTTGAGATGCCTTCGGGACAGCTGTTCGAAGTCTTCGGCGCGGCGAGTCCTTACTATCAGCATCACGCCTGCCCGGTCCTGGCCTTTCAGGTAGAGGATGTCCGCGCCGCCCGAAAAGAATTGGAGTCAAAGAGTGTCGAGTTCGTGACCGATGTCATGGGCAACGAGGCAGAGGCGTGGACCTACTTTCGCGGGCCCGACGGCTACCTGTACGAGCTTTGGCAGACCGGACGCCCCTGCCTTTGTATTCGACCGATGTGATGCGGTACGGTCGCGAGCTATCGATCGTCGACGTTGGCCTCCGGAGCGCTTTTGTCGGCTGGCGTGAAGAAGCCGAAAAGCCCATGCGCCTCGTCGCTTATGCCGGCAGTGAAGAACAGCCAACTGCTCGGTCCGGCGCCGTTGTCGTTGCCAAAGCGTAGAGCCCACAGGCGATCGTTTTGGAGGGCATGTCCGCTGGCGTCGCGGAGAAGGCCATCGAAGCGCCCGCTGTCGACGTCATAAACGGCAATTTGCCCGCTGCCGGCGTTGCCGATCAGCAGATGGTTGCTGAAGAAGCCAAAATTCGCCTGGGCCAGCGCCACACCCCAGGGCGCGTTCAGCCAGGGACCCCTCTTCAGCCGTTGCAACAACTTGCCTGTCGGAGAGAATTTGTCCACGAAGCCGAAGCCCGGGAAATCGAAGTCATCGTGCTTGGTAGCGTTCTGCTTGGCATAGGTCACATACAGATTCCCATTGACCTCCTGCACGTTGAACGGAGCAAAGCCCCCGGGGATTTCTTCGTCTCGAAATGCTTGATGATCCTCATGGCCATCAAGAGTGACGGCCTTGAAGTTGCTGTCGTAAACCTCGATACGACCAGCACGAAAATTTGTGACGTAGAGGAATGACGGTCCACCCGCCGTCATCTGCGCTATCGTCGCGCCTTTGTACACGGCGCCTGTCGCAGCCGTGGGATTGGCGGAGTTATCCACCACCACGAATGCGTCATGGGGAAGGTCATTGGGATTGATACCAGGGCCCCAAGCGACAATCGTGCCACCTTCGGTGACAAACGTGAACACCGAGGCCGCTTTCTTGCCCTTTACCTGAAACATGAAACCAGATGCTCCGCTGAAAACCACGCCGGTCGACGTTCCCGACCCGTTTCCGTTCGAGTCTAAAGGCGGAATGTTCACCACCAAAGGAACAATCGCACCGGTGTTGCCGTTATACAGAGTCGAAACACCGCCGTTATTGTCTGCTACCCACCAGGGACTGGTGGAACTTGCAATGAGACCCCAAGGGTTCAGGAGATGGCCGTCTGTATTTGGAGCGAGGCCCGGAATATCTGAAACAAGGTTGGTCTGTTGGTAGGCTTGCGCCATTCCCAGCGTGCTGAACGCAATTACAGCGACAATCGTGAGAGCGCAGATCGTGCACAGCCTGGAGAGTCTGTTTAAGAACATTTTTGTCCTCCGTCACGTTACATAGCCAATGGGTAAGAGGCTTCCGTCACCGAATCATTTGCGAAGAGCCCAAGCCAAGCCACGGCACGTTGATTCGCGGTCACCGTGATCCACAGGTAGTTCACGCAGCCTAAGCTCCGCCCCGGAAGGGGTTGTCATGAAATTGTCTTCGCGCGGTAAATTTGGTGTGACTCATAACCGACGCTTCCAACCGCCCTGTAGACCAGGGCCCCTTTTCAAACCCGAACCCACCTCGATTCAACCGCCCCGCAACCCCGCTTGACAAGAATTTAGTTTAGTATAATCATGACAGTGTCATGACTGACTTAATAATCTTGGGCATGTTGCTGGCTGGTCCTCAGCACGGCTATCGGCTCAAGCAGAATGCCGGCATCGTCTTCGGACAAGGCGAGCTGCACAACAACCTCGTTTATCCGCTGCTCCGGCGCTTCATGGCCAACAAGTGGGTGACCCGGAAGATCGTTCCCGGCGAGCGAGGACAGAACCGTCAGCAATATGCCATTACTGCTCTCGGCCGCCGGGCGCTGGTCGATCGCATTCGTGAATTCAGCGATCAGGATGCGCGATCGGAAGATGCCTTCCGCGTCCGCATCGGTTTTTTCGGAATGCTGATCTCTGAAGATCGCGAACGGATTCTGCGCCTGCGGGAAGACGCGCTGCGATCCCGAGACCAGGCACTGAACCATCTGCAGGCAGCCATGGAACTCGGCGACTACGCGGCGGAAGTCGTCGCGTTCCTCCGCGCACAAGCAAAAAGCGAGCTTGCATGGATCACCCGCCTGCGCCGAATGAGCGCCAACCAACAAAAGACCGAACCCACGTCGAAGGGGGGACTGTCTTGAACATCCTGATCTCGTGGAACACAGTTACAGCACTTTGGCTCATCTTCTGCCTCTACTGGGCAATCAGTGCGCTGCGCGTTCAACGCGCGCGCCAGACGGAACCGGCCGGCTGGCGGCTCGCCACCCTCGCCGTGCTGGGATGCGGAGCCTTTCTCGTCTTCTCGCGCGCAGTCAATTTTGGAATTCTCAGCCGTCGTTTCATCCCGGAGAACGAGGCCGTCAAAGCCATCGCGATCGCACTGGTGGGGCTGGGCGTCGCCTTTGCCATCTGGGCGCGCCGCCATCTCGGCGAGTTCTGGAGCGCGCGCGTCACCCTCAAAGAAGACCATCACCTGATTCAGTCCGGACCCTACGCACGTGCGCGACACCCGATTTACTCGGGGCTGCTGCTGGCCATGATCGGAACCGCACTGTTTGTCGGCGAGTGGCGCGCCGCGTTGGGAGTGTTTCTGGTATTTGTCGGCCACTGGCTGAAGGCGCGTCGTGAGGAAAGTCTGCTCGCCACCGAGTTTGGCGCCGCCTACGAAGAATACCGGCGGCGTACCGGATCTTTAGTTCCGCGCATGCTGTGACACTCCCTCGCTTGCAGATACGAGGTCGCGCACGCTGCACAAGCCCGGGTCTGCCGCAAAAGAAAAACGGCAGGACCGACCTCCTGCCGCTCGACGACTCCAAATCTTCCGCTTACTTTTTGTTTACCGATTTCTTCAGCTCAGCTCCCGGGGTAAACTTCGCGACTCTGCGAGCAGCGATTTTGATTGTGGCACCGGTTTGCGGGTTGCGCCCATTGCGCGCCTTTCTCTGCGAGACAGAGAATGTGCCAAAACCGATCAAAGCAACCCGGTCTCCCTTCTTAAGGGCAGCGGTTATGCTGTCCACAGCGGTGTCGATCGCTGTCGTCGCCTGCGTTTTACTGATTTCACAGGCTCCCGCGATACGGTCCACGAGATCAGCTTTGTTCATCGTCTCTCCTAGGCAGAATCCCATATTGCCCCGGCCCAATCTGGGGGAGGTGGAACCTGTGCTGAGGCGGATTCTGTTGGTTGCTATTTTCCCCCGACTTCTCGCATTGTCAACTGTGAATAACTCGGGAAAACCGCGTGGTTGGTGCCGTCGCCACAGGATGTGCGCAATTTCCCCTGTAAACATCAGGTTGTCCGCCTGCGCCGTCTAGCGCAGTGATGATCTTGATTCCAAGAAATACTCGTTAGTACATCCTTTGGCGACAAATTGCATCGTTACGAGCCACGTGGGGGCAGAGCGTGGGGGTTCCCCAACACGCCCGCTTTTGGCATGATGGGGTGGAGGTGCTCGTCTGCCTCGCGGAGCAAAGCTCCGCAGCTCCCTTTTTCCTCCGCCCTCCACAACATCCACCTTACCTCCACAGGATGTGCACAAGATGCCAGCCCCTTCGACCTTGCACGAATTCCTTCCGGGGTGCACATTCAAACAGAGGGGAATCCATCTGTGCCGATGAAGGTTGCAACGGAAACGTGTCCGCTGTGTGAAGGATCGGGCTGGAAGACGGTCAGCGAAGGAACCGACCGCCGCGTGACCCGCTGCGATTGCCGTCTTCAGGCGCGCTCGGAGCGCTTGCTCGCCGCCGCGCGCGTTCCAAAACGTTACGAGCATTGCGAATTTTCCAGCTTCACCACCGACTTCCCGGGGGCGCATCCCTCTTTGGCGCTAGCCCACATCAGCGCCTCCCGCTTCGTGGAAGAGTTCGATCCGCGCGAGGGCACCGGCCTCCTGTTGATCGGCAAAATCGGGACCGGCAAGACTCACCTCGCGGTCGCGATCATGAAGGAGCTGATCTTCAGTCGCGGCGTACCGTGCCTTTTTTATGACTATCGCGAACTGCTGAAGGAAATCCAGAATTCCTACAACACCTCCGTGCAAACCACCGAACTCGACGTGCTGCGCCCGGTTTTCGATACCGATGTCCTCATCCTCGACGAGCTCGGCGCCGTGAAGCCGACCGAGTGGGTTTGGGATACGGTCAGCCTTATCCTGAACACGCGCTATAACAACAATCGCACCACCATCATCACTACCAACTTCGAAGACCAGGCTGCCGCCGGAGTAAGCAGTTCGCTGTCGGCCGCCCGTGCGGCGACGCGGGAAGAGACGCTCGGCGACCGCATCGGAGAGCGCATGCGCTCCCGCCTCCACGAAATGTGCCGGATCATCAAGCTCGAAGGCCTGGACTTCCGCCAGAAATTCCGCAGCGCCAACTTCCGCTAGACTCGTGTGGCGCGCACACTCCGGTGCGCGAATTTCGTTTCAAGCGGACCGACCGTAGCGCCAGTGTCCCGCCGGCTGTCCCGAGAGCTGCCCTGAGCTTATCGAAGGGGCATCTTGACCTCGGCTGACCACGAACGACGTGGGCCCAGACGCCCTCGTCCGGGGCGGCCGGGCGCGATCCCGGCGGGCTTTTTTCGACGCATCAATCTCCAGCACTCAACTCAACCAACTAAAATACTTTCGTGCTGACCGAGCGCCTTGCGTTCGTTCCCGAGAATGACTCGGAGATTTTTTCCGCGGCCCCAGCTGCGCCCGCGGTGTTCCTGCTTCGCGGCGACTCCGCCGGAGCCGAACCCTACGTCAGCAAAACCGCCAACCTCCGCCGACGCTTGCAACGCCTGCTCTCGTTGCCGGAAGAACGCACCAAACGCCTCAACCTGCGCGACCGCGTCCACTCGATCGAGTACACCGCAACCGGTTCCGATTTCGAATCTGGCTTCCTGCTTTACCAACTGCTGCGCGCTACCTTCCCAAAGACCTATTCCGCCCGCCTGCGTCTTCGTTTTGCGCCGATGGTAAAGCTTCACCTCGAAAACCAATATCCGCGCGCCTCGATCACCACGCGGCTCGGGCGAAGGCAAAGCAAGTCTCTCTATTACGGGCCTTTTCCATCGCGCATCGCCGCCGAAAAGTTCGCCAACGACTCGCTCGACTTCTTCAAGATGCGCCGTTGCGTCGACGACCTGCATCCCGATCCCGCGTTCCCGGGCTGCATCTACTCCGAGATGAAGATGTGTCTCGCGCCCTGCTTCAAGGGCTGCACTGACGACGCATATCGCGAGGAAGTCACCCGCGTGCAGACCTACCTGGACACCCGCGGCCGCTCGCTGGAGCGCGAATTCGAACGCCAGCGCGACGACGCCTCGGCCAGCCTTGATTTCGAAACCGCCGCTTCCCTGCATGCACGCGTCGAAAAACTGAAACCTGTACTCGCACAACTTCCCGAGATCGTTCATCGACTCGACACGCTGAATGGCATCATTGTCCAGCCCAGCGAGTCGAAGCACTGCGTTGCACTCTTTCGTGTCGATGCCGGCTGTATCGCCGGACCCACGGCTTTTTCCATCCAACCGCCAGAACACACCAAATCGCAATCCATGGAAGCGCGCGTGCAACAAGCCCTGGACGCGGTCGCACCGTTCCAGCCGCATTCGTCTCTCGAAGCCATGGAGCACCTGGTCGTCCTGAAGCGCTGGTTTTACCGGGGCACGCGTGTCGGCGAAATTTTCTTTGCGGATGAGAGCGGCGAACTTCCCATGCGACGAATCGTTCGCGGCATTTCGCGCGTCTATCGAGGAGAAAAGCCGGAGACAGAGACCGCGGTACAACCTAAGACCTGAGTCCCAACACCTAAGACCCGAAACCCGATGGAAAATCCGGCGCCCGAAAACTGTGTCCTGAAACCTGACACCTGAGACCTGAAACCTGACCACCTGACACCTGACACCCAAGACCTAAGGCCTATGAAGACGAAAACGAAGACGAATCCTGACAAAGCACTCCGCGATCATCTGATCTACCTGCTCAAAGGCGAAGGCGCTCATGCGCAATTCGAAGATGTGGTCGAGGACTTTCCCGTGGAACTCCGCGGTAAAAAAATCCCGAACTTTCCCCACACCGCCTGGATGCTGCTCGAACACCTGCGCATCGCGCAATGGGACATCCTTGAGTTCAGCCGCAATTCCAAGCACAAGTCCCCCAACTGGCCCTCGCAGTACTGGCCGAAAGCTGCGCCGACCGGCGACGCTGCATGGACCAAGAGCATCCTTGCATTTCAAGGTGATCTGAAGGCGATGCAAGCGTTGGTCGCCGATCCCAAGTCCGATCTCCATGCGGCCTTCCCCTGGGGTGACGGCCAGACCCTGCTGCGCGAGGCCCTTCTCCTCGCCGATCACAACTCCTATCACCTCGGCCAGCTCGTTATGTTGCGGCGGTTGTTGGGCGCGTGGAAGGACTAGCTTGCGTGGCGCGCACACTCTCGTGCGCGAAGGGTGATTGTAGCGCCGACATCCTGCCGGCTGTCGTGACGGGCGTCTCGCCCGTCTTAACTTGCATACACCTTCGGTTCCACGAATTCCTCTGTGTCGGAGCCCAGCGCGACCTGCCTCAAACCATGCCTCCGCAGGTTTTGCGTCCCCGCCCGCTTTCGAAAGATCACCCGAACGCCATCCCGCCAGCGCTCATCAATTCCGACCAGCGTCCAGTCGATCTCCGGCGAGATGTAGCGCAGCACGGTATCGGTCGCCGGATGAATATGCAACGTCGGCGCCAGCAGGAACAGCAGCGGCTTCTCGCTCGACAATTCCTGGCCAGAAAAATACCCAAACTCCTGAAACTCGCCGCGCGCATGATGCCATTCCACTCGCGACCAGTAATCCAGACCCTGCAACGGCAAATGGATATCCTCGTCCGCTTTTAGCTCCACCACCGCCAGCCGCCGATCCCGCGTCGTCGTCAATGCAT
>Ga0210409_10009132_pt1 | contig 10043 bp, 8 predicted proteins | sample IncBWH17MmetaG_FD_161649 | JGI IMG/M metagenome (GOLD analysis project Ga0210409, IMG submission 161649) | Forest soil microbial communities from Barre Woods Harvard Forest LTER site, Petersham, Massachusetts, United States - Inc-BW-H-17-M | ecosystem: Environmental > Terrestrial > Soil >...
ATCTATGTGATTGCCGTTCGCACTTAACAGTGCAACGCCTGTCACGTCTCCGTTGACTGTCATCCCATTGACATGAGCGTCGGTACTTCCGTCGAGTTCTATGCCAATCAGAAAGCCGGTGACAGTTCCACCGTTCACGTGCACTCCAGACACGGCGGCGATCAGAATGCCGATGCCTGTCGACGTGCCAGCGCCTGGGCCTGTGAGCGTATGGCCCGCCAAAGTTAAGCTGACGTTGGCCGCACTGATGGTTATCGCCGGATCGTTCGAGCAAATGACGTCTGAAGTCAGCGTATATTGGCCTCCCGCAGTGCTCAGGTTGTCACCGCAGACGACCGGTGTGGCGGCATCCAGTGAGCCGGGCACGATCCATGTTGCAAAGAGCGATAGTGCGAATGCCAGCACAACGTTCGCACTGTTCCGTGGCGTTATGGTGTTCATTGTGTTTCTCCTATTATGTTTTTGTCTGCTCAGAGGTTCTGTTTGGAACTCAAACTGCCTCGTGCCGCCGCCCTCGCGGTAAAACGAAACTCGAAGATTCCTTGACCGGAGCGTCAAGCCGGTGAGAAGTGGTTAGTGGGGTATACCGTCTTGTGACCGTATCGGACCACAGCGGCCGCCCGTGATCATACCGGTGAGGAATTGGCGCACAGCCCGTAGGGGATCAAGGGCCAGCCTCGGCGAGTTCCACATGAAGTATTTGCTGATTTCCCAATAGCACAAGAAGCGCTCGACGCGCTCCAGGGGTGCAACCTGAACAGATCGGACAAACTCACGCAACATCCTCCATTCCGCGAAGTACACCTTGCGGCGCATCCCTGGATCCAGCCAGAGAGTCTGCCGGCGCCGACCTGAGTATGCGCGGATGGACCGTTGTTGATGGTCCCGGTTGAAGAACAGGTATTCCGGTATGCGGTGGAAGCGCCCTCGTAGAGCCAGTTGGGCTAGAAGGATCTGATCCGACGCACCGTAGTTGCCGAGAGGAGGAACGGATTTCAACGCATCCGTCCGAATCAAGCCAAATACAGCATGAGCGTCCTCCAACATTCGCTTTACAAAGGGGAATGGAGGGCGGATTCGCGAGGTGCGGACGCGAAAGCGATCACGCGGCTTGGGCGAGTCGAAACCGGATGTGTCTGGATCATAGGTACCGACGAAATTGCCAGTCTCATCGATGAACTGGGTGCGCGCGTATACCACTACGACTCCAGGATCGCGATCGAGCACATCGACACACTTCCGCAGGAAATCGGGAGCGATCATGTCATCATGCGCTGCCCATTTGAAGTATTCGCCGGATGCCAGTTGGAACACGCGAACGTAATTCCAACTGGCGCCGAGGTTTTTGGCACTCCGGTAATAGTGGATCCGGTGGTCTCTTTGGGCGTACTCCCGGCAGATCTGCTCAGTCCGGTCCGTGGACGCGTTGTCGGAAATCACCAGTTCCCAATCTGAGTAGGTCTGGGCGAGGATCGAGTTAAATGCATCTCTGATGAAGTTCTCGCCGTTATAGACGGGCATCCCGATCGTGACTTTCGGCATTTGCGCTTCACTCTCGTGGTGGCGAACCCCGGCTTAGCGCACGCACGCGCCTACGGGTACGTCATTACATTGAGTGCGGATGGATTGATACCAGCGAATCGTCGCGCGAAGACCGTCTTCGAGTGCCGTCGTCGCGTGAAATCCAAAAAGGATTTTGGCGCGCGTTGTGTCCAACTTACGACGTGGCTGCCCATTTGGAAAGGACGTGTCCCAAACGATCCGTCCCGTGTACTGACAAAGATCCGCTATAAGACGCGCCAGATCCCGGACGGAGATCTCTACCGAGCTGCCGAGGTTGACCGGATCCGGACCGTCGAAACGCTCGGCAGCAAGCACCAGGCCCTCTGCTGCATCCGCGACGTAGAGAAACTCCCGCGTCGCGGATCCGTCGCCCCAGCATACGACGTGCGGCGTACCGCGTTGGCGCGCGTCCAGGCACTTGCGAATCAGCGCCGGAATTACGTGCGAAGATTCCAGATCGAAGTGGTCCCCTGGGCCGTACAGATTCACAGGTAAGAGGAAGGTGGCATTCATTCCATATTGCCACCGGTACGCCTGGCATTGAACGAGGAGGGCCTTTTTTGCGATCCCGTAGGGCGCGTTGGTTTCCTCCGGATATCCGTTCCACAGTTGCTCCTCACGGAAAGGCACCGGAGTGTTTTTGGGATATGCACACACTGTCCCGACTACGATAGTTTTCTCCACCTGAAAGCGCCGCGCGTATTCAATCACCTGGATTCCCATAATGGCGTTTTTGTAGAAGAACGTACCAGGATTCTGCCGGTTGGCACCGATACCGCCGACAACGGCTGCCAGGTGAAACAGCACTTCTGGCCGCGCAATTTCAAACACTCTCTTAACGCCATCCTCACTTGTGAGGTCATAATCACGCTGGCGCGGCACGAAGATCTGCGTACAGCCGCGGCGTCGGAGCACTTCGACCACGGAGTTGCCAAGAAAGCCGGCGCCCCCGGTAACGCAAATGCGCTTATTCATCAGGTCCATCGGCCCTCCTATATCTCCGCTACGCCGGTAACCATGGCGAGTGCCCGGCGAGTGGGTTTACCCAACTGGGCCAGTTCGGCATCCACCATGATTCGTACCAACTCTTCGAACTCAACGCGGTGCCGCCACTTCAGCTTGGCGCGCCCTTTCCTAGGATCTGCTTGCAACGTATCCACCTCCGAGGGGCGAAAGTAACGTGGGTCAACTGCAACATACTGACGCCAATCCAGGCCTACGTGGTTAAACGCCAGCTCAACGAATTCTTCTACAGAGTGCGTGACTCCGGTGCCAATGATGTAATCATCGGGTTCGTCCTGTTGAAGCATGAGCCACATGGCTTCAACGTAGTCCGGCGCGTAACCCCAGTCGCGTTGCGCATGCAAATTACCGAGATAGAGCTTATCTTCCAAGCCGCACTTGATACGCGCCGCTGCCCGGCTGATCTTGCGAGTGACAAACGTCTCCCCGCGCCGTGGAGACTCATGGTTGAAGAGGATGCCGCAGCACGCGAAAACGTCGTATGCTTCCCGGTAGTTGACGGTGGCGTAATGGGCAAAAGCCTTCGAATACGCATATGGGCTACGCGGATGAAACTCAGTATGTTCATTCTGCGGGGGAGGAGAAGATCCAAACATTTCGCTGGAGGATGCCTGATAGAACCGAGTTTCGAGGCCGCTTCCGCGAATAGCTTCGAGAAGCCGTAGAGTGCCGGTTGCAGTGACGTCGCTGGTGTATTCTGGCAAATCGAAGCTGACTCGCACATGGCTCTGCGCGGCCAGGTTATAAATTTCATCCGGTTCGAGTTCGCTCACCAGTCTCCATAACGTGCTGCTATCGCACATGTCGCCGTAGTGAAGAAAAAACTGGACGCCGTGCTGATGAAAATCGCTATAAAGCGACTCGATTCGCTCCGTGTTGAAGCTGCTAGAGCGGCGTTTCACGCCATGTACCTCGTAGCCTTTGTGGAGAAGGAATTCGGCGAGATATGAGCCGTCCTGTCCAGTGATTCCTGTGATTAGCGCACGTTTCATGTCTTTATCGCTGACTTGAAGAATGAAGATTATGGATTAAGTGCGGCGTCACACGTCCGCACACGCAACCAGGAGCGCAAATTCGAGTCCGGGTACCGCAGTACTCCGGTTTTCTGCAAAACCCACATGACTAGAAAAAGGGGGTTCAAGAGCAGGTAACGCCGCCATAGCCTCCGTGGTTCGATGAGCAGCCTAAAGCACCACTCAAGACCGGCTTGCTGCATCCAGCGCGGCGCTTGCTTGACCCGTTCAGCGTGGAAGTCGAAAGCAGCTCCGACTCCTACCATCACGACTCCACGAAGGATATCGCGATGGGCCGTGATCCAACGTTCTTGCTTCGGTGCGCCGATGCCCACGAAGACTATGTCGGTGTCGCAGGCGGTAATGCCCTTGACGCATTCCACATCCTCCACGGGAGTAAGCGGCCGAAAGGGCGGCACACACGCTCCGGCAATAATCAGTCCAGGAAAGCGTCGTTGCAAGCACCGGCGTAATACCCCGCTGGAGTCCTCACGGCCGCCGTAGAGGAACACCCGGTGCTGAAGTCTTTCCGCTTGCGAACAAAGGGCCAGCATGAGATCCGGTCCGTACACGCGCGGTTGCCTTTCAAAGCCAAACGAGCGCAGCGCCCAGGCGACCGGCATCCCATCAGGCGCGGCGATATCGGCGCTATTGAAGATTCTTTTGAGATCTGGGTGGAGCACGGCGGTCATGACTGAATGCACCGGACAGAGGAAAACGGAGTGGCCCGGCAGCGCTGTGGTCGAGACCGAAGTGTCGTATCGCCAGACCCTGCGCTGCTCGATCCAAATGCGGCATACGCGACAGATTTCGTCGTAAGTAGTCGCGCTGATCCCCACACCTAATACGGGGTGCTTTACGATTTCGACTGCGTCAAGCATGGATCCTGCTTCCCTCGGTGATTTTCAGCCGGTGCGAACGAGCGAAGGCTGTGTGGTAACGGCCGGCCAGCGTTGTCGAAAGCCGACCGGTAAATTCGCATCAGCATTTCGTAATTTGCGTCGGGCGTATATCGGGTCAAATAGGTCGTGCGCGCGTTTGCGCCAAGCGTGTCAGCCAAACTGTCGTCCTCGAGCACGCGCCGGAGCGCGCACCCCAGAGCAACTTCGTCGCCGGGAGCGACCTTCAGACCATCCCACCCGTGAGTCACGATCTCGCGCAAACCGCCCAGGTCCGAAACAACCACGGGCCTGCCCAGAGAGAATGCCTCAACTAGGCTCCTCGGGAAGTTCTCATAACATATGGAAGGAATAACCACGATTCGAGCATTAGCCATGGCGTTCAGCACCTTAGTCGAACTATTCCTTCCAGCGAACGTGATCCCAGAAATATTGAGCGGCCGCAGGTCGAGCACATCCGCCGGCAAGCATTCCTGGTCTCCACCAGCTAGCATGAGGCTACCCAGTTTGCTTAACCCCGCTCGCGCCCATGCGGTGAGGAGCGTGCCTATGCCCTTTTCGGCAGAGAACCGGCCGGCATAGAGCACGACCTTCGAGCCGGAGGGCGCGGATGTGGCACACCTGGGTTGGTCGGCGAAATTCGGTTTAACAAAGAGCTTGTCGTCGGGCAAGCCACCCGCCAAAAACTTCTTCCTGGCGAAATGAGTCAGCGCAACGAACGCATCGACATCCTCATGCCAAGTGCCGCGCCAACGGTTCAATTGGATCATCGTCGCAGCAGCACCTGACGCGAGAAACGAATCCCGGTAACAGCGCCCGACGACGGCCCGCCACGGTGCGCACCCGAGACAGTCTTCACAAGGCTTGCCATCGCGCAAAAATAACCCATTCGTGCACAGCAGGCGGAAGTTATGAAGCGTCTGCACTGTCACACAGCCCGACGCCCGGCACGCCGCGTGAACCGACGGCGAAAGCCGCAACCAAAAATTATGGACGTGCGCCACGTCCGGACGCAGGCGCTCCGTGAGTTCACGCACCAAGTGGTATGACTTGCTAGACCACGGCGCCGCCAAGCCGGTTCGTAGAGTGACCGCTGTGTTATTCCCAGCACTAACCTCGTTTGTCACCTGATAATGGATCACGTCAAGGCCGCGTGCCCGCAATAGGTCACACTCGGATGTCACGACCGCATCCTCACCCCCTGGCTCGCGGTACCTATTGTGTAGAATCAGGACTCTCATTCGGTTTTACTGTGCAACACAACCCATGAACCGGAAAACGTGCGGCTCCTAGTGTCCTGAATCAGAAGTCCATTGAAGAATTCGCGACGTGGGGCGGACCCCTGGTCCGCAGGCCGACGCCCTCGTCGGCTTCTGTTTCGTGTGATCGCAAAGCCAGACCAGGGGGTCCGGCGCGGACGCGTCCGCCCCACCGCGAGTTATATGGCGAACTTCTGACTCAGGACACTAGCTTGCGATCAACGTATCGCAACCGCATGCGGCCTAGGCCGCCGTGGTAGGGTTGCCGTATGAACTACGGGCCGGCAGTTCATCGCGTTGAACCGGGAGCGTAAGAACAGGGAGAAACCAAGAACCTGCAGGAAAGGCAAATCAGGGTGCCAGATTAGAGCCGATGTGAAGAAGCTTCGGATAATACCGTAGGCCAGCAACGCCGTGGCTTCGACGGTAAGAAGTTGTTCAGTGGAAGACAAGGCCAGCCCAGTGAGGGCCCGCACTATCACAAACCAGATCCCGGCCAACCCCGCCAAGAATAGGATGAGGCCGAGAAAACCAGTGCCGAGTAGTATCTCGACATATGTATTATGGATGCTGGATGTGGATGTTTCACCGAGTTCGGATAGCGCCAAGAAGCGCGCTCCGGCATAACTACCATGTCCGATGACCGGTGATTCCAGGATCTTTTGCCACCCGAAACTCCACCAATCGACACGGCCAGACAGAGAATGGAAGGCTTCGGGTGTTTGCCCACGCCGGATGTACTCCCAGAGAATGTCTCCAGCCTTTGTCAGTGAAGCTAACAGCACTGTTACGACGGAAAAGAAGCCGATTGTCCCGATGTGTTTTGTAAGTAAGAATACGAACATTGCAGCCGTGACGAAACCGATGATGGGACTTCTCGCCTGCGAGACGGCGAGCGTGATCAGGCTGACTGCCAAAAGCACGCCATACAAGGCTTTGGTCACGCCAGGTCGCCTTGTCAAGAGGCGATTGCAACAGATGATGGCGATTATGGCTCCAATGTCTCCCACACCGTTCGGAGAAATGGCCGGGAACACCCCCTCTATCTGCACGCCGAGAGTACCGACCTCGCGGAAAACCGCTTTTTCCGGCCAAAACAAGACTCCCAGCCAGACGGATGCAATGCATGCGATGCACATCACCGCTGTCCAGTCAAAGAGGCTCTTAAACAGCGGGGCGGACCACCGAACCTCGGTCACGATGGCGCTGACGAGCATAAAATCGACGAATAGTTCCAGAGATTTGTACAACGTCCACGCGGGATATACCGACCACAACGCCGACGCCACGGAGAATACCGTGTACAGGCTAATCGCACAAATTGGAAAAGTCCACAGGGAGCGTAGCCACCAGGTTTTTCCGTCCACCAGACGCGCGATCAAAACCAGAGCGACGACCCCAACGAGAACGATTCTGTAGGTGGCCCAGAGGTCAATCGGCGAATCTCGAATGTCCGCGACGTCGCGCGTCCTGAATACAAGGCCGCTGAGGAAAAGCACCAGCCAGCATCCGTGCCACCATTGCCACTGTTGCTTGAGCGCCCACAGTTTCTCTGCTGCCTGGGCGAGGGACTGCGGGAGGCTGCAACACGCCGAAACGCCGATGATAAGGAGCAGTACCGATACTGCGCCCCATCGGTTCATCGCAGCAGCCACAACGAACCCTTCAGCGGTGGCAATCAAAACAACGAGCGAAATAGTGCGAAGACCAGGCCGGACGTTCATCTATTTGCACGGAAGGCCAAAGCACGGTGCCGAAACTCGGTCCAAAAGTCGCCCTGGCGTTCTAAGATAAAGTGGCCTCCAACGCGTTGCTGACCACTCCAACCCATTCGCGCCCTAAGGCCCGGATCACGAGCCAGACACATGAGGGCGGTCGACAGATCGCGCACGATTTGATCCGGACAAATAGCCGGTACCTTGATACCGGTGTCCGAGGTCACTTGTGTTGCGGGGCCCGCCAGATCGAGGCAGATCACGGGCCGGCCCGCTGCCATTGCCTCCGGACACGTCCACCCGCCAGAATCGTGCAGACTGGGATGGAGCAGGAGATCGCACTCCGACAGCTTGGCTAATGCCTCAGACCGTGTCGTGGGGCCCCAGAAGACGACGCTTTTCTCCACGCCGAGACGCTTGGCGAGTTTCTCCAAGCGACCGCGCTCAGGCCCGTCCCCGATCATCCAGTACTCGCTGTCGGGGCATTCCGCATGAAAGCGGGCAAAGGCTCTCAGGCCGAATGCAAATCCCTTCCAATGCAAAAGCCGCCCGACACTGCCTACTCGAAACGGAGGAGCGTACCGGGTCGACGCGCGACCGAGCACAGGAACTTCCTCTGCGGAGAGAAGTGTTTCCGACATGACGAGAACTATAGACGAACCAAGCTGCCGAAGGCGCTGGCGCGTGACTTCGGTCTTAGCCAACGCGACGGCCGCATGACGCGCGGTGATGCGTACGAGCGGATCCCTCTCGCCGATAAACCGAGCCATATCACGACCTCTTTCGTACACCCAGCCGGATAACCCAAATGATCTCTCAAACGACCGCGGGGTACGCTCCGCTCCCCCCACTGGGCCCCAGATGAAAAAAACGGGGAGTAACGCGAGCAGGCTTGGCATCCAGTACACGCCTATTGTGATATGGTGAACCAGGTCGAATCCGACCTCGCGATGCAACCGCCGAGCCACGAGAAAAGCTCCTAGCTGCCATAAGTAGTAGTAAGAGCGCACTCCCCTTTGACCGCGCTTCCAGAACCGCGCCCAGGGGGGTAGGTCGAAATAGACAAACGTGACATGTTGCAGTCCGCTGGCTGCTGCTGCCTGCTCCACCTGGCTACGGAGATTCGTCCGCGTGATTACCCACACCTCGTGGAAACGGCTTGCATGCCGCACCCAATTCCAGCCCACCCCTGGCTCTGAGCCTCTACCAGGTTCGCAGCAGTACGCGGAAAGCAAGATCTTCAAGACCACCATCCGTCCGGAATGGCTTCGATGTTTCGAAGTGCTACTGATTAGTGCGCGCCGGATTCGCGCAGCTAGTCGCCCCCGGTGCGGCTCCAAGTGCTCGGGCTATCGTCTGGTCAAATACAGCGGCGGCACGTTCGGGCGTATACGGCTCGATGATCTGCTTTGATCTCCGGCCAAAACTCGTGAGCATTTCCGGATTCCAAATCAGCCGTAACATGTAGTCTGCGAGTTCGTGCGCGTCGGCTGGGTCAAAGACAAAGCCGTTTTCGCCTTCCCTCACGAGTTCCTTGGCTCCAGCATGGCGCGAGCACAGGATCGCTTTACCAAATAGCATGGCTTCAGGCACAATAGTGCCCCACACATCGCCGAATGAGGGCAGCACCAGGACATCGTGCGCCGAATAATACGTGCCAAGTGCTCCATAGGGAACCGGCCCCAGCCAGGTCACGTGCTCGTGCAATCCAAGTTCGTCCGCCAATTGTTGAAACTCCTGCTGATTCGGACCTTGACCTAAGAAAGTGCAGGAGAAGGCTCGCACTTCAATCCTGACCAGCAGGCTGCAGGCCTCCAGAAATTTGTGAATCCCTTTCCCATAGACGAGTGCACCAACAAACAGAAACGTAGGATGCCTGCCAGCAACCGCCTTGGCGCTGCTCTCCGCGCAAAGCGTCAGCCGGTCTGGGACTTGATAGGGATATTGGATAATTCTGTCCGGTTTCATCTTGACCGCCTCGATGAGGTACTCAGCGCCCTGACGAGTATTTGTGACGCATAGCGAGAAGTATCGAGCAATCAGACGGCGCCACATGAGGCGAATCCGACGACCAGAATCAGTCAATTTTGGGCTGACACCGTCCCAAACCAGGATGATTTTCCATCTCATGAAAGGCTTAAAGAGCAGGAGATAGGCTGTCCAGATGTGAAAACCGCTGGTGAAAACGACATGCGGACGAAATCGCAGCAGCGCGGGAACGAGCGATGGAGATGCCCATACGAAACGTGGTCCCTGCTCGTACGGTGAACGTGCGTGTGAGCTTCGTTGGTCGACAGTAAACTTGCCTTCACAGCCGCGAACATATCCTGACCAAACGTCCGTGAATATCACGGTGGCCTTGAATAGCTTCACAAATTCTTTGAATACGGGCTGCCAGTAATATCCCGTTGCAAGCGAAGGAAAAGTCCATGCGACCCTGGTATGATGTCGCTCCAGAATGTGATGAGAGCTCACTGGAATTGTTCTTTGACTATCCAGCAAGGCCGTCGGGAGCTGAGGCAGCGGCCGGGCGGGGCAGCCGACTCCCATGACCTCCGACGGCGCCCCTCA
>Ga0210409_10009133_pt1 | contig 10042 bp, 12 predicted proteins | sample IncBWH17MmetaG_FD_161649 | JGI IMG/M metagenome (GOLD analysis project Ga0210409, IMG submission 161649) | Forest soil microbial communities from Barre Woods Harvard Forest LTER site, Petersham, Massachusetts, United States - Inc-BW-H-17-M | ecosystem: Environmental > Terrestrial > Soil >...
GAGGTGATGACCTTGACCCCAAAAAGTGGACCACCTATATGACAATTTGGCCCTGACCACCAGGAGCCAGATATGCCAAGGCACTACCCCGCCGAGGTCCGACGTGAAGCCTGTGAGCGGATGCTCGGCGGCGAAGCGATCAAGGATCTCGCCGACGAGCTCGGCATCACGATTGAGACGCTCTACCGCTGGCGCCGTCAAGCGTTGATCGACACCGGGCAGCGTCCCGGAGTCAAAAGCTTCGAGGCCGATCCGCTGGCGGCGGCTCGCCGGCGCATCCAAGAGCTCGAGGCCGAGCTCGAGATGGTCAAAGCGGCCAGTGCGATCTTCGAGGAGGGCGAGGTCGACCCAAAAGGAAGTTCCAGGTTGTCCGACGGCTGAACAACCTGGGCTACTCCGAACGAGGGGCGTGCCAGCTCGTGGGTCTCGGTCGCTCGACCTACAACAAGATGAAGTTCGGCCGTCCCTCTGATCGCGAGATCCGCCGGCTACTTCTTTCGGATGCCATCGCCGAGATCCACGCCCGATCACGTGGGACCTACGGGATGTTGCGGATCCGGGCGACCTTAGAGATCGAACAGGGGCTCATTGTCAACAAGAAGCTGGTGTGGAAGATCATGCGCGAGCTGGGCCTCCAGGGTTTGCCCGGACCGAAGAAGGGGGTGAAGAACCTCAATAACGTCGCTACCGCCGAGGACCTCGTCCAGCGTTCCTTCGTGGCCAACAGACCCAACGAGCTTTGGTTGAGCGACATCACCGAGCACTCCACGGGCGAGGGAAAGATCTACTGCTGCGTCGTGCTCGACCTCTTCAGCCGCAAGGTGGTCGGTTGGGCCATCGACAGACGCTGCGAGTCAGCTCTCGTCATCGATGCCATCAACAAGGCCAAGGACAGCCGGCCCGCGCGCTCGTCGACGGTCATTCACTCCGATCACGGGTCCCAGTACACCTCGTGGGCCTTCACCGAGAACGTCCGGCGTCTCGGTCTCATCAGCTCCATGGGCACGGTCGGCGACTGCTACGACAACGCCCCCATGGAGTCGTTCTGGGGCTCCATGCAAATTGAGCTACTCAATCGACAACGTTGGCGCACAAACCTGCAATTGGCCGTCGGGATGGCCGACTACATCGAGAACTTCTACAACGTGGCCCGGCGCCACAGCTCCCTGAACTACCTGACCCCGATCGAATTCGAAGACCTACACTCAACCCACATCCACCAGGCCGCATTGTCATAAGCGCGGTCCACCAAACGGGGTCACGCGCAGCGGGCTCGGCCTAAGGGGTATAGGCCAGATGGAGCGGAAGACGGGATTCGAACCCGCGACCCTCACTTGGCAAGGTGATTCAATTCGTCTAACTGGTTCCTTCGAAGCGGCCGATGTGCGTTTCCGTCCACGGAATCTCCGTCCAATCCGTCTGGATTCGTCCCTGTTGTAGAGCGGTCTACTACCGGGACTTGCAGCCTTCGTTAAGGATGTGACGCTCGAGCATCTGAAGCTTCGGTAACTCAGACTCCGGCTGATTGACCCCCGTCGATATGGAGAATCTCCCCAGTGACGAATGAGGCTCTCTCGAGGTAAAGCACACCATCGACAACGTCGTCGATTTGGCCAAGTCGACCTAGAGGGTGAAGCTCTGCCATACCCGCGTAGGAGGCGGCGTCGTCTGCCGTCTCAATTACCCCAAGAGCAACAGCATTCACCCGAACCCCATGGGACGCGTACTCAATGGCCAGCGAGCGCGTCACTGCGGCCAAGCCCCCTTTCGTGAGAGTAGTCAGCGCGGCAGGCGTCCTGCTGTCGGCTCTATCGACGAGACTGGTCGTGACGTTGACCACATGGCCAGTTTCCTGCAGAACCATCTGACCGATCACCCTTTGGGTCAGGTTATAGAACCCAGCCAGATTCACTGAGGTGATCAAGTCGTAGTCGTTTCGGGTGTAGTCCATGAATGGCTTCCCGATGAACACTCCCGCGTCGTTGACCAGGCAATCGATCCGTCCGAATCGATCGAGAGCCAGGTCCACCATGTTCCGCGCCGTCTGCTCTTCGGTGATGTCACCTCGAATTGTGAGTAAGTCACCCTCATGAGCAAATTCGATCGATCGTGAAATGGCAACGACTGCATACCCCTCATTTCGGAAGCCTGCGACGAGCCCGGCTCCGATTCCCCTTGAGCCGCCGGTGATGATCGCGATCCTCCGACCTGACGGGACCGGGCCAGATTTCGACGTGCTACCGGGCGATGGTTTCATTCGACTAGGTACACCTCGTAGATGACGCCTCCGGTTTTGCGCCCGCCGACACTGATGAACACACTTCTGTTCATCCACACGAAGTCCGATGCAGCAGTCTCGATTTGCGTCGCGGTACGGAACACGTACTCGCTCGCATCCACCTCCTCTCCGCGACCGAGTCGCTTGAGAACTTCCTTACTTCCGTAGCGCACTCCTTGCGAACGCACGTAGAAGGACTCGCCCCGATCGGATTGAAGCGTGTAGCGGATATCTCCGAGAGCCGTGCCGTCTGGCAGAACAATCTGCCAATCAGCGCTGGCTCCCGCCAGCAGTGTGCCGCTCAGTTCTGGCCCGATGAATCTGCCACCGGTCAAGGGCACGATGCGCCGCCGCCCCTCCCCCACGACCCCGCCGTCGAGGACATCACCCAGGGTCGCCTCCAACCGAAAGATCTTCCTCAGGTGTGGCTCGGGGAGTTGCGTTGTGCTCATTGTGCACTCCTAATGGGCCCTTCGACGTCGTAGTACAGCGCGGATCACCGAAGCATTCAACCGTCAGTGTTCTCCGCGTCCTTTGGATGTGAACAAGTTGGATCCATTGGCGCCAGCCACGATTTCTGTCTCACCCTCATAGCTCGATTCTGTCCGTTCCTCCGTTGACGGTTGCGCCGCGAAACGTAACGCCGTGCCCAGCCACGGACCCAGGCATCGATAAGTTCCGACAGTGCTGCCGTGTGCTCGAGATCATCGGAATACCCCATGTCGACAGTCCTCCTGCCACAGATCTCTTTGGAACGTGTTCAAAGGTGCGGCTACTCGAAGATCGGGTCGAGAGTACGGGTCCGCTTGATCTCGTAGAAGCCGGGGACTGCCACGATTGCAACAAGATTGTCCCAAAGACGCGCGGCCAGATCACCCGTGGGGGTGGGATTGACTACGGGTCCGAAAAAGGCGATCTTTCTGGTCCCCGTGCACGGTTCGGGAATGGCGATGATGGGGCTCCCGACCTCCTGGCCCACCAGGTCAATCCCCTCTCGGTGCGAGCAGCGCAAGATCTTGTCGTACGTGGTGGTGTCACCCGCCTCGGCCAGGTGCTGGGGCAGTCGGGCCTCGCGGAGGGCTGTCCGGATGGTGGCGAGGTTCTTGGGCTGGTCCAGGAGGAAGTACTGCGTGCCGAGCGCGGTGTAGAGGGGTTCGAGAACGCTCGAGCCAAAAGTCTCTTGGGCGGCCATGAGGACGCGGACCGGAGCCCACGCCTTTCCCATCAGCTCGCGGTTTTGCGGCGTCAGCTGCTCCAGGCGCCCCTCGTTGAGGACGGCAAGGCTCATGACGTGCCAGGTGATATCGACTGGCTTGGTCCTTCGGACTTCGAGCATCCAACGGGAAGTAAGCCAGGTCCACGGGCATACGGGGTCGAACCAGAAATCAACTGAGGCGGGGTGAGAGCTTTTCGTCATAGTGAGAACCCAGCGAGTCAGTGCTCAGTCATCACTTGGGAGACGTGGTACTGACGGATAACCCAATCTCTGTCTACGAGCTGGAGCACGAGCGACATATGCACTGCAGCCTCCCACCCCGCAGGGTCACTGAAGGTGACGTCCGCGAATCCGCCGGCTACCTCCTCACCGATCCTGTAGACGTGGAGGATCGTCACATCTGCACTTCGGTTGTTAGGGACCACTTCGTAGTACGAGCGGATGGCCTCCCGGCCTGAGATCACTGTGGGTCCGAAGCCTTGGAACACCGCGTCTGTTGTGAACAGACTCGCCATGACCCCCGTCTCGTGGCCGTCGAAGGCATCCTTCCAACGACCCAACAGGTCGTGCATCGGGTTTCTGTTCATAACTTCGGCTTCCTTGTGTACGAGTCGTCAGAGTGCGGATTACGCCGTCCGGCGTGGGGGTTCAGATCAGCGACCGGCGCTCTGACCCCCGTCAACATGGAGGATCTCGCCGGTCACAAATGACGCATCTTCGAGATACATCACAGCGTCGACCACGTCACTTTGCTCGCCCATCCGACCGATAGGCAGCAGGGCACCGAGTGCCTCGTGGCTCTCCTTGGGGTGCATGGGCGTCTTAATAATTCCTGGTGATACGGCATTGACGCGGATCCCATTGGCGGCATATTCGATTGCCAATGACTTGGTGGCTGACTGCAGGCCGCCCTTCGTCAGCGATGCGAGGACGGAGGGGACGTTGGAGTTGGCATTGTCAACCAGGCTGGAAGTGATGTTGATGATGTGACCGCCGCCCTGGTTGAGCATGTGCGGGATCGCCAACTGTGTCGTGTGGAAGAACCCGTCAAGGTTGACGCCAGTTACGGACGAGAAGTCGTCCTCCGTGTAGTCCGTGAAGGCCTTCGCGATGAAGATTCCCGCGTTGTTGACAAGCGTGTCGATTCGGCCGAACCGCTCAATTGCTGCGTTCACGACGAGCTCAGCGGTGGCACGCTCGGAGATGTCGCCCCGGACCGATGCAATTTCTGCGTCGGCTGACTGGGCAATGGAGCGCGAAGTCACGACGGTGGCATAGGCGATCTTGCGAAAGGCCGAAACGAGTCCGGCCCCGATGCCCTGTGACGCTCCGGTGATGACAGCGACCTTCTGGCCCTGACTGCTCATGCGAATCCCTTCTTTCGGGGTTTCAGGACGGAAACCCTGACTGCCGTGCTGTCGAACCAATGCACGTCCGACGGTAATGGTGACCTCGTTCGATAACGGAAATATGGCGCTATCGGCCTTCGTCGATGAACTTGAGGAGGACCGAGTTGACCTCTTCCGGAAAGGTCCATCCGATGTTGTGCGGACCGCCCTCGACCGGCACAAGCGTGCAGTCGGCGATCATTGCCGGGAGCCGCGCTGCAGTCGACTCGAAGGGAAGGATGCGATCCTCGGTCCCATGCATGACAAGCACGGGGACATCGATTTTGACCAGATCGGCGCGGAAGTCTGTGAGCCACGTGTCCACACACGCGTAGCTCGCAAAGGGTGAACTGCCTACAGCCACATTGAAACTCGCCTGCCAGGCCCGATCACTGATCCGGATCCCGCCGAGGACATCGACGTTGTAGAAGTTGTTGAAGAACCCCTCGAAAAAGGCATACCGGTCGTTGACGATCGCCGCCTTGATATCGGCAAATACCGATCCGTCAACCCCTTCGAGGTTGTCGTCCGTCTTGAGGACGAAGGGTGGAATCGTGCCCAGGAGAGCAGCCCTCCGCACACGCTCCGAGCCGTAGGCGCTGAGGTAGCGGACGACCTCTCCGCTGCCCATCGAGAACCCAACAAGTACGAGATTGTTGAGATCGAGGTGCTCGATTACAGCTTTCAAATCAGCAGCGAACGTGTCGTAGTCGTACCCGACCGCAGGTTTACTCGAGCGGCCGAATCCCCGCCGGTCGTAGGTGATCACTTGATAACCATTAGCGAGGAGCTCGCGCTGCTGGCGTTCCCAAGAGTTGCCATCGAGGGGGTACCCGTGGATGAGCAGGACCGGGTCGCCGGTCCCGTGGTTCTCGTAGTAGATCTCGATCGGCTCGTCGTTCTCGGTGCCGGCGAAGACATAAGGCATTGCTTCACTCCTTGTTCAGCATCCCGCTGAGGGGGTTTTGGTACGAAGGGTGTCTGCGCTGGCCACCAGGCCGGCGGCGGCCAGGGCTGAACGCGGAATCGACTAGTCGGGCAGATCGGTCCCGGTCTGCTCGGCCACCATGTAGGACGCGTACCAGGCGGGCCAGGTGTCGTCCTCGCTCGACCGGTGAAAGAGATGCGACCGCCCTGTGCGCTTCTGGTGCTCGACATGGGCGGCCTCAGCCCGCCACAACGCGTTCTCGAGATCGTCCGATGATGTGAACGATGTTTCGGAAGCATCGACCCGACCCGGGAGACGCGTCGTGACCTCCTGGACCAGCCACAAATTGCCATCTGGGTCGTCGAAGGAGCAGAAGGATCCGTAACTCGCGCGCTCGGGGTCAGGGCCAGGTTGGCGAGCCTCAGCGGGGAATGGCGGCCCGTGCCACACGTCGCTCACGTCGATGCCACGCTTGAGGAGTTCGTCATGGGCGGCCTCAATGTCGGAGACGACCATGGTTGCCTGGATTCCTCCGGGCGAGCCCGTTGGGAGCCCGAGGCCGAAGGTGATCGAAGCAGGCGAGCCCGGGGGTGTGAACTGGACAAAGCGAAGTCCGTCCATCGGCGCAACGTCGTCGTCGAGTCGCCAACCCAACTGCTGGTAGAAGGTCTTCGCCCGATCGACGTCAGTCACCGGGACGATGTGGTTTTCGAGCTTGATTGTGACGCTGGATACTTCTGTTGCGCTCATGGCTCTCACTTGTCCTTAGGTTCGGGTGGAAGGAGCAGATTGCACCGACGCTTGTTGCTGTTGTGTCGACACTTCAACCTTCGCCGTCTGTTCTGTCGGAACGAAGATCACTCGTTGCAGTAAAGCCCTCTCGTCGTCGCGCGTCCACGACTTACTTCCTAAGTGTGGTAGCCCCGGGCTACTACGAAATATGAGGGCCACGGTTGGGACCGCGGCACTAGCATCGATCGCGTGGAGCTTCGGCAACTCACTTACTTCGTAGCCGTCGCCGAGGAGCTGCATTTCGGTCGGGCGGCAGAGCGACTTCACATTGCCGGACCTTCGCTCTCGAATCAGATAAGCAATCTTGAGCGCGAGCTCGGGAGCCAACTCTTTGTCCGAGACCGCCGGCACGTTGAACTGACTCCCGCCGGGATCCAACTCCTCGGCGATGCACGTGAGGTGCTGGACGCGGCAACGCGCGCTTTCGATCGAGCCCGCGCGGGAGGCGGGGAATGGCCTCTGCGCCTGGGCTATGTCAGTTGGCTTCCCCCAGAGGCGGCAGCCATACCCGACCCTCGAATCCGTGTCGACGAGTGGGTCCTTCCCTCACACACCCAAGCAGAACGGGTCGCCGAAGGAAGCCTCGACTTGGCAATTGCCTGGATTGCGGCAGCCGACGTGAAACGGCTCAACCTGTCGGCTCACCTCTTGTGGTACGAGAAACTGGAGGCGGTCTTGCCGCGCGCCCATGGCGCGACTCGTTCCGAAAGCGTGCCGGCGAACGAAGTGTCTGTACTCATCGACGTCGATGACGCATCCTGGAGATCGTGGAACCGCTACGCCGCCGCCTTCGCCGAAGCGAATCAGGCGTCCGTGATCAACATCGATGACGGGGGCATCACTGGGCCAGCCTTCTTTGACCACGTGGCCCGCTTGCAGCGTCCAGTACTCGAGTCGCCAAAGCGCCACGCAGCGACGATGCCGCCGACATTGACGCGCCGGCCGGTCCGACCACCGGTGCCGCTCTGGGGCTGGGATCTGCTTCACCGTTCGGATGACGGCCGGCCGGTCGTCGCTCGAGCCATTCAGATACTTACCGACCTCGCCTCTACGTGTGGTTGGCAAACCCCGCCATCCGAGCCGTACTGGTCGCCAGACCACGAGACCGAGGCCGACTTCCAACGAAATGACTGAGATTTCCAGGCTCAATTCGTCAACGGCCTCAAATGTCGGTGAGTGGTACATACACTCCAGAAGCGCTCATCGCGATGCAGGAGTCATTGAGGCATACAGGCAACTCCAACTGGAGACCGATCGCCTATACACCGTCCTTACTCGAGACGCAGGATACGGGGCGGTTCGAGTTGTATTCACCCGCCGCCCTCGACCCTATGAAGGTGACGAAGAGCTAATCCGGGCGGTACGCGCGAACGGAGTTCTGGAAATCACCTCTTCCGTGGCCGTGGGAGGGCGGCTCCATCCTTTGTTGGGCTGTGAATTCGGTGGTGCATTTGACCGGTTCCGTGCCGGTCATGACCTCATCGGTCACGCAGGGTGTGGTTACGGTTTCGATCTCGATGACGAGTGTGCGGCGTGGAGCACTCAAGACCGCCTGCATAGCGGTCTTGCACGGTTCGCTCTTGCAACGGAGCTCTATGGAGTGAACGCAGCACGCAGCATCATCGGCGAGGCCCCGGAGCTCCGAGCATTGCTCCTTGCTCCCCGGACCTTGAGTCCATATCCGCGACGCAGTGTGAAAAACCAGCTTTGACCTGGTAGAATGGAGCGGAAGACGGGATTCGAACCCGCGACCCTCACCTTGGCAAGGTGATGGATTGGGTCCGTCGGGTCGTGGCCAGTCCCCTCGCTTGCTGTTCCGTCCACCTAGTTTCCACCTCGTCCTCCGAATCCGCCCCTGTAGTAGAGCGCTTTACTATCCGTTGCGAACGCCTTGAGCGACGATTTCCGAAAAGGTCACGCACCCCCGAACTGACCACATTCCGGCGTAACCCGGACTCCCGCGTGGGAACGCTTAAGCGAAGGTCAACGACCGGGCATTTTCCACCATGATCTTGCGCTGGTCGTCCAGGGAGAACGACGCCACATTGGCGAAGAAGTCGCGTGGCTGCGAAAGGCCTTCGGCGTGCGGCCAGTCCGAGCCGAACAGGATCCGCTCGACCGGCAGGTGTCGCGCCAGGTCTTCGACGTTGTCCTCGACGAATGGCGCCACCCAGCAGTGGTCGATGAACTGCTCGACCGGATCCGAGGCGAACATGCCGGGGTTCTGACCGCCCAGCATGTGGAGCGAATGGAGGCACCGTGGAACCCAGTCCGCCCCGTTCTCGATGTAGGCGACTTTGATGGCGGGAAACCGCTCGAACAGCCTGTGTGCCACCAGCACGGTGGCGAAGTCCCCGATCAGCCGGTGCTTCATGAGTTGGGCCACCAGGGAGGCGGACTGGACCGCCGCCGCGTCTGGACGGCGATCGCCTTCAGGTGCAGCTTCCAGGCCCCACGTCCGGGCGATGTCTCCAGCGACATCGGTGTAGCCGTCCTCAAATCCGGCATGCGTGGTCACGACAATGCCGGATTCTTGGACCCGGGCCCAAAAGGCGTCGAAGGCCGGATGGGCGGGGGAGCGGAACCCCTCACGGCTGAAAACCGGTCCGTTGCGGATCGTGATGATGCGGGCGCCGCGATCGAGGCACCACTCGAGTTCGTTGACGGCACGGTCGAGGTCCGAGAGAGTCAGGAACGGGGCGGCGAAGATGCGGTCCTGATAGGCGAATCCCCAGTCGTCGTCGAGCCAGCGGTTGAACGCCCGGAGCACCTCGATCGACGCCTCGATGTCGGGCTGCATCGGGCCCTCCATGCAGACGCCCTGCGACGGGAACAACCACGCCGCTTCGACGCCCTGAGCATCCATGCAGGCGAGTCGGGCGTCGCGGTTGAACCATTCGGGATGTGCGGCGGGGTCCTCGCAAGCGAGCTCGTTCCCGACCCGCTCCTTGCTGCTCTTCCCCGCGAAGTAGTCGTAAAGCGCGCCGGGTCTCGGGCGCGGGTGGGCGTCGCCGGGACCCGGGATGATCGGGTGGGCCCGTTCCCCGAAGAAGTAGTGGGGCTTGCCGTTGACCTCCTTCAGGACGACACCCCGATCGGCGAACGCAGGGTCGCGGTATCGGGTGAAGGAGTCGGTGACCTCCCAATAATGGTTGTCGGCGTCGAAGACCTTCCCGATCTCAGATTCGGCGGTAGGCATGGCTCCCTCCTCAATCGGTGCCGTGGCGCAGCAGCTTGCCGGGGGTGGCGTCTGTGCATTCGCCGTCCACGAACGTGGTCACACCATTCACGATGACGCGGTCGTAGCCGATCGCCTTTTGGATCAGGCGCCATTCCCCGGCCGGATAGTCCCACACGCGTTCCTGCGGCGTGCTGTCGACGGTCTCGGGGTCATAGACGACGACGTCGGCCGGCGCTCCCTCGGCCAGGAACCCGCGGCC
>Ga0210409_10009134_pt1 | contig 10042 bp, 7 predicted proteins | sample IncBWH17MmetaG_FD_161649 | JGI IMG/M metagenome (GOLD analysis project Ga0210409, IMG submission 161649) | Forest soil microbial communities from Barre Woods Harvard Forest LTER site, Petersham, Massachusetts, United States - Inc-BW-H-17-M | ecosystem: Environmental > Terrestrial > Soil >...
TTGCGCTGCGACATTCGTATGGGGGAATCCATAGGGACCATCGCTTATGACTGGTTGGCAGGGATCATCGCTTTTAGTGAAACCGGCATTCGGCTCCGTTGACCATTGCATCGGAGTTCGGGCGCAATTTCGCTCTGGCAATTTAAGGTTGTCTCCCATACCGATCTCATCGCCATATCGAATTACAGGCGTACCTGGCAGCGTCATCATCAGACTATAGGCAAGTTCCAGTCGTCGACGGTCGCCTTGCAACATGGGTGCGAGTCTTCGCCGAATTCCGCGATTGTACAGTTGCATTTCCGGATCCGGGCCAAACGCTTCGAAGACGCTCGCGCGCTGTTTCTCGGTAAGGCGCCCGAGATCGAGTTCGTCGTGATTTCGTAAAAACTGTCCCCACTGGGCCGTGGCTGGCCTGCGCTTCGTCCCTTGCATCGCCTTTACAAGCGGTTGTGAATCGCCGGTGGCCAACGCGAGAAACAGGTGTTGATTCACCTCAAAGTTAAACATCATCTGCATCCTGTCGCCCGAGTCGCCGAAGTATTGCATATCGGTTCCGGGCAAAACATTGGCCTCTCCGAGAATGATCGCGGCGCCCTCCCGCCACGTGAGGAACTGGCTGAATGTTCGAAGCATGTCGTACTGCTCTCGCGGCTTGGCGATGCTGGCGCCCTTCTGGGCGATCACAAACGGAACGGCGTCCATACGGAAGCCTGAGACGCCGAGTTGCAGCCAGAAGCCCATGATCTTAAGAATCTCCGCCTGGACTTCGGGATTGGAGGTATTCAGATCAGGCTGAAACTCGTAGAAACGGTGAAAATAGTAAGCCTTCGCGACAGAGTCGTAGTCCCAAGTGGATTTCTGCACTCCGGGGAAGACGACTCCCGAGTCAGCGTCTTTAGGCTTTTTCTTCGACCAGACGTACCAATCCCGATACTTCGATTGAGGATCGCGGCGGGCCTCCTGAAACCAAGGATGTTCATTGGATGTGTGATTTACGACCAGATCGATGAGCAGACGCAGTCCGCGCTGTTTACAACCTTGCGCGAATTCGACAAAGTCCCCCAGGGTGCCATATCGGGGATCGACGCCGTAGTAATCAGCAATGTCGTATCCATCATCCCGACAGGGAGAAGGCTGAAAAGGCATGAGCCATATGGCTGTGACTCCCATCCCCTGGAGATAGTCCAGACGTCGCATCAGACCCTCGAAGTCCCCAATACCATCACCATTTGCATCCATATAGGTGGCGACAGACAGACAGTAGATGACGGCGTTCTTGTACCAGAGATCATTGATCATGGAGCAGGCTTTCAATCTCGACTTTGGATTTGGGGAGTATTAGTGGGATGCAGGCAACAGCTTGGTGGCAACACGGGGTCATATATGAGATCTATCCACGCTCGTTTCAAGACAGCGATGGCGACGGTATCGGCGATCTGAGGGGTATCCTGCACCGTTTGGATTACGTTGTGAAGCTTGGAGTCGACGCACTCTGGATCTCGCCCTTCTATCCATCGCCGATGGCCGATTTCGGCTACGATGTCGCAGACTATTGCGGAATCGATCCGCTCTTCGGGACGATGCAAGACTTTGATCAGCTCCTGCAAGAGATTCACAACAGAGGCCTCAAACTCATCCTGGATCTGGTGCCTAACCATACCTCCGACCAACATCCCTGGTTTCTGGAGAGCCGCTCTTCTCGTGACAATCCGAAACGGGATTGGTACCTATGGCAGGACGAACCAAACAATTGGCAGAGCAATTTCGGTGGATCTGGCTGGGAGTGGGACGACGTCACCGGGCAGTATTACTATCACTCGTTCCTGAAGCAGCAGCCGGACCTGAACTGGCGCAATCCTCTGGCACGCAGAGCGATTTTCGAAGCTATGCGATTCTGGCTTGCGCGCGGCGTTGATGGCTTTCGCGTCGATGTGATTTGGCTGATGATCAAGGACGATCAGTTTCGAGACAATCCGCCGAACCCGTCCTATCAAACCGGTCAACCTTCTAGCCACCGATTTTTGCCCGTGTTCAACTCTGATCGGCCGGAGGTCCACGAAGTCGTGTCGAAGATGCGCGCGGTTATCGACGATTACAGGGACCGCGTGCTGATCGGTGAGATCTATCTACCCATACCAAAATTGATGGCGTACTACGGGAAGGATTTAGGAGGCAGTCAGTTGCCATTCAATTTTCAGCTCCTTCAGACCGCATGGACTGCAGAGGCTCTAGCACGGGCGATTTCAGAGTATGACAATGCGCTTCCGGCTGGTGCCTGGCCGAACTGGGTGCTTGGAAATCACGACAACGCGCGCATCGCGACGCGAGTCGGTAGTCATCAGGCAAGACTGTCTGCGATGTTACTGCTCTCGCTGCCAGGGACAATCACGCTGTACTACGGTGAAGAGATTGGGATGACGAACGTGCCCATTCTGCCAGACCTCGTGCAGGATCCTGCGGAGAAGAATGAACCGGGAATTGGCCTCGGGCGCGACCCGGAACGGACGCCAATGCCATGGGACAGTTCGCCTCTCGCAGGGTTTACCACCGGTCAACCGTGGCTTCCGTTAGGCCACGATCATGCGTCATTGAACGTTGTAAATCTGGAGCAAGACCCAGAATCTATTCTCCATCTTTATCGAACCCTTATCGCTTTACGAAAGAGCCATCCTGTACTGGTTACGGGTGAGTTGCATTCGATCGCTGCAGCAAACAATGTCCTCACGTATGAGAGACATGAGTCCGGGGAACAACTGAGAATTATTCTAAATTTCGGTGACACTCCTGCAACCATTCCGTCAGAGATCGGCGAGATCCTTGCAGCAACCTCTCCTGGCTCTACAAGTGAACGACCGAACAAACTCATTCAACTCGGCGCAGCCGCGGGGCTGATCGTTAGGTTGCACACTTCACGTTGACTTCGGAACCCAATCATCCCAACCACTCGTGGCAGGGGCGCAGTCATCAGCGGCATCCCTTCTCATTAGGATTCGTAGACTAAGAATCCAGGCAGCTCGGTCTGCGCAGCGCTCGCCGAGATCAAGAACGCCTTCCTCATCGCTGCGCCTTCGCAACTTCCAGTGCCACGCGCGAGTTCAGCTTTGCGGGCCTGTCTCAATGAGCGCATTAGTCTGAAGGCGTCAAGAGAGCTGCACTGACGTTGGTGGGCCCAGCAACCGGTCCTCATCCAGCGCCAACGAATGAAATGGCCGGATCGCAGCGATCCGGCCGATCCCAATTGGAGAATCTATCGCTGACTTCAGTCGTGTCGCTCTGGAAATTGCTTTCGCGCGATGCAGTTGATAACTGTACCCGGGTCTGTAATGACGATTTGAAGGTCGTTTCCCCCATCACCGATCACGAAGAAAGCATCGAAAGTGTCGCCAGAGGAATCCTGAACCGTGTAAGTACCTGTGCAGTCAGGGTTCACATGGTAGGTGCCAGTTTCCACTCCCGGAGAAACGGCGCCGTTCACGCTGGATATTCCGCTGATCGTCATCTTGCCGTGCCCATCGAAGCGGTCCACATTGACACCAGCGAACGGTCCGACTCCAACGATGGTTCCGGTGTCTTGATCTGAGTAGGTGCCCCTCAGTGTGGCATCCGAACATCCTCTGTCGTCGGCTTTCGCTGCGGAACCTGCGGCCATAGCGAGTGCCAGGACCGCGACGATGTTGAGAGTCTTTGCTGCATTCCTGTATTCCATAGTCTCTCCTTTGCGTATGAAGGTTTTCGGGAAGAAGATCAGCCGAATGTCTGGTCTCCTCCCCGCGTTCTGTTCAACCGTTTCAGCATGGAGTTCAGGCAAATCAATACTGCGCCATCGGCCGTCGTGATCTGGTGCAGGTCCTCGGACTCCATCCAGGCCTGCACCTCCGCCGGACGTAAGCTTGCAACCACGCCGACATGGTTGAGCGGGATCACCTCCGCCTCAGCGCTGCACCGCGAGCACCAGGCCCGCGGCGACGTTCGTCCGCGAAGGACCAGAAGTGAATCGGTTACGATCGTGATCCTGGTGCGCTTTGTCATCGCTCCCGCCTTTTGTGCCTTCCGAAAATCCTCTGTCCGGAATGCAGGAGCGAGCATCACGCTATGGCGCCGGGGAAGTCCTTGCAATCGCGATGATGATTTCTGATGATTTCTCGGTATTGGCTTAAGCGCCAGAAAATACGGTGTTTTCGGGCCATGCCCGCAGTGAGTCGCGCGCCGGCTCACAGCAGAGCCATGCTAAAATCCCCGACGAAGCAAAACCCGAGCTGTTTCTCCGCAGCTTATTTCTGAGATTCGGGTCGTCCATCGGGGAGGAATGAGACTGACGGAGAGCTGAGCAGGCTGTGCACGCCTTGGTTTTGCCGAAATTCCGCGAACTGAGAGGGAACAGGTTGCTTCCCCATGGCCGCGAGCACAGAGCCGAAGACCCACCAGCTATACGAGTTCGGGCCTTTCCGCCTTGATCCGCAAAAAGATGTGCTGCTACGCGAGGACGAAATTGTTCCGATTGCGCCCAAGGCATTTCAGATCCTGCTCGTGCTGGTCCGCCACAACAATCAGGTCGTCACCAAAGACGACCTGATGAAAACAATCTGGCCGGACACCTTCGTCGAAGAAGCCAACCTCAGCCGGAACATCTTCCTCCTGCGCAAGGCGCTCGGAGAAAATCCGCAGGACCACCAATACATCATCACCGTTCCCGGGCGCGGCTACCGGTTCGCGGAAGACGTGCGGCTGCTGCTCGATCGCGAGCTCACCGTCGTCGCCGCAAGCCATTCCAATATCGAACTACAGGTGGAAGAGACCAGGCCGTGGGCATGGATCGCCGCTGCGGCCGTTCTCTTCCTCCTGGTGGTCGCCGCCGCCTGGAAGCTGTTCGTCTATCGCGAACCGGCGCTTACGGAAAAAGACACCGTCGTGCTCGCCGATTTCACCAACTCCACCGGCGATCCGGTTTTCGATGGAACATTGCGCCAAGGCCTTGCTGTGCAGTTGCAACAATCGCCGTTCCTGAGCCTGATCTCCGACCAAAGCATTCAGCAGACCCTGCGACTCATGAACAAGCCCGCCGACGCGCGCCTGGCGCCGGAGATAGCCCACGAGATCTGCGTGCGCACCGGAAGCGCCGCCGCCCTCGAAGGCTCCATCGCGAGCCTCGGAACCCAGTACGTTCTGGGCCTGAAAGCCGTCAATTGCCGCAACGGCGAGACCCTGGATGAGGAGCAGGTGCAGGCGGCCCGAAAGGAAGATGTGCTCAACGCTCTCACCATGATCGCGAGCAGGTTTCGTTCTCGTGTCGGCGAATCGCTCAGCACCATCCGGGAACACGACACTCCGCTCGAACAGGCCACCACATCTTCCCTGGACGCTCTTCAGAATTACAGTGCCGGCCTTTCCATCATGGGCCGGGGCCATTTTCGAGCCACCATCCCATTGTTCGATCGGGCGATCGCGATCGATCCGAGCTTCGCCATGGCTTACTACGTTCGCGGAGTCGCCTATGAACAGGCCGGGGACATGGAGCGCAGTGCCGAGGATGCCAAACGAGCCTTCAGTTTGGTCGATCGCGTATCCGAGACCGAGCGAACCGATATCACCGCCTACTACTACAGGTTCACCGGCGAGCTGGACAGAGAGATCGACTCCTGGCAATTGTCTGCTCGCAACTATCCCCGCAACTGGGCCCCCCACAATCAACTAAGCCTCACCTATATAGATATGGGCCAGTTCGAAGAGGGCCTGAAGGAAGGCCTGGAGGCCGCTCGCCTGGAACCCCATGTGGAAGCTCCCTGGCGCCGGCAAATGGATGCCTCAATGTGCCTGGACCGGCTGCCGGAAGCGCAAGCCGTCGCAGCGAAGGTTCGCGCGCTGGGCATCGACGGCTCCAGAATTCACCAGCGCTTCCTCGAGTTGGCCTATCTCCAGGACGATCAAGCCTCGGTTGCCCGGGAGATTCAGTGGTTTTCCGGCAAACCCGAAGAGTACCTCAGCTTCGGCCTGCAAGCCGCCTGGCTGAACATGCATGGGCAGCGGCGTCAAGCCAGCAGGGAATACCAGCGCGCCGCGGAGAACGCGAGGAGGCAGGGGCTGGGATACGTCGCTGACGACTTTCAAGAAGCCGACACGCGCGCCGATGCGCTGGCAGCCAATTGCCAGAGTACGCGCCGGCTCGGGCGTCCGGCATTGGCGCTGGCAATGTGCGGCGAAACCGCCGAGGCGGAAAAGCTCGCCACCGAAACTTCCAAGCGCTTTCCCAACGGAACAATCTGGAATGCGGTGCAATTGCCCGAGATTGAGGCGATGATCGAACCGGCTAAAGGCATCGAGCTGTTGACATCCGCCTCGCCGTACGAGCGTGCTTATCCCGATGCGATATATGTGCGCGGCATGATCTATCTGCAAATGAAAAAAGGCACGGAAGCGATCGCGGAATTCCGGAAGATCGCGGACCATGAGGGCGCAAGCTGGGCAGCCACCTGGGTTCACCCAAACTGGGGACAATACTATGCGCCGTCTTATCTGGGCATGGCACGCGGCCACGTGCTTGCGGGCGAGGGCGCCCAGGCCAGGGATGCCTACGGGAAGTTCTTCGCGTTATGGAAAACCGCCGACCCCGACATTCCTGTCCTGCAGCAGGCTCGAGCCGAGTATGCCCAACTGAAGTGAACGGACACTGCCGAACTTCTCATCCTCAACACCAAAGAATTGAAACGTAATTGTTCCTGACAAACGGGCTCTTTCTTCAACTATCGTCCGAAGCGGCGTCACGACCGGGTAGACGTGCAAGCGCCAAGGCGATTTCCTCGATAGCGCATTTGCAGGAACCGGAGACGGCATGGCCTGACTCACAAGCGCGCAGCAGACCATGCTAACGAGCGGCGCGCTGCACGTTCTTCATGTCTAGGAACCGGGGAGGCTCAGCGGGGTTGCGCTGTTTGAAACCGAGATTGCGCTTTTTCCATGGCGTCGGGCTACACTTCGTCTTTTGCCTGTTCTGCGATCGTAAGATTCTCGTGCTTGATCTCGAGCCGCAGGCGGTTGAACACACCCATATAAATATTGGCAATCCATACCAAAGCAAACTCGGAGATGACATAGCCACGCCATCCGATGCAAAGCATCCTAAATTGCGTCAGCACTAAGAACAGCGCCGCCACATAGTGACTGAAGCAGTATTCGCAAGTAAACAGGTAGAAGAACTTGCGGAGGTAGAGGGGCGCACAGTTCTCACTTTTGTCTTTGCAGAAGTCTCGGGGCTCTCGAAATATTTCCTCGTGAGTGACCGTCCAGGATACGCACGCAACCGCAAGTCCGAGAAGTAGTAGGAATCCGAACTGCTGACGCAATGGAACGGACAGGACATGGGACGACATGGTTCACCTTCCACTTTGCTAAGGACCGGCTCGTCTTTTGGGGCTGCCAGCAAGAGTTTTACTCGTTGCTGTTTATCTGTATCTGTTGTCAATCAGTTTGTCCTTGCAGAGGGCGGGCAATCGTTGAAGTGGCCGTGTGTTCTATTTCTGGAACCGCATGTGCCGCAAAGGCCAACGCGCTGCCGCCCCCTCATCCTGGCGAAGATGGACTTTTCGCGGTGACGAACAGAAAGGCTCCGCGCCGCGTGAATGTGGGCGATCAGGAATGATCGGAGCTCCCCAGCGCATAGAGACGGCAATGTTCCAAATAGTGCTTTTCATGGAGAGCTACCAGGTCAAGAACGCCGCTCCACAACCATCGCGGAGCGTTGAGATCTTTCTTGTGTTGTACTTTGATTTCGCGCGCCCATGCTTGGCGATCCGCCGTTTGCATCTGCCTTCCATGCGCGCGACCGACAACTCCAGCCATGAGACGAGCGATCGCAATTGCCTCGGCCCTTCGCAGCCTTTCCAATTCGAACTTGAGATCTTGGGGCCGCAGTTCTCTGACGAAAACTTGCTTTCGCGCGACCTTGGCCGCAACCATGCGCTCCCCTAGAAATGGTGACAGCGCGTTGGCCCCTGCCACAACACGGTCCGCATTGTTGGAGGGCATCTTCGCCCTTTTCGAGTACGGCGCAGAGGCAGGGATCGCTTCTTTTACATCGAGGAGCCGGTACTGGGCGCGTTTCTTGTCCCCAACGCCAACCAGTAGCGCGTAACGCAGGCGTCCAAGAGAACTACAGCCTTTCATCCAGTACGCCGCATCAAGCAATCGAATGTCTGTCTCGTCTTCGCTCCCAACTACATGCCGTATGAGGCCTTGAAGACTCTCTCGGTCTACCAATTCTTGAACTTCGCTACGCTCGCGCTTCGAAAGCGCCCAGAATCTTTGTCCCAACGGGATTGTCGGTTCTACGTCCTCAATGCGTTCCTCAGCCAGATGTTTCCAACGACGTTTTCTCGCCTGTCGCATGACGCGCCTTATGGGGCCCAGATCCTTTGAACTCATCTTAGAAAAGCGCCCGTTCAGCCCCGCAACGTATCCCATGATGAGTTCTTCGAGCATCAAGGCGGTGGTTACGCCAGGAAGATCAGAGCTTCTCGCGGCCATCGCGAGTGAGAGTCCGAGTCGCAGCAGGTCATGGGCGGGATTGCCGATCACAGTCTGATCTAAATCGCGGATTTGAATGTCAATCGCACCCTCGACGTCGGCAACCGGACCGATGTTTCCGGTATGGCAGTCGCCACAGATCCAGACGTCAGGCCCAGCCGGTAAAGTAGCTTGCACGGATTTGCTCTGCAGCCATTCATAGAATTGCGCTGTATTGCCTCGCACATAGGCATGTGCTGACTCGGCCATCTTCAGCCGTTGCCGTTCATTTAAGACGGCCCTGCGCCGTTTCGGACTCACACCCGTTTTGAGCAATCGAGACCTCAGAAATCTGAATGAATTCTTGCATGAAAAATAGCTACGGGAGCCAGATGGGCGAAATCCTATCTGGCTTTCCGCCCAAACCTTTGACGGGCTTCCGAGCGGCCGAAAATCCTACGCTTTCGGATCTCCCAGAACACCACGGAAACGGCCGGCCACGCGGCACTAGCCGCAGCGATCGCGACCGCTGGATCGTAGTTCGTCAACGCCGTCCAACAAATCCAAGCGAATACGAAAGCCCACAGCAGCCTAGGGCGGCACCGGCGGCGTCGACGCTTGCAGACATCCGGCCGCGGCGGGTGCCATCAGAGCCGATCTGCGCCTTCTTTTCTTTTTCGTGAGCTTGGATGAGGGTGGCACTCGCGGGGAGGATTGCAGGAAATGCGAGAAAGAGTCCACCAATTGCGGGACCGTATCGTCTCGCCATCAGCCCAGCCGCGACAGTACACAGCCCCCTAAATAGAAATCGAACTCCAAGTTCAATAGGTTTGGTCTCCTTGATGTCTGAAATTTGGCTCGTGGACATGTAATGCCGTCACTGCTAACGTCGCCACATCGATCGGTTCCATCACCTCCGGAGATCGGTAAAAGCTCAAGGTGCGCCGGGCAATTTGTGTCACCCTTGCCAGTTGCTCGGAGAACTCCGCGAATAATCCCGGACCTTGCCTAGATTCTCGGCCTCCAGCCGTAATGGTCTGGCTCCTGCGAAGGGCGCTCTTCAGCTCGGCCCATCTTTAAGGATTCGGAATGGTGTCCGCCACGAGATCCTCCCAGAGATACGGTCGAACTGGAGAGGACGTCATGCAAGGGCGTCAGGAGCCTGGAGGGAAGCACCTCTACAGGCCAGTTTGTTTGTGCTCTGACCGGTTTCTGTCCGGGTCCCTATGTCGGCTACGGGACATATGATGCAGGAATTCTGTATCGCGAAAGAAAGGCAAAATCATACGCGGCAGCCTTGGCGACAGGCTCGATCATGGCAAGATCCACAGGCGAAGCACCGTAGTAACAGACCTAGTACCGGCTTGTGATTCCCGAAGAGATCTCGCGAAAGACACGGTGGAGACCCATCGCTCGAGGCGGCCAAATGAGCGTGTTTGTCATCTAGCGGAGGGATTTCCTTCCGAGTAATTCTCCGACGGCCCCTTCATTTGGGAACGCATCTGGGAGGATCGGGGAATGGCTGACCATCTCGCTGACGGCTTTC
>Ga0210409_10009136_pt1 | contig 10041 bp, 8 predicted proteins | sample IncBWH17MmetaG_FD_161649 | JGI IMG/M metagenome (GOLD analysis project Ga0210409, IMG submission 161649) | Forest soil microbial communities from Barre Woods Harvard Forest LTER site, Petersham, Massachusetts, United States - Inc-BW-H-17-M | ecosystem: Environmental > Terrestrial > Soil >...
GGGCGCTTCAGCTGCGGGAACCACGGGACGTCCGACTCGACGACCAGGATCACGTCGGCGTCCTCGAGGTGCGGGGCGGCCTCGAAGCCGCCGTGGAGCGCATGATCCTGGGGGAAGTTCACGTAGGTGTGGAACTGGTCGAAGACGGGGGCACCGAGCGTCTCGGCGAGCCGCACCAGGGCCGGCACCGCGGCCGGATCGCGCCCGGCCGCCTTGGTGATGATGATCGGGTTGCGCGCGGCCGCGAGCGTCGCCGCCACGTCGGCCACCGCGGTCGGATCGGGCAGGGTCGCGGCCGGCACCACCGCGCGCGCCGGATCGGAGTACTCGATGGCCTCGTGCCGCTCGGCCAGCACCTCGCGCGGCAGCGTGAGGTAGACCGGCCCGCGCGGCTCGGCCTGGGCCAGGGTCAGCGCGCGGTCGACCACCGTCTCGAGCTGGTCGAAGCGCTTCAGCTCGTAGTCCCACTTGACGAACTCGCGCAGCATGCCGGCCTGGTCGAAGGCCTCCTGCGCCCAGTGGATCGGCCGGTCGCGGCTGCCCGCGTCCCCCGCCTCGGTGATCGGGTTGCGGCCGGCCGAGAAGAGCATGGGCACGTTCGAGCGCGCCGCGTTGATCACCCCGCCCGCCGCGTTGCCCGCGCCCACGATGACGTGGACCATCACCACCTGGGCCCGGCCGGTGACCATGGTGTAGCCGTGGGCCATCGCCACCGCCGGCACCTCGTGCGGCACCGTGATCGGGCGCGGGCTCGCCTGGCCCTGCGCGCTGCGGCGCGCGTAGGCCTCGATGAGGGGGGCGAAGTCGGTGCCCGCGTTGGCGAAGAAGTACTCGACTCCGCGCGCGGCCAGCAGCTCGAGATAGGCGTCGGCGGTGGACTCGACGGTCGCTCGTTTCATCATGGTGCTGGCGAGGGTAGCGCCCGACGGTGGGGTGGTCAAGGACCATGCAGTTGCCGTACAGTACTGGCCGATGAGCGTCGCGCCATGAAGTTCGGCATCTTCTACGAGCACCAGCTCCCGCGCCCCTGGGGCGCGGACAGCGAGTACCGCCTGCTCCAGGACTCGCTGACCCAGATCGAGCTGGCCGACCGGCTCGGCTACGACTACGCGTGGGAGGTCGAGCACCACTTCCTCGAGGAGTACTCGCACTCCTCCGCGCCCGAGGTCTTCCTGGGCGCGGCCACCCAGCGCACGAGCCGGATCCGGCTCGGCCACGGGATCATCCAGCTGCCGACCAACCACCCGATCCGGGTGGCCGAGCGGGTGTCGACCCTCGACCTGCTCTCCGGCGGCCGGGTCGAGCTGGGGCTCGGCGAAGGCCAGGGGCCGATCGAGCTGCATCCCTTCGGGCGACGCGTGCGAGACAAGCGCGAGGTCTGGGAAGAGGCGGTGCGGGTGCTGGTGCCGTGCTTCACCCAGGACGCGGTCGAGTACCACGGCCAGTTCTTCGACTTCCCGGCCCGCAACGTGATCCCCAAGCCCCGGCAGAAGCCGCACCCGCCGCTGTGGGTGGCGTGCTCGAACATCGCCACCATCGCCAGCGCGGGGCAGTGGGGCATGGGCGCGCTCGGCTTCCAGTTCGTCTCGCCGGAAGCGGCGCGCGCGTGGGTGAACCGCTACTACACGAGCCTCACCCGTGACCTCCAGCGCCTCGCGGACTATCCGGTCAACGCCAACATCGCGATGGTGAGCGCGTTCATGTGCGCGCCCACCGACGAGGAGGCGCGCGAGAAGGCGGCGGGCTGGACCTTCTTCGTCTTCTGCCTCTCGCACTACGGCCGCCACGGCATGGCCGAGCCCGGTCGGGGCGACATGTGGAAGCTCTACCAGGAGTGGCGCCACACCCCGAAGGCCCAGGAGACCCTGAAGGCCGGCCTCATCGGCTCGCCCGAGACCATCCGGCGGAGGCTCGCCGAGTTCGAGGCGACCAACGTGGACCAGGTCATCCTGCTCAACCAGACCGGCCGCACCAGCCACCAGGACATCTGCGAGAGCCTCGAGCTGTTCGCGCGGGAGGTCATGCCCGAGTTCCACGCCCGCGAGCCCGAGCACCAGCGCTGGAAGGACGACGTCCTCGCGGGCCGGATCGAGCTCGAGCAGCTCGACACCGAGGGCCACAAGCTCTACTCGCATCAGAACGAGGACATCGTGCGGCTGACCCCCGAGGAGCTGAAACGCAAGATGGCGGCCAAGGAAGCGGCCAGGGAAACGGGACATCGAGCATGAGCAGCCTGAGGATGCGGCAGATCTGTCTGGTCGCCCGGAGCCTGGCCCCGGTGGTGGAGGAGATCCACTCGGTGCTGGAGCTCGAGGTCTGCCACCGGGACCCGGGCGTGGGCAAGTTCGGGCTCGAGAACGCGCTGTTCCCGGTGGGCGACGGCTACCTCGAGGTGGTCGCGCCGGTGCGCGACGGCACCACCGCCGGCCGCTACCTCGACCGGCGCGGGGGCGACGGCGGCTACATGGTGATCACCCAGTGCGACGACCTCGCCAGCCGCCGCGCGCGGTGCGAGGCGGTGGGGGTCCGCATCGCCAACGAGGTCGGCTATCCGGAGTACCGGGAGCTGCAGCTCCATCCGCGCGACGTGGGCGCGGCGATGCTCTCGTTCTCCTGGCAGGAGGGCGCTCGCGCCCCGGGTGGTCCCTGGCATCCCGCCGCCTCCGACGGCAGCCGCGCCCCCGCGCGGGGCGGCCTCATCCGGGCCATGACCGCGGCGGAGCTGCAGAGCGAGGATCCCGATCGGCTCGCGCAGCGCTGGAGCCAGGTCATCGAGCGCCCGGTGGTCATGCGCGACGGGCAGCGCACGATCGCCCTCGATGACGCGACGCTTCGCTTCACCGAGGCCAGTGACGGGCGCGGCGAGGGGCTGGCCGGCCTCGACCTCGATTGCTCCGACCCGTCGCGCCGCGGGCTCGTGCTCATCTGCGGCATCCGTTTCCGCCTGGTCGCCCCGTAGGGCAATTTCGTCCCGGTGTCCCGTGGACACCGGACGCTAGGGCTGTCAACGGACGGATGACCGCCCGTCGACACTCGCGACTCGCCGTCGAAATTCCACGCACTTAGCCCCGTCATCGGAGTGGCAAGAATGTTGCCGCGTGGAGAGCGCGATGCGGCGCTCCCCCCGAGATTTCGCATGGCTGATCGGCGTGCTCGTCCTCGCCGCGGGCGTCCTGCTCGCCGGCTGCAGCGGTCCGGACGCGCGGGTGCGCGGCCCGCTCCAGTCGGGCGACGACGCGGCCCGCCAGCACGCGCTGCGCGAGGCGCTCAACCACTACCGGACCGCCGCGGTGGCGGAGCCCGCCTCGCTCGAGGCCCAGACGCGTCGGGGTGCGATGGCGGAGGCGCTCGGCGAGTTCGACGAGGCGCTCGAGGCCTACGGCCGCGCCGCGCGGCTCGAGCCCTCCGCGCTGACGTTCTACCGCGCGGGCGCCATGGCCGAGCGGATGGGCAACCACGGCCTCGCGGTCGACTACCTCACCGCGAGCTTGGGTGCGACGCCGACCCGCGGGGAGCGCGTGGCCCAAAGCTTCCGCCACGGGATCGAGCGCCTCTCCGCGGTGCTGGCCGCCTCGCGATTCTCCCGCATGCTGCCCGACTGGGTCTTCCGCTCGCTCACGGTGGGCCGGGCGGTCCTGAGCACCGCCGGGCTCGACCGCGACGTGGTGGGGGGCACGCTCTTCACCTCGATGATCGAGGCCGGCGAGCCGGCCCGCGCGCTCGAGCTCGCGAAGGCCCGCGGCTGGGTCCGGGCCGGCGCCGACTACTGCAGCGGTGCTCACGGTGAGGCGGCCGAGACGCGCGCCCTGGTCGGTATGCTGGTCGCGCCCGAGCAGACCGACTGCCTGCTGGCGTTGGGCCGCAGCCTGACCGACGGCGGCCTGGTCCGGCTGTCGCGGCTCGTGCTGCTGGATCGAAGCCGCAACTCGGCCGATCCGAAGGTGCGTCGCGAGGCCCTCGCCTTCCTGCGCGAGCGCCTCCCCGCGCGCGACGTGTCCAAGGTGGCGGAGTCGCTCAACATCGCGGCCTACAATCTCCACCACCGCTTCGGCGATCCGGGCGACGCGGCGGTAGTCTACCAACGGGCCATTGCGGCCGACTCCGAGTTCTCCTGGCCCTACGCCAACCTCGGCCGGCTCTACATGGACATGGACGAGGCCGAGCTGGGGCTCGAGTGGCTGGAGGCCGCGGTCCGGATCAACCCGAGCCACTTCCGGGCGTGGGTGAACCTGGGGCTCGCCCTCTACTCCCTCCGCCGCTACGACGAGGCGGTGCCCGCCTACCAGGCCGCTCTCGCGATCAACCCGACCGACGCTTTCGTCCACGCCTACCTGGGCCGCAGCCTGCTGAGCCTGGGGCGCGACGGCGAGGGTGTACGCGAGCTGCAGACCGCGGTCCGGCTCGACCCGAGCCTCACCGAGGAGCGCGATCTCCTCGGCCGGCGCGTGGCCGCCGATCCGCGCGCCTTCCAACCGGACTGACGCCGCGGTATGGTGGGGCGCCCATGCGCCCCGCTCCCGCGGTCGCCCCCCGCCGCCCGGCGTACCGCGCCCTCGCCGTCACCGTCGTCACGCTCGCGCTGGCCTACGGGGTCTGGTACGCCTACAGCCTCTTCCTCGTCGCCCTGCTGCGGGAGTTCGGCTGGAGCCGCTCGGTGCTCGCGGGCGCGTTCTCGATCTTCACGCTGGTGAGCGGCGGTGCGGGCCCGGCGCTGGGCGCCCTCGCCGATCGCTTCGGGCCCCGCCGGCTCATCCTGATCGGCGGCGTGCTGCTCGCCGCCTCGCTCTGGGCCGACAGCTTCGTCACGCGCGCGTGGCATCTCTACCTGGCCTTCGGCGTGCTGACCGCGATCGGGGTCGCCACCGCGGGGTGGACGCCCGCGGTGGTGCTGGTGCAGCGCCAGTGGAGCGCGCGGCTCGGACTGGCGCTCGGCATCGCGGGCTCGGGCGTGGGGCTCGGCATCTTCCTGGTCGTGCCGCTTTGCCAGGGGCTCATCGACGCCTTCGGCTGGCGCTGGGCCTTTCGCGGGCTGGGCGTGCTCGCGCTGCTGTGGATCCTGCCCGCCACCGCCCTGTTCGTGCACGACGCCCCGGCGGCCCCGCGCGCGGCTCCGACGCCGGCGGGGATCGCGTCCGCCCCGGGCGGTTCCTCGCTCGCGGAGGCGCTCGCGAGCTCGTCGTTCCGCTTCATCGGGCTCGCGGTGTTCCTCGGGAGCATCTGTAGCCAGACCCTGCACGTGCACCAGGCCGCGTTCTTCGTCGACCACGGGTTGCCCGCCATGACCGCGGCCTCGGTGATCAGCGTGGTGGGCGCGTCGAGCATCCTAGGCAAGACCGGCGGCGGCTTCGTCTCGGATCTCTTCCCGCGCGAGGCGGTCTACGCGCTCGGCATGGTGGGAATGATCGGCGGCGTCGTGGTGCTCTGGCTGGTGGCCGCCGCCCCCTCGCCGTGGCTGGCCATGGGCTACGGCGTGCTGTTCGGGCTGGGGTACTCGGTCACCGCCTTCGTGGTGCCGGCCATGATGAGCGACCGGTTCCGGGGACCGCACTTCGGCGCGATCTTCGGGGCGACCCAGGTGGCGAGCGCGCTCGGCAGCGCCCTGGGAGCGTGGCTGGCGGGGCGGATCTTCGACGCGACGGGAAGCTACGCGCTCGCGTTCTCGATCGCGGCCGGGGCGGCCGCGGTGGCCGCGCTCTCGGTGTGGGGCGGCCGCATGCCGCGGCCGGAGAGCGGCTAGGGGCTCTCGCCGCCGATCGGGGCCCCGGCAGTCTCGCCGGGCGCCGGCGCGAGGAAGCGCGCGCGCTCGTGCGCGAGCGCGGCCCGAGCCCGCGGCGCGGGGCGATGCAGGCGCGCGGGGGTGGCGGCCGGCGCGGCGCCCGCGTGGCTCGTGACCGCGATGTATTCTTCTCGGGGGGCGACCGGTGCCGCGACCGGCGCGACCGGCGGCGTGACCACCGGCGCGGGCTGCGGCGATGCCACCGGCGCGGACTCGGCGGACGCGACCGCGGGGATCGGGTCGGCAGGGCCGGAGGGATCGAGGAGATGCGAGAGGTAGGGGACCGACACGACGGTGACCAGGCCGAACGAGGTCAGGAGCAGCGACGCGCGCACCCAGCCGGCGGCGAGCCAGCCGCGCGAGAGGAGCCCGGGCTCTCCGGCCGCCTCGTCGTCCTGGCCGGCCAGCCAGCGCAGGTCCTCGTGCAGCGCGGCCACCTCCGCCCGCAGCGCGGCGGCTTCGGCCTCGAGGCTGGCGAGCCGCGCGTGCACGTCGACGGGCTCGGTCGGGAGGGGAGAGGGCACCGCGTGGATCCTGCGCTCCGGTGAGGCCATGGCGCTTCTTTTCGAGCAAGAGCTACGCCAGCCGCCGATGACTGAAAAGTCCGCCGGTTACGGCGGTCGACCGGGGAGGGGTCCGGACCACCCGCGTCACCCGGGTGCCGTCCCGTGATCGCCCCGGATATCCTCGCGCTGGACTTCGACGGCGTGTGCTGCGACGGCATGCGCGAGTACTTCGAGACGAGCCGGCGCACGCACGCGGAGGTGTGGCCGGCCGAGCCGATGCCGGCGGCCGCCGCGTTCGACGCCTTCGCGGCGCTGCGTCCGGTGATCCTCAGCGGGTGGGAGATGCCGGTGCTGCTGCGCGCCATCGCGCAAGGCCGGCCGCGCGCGGACGTCCTGGGCGACTGGGAGCGGGTGCGCGACCAGGTCCTCGCCGCGGCGCCGGGGGCGGGCCCCGCGCTGGTCGACCGCCTGGGCCACACCCTCGACCGGGTGCGCCGCGAGTGGATCGCGAGCGACCCCGGCGCCTGGCTCGATCTCCACGCCCCCTACGGCACGCTCCCGGAGCTGCGCCGCCTCGTGGCCACACCACCCCGCGCGGTGCTGGTCACCACCAAGGAGGGCGAGTTCGCGCGCCTGATCCTCGACCGCTGGGCGGTGCGATTCGCGGACGTGGAGGGCAAGGAGACCGGCGTCCACAAGTGCCTGAACCTGCGCGGGCTCATCGACGCGTGGGTCGCGGCCCATGGCCGCCGGCCGCGCCTGGCTTTCGTCGAGGACCGTCTCGAGACCCTCCAGCACGTGACGACCCATCCCGACCTCGACGACGTGGCGCTCTTCCTCGCCGCGTGGGGCTACAACACCGAGGCGACGCGCGCCACCGCGGCCGCCGACCCGCGCATCCGGCTGCTCACCCTCGAGCAGTTCCGCCGCGGCCTCGCGGCCTGGCCGTGAGGCGACGCGGGGGCGGGCGCCTTGTCCGGGCGCGCCGGCTGTGGCATCGTTCTCCGCCATGAAGATCGCACGCGTCGAGGCGCTCCACTGTGACGGCGGCTGGCGGCCCTGGACCTTCGTCCGCGTCGAGACCGACGACGGGCTCGTGGGCTGGGGCGAATGCAGCGACAACCGGAGCCCGCACGGCATCGCGGGCTCGGTGCGCGACCTGACCCCGCTGCTCATCGGCCAGGATCCCCGGCCGGTCGAGCGGCTCTACTGGGACATGCTCCGCGCCACCCGCCAGAACCTGGGCGGGGTGACCCACAAGGCGATGGCGGGCATCGAGCTGGCCCTGTGGGACATCAAGGCCAAGGCGTTGGGGGTGCCGGTCTACGAGCTCTTCGGCGGCCCGCTGCACGACCGGATGCGGCTCTACTGGTCGCACTGCGGGACGACCAGAGCGCGCATGGGCCACGTGCTCGGCACCCCGCCGCTCCGCAGCTACGACGACATCACCGCGCTCGGCAAGGAAGTGGTGGCGCGCGGCTTCACCGCGCTCAAGACCAACATGGTGATCCCGGGCGATCCGGCCACCGTCTACTTCCCGGGCTTCGCGAGCGGGATCAACTCCACCGACGGCGCGCCCACGGTGGAGATCCTTGACGCGATCGAGCGGCTGATCGGCACGTTCCGCGAGGCGGTCGGACCCAAAGTCGGTCTCTGCCTCGACCTCAACTACAACTTCCGCACCGAGGGCGTGCTGCGCGTCGCCAAGCTGCTGGAGCAGTTCGACATGCAGTGGGTCGAGTACGACAACTGGGACCCGCAGGCCCTGCTGCAGATCAAGCAATCGACGACGACTAGACTCGCTTCGCTCGAGAGTCTCGTGTCCACGCGCCAGTACCGGCCATTCCTCGAGCTGCACGCCGTCGACGTCGCCATCATCGACGTGCCGTGGAACGGCTTCTCCCAGGCGGTGCAGATCGGGCGCATGGCCGAGACCTACGAGATCAACATCGCGCCTCACAACTACTACAGCCACCTCGCCGACCTCCACTCGCTCCACCTCTGCGCGGTCCTGCCCAACGTGCGCATCATGGAGATCGACATCGACGACGTGGCGTGGAAGGCGGACCTGGTGACGAAGCCGCCGGTGATCAAGGACGGCCACATCTTCCTGCCCGAGGGCCCGGGCTGGGGCGCCGAGATCAACGAGGAGGTGCTGCGGGCCCATCCGTGGCCCGGGGTCGGCGAGCGGGCGCGGAGCTTCTACGGCATGAGCCCGGAGCAGATGCGGGCGCGCCCGTCCGCGACCTGATCGGCTAGGTGACCTTGGGCTCGATCTTCCGGTGCAGGGCCTTCTCGGCCGCGCGCCAGAGGTACCACGCGGCGATGGAGCGGTAGGGCTTCCAGCGCTCGCCGTAGCGCCGGAGCTGCTTGGGGGTGGGCTGCTTGCGCCGGCCGTAGGCGATCTTGAAGCCCTCGCGCACCCCGAAGTCGTCCACCGGCAGCACGTCCGGCCGGCCGAGGGTGAAGATCAGCAGCATCTCCACCGTCCACTGCCCGACCCCGTGCAGCTCGGTGAGCCGCTCGATGAGCACCTCGTCGGAGAGCTTGTGACACGCCCGCCGCGTGGGCACGCGCCCGTCGCGCGCGGCCCGCGCGATGTGCTTGATCGCGCGGATCTTCCCCCGCGAGAATCCGGCACGGCGCATCTTGCCCGCGGGCATGGCGGCGACCGCGGGCGGCTTGGGAAACCCCCGGCCGGGGAAGAGCGCGATGAAGCGGCCGAGGATGGCCTCGGCGGCGCGCCCGTGGATCTGCTGGTGCGCGATGGCGCGGACAAGCGTCTCGAACGGCTGCTGGTTCCGGATCGCGAGGCCGCAGGCGCCCACGCGGCGGATGAGCGCGCGCATCGTCGGATCGATCTTGGAGAGCTGCCGGATCGCGGGTTGGCTCATCGACGCGTGACTGTAGCACAACCCCATTGACTTCCCGCGTGCCAATGGCGACCATCCGGAAGCCATGACGATCACGCCGGTGCGCTATCCCGATCCCGCGTTCCAGATCCTCGACGAGAGCTTCGCCAAGTACCGCATCTTCAACGCAGCGGTGGAGCGCCTGGCCACCGGCTTCCGCTGGGCCGAGGGGCCGGTGTGGTTCGGGGACGGACGCTACGTGCTCTGGAGCGACATTCCCAACAATCGGATCATGCGATGGGACGAGGAGACCGGCGCGGCCTCCGTCTTCCGCAAGCCGTCGAACCACTCGAACGGCAATACCCGCGATCGCCAGGGCCGGCTCGTCACCTGCGAGCACGACAGCCGTCGGGTGACCCGCACCGAGTACGACGGGACGATCACGGTGCTGATGGACCGCTTCGAGAACAAGCGGCTCAACTCGCCCAACGACGTGGTGGTGAAGTCCGACGACAGCGTGTGGTTCACCGATCCCCCCTTCGGCATCCTCGGCAACTACGAGGGCCACGTGGCCCAGATCGAACTGCCCACCAACGTTTACCGCCTCGATCCGAAGACCGGCCAGGCCACCGTGGTCACCGGCGACGTCCCGCGGCCCAACGGCCTCTGCTTCTCGCCCGACGAGAGCCGTCTCTACGTGGTGGTGTCGGGGGCGATGCCGCGCGAGATCCGCGTGTACGACGTGGTGGCGGGCGGCACCGCGCTCGCCAACGGCCGCGTGTGGGTCAACGCGGGGGCGGGCATCCCGGACGGCATGCGCTGCGACACCGACGGCAACCTCTGGTGCGGCTGGGGCGGGGGCGAGGGGCTCGACGGGGTCGCGGTCTACAATCCCGACGGCCGCGTC
>Ga0210409_10009138_pt1 | contig 10040 bp, 8 predicted proteins | sample IncBWH17MmetaG_FD_161649 | JGI IMG/M metagenome (GOLD analysis project Ga0210409, IMG submission 161649) | Forest soil microbial communities from Barre Woods Harvard Forest LTER site, Petersham, Massachusetts, United States - Inc-BW-H-17-M | ecosystem: Environmental > Terrestrial > Soil >...
CGCGACCGACAGCGCGCCGCCGCCTACGCCGAGATCTCGGATCGACTCCATCGTCGACGAGGACGGTGGTGGCAGCTACATCCGGCGCGTGATCGCCGAGGGCGCGGGCAGCTTCTCGCGCTGGCCGGACCACAAGCAGACCGTCGCGGTCTGGATCGCGACCCATCCGTACGCAGCGGTTGTGCGGACGTCGTTTCGCCGTTGGAACGATGCCCAGGCTCCGGTGACCTACACGATCGTCGACGACTCGAGCGCGGCCGACGTGCACGTCACGTGGGCCCAAACGCTCCCCGTTGAAGGGGAGCTTGGCACCACGTTTCGGCTCACGGACAACGATGGCCGCATCCTCGTCGCGCACGTGCTGCTGCTGGCTACGGCTCCCATAGAGGGGATACAGAACGCCGCGCTTCATGAAGCGGGACATGCCCTCGGTCTCGACCACTCGCCGAATCCGGACGACATCATGTCGACCGCGGGAAACGGCAAGAAGTTTCAGCTGAGCGACGCCGACCTCAAGACGCTCCGCGTCCTATACGAGCTCCCGTTTTAGCGGCCAGCTTCTTGGGCGCTGCCCGCTGGTAGGCGGTGCTCAGGAGCTCCGCAATGACCTTCCAGTTCGGCCTCGCGTCGAGCCGGATACCGATCCAGCCGTAAGGGCCGACGTACGGCGGTACGAAAAACCGGCGCGGGTTGGAGTTGACCAGGTATTCCTGGTCCATGTGCGTGCCCTTGCACCACACGGCCGGACAGCCGCGGCCGTGATGGGTGTCGGCCGATGCGTACATCGCGAAAATCTTGTTGCGCACGCGAAACGTGGGCTCGCCCCACGCTTTGACCTCGTGCGCTTCGGGGAGTTTGAGGCAGAGCGCGCGGAGCCGCGCCAAGGGTGTCCTCGTCGGCATGCGCTTAGCATGGCACCGGGACGGCCAAAGAGCCAACCCTGTCTTCCGGCACCTCGCGTTCGCACATATCATGAAGGTATGCCCATCTGCCGAGTACGCGGGTGTCCGATTGTCATGCACCCCGCCACGCTCTCGGAGTGGGGTGCTGGTGGGTTTCTCATCGCGTCATATCACGCCCCCACCACGATCCCGTCGCACGCGCATTTCCCGCTGCAGCTTTCGCTGCCGATCAGCGGATCGTGGCTGCACACATTTGGCACCGCGACCTCCACGATCCTGACTCCCGGAATGGCCGCGCTCATTCCACCCGGCGACATGCATGGCACGCGCGGGCTCGCCGCGGGCGAGCTGATCACCATCAACGCCGAGCTCGAATGGTGTGAAGAGCACTGCGACCTCGCGGCTCCGGCGCTCCGAGATACGAAGCGGCGAGCGGGAAACGCCGCACACCTGCAGCCACTCTTGGCTCACGCCTCGGAGCTGCTCGGCGAGCACCAACCAGATGAGCTCTACATCGCCAGCGTTGGCTTGACGACGACACTCGGCGTCATCCACGCGTTCGGGCTCCGCGCGCGACCGAGCACCCGCATTCGACTCTCGGTACCATTGCGGCGCGTGACACGCTGGGTCGACGAACACCTCGGCGACCGAATCACGCTGCCGACACTCGCGCGCGTCGCGGGCTGTTCGCAGTGGCATTTGATCCGGCTATTCAACGCCGGCCTGGATACGTCGCCGGCCCGCTACGTGGTGGCCCGGAGACTCGAGCGCGCTCGCCAGCTCCTGCGCACGCCCGGCGCCGACATTGCGGAGGTCGCGCTGCGTTGCGGATTTTCGAGCCAGAGCCACTTCACGCGGACGTTTGCCCGGGCATTCGGCCAATCACCGGGCGCCTATCGGTCCAAGCGCAGCACGCTATAGCAAGAATCGTCAAAAACCTGGCAAGGCCGTGCAAGACACCGCTCCTCGGCGATCCTAGAATGGAAACCATGGATCTCGACCAGAGAGGAGACGACATGTCGGGCATTGACCGGGTGTCCACGATCACGATCGCCGTCAAAGACGAGAACGAAGCCTTCCGGTGGTTCACCGAGAAGCTGGGCTTCGAGAAGCGGCTCGACCTCGCCGGGCCCGGCTTGCGCTGGCTCACCATCGCCCCACGCCAGCAGAAGGAGGTGGAGTTCCTCCTGGCGACGTGGTTTCCGGACCACGTCGGCAAGAACGCCACGTGCGTGGTGGACACCGGGGATTGCCGAGCGACCTATGAGGCGCTCAAGGCGCGCGGCGTCCGGTTCAAGCAGGAACCGCAGGAGCGCCCCTACGGAACCGAGGCGGTGTTTCAGGATCTCTACGGCAATACGTATGCGCTAGTCGAGCACGCGATTCCTACTGGCGGAGCCCGGTGAGCATGACCTCCTGCTTGATCGGACACGACCCCGCGAGCGCAGGACGGAATCGGAACGCAGGCAGCGCTCGGGCCGCGGCGGCGAGTGCGTCGGACGAGGCCGCGGCCGTGAGCAGCGTGGACGGAACCGCGCGGCCCTGCTCGTCGACGACGAACTCGAACCGGCCGTTGACGGAGAGACGCGGTTGGGTCGAGTCTGGATCCAAGGTGGCGGCGCGGGCGAGGGGCATCACCGAGACCGCGATGCGCGAGAAGAGGACCGAGGAAGGCGCATCGGGGGATGGGGTCGCTGAGGATAGTGACAGCGTATAGTGACCGGGCTTGAGCCCGCGGAATGCGTGCGCGGCGTCGGCGCTGCGGACTACGTCGACCACGCTGCTGTCGATGAGTGGCGAGAGGGAGGTCGCGGTCACGGCGAGATCGGTCGCGCGGCCGGTGGCGTCGAGGGTGAACGCCACCTGGGCCGTCAATGTCTGCGAAACCTTCGAGCCGACGGCGTAGCCGTAGACGGGCAGCGTGAAATCGTTCGGCAGACGGAAGAGCGGCCGAATCTTCACGAGCACGTCACCGGCGCGAACCTCCTGCGCAGCTGGGCCGGCGAGCGTGCCGTAGATGAGGACGTCGGCCGTCTCGAATGATGGCGGCATGGTGCACGAGAGGTCGATGCTCACGGCGGTCGACTGACGATTCCCGCGCGCGTCGCTCTGGGCACCAACCGTGTCGGCGAGGAATCTGCGATCGATCAGACGAACCTGCTGAACGGACATCCGCTGCTCGGAGGTCCGCGTGAGGTTCGTGTATCCACCGGACTGGTGGGTGGTCTGAGTCACCAGAGGGCCGCTCTGCTGCACGCCCAAGGCGTAGGTCGACGAGAGCGGTTGCTCCGTACTCGACGACACGAGGATCGGGACTAGGGGCTCCTCCTCGCGGAACGTCGTCGTCACCGTGACGTTCGCCGCCGCGCCGCCGACGGCGCCGGCGTGCGTCAACGTGAAGACCGCGCGTTTGACGATGTACCGCGCGTCATCGAGGTAGACCGATCCGGCGACGTCAGGCGCCTTGATCAGGTCGGCGGGACGGAAGTCGATGCGCAGCTCGTGGGCGATGTCGCCCGCGTACGTGAAGCAATGCGCGTCCGCGAACGCCGCGTCGGCGAGATCGCTGAGCGTCGGGAGGTACATCATCATGCGCTTGCCGCCGGTCGCCGTTCGCTCCTGGTACACGACCGAGCCGACGCTATACTGATGCCGATCGCGGCTGTCGTACTCCGCCGTGTCGAGCGCGAGCACGCTGTCCTGCGCCTCTTTGCTGTGCCCGTTGAGCCGAACCGCCCGGCTCTCCTCCAGGTGATAGTGGAACGGATACTGGTCGAGGAGGATCCGATATCGCTCGGCGTTCTCGCGCATTTGCGCGACAATGAGCGTGACCTCGCGCGGAGCGCTCGCCTCGGCTAACCCAGGCGCGGAGCACCCGTGCAGCGGGTGCTCGGCCGGGACATCCGCCAGGCGATCCGTCAGCGGCTGGAGTCGCAGCATGAGGTGCTGAGATCCGGGTCCGGCGCTCAGCGTCGTATCCAGCGGCAGATAGCCGATCTGATGGGCACGCAGGTGATAGGTGCCGGTGGAGGGGCCGCCGAGCGAGAACCGGCCGGCGGAATCGGCGAATCGGCCTTGCGTCGTATCGCCGACGCTGATCGTGCCGTAGGGCACCGGGTGGCCGTCCGCGGCTGAAAGCACAGTGCCGCTCACTACTTGCGCGCTCAGGTCGAGCGGGACCGCGATCAGCGCGATGGTCGCCGCGAGCGCGGCGTGGGATCGTCTGTTTAGCATTCGCGTAGGCCACCAAGCTATGCGCGGCGCGTGCGGCGTCAACATGAGCTAATATGTGCTGGTCCGTTATTGGAGAATCCATGGCCGAAGAGCAACCGGTCCGCCTGGTCTTGACCGCCGATCAACGCGAGCTCCTGCAGCGCCTATCGGGGCAGAATATCGAAGCTATCGAGCTCACTCGGGACGAGGGAAAAAAGGACTCGGGACCCCTGAGCCTATTGTGGCGCCTGTCGGCCGCCACCGGCATCCCGCGCCAGAACTGGTTCAAGAGCGACGTGGCGGGCGACGCGCCGCCACCGAAATAGTCGGCGTCGTGCCGTAGTTGTCCGACTCGTCGGACGTCGCCGCCCTCAGCGGCCAACTACTCGACCACCGCTATCAGATGGTCGAGAAGGTCGGCCAGGGAGGCATGTGCGTCGTGTACATGGCTCACGACAGGCACACCAATGAGCGGGTGGCCGTCAAGGTCCTCCTGCCGGCTCTGATCAACGATCCCGTTTCCATGGCGCGGCTCCGCCGCGAAGCCGCGCTCGCCGGACAGCTCGTTCACCCAAACGTCTGCCACATCGTCCGCCTCGGCGAGACGACGGGCTTCGACTACGTCGTGATGCCCTTCGTCGAGGGTGAGCTCCTGCGCAACCGCATCATACGCGCGGGACAGCTGCCCTTGCCCGTGACGGCCAGCTTCGTCCGCGACATGTGCGCCGGACTCCACGTGGGCCATCAGCTGGGTATCCTCCACCGCGACCTCAAGCCGGAGAACATCATGGTCGTCACCCGCCCCGATGGCTCGGAGCACGCGGTGGTGATCGACTTCAGCCTGGCCAACGGCCCCGAAGTCCCCAAGCTCACCGCCCCAGGACTCGTCGTGGGCACGCCGGAGTTCATGAGTCCCGAACAGCTATGTGGCCAGCCGCTGGATCCACGATCCGATATCTATTCGCTCGCCTTCATGGCGTACGAAATGCTCACGGGCCAGCTCCCCTTCGAGGGCAACTCCCAGCACGAGGTCATGATCGCACGCCTCAAGGGGGACTCGATCCCCATCCGCACCAAGCGCCCCGACCTCAACATCCCCGCCCCGATCGAAAAGGTGTTCCAGAAAGCCCTCGCCCACGACGCCGACCGGCGCTACCCTACCGCGCTCGCGTTCAGCGATGCCTTCTCGCGCGCCGCGAAGGGCCTTGACCCGCGCGGCCGGATCCTCAACATATTTGCGAGACGATGAGGCTCACGCCGCTTGCGCTCCTGGTCGTCGGCTCGTGGTCGACCGCCGCGCCGATCCCAGAGAAGATACAGGAGGAGCACGGCGTCCTCCTCGACGGCAAGATTTACATCGCCGGCGGATTCGACTCGACCGACACGCAGACCAATCGCGCCTATCGGTATGACCCGAAACGCAACGCGTGGGAGCGCATTGCCGACCTGCCAGCGCCGCGCCACCACATGCCGCTCGTGGTCCTGAACGACACGCTGTACGCGGTAGGCGGACTTCAAGGCGACAGTCGGTTCGATGCCGTCACGACGATGTGGGTGTACCGGGTCGACGGCAATCGGTGGGAAGAGCGCGCGCCGCTGCCCGCGGCGAGAGGCGCGTCAGCCACGGGCGTCGTAAATGGCAAGATCGTGGTTGTTGGCGGGTTCGGCGCCAACTACAAGTTGCTGGACTCGATCACCGTATACGATCCGGCAACAAACCGCTGGACGAATCACGCGCCGATCCCGACGGTGAGAGACCACCTGACGGCGGAAGTCGTCGGCGGGGTCCTCTACGCGATCGCCGGACGCCCGCTCGACCCCGCGAAGAACTATGATGTCGTCGAGGCCTACGACCTCGCGACCGATCGCTGGACCACCAAAGCCCGCATGCCGAGCAAACGCGGCGGACTCGGCTCGGCCGTCATCGGCGGCAAGATTCATACATTCGGCGGCGAAACCCGCTCCTCCGTATTCGCGAACCACGAGGTCTACGATCCCGCCCGCGACACGTGGAGCGTCGCCGAACCAATGCCGACGGCGAGACATGGACTCGCGGTCGTCGCGATCGACGATCGTATCTTTTGTGTAGGCGGCGGCCCGTCGGCCGGGAGCGGACAGACGAACGTCGTCGAAGTCTGGCGCTAGCCATGCGGCCATTGGCGTGCAGGTGCCTGCACGTAGCGATCGCGACGGCGGTCATCGTCGCGACCGGTGGGGCGCAGACTGTCGCCGACGCCAGGAACATCGAGCGTGAGGCGCGACACGCGTACGAGGTCGACAGTACGGCGGCACTCGCCACCCGATGGTCGCACGACTCCAGCGACCGCCTCCAAGCACTCGGCCTCGCCAACCTCGCAGCGCTCACGGCGCGCTACGATGAGGCCGACCGTCGGTATCGCGCCCTGGCGCCACGCAAAGGCGCGCGACCCGATGCCGTCAGCGTATACGCGCAGCTCGGACTCGCCCAAGTCCTGCTGTCCAAGGGCGCCGTAGGACCCGCCGACACCACGTTCGCCGACGCGGCCGCCATCGCCCGCGCGGCTGGCGACTCGGTGCCACTCGTCGAGGCCACGCTGGGCTGGGCGCTGATGCGGTCGCACACCCGCTCGCCCGCGGCGGCTGCCGCACTGCTCGCCGGAGCCGATCGCTTCATCCCGCGCGGCGACCTTGCGCTCTCGGCCGACTATCAATGTACGCGCGTCGCAGTAGGCGCCCTCCCGCGCGGCGCCCATCCCATAGCGCTGCTCCGCAGCGGCGCCGTCCTCGCGCGCGCTGCCGGCGATCACCATATCGAAGCCCACTGCTGGTTCGAGCTCGGCAACGAGCTCGTGCAAGGCGGCGACATGGCGGGTGGCATCGCCGCCTACGACACACTCGAACGCCAGGTCCTCCCGCCGACCGACCTCCAGAATCTCGCCCGAGTCCGCCAACGCCGCGCCTACGCCGAGCAACAGTACGGCGACTACAACGGCGCACTCAAGTCGGCGCGCGTAGCGATCGCCGACGGCGAGAAGACGCACGCCTTGCCAGTCGTCGCTTATGCGCGCCTGACCGAGGGCAGCGTTTATCTCGGACTGGGCGACATCGCCGCCGCCATCGCGGCCGCGGACAGCGCCGCCCACGTCTTCGCCCAGGTCGGCGACGTCATCGGCCGCCTCAACGCGATCTCGCTTGCCGGACAAGCCGCGCTCTCCGGCGCCGATACCGTCGGCGCGCGGCACGCGGACACGGCCGAGTATCAGCTGGCGACCAACATTGGCGCGACCAACTACAAAGCCGACGCCGAAGCCTCGCTCGCTTCGCTCGCCATGTACGAGCAACGGTGGTCCGAAGCCGGCCACTGGCTCGACTCGGTCGATGCGATCATCGCCCGAGGGCACTTCCCAGGCTGGACGCAGCAAGCGCAACTCAACCGTGGCGTGTTAGCACTCGGCGCCCAGCGTTGGACCGAAGCCGTGCAGCGGCTAGAGCAAGTCGCGCACGGGCTCGACTCCACGCAACACCGCGATCGGTACGAAGTCGCGGCGCTCCTGGCCGAGGTCCACCTGGCACTCGGCGATACCGCGCGCGCCGAGCGCGAGCTCACCGCCGCGGAAGATGCGCTCGATCGCTGGCGCGCGACGCTCGACGACCGCGAGATCCGCGTGCTCGCGTTCCAGTACAACTCCCGGATCGGCCGCCCCGAGCCCGGTGTGGCCAAAGTCATCGCGGCCGTAGCTCGCACGGGACGCATCGGCCCCGCCCTGGAACTGGCCGAGCGGCGCCGGGCGCGCGACCTGGTGGATCGCCTCGCGACGTCCGGGGCGGCGTCGCCGTGGGGTACGTCCAGCAACGTGCTCGAGACCGTGCAGCACGCGCTGCCGGACGACACGACCGCCCTGCTCGAATACGTGACCGGTCCCGACGATGCGCCGACGACCGTGTTCGCGATCACCCGCCACAGCGCGCGCGCCTACACGCTGGCTCCCAGCGACAGCGTCGCGAACGACGTCGCCCGTCTCGTCGCGTTCGTCGAGAACGGCGTGAACACGTATGCTACCGCCTCGGCGCTCGGCAAGGCGCTCATAGCGCCCGTGCTCGCCGATCTGCCGGGAAGCGTCACCCGACTGGTCGTTGTCCCGGACGGTGCCCTGCACCGCATCCCGTTCGAGGCGCTACGGGTCAACGACAGCTACCTCGTGCAGCGATATGCGATCGCGATCGCGCCGTCGGCCGCCGTCGAGGCGTGGCTGTGGGCGCACTCGCCTCCCACGGGCCAAGGCGCACCCGCCACCGTGCTCGCCAAAGTGCTCGCGTTCGGCGATCCGCGATTCGCCGGGGAAGTCCAGGGTGACGCCGAGACTGAGGCCTTCCGCTCGGCGTTCAACGAGACCGGCGGACTGCCGCGCCTCGAAGGCTCAGCAGACGAGGCGAAGCTCGTGGCGCGGTTCGGCGCCCAGAGTATCGTGCGGCTACGCGACAGCGCGAGCGCCTGGTACCTGAAGCACGCGCCGCTCAATTCGTTCCGCATCATACATCTCGCCACGCACGCGGTCGTCGATGACCGCGCCGCGACGCGAACCGCGCTGGCGCTCGCGCCCGGCTCTGGCGAGAGCGGCTTCGTCACGCCCAAAGATCTCGCGGCGCTCAAGCTGCACGCCGATTTGGTCGTGCTCTCGGCCTGTCGGACCGCGGGCGGGCGCATCGTGGCCGGCGAAGGCGTACGTGGGTTGACGGCACCGCTCATCGCCGCGGGCGCGCGCGCTGTCGTCGCGTCGTACTGGGAGATCGGGGACCGTCAGACCGTTCGGCTCGTGCACGACTTTTATCGCGCCATGGCCGAGGGGCACACGGCCGCCGATGCGTTGCGACTGGCCGAGGTCGCGGCGCTCGACCGCGGGGCGCCGCCGCGTGAATGGGCCGCGTTTGTTATCAGCGGCGACCCTATGGTGCGGGTGCCCATCACGGTCCCCGCGTTCGACTGGCTATGGCGGCTGTTCCACTAGTGTCGGTCAGCGTGCCGAGGAACGCGATCAGCGCGCGCCTCTCGTCGGCGGTCAGGTGGAGTCGCTTGATCGGCAGGGTTTGATTCGGTAAGCGCGCGCCGATGCCCTCACCGCCGCCGCGGTCATAGAAATCGATGACCTGATCCAGCGTGCGATAGACACCGTTGTGCATGTAGGGCGCAGTTACCGCGATGTTGCGCAGCGATGGCGTACGAAACGCGTGCAGGTCACGCCCGTCGTGCGTGACGGCGTAGCGGCCCGGGTCGGCGTCGGGTATAGCGTGCACGGTGTCGGCTGTGCTCGGAACCCCGAGCACTTCGACCTCGCTCCGGTCGAACGCCGGCGCGGCCATGCCGTTAAACAATGGCAACATGTGACAGAACCCGCATTGTCCCTTCCCCATGAAGACCGTGAAGCCTCGACGCTCCGTCGCGCTGATCGCCGTCGAGTCGCCGCGGGCGGCGCGGTCAAAGCGGCTGTCGAGGCGGACGAGCGTTCGGATGTAGGCGGCGAGTGCGCGTTGGATCCGGATGGCCGGCAGGTCCATGCGAGCGGCGACGCTGTCAAGCGGCTCGCCCGCCATCTCGCGCGGGTTCGCGACGACGTCGCGCACCTGGGCCTCGAGCGTGGGCGCGCGGAGGTCGGCGAAGAGATCGTGCTCGAGGGCCGCGTTCAATAGCGTTGGTGTGTTGCGGGCGACGTTGACCGGTTGGCCGTCGGTGAACGCGCGCGACGGCTGGTGGCACGTGGCGCACGCGCGGCCGGAGCGACCGCCGAGTCTCGTGTCGGTGAACAGCGACTGGCCGAGCGCGACCTCCGCGGCATCTGGTTGTGGCGCGTCGGCGGATGCGAATGCCCAGGGGTCGAACGCGGCCGTGTCGAAGAGCGACGTCGTGCGCCAAAACCCAGGACCCGATGGCGGCGGAAGGGCGCGGGCGAC
>Ga0210409_10009139_pt1 | contig 10040 bp, 4 predicted proteins | sample IncBWH17MmetaG_FD_161649 | JGI IMG/M metagenome (GOLD analysis project Ga0210409, IMG submission 161649) | Forest soil microbial communities from Barre Woods Harvard Forest LTER site, Petersham, Massachusetts, United States - Inc-BW-H-17-M | ecosystem: Environmental > Terrestrial > Soil >...
AGGTGAGACACCCGCCCCGCCTGCCGATGGAAAGATAGTCGGCGAGCAGCCGGGTGTGGGTTCCGGGAGGAGTGCGTAAGGTGACCTCGCGGTCGAGTCCGCGGCCAAAGCAGCGCCGATAGCCGCTGGCGAACACGCCCGCTTCTGGGAACTCTTTTGCCAGGCCGGCGATCGCGGCCAGGAAGTTCTCGTCCCAAGTGTCGTCGGCGTCCAGGAAGGCGATCAAGCCGGCTTGCGCAAGGGCAATACCCCGGTTACGCGCCGCGCCGCTGCCCTGGTTGTCCTGATGCGTAACCGTAAATCGGGGATCGCGCAGACCTGCGGCTAGATCGCCGCTTCCATCGGTGGATCCATCGTTGACGACGATAACTTCAAAATCCGTAAAAGTCTGTCGCTGGATCGATTTGAGGCAGCGGAGAATGTAGCTCGCCTTGTTATATAGGGGCACCACAATCGATACTGCCGGTCGTGAAACTTGCATGCTAGTCGCATTCCCTTAGGCCGGGGACTCGTTCTCCACTGAGAGATCGAAAGATAGTCCACTCTCATCTTGAGTTTCGTCGTAGACAACTTCGCTTTGCAGTTGTCTCTCGACAAGGTACCAACTGCCGGCTGCACAGATTAGGATGAAGCACAAATCGAATAGTTGACGCGAAAGGAACGTACTTCCGATAACGAAACCCAGGAGCGAAAGGCACATGCATCGGGGGTACACGCCCAGTCCGGGACGTATGCGTTCAGCCCTCCTGGCGGCAAGAGCCAGCCACCCGAGCGTTCCAAACAGCAACACCACGTACACGATGGCGCCAAAAATGCCGCTCCCGGCCAAGTACTCCAGATAGGTGTTATGGATGTAGGACGGATAATCCTTCATGCCGGGTATGTACTTGGGTTGCATGAGCCGCGCGCTTTCGCCACCGAACCCAACACCGAGCAAGGGATAGTCCTGCCAGATCTCCAGGGCCGCTTGAGCATATACGATTCGCGACTCTGCTGACGTTTCCTGGGTGGGATCCTGGAGGGTCTGGATGCGTTCTACGTAAGTGTCCTGAACCATGTAAATCGCTCCGGCCAGGACACCCGTCAAGCACACCAATGCCAAAAACCGTTGCTTCGATAAGAGGCACATTAAGGAAAGAACCACCGCCAGCGAGACGGCCGCTCCCCGCGACTCGGTCATGACGATGCCGATTAGAAGGTTGGCTATCATGAAGTACAATAAGTACTTAAGCCAGCGCCGGTCGGTGAGCTGCGAGGCTCCCCAACACAGCGGAACCCCCATGACGAAAGCCAGGGCGGTGTTGTTGTTATCGCTCATCATCCCGCCATACCCTCCGGTAATGTGGACACCGCCATTGATGACGCCCCAAATCCCGAACTTACAGCCGATTACGCCGAGGGACACCGCCATCACCAAGATCATTGAGCGGACCTGCTCTTCGGAGCGGATCAGGACGGGAATCAGCATTGAGGTTCCGATGACGCGTAAAAACAGCGAGTAGTCGTCCCAGGCGATCTTGGGGAACACTCCAAAAAACACCGAAAGTCCCGTCGGAATCGCCAGCACGATTAGACCTATCGTGAATGGATTCTTGAAGATCCGAATGAGAGAGGGCAGCTCGGCACCCATCCCAAGGACCATTCCGATGAGCGTACAGATTAGCAGGGCCAAGGAATAAGGATGGGCGCCATCTGACCAGGCCAGGATGTCAGGTCTCATCAAAGCGAACCAGAGATAGACCAACATGCCCAGTTTGGGTCGAAACAGCGACGCTACACAACATCCCAAAATGATCGGTATGAGAAGTAATTCGCGCACTCGGACTGATTCTTAGGCAGTTGGTGTGCCGTTGCGCTAAGGCTTGGTAAATCTACCTGTTGCATTTGGCGGACCGGGCCGGATAGCGCGGCTTCCGGCGTATACAGGCGTATCCTGGGCAGGAATTCCCCAAAACGGAGATTCCATGCCACTGGCGGGCCTTAGTGCAATCCCATGTGTACGTTGTAGGACATTCGAGACACGTGAAATGGACGTTTCAAGCATGTTTCAAGCATTTGGGTGGAAAGATGCAAGGTTCGTCCGTGGATTAGAATAACCGGAGGTGTAAATGGCAGGACCGAATGGAAAGGACCCGGTGGTGTCGATACGCCTTCCGCGGACCTACAATGTCGCGCGGATGTGCCAGGACCTGGAAGCTCTAGAAAACATTGAGCGGTCGGCTCAGCCGGGGCCATATCACGCTGGGGAATGGAAGGGCATCGCGTTGTACTCCATGGGCGGGAAGCAGAGTGCCTTACCCAGTGCGGCCGGGATGGACAAGTACCGGGAGACCGAAGCGCTTCAGTACGCGCCTTATCTTAAGGAGATCCTGGACGAGCTGGCGAGTCCTAAGGAGGTGGTGAGAATCCTGTACCTGCCGCCGGGCGGGCACATCAAGGAGCACTACGACTATCACACCAATTTCCAGTACGGGCTGATTCGGCTGCACATTCCGATCATTACGCACCCGGACGTAGCTTTCGTCATCGACAACCAGCGGATGGCGTGGAACGCCGGGGAACTTTGGTACGGAGATTTCTCGCGGGTTCACTGGGTGAAGAACGACAGCCAGGTGACGCGGGTCCACATGGTCATCGACACCCAGATCAATGATTTCATCATGAGCCTGTTTCCGTCCGACTATCTGGAACGGCGGCGAGCCGAAGGCATTTCGATTTCGCGCCAGACCATGGCGTCGTCGGAATCCGACCTACGGCGCTTCATGTGCGACTTTCATTTACCCGGCGATTACCTGCCGATGTTCGTGATCGGAAGGAAGCTGAGCACACTCACCAAGGGGGCGCGGGCGAGCGTGCGGCTGATGGATGGAGAGCTGGTGGTGCTGCTGGACAACGAGCCGGCGTTCCGGCTCAGCCGTGTGTCCGACGATAGTTTTTCCGTGAGCGGACTACCATCCGGCGTAACGCTGCAATTCCGTGAGGAGAAGAAACAGGTTCGGGACGTAGTCCTGCATCTGAAAGGATTGCCGAAAGATTTGTATGTGGCGCGGCTGGGGTATCTGCGCGGGCCGATGCTGCCTGACCAGAGCGTTGCCTTGTCGGTCGCGCAATAGCCCGAGGCTCGCCGTTCCGCAGAAATCTGTTTGGGCCGCTCGTTTCGCGGGCGGCCCGCTGCTAAGATCCAACGAGGAGGTTTCGGCGTGATAGAAAAGCGAAACAAGCTCCGTGCACGCTTGACCGTCGATTCCATCCCTTGTAACCTGAATTGAAGTTGATCTTAAACCCAGGCAGCCTCCGTTCATGAAAATGACATGGCTACATGATAGTGTCAACGAAATCCTGCGGCGCCGCGGCAAAGAGATTATTGAAAGCCATAAGCTGTATGAGTGGCAACGCGACATCGCTTCGATTCCTAGCTACAAGCGAGTGGAACTCCCGGAGGAAGCCATTCGTTACCTTCGACCGGACAATCCGAGGCTTTTGGACTTACAGCGCCGGTATTCGACATTCAACCTTAACGCGACCGCGCCGTTGGTCTGGCACGAAGGCTACTTGCGTGACGAAGAGATTCCCTACTTCCGGGGCGACAACGCCTATGTTTGGCAAGTTCGCGGCCAGAACACGAACATCCTTGGTTACACGCTGGCGTTCTATTATCTGAAGTCTGTCGACCGGTTGAATTTTCTCGAGAAGATGAGCGAGGACGGAGCGTTTGGAAATTTCACGTTTCATATAGGTAACCGGGATGTCTCCCGGGACCTGCTGGATTCGGTGGCCGAAATGTATTTCTTGGAACGCCATCTGAATATATCGAACAGCAGGAACCTAACAATCCTCGACATCGGCGCAGGGTACGGCAGACTTGCACTCCGTGCAACCCAAGGCTGGCCAACTCTCCAGAATGTCCTGTGCACCGACGCTGTGGCAAGTTCCACCTTCATTTCAGAGTTCTACTTGCGTTACCGTGGTGTCGGAGACAAGGCTGAAGTTATTCCGCTCGATGAGATTGAGCGGACCCTGACGTCCCGCCGGATCGACCTCGCCGTCAATATCCACAGCTTCTCTGAGTGCCAGCTCGCCGCTATTGATTGGTGGGTGGGCCTGATCGCAAGAGGAGGCGTCAAGCACCTGATGATCGTACCGAATTCCACTGACCCTGGTGGCGAGCGCCTGCTGACGAATGACCGGAAGGATTTTACGCCGCTTCTTGAAAAGCACGGCTATCGCTTGATTGCCGCGGAACCGAAATTTCACGATGTAATCGTACAGGAATATGCGATTGAGCCGTCAACGCATTTCTTGTTCGCATTGTCCTGATAATTTAGCCCACCTTGGGTGAAGCCGGTACGTTGAATGGACGCGCGATATTCAGTAATGCTGAGCCTCACGCTCCCAATACATGGCGATCTTGAAGTCGGACGGCATCGAGCACCTCGAAGCCGGCGCCATGGGCGTAGGTGTGAACGCCTCTCAGACCTGGTTCCCAGTCGGGCTCGATGGAATGCAACCGGCGGGCTCGGTAAGAGGTGGGTGACAGCTCCACAATCTCCTCGACATGGATGCGCCGGCCGTAATTCTCGGCGCAATCCTGAACCGGCCGCAGGAGTCGATTACCGACCTTCACAATAGCGCCCCCCGAACGGGCATCGCGGACGTCCGTAGAAATGGGGCTACTGGGATGGTGGACCCAATCGCCCGTGAGGCTGTCGGAGGAGAACAGCGCGCCGAAGGCGGGCTTGGTGTTGCGCTCCACCGGGGCAGTGAAGAAATACCAGCGGTCTTCGTGAAGAACGGGTGTGGTATCCACAAACTCTCCTTTGAAGAGCGTTTTTTCGAGCTTCCAAGAGAATGGAAAGTTGGTGGCTCGCCACAACTCGATGCCTTCGTTCTGGTAGGACTCCGGAACCATAAAGATCTCGCTATTATGGCGAAATACTACTGGGTAGGATAAATGGTACGGAAGGTCTAAACAGACAGTCGCCTTGCCGATCGAGCCATCCGCCTGGATGGGAGCGCACGCGATGCGGCCGCGCCTATGCTTGTAGACGAAATCCTCGAAGAACATCCACGCTTGCCCCTCGTGCTCAATAAGCATGGGATCCGCATAAAAGTGGCCCTGAGGAGAAGGCATCCAGCGAAAGTTGGATTTGTCCCGAGACTCTCCGGTCATCAACTCAGGAGAATTGGCTCGCCGCAGGCAGATCCGCCACTGGTCAATCTGTTCAGTTTCTGTGTCGTTCCGCGGGGAGACCGCGTTTCGAACTTTGGGGACGAGCCACCTCGGGACGAGCCACTTTGCCATCTGCCAATCGCTCGGGGCACGATAGATCTTAGCTTTGCCCCGGTATGAAGCGCGCGGAACCGCTCCCAGCTTCACCGAGTTCCATCCCCGTTCGTGGAGTTCGTGCAGCTTGCGAATCACAAAGTGGGACGAACCCCAATGCGGCTGGAATGAATTGCGGCTTGGCCAATGTCCGCGAACGGTCGGAAATATCGATTTGCACAAGACCAGGCCGTCATCCCGCTTCTCGGCCAAAACCTGGAGGGTCGCTCCGCTGCACGGGTTGTCTTCGACGACCTCCCAAAACAGGGCTGGCCCACCGCGATAGAATTCGTTGTCGCCATAGTGAAAAGACCAGACGCCATATCGGGCGCTGGTCAAGACGCCGCCGCGCAAGTTCCTGAACCCGAAACGCAGGATCACATCGAGGTCGGCAGCCTGTAGCGCCGCGATCGCATCGGGTGGGAAACGATGTACGGAGCGGTTCCCGATTGGAATCACATCCAGCCGCGGACAGGAGCCGAGAAGATCCGTGCAGTCGACGCCTTCGAGCGGGTTTGGATTTGGCAGTTGGAGCCGATCACGCTTTTGAAAGGCTTCGTAAAGAACTGAGTGAAGGCGGAAAGGCCTTTGCGTTTCCTGATTCAAAATCACCAGTTCGATACTGGCAAAATCGGACGCCTGGATGTCCATCAGTACCTGACGGAAGACCGCCGGAATCTGGAACGCGTCGATCATCAAACCAATCCGCAGCGGTTTCGCCTGAGACTTGGAGTGAAGATAGAGTTGGGAAATCATCGAGCTATCGGCAAAAGATGCGCGCACTACTGGCTGCTGCTGACCGGCTCCCATCCTTTCTAGCACGCGCATTACTTAGACTCCGGCGATCACTTTGCGCCTGGTGGTCCTGAGCTTCTGTAAGCTGGCGGCCTGGAACTGCTGGTGTTCCGCCGAGCGCTGCTGTTGTTCCGTATCGGCGAGTGATTGTAGCAGATCGCTGAGCCGGATGTCCGAATTGGCCGTGGCCTTTTCCAGGGCGACTTTATACAGCTCTGCCATGCGGGCGATGGTGGTTGTGTCGAACAGGTCGGGATTGAAGACCCAACTGTGAGTAACGCCGTTGCCGGTGTCGCGCACAAAGACGGCAAGGTCGAATTTCGAGGGCATGTCGAGAAGGAACGGGCTGAGTTCGACTCCCGGTATGGAGAAGCTCGGGGCCTTGGTCTGCTGAACGAACAGAACCTGAACCAGGGGATTGTGTCCCAGGCTGCGCTCTGGACGAAGTTCCTCCACCAGCTTCTCGAACGGCACATCCTGATGGGCGTAAGCGCCAAGCGCAACTTCACGTACGCGATGCAGCAACTCCTGGAAGGTCGGATCGCCGGAGAGATCCGTGCGGAAGACCAGCAGATTCACGAAGAAGCCGATCAGGTTTTCGGTCTGGACGCTGTTGCGGCCGGCCAGATCGGTGCCGAGGACAATATCGGGATTCTTGATGTAGTGTAAAACCAGGGTCTGGAAAGCGGCGAGCATCGTCATGAACGACGTCGCCCCTTCCTGACGACTGATAGTGTCGATGGCTGCGCCCAGGCTCTTCGGCAGGAGCGCGTTTTCGATCGCTCCGCGGAAGGTCTGGATTGCCGGACGAGGCCGGTCAACGGGAAGCTCCAGTACAGGCGGAGCCCCGTCCAGCCGAGTTTTCCAGTAAGTGAGCTGCTTCTCAAGAACTTCGCCCTGGAGCCAGTTACGCTGCCACACCGCGTAGTCGGCGTACTGAATGGGTAACTCCGGCAGCGAGGCCGGCCGGTCTTCGAGCGCCGCTTCATAAAGCAGCGTCAGGTCGCGCGTGAAGATTCCGTTGGACCATCCATCGCTGGCGATGTGGTGAGTATTGAGGAGCAGGATGTGATCCTGGTCGGCAAGCCGAAGGAGAGCAAGACGCAGAATGGGGCCCTGCGCTAAATCAAAGGGAGTCCCGGCTTCCTGTTGTGCGATTCGCCGGGCTTCTTTCTCGCGTGTCGCTTCCGGCAAGGTCGTCAGATCGACGATGGAAAGCGGGATCGTAAGGTCGCTGGAGACGATCTGCACCGGCTGTTCGTTCTCGACGCCGTATTTCGTTCGCAGGATTTCGTGGCGCTGAACCATGGCGTTGAGCGCCTTCTCCATCGCCTGAAGGTTCAAAACGCCCTTCATACGGATGGCTCGCGGGACGTTATAGAGGGCGCTGTTGGGCTCCAACTGGTCTTGGATCCACAGCCGTTGCTGGGCGAAAGACAGGGGTAGAGCGTGATCCCTCGAAACAGCCTGGATAGGCGGGGCGAGTAAGCCGCTCTCACTGCGCTTCACTTGCTCGACGGATCTGGCCAGCGCGGCAACGGTCGGCGACTCAAACAACGTTCGCACCGGGAACTCGATCTGGAAGGCTTGCCGGATGCGCAAGACCACTTGGGTCGCGGACAAAGAATGGCCCCCAAGATCGAAGAAGTTTTCTTCCGTGCCCACGCGTTCGATGCGCAGCACGTCGGCAAAGATGGCGGCGACGATCTCCTCGGCTGGGGTTTGCGGTGTGGTGTAAGTGGCGCGGCCATCTTGCAAGGTCTGGTCCGGCGCCGGCAGGGCCCGTCGGTTGGCCTTACCGTTGGCGGAGAGCGGCATGGAATCCAGCAGCACGAAGGCCGAAGGCACCATGTATTCGGGCAGCTTTCCCGCCACCCAGGCCCGGAGTTGCGGGATCAGTTTACCGGCGATTCTTTGACGCAGGGGGTTGTTGGCGTATTCCGCCCAGGGCCGGACCGAATCTGTTTCACCCGGGAATCGCGGCACGCCATATTCCTGAAATTTACCGCTAGTGTCCTTGCGCCGGATCAGAACGTCGAAGCAGCCATCCACGGCCATCCGGGACGCCCGTATTTCGAGATGGTAAGGTAGGTCCTTTTCGATGGCCCACAGATCTTCGGGCTCAATGCCATTGGATGCGGTGTTTCCGATCATCTCGCGCAGTTCCCCGACCGAAGCCGGACAGCCGTCGGAGGCAAGCATCCGCAGGGTGGCGGCCTCGGTGCTCAAACGTGCATTGGGGACGCCCGAGAGACCCAGCATTTCCGGCTCGGTCTTGTGGAGGATTTCTCGCAACAACTCCGGCGTGAGCGCCTGTTTCGTCCAATCCAGCCAGGCGCAATGCGCCCTCGGGGAAGGCGAGTTGCCGATGTGCAGCACCACGTCATAACGGAAACGCGTGAGCTCGTTATGGGCGCTGCCGCGCTTCAACTGAATCTCCACCCGGCTTACTTGCGGCAGTCTGTGGCGTAGCGCGAGGAAGAATTCGGGATCGATCAGGAGTTCGCCCTCCTGCCGGATGCTTTTCTGGACACGCTGCGATAGCTCGGCGCGAGACAGCGAGTCCGGCGCCTGGAACATGTGAACTGAGGTATGGAACGCTTCGAGCAACGGGAGACTACGCAGGTCGCCGAGGAACACCACGCCACCCGGTTTCACGGACTCGACGGCTCCATCCAAGACGTCCATGAAATAGTCGAAGTCCGGGAAGTACTGGCAGACCGAATTCACGACCACCGCATCAAACTGGCCGCGCGTACGGTCGCGATCGAACTCGTGGGCTGCTTTCTGCTCCAGCGCGAGGTTGGGCAGATTCAGATCGGGGCGCCGCAACTGCTGCTCCAGGAACCCGAGGGCAGTCCGCGAAACATCGGTGCCGTAATAATGTTCGCATTCCGACGCCAGACGGAAGAGGAGCAAACCAGTGCCGCAGCCGATTTCCCAGATCCGTTTCGGATTGAGATCGCGGATACGGTCGACGGTGGACTCCACCCAGACGCGCATCTCTTCGGCGGGAATCGGCTGCCCGGTGTAGCTGCTGTCCCAACCAGTGATGTTAAACGTGGCTTCAACGGCGTCGCCGCCGCGGCGATAGGCTTCGTCGAAGGCTTCGGTCCATTGAGAGACCTGGTCGCTGGTCAGAGCTTCTTCCGGAGCTTCTTCCGTTTTCGCTGAGTCCGAGCCGCGATAATCGGGATCGGCCACAACGTAAGCCACCAGCCGTTTGTCGCCGGGCTCATCTTCGCGCGCCATAAGCACGGTCTGACGGACGCCAGGATGGCTGTCCAAAGTCGCCTCGATTTCACCTAGTTCGATACGGAATCCGCGGATCTTCACTTGATGATCGATTCGTCCCAGATACTCGATGTTGCCGTCGGGTAAGAAGCGGGTCAGATCGCCGGTCTTGTAGAGGCGGGCTTGTGGCCGTGAGCTGAAGGGATCCGGGATGAACTTTTCGGCCGTTAACTCGGGCCGCTTCCAATATCCCCGAGCCAGGCCGATGCCGCCGATATGTAATTCGCCCGCGATACCGACTGGTACGGGCTGCAAGTACTTATCCAGGACATAGAGCTGGGTGTTCCAGATCGGCCTTCCGATCGGCACGATGGAGCGGCCGGAATCTGGCCGGCACTCCCAATAGGAGACGTCGACGGAGGCTTCGGTGGGCCCGTAAAGATTGTGCAATTCGCAATTGCCCAGCCGCTCGAAGAAGCGTTCCGTCATTTCGAAAGGCAGCGCCTCGCCACTGCAAATCACGCGGCGCAGACTGGTGCAGTTCTCCACGCCCTCCGATTCGAGGAAAATGCGCAGCATGGAGGGCACGAAGTGCATCGTGGTGATTTGCTGCGCCACGATCAAGTCCACCAGGTACGCGGGATCCTTATGCCCTTCGGGGCGCGCCACCACCAGGCAGGCCCCGGTC
>Ga0210409_10009140_pt1 | contig 10040 bp, 8 predicted proteins | sample IncBWH17MmetaG_FD_161649 | JGI IMG/M metagenome (GOLD analysis project Ga0210409, IMG submission 161649) | Forest soil microbial communities from Barre Woods Harvard Forest LTER site, Petersham, Massachusetts, United States - Inc-BW-H-17-M | ecosystem: Environmental > Terrestrial > Soil >...
ATGTCGGTGCGGTTGCTTTCCGGAGCTGGGCCATTGCCGCCGAAAACGATGGCGTTGAGCAAGTGCGCCACTTCCGGCGTGAGCGCGTATTTCTTGAACAACTCGGCGTCCTTGGTCGGGCTCGTGTGGCTGTAGAGGTCTTTGTCCGCAATCGCCACCAGCACCTCGTTGAAGAGCGGATTGCCCTGGCGCGCAACCTGGACGAAGGGTCCGAAAGTGACTGCGCCTTTGTCATCGCGATCTCCGTCGGCGTCCCGCCTGTCTTCCAAGACGCGAATTTTGCGCCGGCTTGTGGTGGCATACACACCGACGACTTGGGCATCGCCGCCCAGCTCGCTGACTGGGATTGCCAGCGCCATCAGATGAATATTGAAACCGCTCTGGGCATCCTTGCCGGGGTTTCGGAGTTGGAGCAAGTCAAAGACGGCCTGGATGTCGCCATAGAAACCATCATCCCGTTGTCCCGCAAAGGCCAGATAACCGCCGGGGAGATGTTCCACGGTCTGGCGCGTGTATTTGTCCAGTTGGGCCTCACTGGCCACTCCGTCGCGGGCCGGATTCTCGCCATTGTCATTCTGGTTGTAGAAGGGCGTGGCGATGCCCTGGTTGTTGGGCGGAACAATCCCCGTGCCCAATACAGTCGAACCGCCGCCCTCACGATGGTCGACCTTGGTCACTGTATAGGTCTGAGTCAGGTTTTGGGCTGCATCATCAACCTCGTTGATCACACCCAGGTAGGATTGAAGGATGGTATTCTTGTTCTTGAACCGGGTCTTGAATTGGAATTGATAACTGATCGTGGTACGGCCCGCCGCCAGGTCCGGCCCCGTAGCGATGTGGATTTCGTAGAGCACGTTGTCGTCGAAATTGTATTTGTTCGGTCCAATGCCGGGCTCCTCGAACGGATAGACACCCAGCGCCGTTACGAGTGATTTGGCTCCATTCGATTCGTGCACAAACGCATAGACGTCCGTGGTATTCGCCGCGGGGTCGAGCGTTATGAGTGGTGCATCCATGTGGCTGGATGCGAAGCCGGGTGCGGCGACGATTTGCGCCAGCAGCACTGCCAGGATCTTCTTCGTAGCTTTCATGTGTTTACTCGTGTCGTTTGGTTTGTTTTTGTTTTGTTCTTATTGTTGCTGTCTTACTTCCCTGCCGTGGTTAATTTGCGGGAGTCAAAATCGTCCGTGGTTCCGATTGTGGAATCTGCCTTGCCCTGTTCGGCCGGTCCGATTTCCGCCGCCGTACTCTGCAATTGATTTCGTTCGGAGGGCAGAAGCATGTGAATAAGCGCAGCAGACTCAGCGAACCAACGCCGCGCGGCCGCCTTGTCGCCGGCTTTGGCCACTATCACGGCAGCATGAAGAAACAGCCGCGCATCCCGGGTTCCCTCGGCCAGGGCCCGGTCCATTTCTTTGCGGGCTTCCGCGATCTCGCCGTTCGCGCCCAGCGCCCAGGCCAGGGCGTCGTGCGTGAGAACATCGCTGCGGGTGGTCAGTTCGCTCCGAGCCAGTTCCAGCGCGATTGCCGGCGATTCTCCACGGGAGGCCAGGTAGAGAGCGAACGTTCTCGGATCGGTCGCTGCGCCGTGTTGGCGCAAGCTTTGCTCGACAGCGACGGTTTCATCCGAGTGACCGGTGGCTTCCAACGCTTCAATCAGCACCCATTGATACTCCGGCAAGGGATTCAGCTCGACCGCGCTCCGCAACACCGCGACCGCTGCCGAGACTTTTCCGTCCGCCAACAGGAGCCGCCCTCGCAGGAGAAGCGCCGGCGGATAGTCCGGCTGGTACTGAAGAGCCGCCTCGCAGCTCTGGGACGCTTCGATGGGTTTCCCGCCCTGAAATTGGAGCAAGCCCAGACGCGTGTTAACCCACGCCGCGGATTCGGTCGCATTCGGGCTGGCCGCGCCGACTGCCAACTGCATCACCTTTGTAGCTCCAGCCAGGTCTCCTTTGAGCCAGCGCAGATGAGAGATACGCGCATAGGCCTGGAGGTCGGGCTTTTCGTCGACCATCCTTTGGTAAGCCACGGCCGCCTCGCCCAGATTCCCTTGCTCCATCAGCACATCACCCAGCAATCCGTAATCAAAAGAACGCCCGCGCCGTGCGACGAGTTCGCGCGCCAGGACCTCAGCCTCTTTAAACCGGTGCAGACTCTGGAGGACATGTCCCCTCAACAGAAGTGCCTCCACCGCCCTCGGTTGGTGCGACTCCAAGCAGAGGGCACATTGTTCCGCCAACTTGTAGTAGCCCGGGTCAAAACTCGCTCGCGCTTTCCCCACAAAGAGCCAGCCCAACTTCTCCAGGTACTGGCAGGAGTTGGTTTCGTTCCGGAGCTTTGCTTGCAGCAACCTGATCTCGGCGTCCTGGCGGCCCGTTCCCTCATGCGGCGCCAGAATCACGTTGCAAGGGTCGGGGGCCCTCCAGTCCTCATCCGGCGCTGCCGCGGCCGTTGCCATGGTTGGCGAAGTTGCGGAACTGTTTGGGGCTGGATCACCGCGCCGGCAGCCGCTGACGATGCATCCCAGCGCTGCCAATAAAATACACAGAATGCCGTTCCTTCCGCAGGGCTTGTTGATCATAAAACATTCGCGTATGGGTTTTCTGTTGGACCGAGTGTTCGGAGATGAATACGTGCGGGCGCAGCAAGCGGATGCATGCTTTTTCGCACAGGATCGCGTCTTGTCAGAGGTCGGCCGAAATGTAAGCTGCCACACAGATGCAACTCGTCCGCCGCATCTGTCTGCTCAATTTTACCATCGCGTTCGCGAACGCTTTGGCGGCGGAATACCACGTTGCCATTAACGGCACACCTGGCGCGCTGGGCACTCCGGGAGATCCGCTAAGTTTTTCGAGGGCGATTTCTTCAGGTGGCCCGGGCAGGGCAGGGGACACGATTTGGCTGCACGGGGGAATTTACCGGGGCGCGTTCACAGGCAGCGTCACAGGGGAGCCAGGCAAGCCGGTTATTGTCCGACAATATCCGGGTGAGCGCGCGACGATAGATAACACGGAGAGCGATTTGGCGGCGTTGACCATCAATGGAGCGTGGGCCTGGTATTGGGGATTTGAAGTCATGAACTCCTCGACCAATCGCGTAACTCCGCGAGCTGCTGGAGTCAACATTTTTGGAGCCAGCACAAAATGCATCAATCTGGTTGTGCATGACAGCGGCGTTGGGATAGGTCTCTGGAGTCAGGCCATCAATTCGGAGGTATACGGGTGCATTGTCTATAACAACGGGTGGCAGGGAACTGGCAAGGATCGTGGTCACGGGCACGCGATCTATGCCCAAAATGAGGTTGGAACAAAACAGATCCGCGACAATATCCTGTTCAACCAATTCGGCTACGGGGTGCATATTTACACGGAGAAAGGGGCAATCCACGGGTTCGATCTCGAAGGAAATGTCTCGTTCAACAACGGCGTCATTACGCGCGATGCGAATCATTATGATAATTATCTGGTCGGTGGATACCAGCCGGCGGACAGAATCACACTGCGACAGAACTACGGTTACCACACGCCGCATCAAGGAGGTCGCAACCTTGAACTGGGATTTCACGCGACCAACAACGCCGTTATCGTCGAGAGCAATTTCTTCGCGGGCGGTTCGGTGACGATCAAGTGGTGGACGAATGTCGCCGTTGCAGGCAACACTTTTGCATCGTCAGAGTTTGACTTGAGGCCAATTCCGGGTGGCAAGCCATGGATATGGCGTGACAACTTCACTAATCAAAATCCTGCAGGTGTGCAGGCCATCGTTCGTGGCAACCTTTATGAAACCAACCGAGCCAACATCATCGTGTTTAATTGGGATTTGAAGGAACAAGTGCAAGTTGATCTGCGCGATTTTTTACAAACAGGCGCCCTGTTCGAGGTTCGAAACGCCGAGGACTTCTTTGGGCCTCCGGTTTTGAAGGGCAAGTATTCCGAGCAACCGATTGCTCTGCCGATGAAGGATCTTCATTGCGTTCAAGCGTTGGGAGTTCGGGAGAGTCCAACAGCGACTTGGCCCCAGTTTGGCGTTTTTGTGGTGCTGCCGGTCCCGTAAAGACCAGCCTCCTCCAGTCGGCCGGCGAGAACAACTCGTGACAAAACTCTTTGAGCTCAACGTTCTGTTTCGCTGGTCGCCCGGTGACGGAATTCGCAGCGAAGAATGTCCTCCAGAACTGAGGTGATGGTCTCCGCCCGTATGTGCACCGTCTCAAACGTTAATGCGACTTCTGATTCGGCCGGCAATTGGCTGGCGTCGTGAAATGACTGTGACGATGCGGGTTGGACAGGCACCCATTGACTGGCCGCAGTGACAGCATTCACAGGCAGCTCCTTTTAACACCTTTATTTTGCGATTTCCTACGCATCCGTTGGTAAAGACTCACCGTTTCTTGCTGTTTGAGCGCGCAACGAACGGAGATTCTCTTATTGAGAATGGATCTCATTTTGTGTAACCCTTCCCCTATGGACATCGGCTCGACCGGCCAAACATTTGAACAGAGCATCGAACCAGGCTTCACTGAGACCTCCGCGTGGCAAGGCATTGGAACCGGTTGGCAGCAACTGTACGGCAATTTCCAGAAGTTGGGCTATAGCATCGAATGGCATGATTTCGTAGCTCACCGGGAATTGGATTGGTCCAGAAGTTTTCACCCAACAGGATTGGAAATTTGCCTCAATCTTTCTGGAAGCGCGCAGGTTCAATGGGAGCACGGCTCACTGGAACTGGGTTCCTGCACCGCTGGATTCTATGCGCAGAAAAGGGCGAAGCTTAAAGGATTGCGGCGGGCTGGCGAGCGACACCAATTTGCCACGGTCGAGTTTTCACTGACCTTCCTCAAATCTCATGCCGAAATGAGGAATGAATTGCACCCGCGGGTGGCCAGGCTTTTAAGGGATCAGCGAGGGCCAGCCGTCTCGGTCTCGGAGCCGTTGCGGTTAAGCAGCGAACAGGAGCAGGTGGTGCGAAGTCTGCGGCATCCCCCCGTCTATCGGGCAGCGCAACCATTGTGGTATGAGGCTAAGGCATTAGAGATCGCGGCCAGCATTCTTTACCAGCCCTCGCCGGCGGAGGAGTTGTTCTGTCAAAAAGTCAAGCGGCTGAATCGAGAGCGCGCGCAAAAGGTAGTGATCATTCTCAGCGAGAATCTGGCCGAGCCCCCAACCTTGCAAGAAATCGGTGAGCGGGTCGGTTGCAGCCATTTTCATCTGAGCCGTATCTTTGCCCGGGAAATGGGCAAGTCCATGACAGCATATTTGCGCCAGTTAAGGCTCGAACGAGCGGCCTTGTTGCTGCGCACTGGGGACTGTAATGTCACGGAGGCTGCCCTTGAAGTTGGCTACACCAGCCTTAGCCACTTCACCGTCGCTTTCCGCGAAATGTTTGGCGGCTGCCCCGGATTATATCCCCTGAAGAGCGTGCTTGCCCGTGAGAAGCCCGAGGCGACCCGATAACTGAGCCCGATCGGGATCGCAACCGTCCGCAAAAGAAACGCAACCCACCGAGGGCCAAGGAGGTCACCGCCGTCGTATCTTCGGCGTATGAGATACTTAATTCCTCATGTTTCGGTGACGGCCGCTGTTCTGGCGTGTCTCGTATCGGCTCGCGCGGATGAGCGCCGGTTCACCTACAGTTATGAGCCGGAAGTTTTGCCGGAAGGCGGGTTGGAGTTCGAGCAATGGATCACCCTGCGCACACAACGCACCAGCGGCGGCGAAGTAAAACAGGGCAACTTCAATCTGTGGGAGCTACGCCAGGAACTCGAATATGGCGTGAGCGACAACTATAGCGTATCGCTCTATTTGAACGCCGCGGCGGAGAGTTTTCGAGATTACACCCAAACGCCGCCGAGCGACCGCTCGCAGTTCGATTTCCAAGGCGTCTCGGTTGAGAATCGTTACATGGTGCTCAATCCCGCCGAGCACGTCGCAGGTTTAACGCTGTATCTGGAGCCGCGCTATTCCGGCGACCAAGCCGAAATCGAAGAGAAGATTATTCTGGGTCAGCGCTATGGGAACTGGAAATGGGCGTTGAATCTCTCGCACGCTACAGAATGGATCGACAATCTCCACACCACCGAGGGCGAGGTCGAGGTCAGCTTGGGCTTGGCCCGCGACCTGAACCAACACTGGTCGGTCGGCCTGGAATTGCGCAATCACAACGAGTTGCCGGACTATCGGATTTGGGAAAACACAGCCTTGTATATCGGCCCGGTGATCAGCTATCGCCAGGAGAAATGGTGGACAGCACTCACGGTCATGCCCCAGGTCTTCGGCGCGAATTTTAACGGCAATCCCGGGGGCAACTCCTGGTTGGAGTTGGAAGCGCACGAGCGAGTGAACGTCCGTCTGCTGATTGGAATTTCTTTGTAATGCAACGCCTTCTGCTGGCCTCTCTCAGCGCAGCGCTTTTGGCGGCGGTCGTTCCTGGATGTCGCAGTCCAGCCGCCAAAGTCGGGGCCTCCTCGAAACCAGTTCTATCACCGGACGCCAGACCGGCGCCCAGGGTTGGACTTTCAGCTGAGGAAATCAAGAAGGGGGCGAAGCTTTCACTCGGCAAATGCGTTCGGTGCCACCAACTATATGACCCGGCAACCTACCAGGACACGGAGTGGCGCGCCTGGATGGTGAAGATGTCCAGGAAGGCTCATCTCAAACCCGAGCAGGAAGAGCTGCTATCGCGCTATTTCGCGGCGTTTCGGCCTTGACTGGACGTCCAAACAGCCTGGAATTCGGTGGTCTGGTTTTCAAAATCGAGCCCTATCGGACACTGAATGAAATACATGGCAGAGGCAACGAGAATCCGCTAAATACTCGACCCCGGAATTGGCGCGCGCTTAGCAAGAAACGACCTGTTTGCCAGGTGAGCGCAGTTACCGTCTGGGCCTGGGGGCCTGAACGAACAATGACTAAAATCTTACCAGGGACAGCGGTTGATCCACATTTGAGATTTACGCGGGTAACTCTTTTGGGAGAATCTGAAAAGGTAATCGTAGCTCGCGTTCACCCAAAACCCGCCAGGAGGTGTGCCCCACAACAGCACACCGCAAAGGACCGTCAGTCCGGCCCCGACAGCCGGCCTGAACAGTTTATGTTGGCGCAAAGCCATTGTCCGTGCAGAAACGCTTGGGAAACTTCCCTAATATAGGCGATAGCCGGCCAAACGCATAATTAGATTTTAGAAAGGGGTGGGGACGTCTCGTCCCCACAGCCGGAGCACCAACTGAACGCGGGGACGAGACGTCCCCGCCCCGTTCTTGTGTTGAAAGACCAACGCGGGGCTGGAAAGCCCCGCTAACCATCGTAGTGTATCCAAACTTCAGGCGGCACTTTAACGGCTGTGCAACCGGTAAAAGGCGACGGGGCTTTGCAGGTCGTTCGTGAGCACTAGACTGCGGCCTACGACGGCTGGTTCAGCGGTAACTGCAGTCCAGGACCCGCCAGCAGACAAATCGCTGCAGGATTCCAGGGTGAAGTTGCTCGCGGAGGCGGGCCACGAAAGAACGATCTGGCCTGCCACCACACTCATATGGAGCACTGGCGGCGGTGGCGGAGCGAAGGTGACCTGAAGGTCGATATATTGAGCTGGCGCGGTCCCACCTTCATCCACGACTGTGAACGTGAGGTTTGCCTCCGGGTCCGCGAAGGATGCTCCGAGTGGAAGAGCAGCATTGCGCGCGTCGTTGGGCGCCTGGCCCAGGCACAACAAATCGCTCTGACGCGGGTAGTGGTAGCCCCAGAGGACGTAAGCCCCGTGCGACAGGGTTTGGTTGTCGGCAAAATTGCGGCGGCATCCGATCCAGTAATCGCGGTCCTGGTCCTTGGCGATGCGCAGGGCCAAGGTTCCGGTTGCGGCCGAATCGTCGAAGCGATATACCCGATAAAGACCGTTGGACGTGATGGTTTGCACCTGGTCATCGGTGATCCAGTTGAGCATGTATTTGAACCAAGGATTGAAATCGACCCGCCGATCGTAGCTCCAGTTGGCCCCCATCGTGTCAAAAACATCACCATATTCGACGCTGTAACCTGTGTCGCTAATGGGATTCCCGTCGTTGGTCTTCCATAAGTTCGCATGATTGAGGCCAAAAGTATGGCCTAGCTCATGGGCCACAACCCGGAAGTCAAACTCGCCGTTGACCCACACTGTGCTCGTGCCCACGAGGGTTAGCCCGCCAAACCCAATCTGAGAGCCGGGCACTGCGCCCAGAAAGGAGAACAAAACAATCACAACATCATAATTGTTCCCCGGATAATCCTCATTGGCCGCCGCCACCGCATCGCCGTGCAGGCTGTCACAGTAATCCATCGTGGCATAAGTGGCGGCTGTTTGCGGGAGACGATAAACTTTCGGCGTGACCGTGAAGGCCATGCCGATCTTGCCATAAGAGCTGTTCTTATAATAAGGGCCGATCTGAGTATCCGCGATGGCTTGAACCGATTCTGCCGTAAACGGTTGCAGGCCGGGAAAATAGGGGTCGCCAGGCACATCCGAAAAATCCGCCCGAATGATCAGCACTTTCTTTATGGGGAAAGGTGCGACCAAAGGATGATTCGACTCCTTCCGAACGGGTTTAGCCGGGAAGCCCCTTTCCAGCAACTCCGCTGCAGGTTGATCGGGTTCGGCCGGCGAATCCGATTCTGCCTTCTCGAGCATAGCCTCACAGCGTTGTAGCTGTTCCAATGACGCAAAGCGGTAAATGGTTTTGCCCAGCCGCGCCAGTCGAGCAGGCCCGGTGCCCGGCGTGCCGCCAGTTGTGCTCACATCAACAACCGGTTCGTTGATTTCCGCCGCCTGCGCGGTGTCGAGCTCCGATAGCACCGATTCCTTCAGGGCCAAAACGCCATCCAGGACGACGCCGTGAAGAGGGATCTTGAACTTTGTTGTTTCGGCCAATCGCCGGCCGTACACGTAGGCGTGGTAAGTGTGTCCGTCGAGGCGCACGAACCTTTGGATCTCCGCGGCCTCCTCTTTGCCCTGCGCCGGCATCACGCAGGCTACCAAAAGGTCGCCAGTCCCATAGACGGGCGTCTCCAGTTCGCTGGTGATGGCTTCTGGCAGAAGCTTTCGCAAGTCGCTGGGAGTCAAACTGTCCAACGCGGAGGCGGGGTCGGATTGGATTAACTCGCGCAAAGCCGCACGCCGCTGTTTGGCCAGCGAAACCCCTTCATCGACAGCGCGCGAGCCGGTAATCGTTCCGGATTTGGTGGCATATTTCTTTGCCCACGAAGCGAAAGACGCCAGCGCGCGCTGCAGCTCGACGCGCCGTTGTTGGTTGGGGTGATTCGGATTGGTGCCTTGTGCCGGTGCTAACGTAAACACCACGGCTCCAAGGCATAGTACATAGGTTAAACATTTGTGGGATGACATAGGTCCTGATCCTTTCAGCTCGGCCCGGCGCGATTCAGCGCCGAGGGGTTGATGGGTTCAGGGACCGTTTACGGGCGGCAGGAGGAAATCTTACAAAAAAAGTTAAAAAAACTACTGTGCGGAACCCGGCTTCCTTTGCTACAAGTTCCAGCTGCTCCCTTTACATCCGGCCGCCGGGTTTTTGGCTTATTGCCTGCCGGGGATCGCGTGAGAACCAACTAAAGAACTAAAGCGACGAAATCATATTATCAAAACAGGTGGAGCGCGGCGTCGAGCCGTCGGCCCCAATTGGGAAAGCCGACAGAGTGCGCCGGTCATTAATGCTGCCAGGGCATGTCGCGGCGGAGCATTACCCCAAATGACCGGCCGACAGAGGATGTTGTGCCGCCGCAGCCTATCTCGCAGAGCTTAAGGACATCGGCACGTTAAAGACGATCATATTGTTGTTGGTGTTGATCTCACTAGCGTTGTGGCCCGCCTGAACCCAGACGCCGAAGCACCACCCATTGTTTGCCTGCTTTGGAGGCTGCCAAAGCACACACCCCTGGAAGCTACTGTGCTTTGAGTTGGCCGGTCCGATGACCGGAACAAAGTATGATCCGATATACGCGAAGTTTGAGTCATTCGGATTGCCATCATGTTTTGGATCAAAATCAGAAAGGGCCCCATTA
>Ga0210409_10009143_pt1 | contig 10039 bp, 8 predicted proteins | sample IncBWH17MmetaG_FD_161649 | JGI IMG/M metagenome (GOLD analysis project Ga0210409, IMG submission 161649) | Forest soil microbial communities from Barre Woods Harvard Forest LTER site, Petersham, Massachusetts, United States - Inc-BW-H-17-M | ecosystem: Environmental > Terrestrial > Soil >...
AGGTATCATATTTTATATTGCACGATGGACCGAGAGCTTCTCAAGGGCAGCATCGCTCTCCTGATCCTCACGCTGCTCGGCGAGCGCGAGATGTATGGGTATGAGATCATCCAGGAGGCGGCGCGCCGGAGTCGCGATGCGTTCCAATTCAAGGAAGGCACGCTCTACCCCGCGCTGCACTCGCTCGAGCAGCGCGGCCTGTTACGCTCCGAGTGGCGCGTAGCCGACAACGGTCGTGAGCGCAAATACTATGGCCTCACGCCGGCCGGCCGGCGTGCGGCCCAGGCGAGCGGCAAGGACTGGCAGTTGTTCGTGGCCGCGGTCAATGCCGTCCTCACCAACTCCTGATCCGGTCGCGACGATCCTCGCGCGCGTCGAGAGATCGCGCCGCTGGGAGATCGAGCGCGAGCTCCGCGCGCATCTTGAAGATACGGGAGCCGAGAACTCGGCGACCCGGAAGAGATCGCGCACGCGTTCGCCGAGGCTTATCGGTCCCCGTGGCGCTCGAATCTCATGCTGTTCGCGGCGTCCGCGGTCGTGTCGGCCTGTATCGTGGCCGCGGCGCGGCTCTTCCTCGCCCAGCGGTATCCATATCTCGTGCGCGAGATCCTGTTCTTCGCGGCGCTGCCGCTCGGATACGTCACCGCGCGCGCGTCCGGCCGACTGGCCACGATCGGCGCGCTCGCTCTTTACGTCGCGGCCGCCATCCACGTGATCGCGCCCGGAGAAGCGACCGGGCCGACGGTGACGTTCATCGCCGGCGCGGTCGTCTATCTCCTGCAGCGTGCGCGCATGCGCTTCGCGTGGATCTGGGGAACTGCCCTACCGCTCGCGATCGCGCGTGTCGTTCACGGCCCGTTCTCCCCAGGCCACGGGCCGTTCGGTCGGTGGCACGTCGGCGTGTGGCTCGTCACCGCGCTGTCGTGCTGGGCGATGACGATGCTATCCGATCCATCACCGCGCGAACGGCGTCGCTGGCCACAAGCTCCTCCATCTTCGGCGGCGACATCGCGCCGGCCTTGATCAGCGCCTCGACTGTCCCACCGTAATCGCCGGTGTCGCGATGCCAGCCGTTCTCGGAGCCGTAGCACGCCCAGCCGAGCGGCGACATGCCGTACCGCCCTTCCACCAATTCGACGCTAGGGTGATGCGCAAGAATCTCCCGCACCATGGCAGCGTTGCCGTGGAATGCCGCCCAATGCAGCGCGCTCCCACCGTGCGCTCCGATGAAGTCCACCGGCCACCCGGCGCCGAGCATGAGCCGCACGGCGTCGAGGTTATTGTTCTCGGCCGCGTCGGCGAGCTTGCGCTTCTCGCCGTCCGTTAACGTCGCGACGAGATCGGGCTTCTGCCTCTGCAGCTCCCGAAACGCCGCCTCATCCCCAACCTCGGCGGCAATCGCCAGCCGCAGGTCGCTGGGGCTTCGCTCCATAAGGAGCGCATAGATGTCCGGGTGCCCAAAGCTCTTCGCGATGGCGTGGGCGGTGCGATGGTGCCCCAGCACCCAGATGTAGATCGTCCCACCGCTCTTGGGATCGATCTTCGGGAAATACTGCTCATTGACCCGCGTTCTGACGGACTCGGGGTTGGCGTCGAGATGTTTCTTGACCAGCGCCAGGTCGCCGAGCGCGGACGCCATGAGGATATCGGTCTTGCATCCCCGCGCCACCAACTCGCGCGCCACATCCTGGCGATCGCGCGCATAGTGCCGCGTCTGTGTCACGCGCAGCATGTACTGCGCTGGCGTGGACTCGTGATCGACATCCAGTGCATCGATGTCAGCGCCGCGCTCCAATAACAATCGGGCGATCTCGACCGTCGACGCCATGTGCAAGGCGGTCTGCCCGTCCCCCCCTTGAAAGTGCACCTGCGATGGATCCGCCTCGATGATCGACCGCAGAGCGTCGATCATGCCGAGCCGCGCGGCGGCCGGCGCCTCCAGCTTGGCGCCACGCTCAATGAGGTACGGCGCAAAATCGACGCTCGTCTCGTCCAGCACGCCAAACCCACCCGCCCACCAATGACTCTTCTGATTGATATCAGCGCCGAACTCCAAGAGTGCGTCGACCATCGGCCCATTGGTCCGCTGCACCGCGGCCAAGAGTGCCGTTTGCCCAAACGATTCGCTGGACAGCGGTTCGTTGATGGCGGCCCTCAGCGCCGACGCCGATCGCAAAATTCGACGTATGGCCGCCGGGTCGTGCGCCTCGATCGCATGGCGCAGGGCGAGCGCGGGATCGGCATCTTCCACGTGCTCCTTGAGATTCGCCCACGTCGCGAACCCGTACTCGCGGGCGAGCTCGTGCTGCGCGTCGGCGAGTTGTCGTAGTGTGCCAGGGTCCTGCCTGCGCCATTCGCGCAGCAGGTTCTTGGCTTGTTTACGGAGATGCTCGAGGTTCGGCTGGGCCGGTAGTTCGCGGGACATCGCTCCTCCTTCCATGACGCCCGGTGTCCGCTAGTTCGGGCAGAAGAGAGGATGCGCTGATCCTTCGATATGGCTCAGGTGGGATAATCCCTTTCCGCGGACGGGATGCAACCTGGATTGCACCTATACTATAACACATCGCGTGTGGTGCGTGTAGCGATCAGCGGACCCAGACTCTAAGTTGGTCCATGGCCTATCGAGTGTTGCTCACCGACAACATCGACCCCGATGGCGTAGCCGTACTGGCCGCCGAGCCCGAGCTCACGGTCGATTCCGTCCCGACGCTCCCGCGCGAGGATCTGCTGGCGCGCATCGGATCCTACGACGCACTGGTCGCGCGGAGCGCGACGCGGGTCACGCGCGAAGTCTTGCGCGCGGGTTCGCGGCTGGCAGTCGTGGGCAGAGCGGGCGCGGGTGTCGACAACATCGCGGTCGATGCGGCGACGGAGATGGGCATTGCGGTCATCAATGCCCCGGCCGGCAATACCGTTGCCGTAGCCGAGCTGTTTTTCGGCGCTGTGTTGGGCCTCCTGCGCCACATCCCGCAGGCCGACCGGTCGATCCGCGAGGGTCGCTGGGAAAAGACCCGCTATATGGGCCGCGAGCTGCGCGGACGCACGCTCGGCATCATCGGCCTGGGTCGCATCGGTGGCGAGATCGCCACGCGCGCGCACGCGTTCGGGATGCCGGTGGTCGCATACGATCCATACGTTGGCGATGCCCGGTTCCACGCCCTGCGCGTTCGGAGAGCGACGGTACTGGATGATCTCCTCGCCGAAGCGTCCATCCTCTCCGTGCATACGCCCTTGTCCGAGACGGAAGGGTTGCTCGGCGCGCGCGAGCTGGCGCGATTGCCAGTCGGCGCGATTGTCGCGAACCTGGCGCGCGGCGGTATCGTCGACGAGAGCGCCCTGGCCACGGCGCTCCTCGAAGCCCGATTGGGCGGCGCGGTGCTCGACGTGTTCGCGACGGAGCCGCTGCCCGCGGAGCATCCTTTAAGAACGGCGCCGAACGTCGTGTTGACGCCGCACATCGGCGCTTCCACGGTCGAGGCCCAGCGCTCGGTCGCGGTCGATGTCTGCCGTGCCGTGCGCGATGCATTGCTCCACGGCGAGCTCTCGCGTTCGATCAACGCGGCATTGGTGGAGGGTGTCGATGCCGCCGACGTCCGTCCGGCGCTGCTCTTGACGCGCCAACTCGCCGCCATCGCCCGTGGCAAGCTCGCGACGCGCGACGCGCGCGCGATCGATCGAGTCGAGGTGACGCCGGGCGAAGCTCTGGCTGGCGCTCGCGATGCCCTTCTCGCCGCCGCCGCGCTCGGCGTGCTCGCCCCCGTCCTGTCGCACGAGCGGCTGAATCTGATCAACGCCCGCGCGCTGGCGGTCGGTCGCGGCATCGCGCTTTCGGCCACCGAAGGCGCAACGGCCGAGAATGGAGCGGCGGCGTATTCGCTGAGCGTCCGGGTGTCGAGCGGCACCGAGGAGATCACCGTTACCGGCTCAGCCCATCCCGCGGCCGCGCCGCGCATCACCCGCATCGGCGCATTCCGCGTCGACGTGTCTCCGCGCGGCACGCTCCTGATCTTGTCGAACCGCGACGTGCCCGGCGTCATTGGCCATGTCGGCACCGTGCTCGGCGCGGCCCACGTCAACATCGCCGAGTATCATCAGGCGCGCTTGGCGCAGGGCGGGGCCGCGCTGGCCGCGATCACCGTCGACGGGCACGTGGGGGAAAATGTCCGCTCGGCGTTGCTCGCGTTGGCCGACGTCCACGCGGTGACCGTGGTCGAGCTGCCGGCCGAGTAGCGCTATTGTGCGGTTTGCGTCGGTCATTCTCGATGTCGACTCGACGCTGACGAGTGTCGAAGGCATAGCCTGGCTGGCTACCCGCCGCGGTCCCGATGTCACCGCCGCGGTCGACGCCATGACGAACGACGCGATGACCGGCGCCCTACCGCTTGACGCCGTCTACGCGAAACGCCTCTCGCTCGTCCGCCCATCCCGCGCAGACCTGTCCGCCCTCGCCACCGCCTACTCGGCCGGCCTCCTGCCTGGTGCTCGTGATGCGATAGGCACGCTCCGCGAAGCGGGCGTGCATGTCGCGCTCGTCAGTGGCGGTCTCCGTGAGGCGATCCTGCCGTTCGCCGCCGAGTTGGGATTCGCGGCGCAGGATGTACACGCGGTCGACGTGCGATTCGAGCCCAGTGGCAGCTACGCCGGATTCGACCCCACGTCGCCCCTCGCCTGTGCCGGAGGCAAACCGCGCATTGCCAAAACGCTCGGCCTTCGCTCACCGGTGTTGGCCGTTGGCGATGGCAGCACCGATGCCGAGCTCAAATCTTGTGTCGCCGCATTCGCCGCGTTCACCGGTGTCGCACGGCGGGAATCCGTCGTCGCCGTCGCGGATTACGTGATCTCCCGGTTCGACGAACTCCCCGCACTCGTCCTATGACGACTTTTGGCACATTCTTCGTTCCCGGCCCGACCGAGGTCCGGTCTGAGATCCTTCAGGCAATGACCAAGCCGATGATCTCCCACCGCGGCTCGGCCTTCCGCGCGTTGTTCACGCGCATCCAGACAGGACTCCGCGCGGTCTTCTGCACCGAACGCCCGGTCTTCATTGCCACGTGCTCGGCCACGGGTCTCATGGAAGCCGCGATCCGCAACGCGCCGCCGGGCAGCGTGCTCGCCTGCGTCAACGGTGCATTCTCGGACCGTTTCTCGGTGATCGCCGAGAAGTGCGGCCGGAAGGCCGAGCGCTACGAGGTCCCATGGGGTCATGCGCATGACCCGGCGACCATCGCCGCGCGCGTATCCGCCGGCCGTCACGCAATGGTTGCGGTCGTTCACTCGGAGACCTCGACGGGTGCGCTCAACGACATCCGCGCGATCTCCGACGCCGCGCACGGCGCCGGTGCGATGTGCGTGATCGACAGCGTCAGCGGGATTCGCGGGGCTGAGTTGCGGTTCGACGACTGGGGCCTCGACTTCGTGTTCACGGGTTCCCAAAAAGCACTGGCCCTTCCGCCGGGCCTGGCGTTCGGTGTCGCCTCCGAGCGCTTCCTCGCCTCAGGCGACCGCACAGCCCGTGGCGCCTACCTGGACTTGGCCGAGTTCGCCGCTGGGGCAGCGAAAGAGGAGGCGCCGAACACGCCGGCGATTTCACTTTACTTTGCTCTCGCGGCGCAGCTCGAGTGCATCACCGAAGAGGGAATAGAGTCCGCGTGGGCGCGACACGCGGCGATGGCCGCCATGACCTATGCATGGGCCGATGACCTGACGCGCGAAGGCATTCCCGTCGCCCCATTTGCCGCGGCCGGCCATCGCTCCCCGACGGTGACGGCGATCGCCCTGCCCAAGGGGTTGTCGGGCGAGGCGGTCGTCAAGGCGGTGTCCCCGGCCGGCTACACGCTCGGCGCCGGATACGGCAAGCTCAAGGACACGACTGTGCGGGTCGGCCACATGGGTGATCACACGCCAGAGACGGTGGAGCCGTGTCTCAACGCCACAGCCGCGGTGCTCCGAAAACTCGCCCGCGCGTCCGTCTAATGGGGTGTGACGCCCCCACTGGTGATTTCAGTGCTGCAAGCATTGGATCTCGCGGCCATGGTGACCGATGGCGCCGGTCGCGAGGTCCGCGAGACGGCGCGCCTTAGTCGGCTCCTGGCGCAGGATGCGGACAGCTACGATGTCCGCGCCCGTCTGCTGCAACTCGTACGCAAGCGCCTGGGCCGGAACGGCAACGGCGCTCCGGTGACGGTCGAGACGAGACGCGGGACCTACACGCTCCTGGCCGTTGCATGGCCAGATCCGAACGGCGCCGGCGCGCTCGGCATCGGACTCGCGACGGTGAGCGGCCATCTCGCCATCGACGCCAGCGTCGCTCAGCGCTTCCGACTCACGCCGCGGGAGAGCGACGTCGCCTCACGAATCGCGTCCGGTGCGTCGAGTCGAGAGGTGGCCGAGAGTCTCGGCATGAGCGTGCACACGGCGCGACGGCATACGGAGCGCGTGCTGCAGAAGTGCAACGTGCGACGGCGCGCCGCCGTCGCCGCGGCGCTCTACGCGGCGTGGTTGCCCGAACCGCCAGTAGTTCAGTCCAACGACTTCTTTAGGGGCTCGCGAAGCGCCGAAGACTCTCCGGATATGCGCTCCGGCCAATCGACTCCGTAGCCGCGCGAAGCGAGGCTACGACGGCGCCCCGCTCGTCGTCGTCGGTGATGCGCTCGTGAGAAAGGGGCTGATCTCGCGAAACGCCGCGTCGCTCAGGCTGATGGTGGTGATGCCATCGAGATCGAGCACGCGCGTGCGCAGCCACAGGAACTGTTGGCCGCCCGCGTAGCGAATCAACGACCACGGAATTAAAAGTGGTGGATGGAACATCACGAGCGGATGGCTGTGCAGGTACAGCCCCTCCACCGCGGGAATCATGACCGTGCTGCGACTCCGCGCGACTTGGTGGGTGAGCCTCGGACCCTCGGGTGGCGCACCGGCGCGAAAGCGCTTGGCGAGCGCTATCCATCCGCTGGTGTAGGCGACGACCGCATTGCTCATGACCCAGAGGCTGAGCAACACGAGTGCGGCCCACCAGGGAACGTGAATCATATACGCATAACCTAGCAGCAAGACTCGATACACTCACGCGCTAGGGGACAGACAGTCCCATTACCTTTGTCAGGTCGCGGGCGAGCGTGAACACGGCGACGTTGTCCATGTTGGCCAGAATGACAACACCCGTCTCGTGATCGGGGTCGAGGAGGACAACAGTGCTGGTTCCTTGCTGGCCACCGGTGTGCCCGACGCAATGGGCGCACGCGCTGGCCGAGTCGATCCCCCAACCGAGCCCGTACCCGGTGGACGAGTCGCTCGTGGTTCGCTGGGTAGTCCACATCAGCGTACGGGTCGACCGGCGCATCAGCTTATCGTGAAAGAGCGCTGACGCGAAACGAGCCAAGTCGGGTGCCGACGAGAGCCACCCGCCGCCAGGCACCTTGTAGCTCGCGTCCAGGAACTCCGCGTTCAGGACCTGTCCGGTCGAATCCCTATGGTAGAAGCGCGTCCGGTGCCGGATGATCGCGAACCGGTCATCGACCAGCGTTTCGGTCATGCCTGCTGGCAGGAACACATTTTCCCGCACGACGTCCGCGTAGGCCGCGCCGCCCGCGTAGGCGATCGCGCAACCGACCAGCGTGTAGCCTTGCGTGGAGTAGTGGTAAGCCGTGCCCGGTCTGGCCACGAGCGTATCGGACGCGAAGAACGCGATCCCTCCCGCTATCCCGTCGGCAAAGTGCTTGGTGTTGTCGGTCTCGAGATCGTCCGGCGAGTTGGCCTTGTAGTGCCGAATGCCGCCCAGGTGGCCGAGCAGCTCGCGGGTGGTGATCGGCCACGGTTTCTCAGGGAAGCTCGGGCAGTACCGCTGGATCGGTGCGTCGAGGTCCAGCTTGCCCCGTTCCCAAAGCTGCATCGCGGCGGTCCCCGTGATCGGCTTCGAGACCGACCCGAGTCGAAAGAGCGTGTGCGAGCTCACGGGGACCGCGTTCTCGAGATCCGCCAATCCGTAGCCCTTGGACCAAGCCGGGTCGCCATGGAGCACGACCGCCACCGCGATGCCAGGGACGTGGTTCGTCTCCATGAATCGCGCGATCGTGCTGTCGACGCGCGTCGACTGCAGAATCAGGGATGTGAAGCAACCAGCCGCGCGAAGCGAGGGTCCCCACGCAATTGGGCGAAGTTCGGATCGATGGCGAGCCATCCTGGCGACACGTAGTAGGGGTGGGAGAGCAACGACTGCAGCCCGTTGAGCGCCTTGTCCTTCTCGCCGACCATGAGATAGATGCGCACGAGCTGGTGCTGAATATAGGGTCCCAGCTCCGCGTCGCTCGTTATGGGGAGCAACGCCGCCGCGCGCTCGCCATCCCGGATCGCTTCGTCCTTTCGTCCGAGGTAGGCGAGCGAGACGCCAAGTACCGCGAGCGTCTGGGGATCGTCGGGCGTGGCTGCCGCTCTCGCGGCGAACGCGGCCTGCGCCGTGTCGGCGTACGCGCGCGAGCGAGCGTGGTCGCCACGGAATCCATACTGCTGGGACAGCGCGCTGGCCCACGGACCCCGGTCGCTATCGAATGCCTCGGCGCCCATGCCAAGGAGAAAGCGCTCCTGAGCGCTATCGAGGACCCAGCCGAGGTCTTCGTACTCGGCCATGAACGCGATGACCAATGACGAGTCGAGGCCCGAGCTCAAACGGCGAAGCGTGACGCGAGCGGCGGTGAGATTGCCCTGGGCGAGATCGACCATCGCCCGATCCTGAATCAAGCCGATGTTTTTCGGAGCCAGCATGAGCGCCGAGTCCAACACCGCGCGCGAGGCCGCATAATCGTGTCGATACAGGGTGGCTTCGCCGAGATCCAACAAGATCGGCGCGAAGCGAGGATCGAGCTGGTGCGCTTGCCGCATGTGCTGGATCGCCGCATCCCACTGTCCGAGCGCGCGCTCGCTTTCCGCGGCTTGCCGCAGCAACGCGGGCGAGTACGGCGCCCGCACGAGACCCGCCGTGTACTCGGTCAGGCCGCGCGCCAGGTCGTGGCGCACGAATTGGTAGTACGAGCCTCGCGCGAGGCGGGATTCCGGCAGATCAGGCGCGAGGGCAACGGCCCGCGCGGATTCTCGATCGATGGAGTCGGCGAGCCCCGGCGTCGCTTCGTTCTGATAACGCCCCGCGCCGGCGAGACTCAACTGCGCCCACGCCAGCGCGAATGTCGAGTCGCGCTGCACGGCCTCGCGGTACGCCTCGGCGGCCTGATGCTCGATGAGCGCGCTGCCTCCCGCCTTCTGGATCTCCTGCGCGCGACGGTACGCGCGATAGGCCGCCAAATTCGAGGTCGGGCGCAATTCCAACGACTTATGCTCGGTCGCTCCCATGGTGATCTGGAGCTGCTCGGCGACCTGGGTCGCGATGTCGGCCTGGACCTGGAAGACGTCCCGGAGATCCGTGTCGAACGTTTGCTGCCAAGCCGTCGCGGCGGCCCCGCTCGATGGAATCGAGACAAGCTCCGGCTCGACCCGCGCGCGCCGCTCACTGCCAGCGCGTCCCCAGAGCACGCGCCCGACGAGCAGATATTGCGCGCCCAGCTCGTGGGCGATGACCTCGGGCGATTTCGTGGTATTTCGATATTGCCCCGAGCTGCCGCTAGCGATGACCTTGAGGCCACTGAGCCCGGCGAGTTTCCCGCGCACCTCGTCGGTGATGCCATCGGCGAAATACGCGACAGTCGAGTCGCCGACGTTGTCGAACGGCAGCACGGCGATCGTCATCGAGCCGGCGGCGACCGGAGGAGCAACCGAGGCCGTCGTCTCGCGCGGCCGCTGCAGGTAGTAGCTCATGGCGCCGAGCCCCAGCACGAGGCCGATCATGGCGCCGGCGTACTTGATGCGCCGCCGCTGAACGATGGGCGCGATGCCGCGCTCGGCCGCCTCGAGCGCCTCCGTGAACGATTGGGCGCTCCGGTACCGGTCGGCCGGTCTCGCGGCCATCGCTTTGCCCACCACGGCATCGAGCGCGTCGGTGACGGATGGCCGCTCACGCTGGGCCGATGGCGGTGTCCGGCTCGTCATCACCTTG
>Ga0210409_10009144_pt1 | contig 10039 bp, 9 predicted proteins | sample IncBWH17MmetaG_FD_161649 | JGI IMG/M metagenome (GOLD analysis project Ga0210409, IMG submission 161649) | Forest soil microbial communities from Barre Woods Harvard Forest LTER site, Petersham, Massachusetts, United States - Inc-BW-H-17-M | ecosystem: Environmental > Terrestrial > Soil >...
CGCGCGGGCTCGCGATGGTGTTCAACGTTACGCTTGGCACGGTGCTGAGCGTCGGTTTGTCATCGAAGACGTATGCAAAGACGCGGCGGATGATGCGAAAGGTTTCCTCGTTGCTGTAGACGGGCAGGGGTGACCGCTGGCGGATGTTGAAGGGGCGAATGTCGTCGAAGCCGAGGATATGGTCGGCGTGTCCATGGGTAAGGAGAATGGCATCGAGACGGTCTAGTCCGATGCGGAGAGCCTGCTGGCGGAAGTCGGGGGTAGTATCAATCACGACGTTCTGGCCGCCGCGGGAAATCAGCAGAGAGGGACGCAGGCGTTTGTCATGCGGATCGCTGGAATGACAAACACGGCAAGGGCAGCCGAGCGTAGGGACACCCATGGAGGTGCCGGAGCCGAGAACAGTGACTTTTAGTGAAGCGACAGGCATCGTGAAAGCGCTGGACCTGAGTCGTAGCCCGGAGCCGGTCGGAGCAGCGGTCGCGGCCTACGGGCGGGCCTTGGCCTTAGCTTTGGCGGCTTCAGCGGCGACGGCCTGATTGATCTCCAGATAGGTCATCTTCAGCTTGCCAAGCAGATCCAAGAGCACATTGTCTTCCTCGGGCGCGAGATTGCCTTTGGTCTTTTCGTGCAAGGCGTCAAGCATATCAATCAGCTCGCGGGCGGCCTCGGGATCGATCACGGGCTGGCCGGTGCGCGGGTCGGCATAAGCGCCTAAAACCATGGCGGCGTTGCTGCCGAGCATGCGAACGAGATTCTCGAAAGCGGGGATGCGCTTGGGAGTTTCAGAGGGAGGCAGGGCAGCCTCTGTTTTTGCAGGCTCGGGCGGGACAGGGGGAATTTTTGCCGCTTCTCGCTTGGCTTCCCGCTCTTCTTCTTCGACGACTTCCTTGCGCAATTCGCCTTCGGCGGTAAAGGGGCGCCGGTCGATCACGCGAAAAGCTTCTTCCTGTTTGTGGTCGGACAAGGTACTTTCCTCTGTAATTTGTCTCAATGGCAGTTTATCACGGGTTGCCAGCCGGAGTCGCTGCGGAGCTCGTGCTTTCTGCGTCCGGCTCGCTTGTCAAAGCCACGGTTGCACCGTAGAGTGGAACGCCGGATTCAAACGCGAAATCTCAGAAAAAGCATGCCTACACGCAAGAAACAGACGAAGATAGCAAAAAAACTGCGGCGCAGAGACAGGAAGCCAGGAAAACAGAAACCATTGACGCCCGGCGAATGGTTCGAAAAGCTGGTTGCCGTGCAAGCCCGGCTGCGCGCCACGAATGGTTGTCCGTGGGACCGCGAGCAGACGCACCAATCGTTGCGGACGTACCTCGTCGAAGAAGCATACGAAGTTCTGGAAGCCCTCGAAAGCGGGAACGACGCCAAGTTTGCGGAGGAGATGGGCGATCTGCTTTTGCAGATTGTCTTTCATTCGCAGATTGCGCGCGAAGAGGGGCGCTTCACCGTGGTCGAAGTGATTCGCGAAATCCATGACAAGATGATCCGGCGACATCCGCATGTATTCGGGGAATCGCACGCGAAGGATTCCGCCGAAGTGTTGAGGAATTGGGAGCAGATCAAGGCTGAAGAGCGGCGCGCAGACGAGAAGATCCCGAAGCAAGCCTCCTTGCTGGATGGCGTCTCCCGGGCGTTGCCCGCGACGCTGGAGGGATTTCAACTCACCCGCAGGGCTTCGCGCATCGGATTCGACTGGGAAGATGCAACCGGCGTATTCGAAAAAATGCAGGAAGAAACCGAAGAGTTGAAGGCAGCGTTGAAGGACAACGACCAACTCAGGATGGAAGAGGAACTGGGCGACTTGCTCTTTGCCGCTGTAAATTTGTCCCGATTCTTGAAGATCGACCCGGAGATTGCGCTCAAGCGGGCCAACGCGAAATTCACGCGGCGATTTCGCGCGATGGAAGGGCTGGCCCGAAAGAGCGGAGGCGAATTCAAGGACCTCCCGCGCGAGCAGATGGAGGCGCTCTGGAACGCGGCTAAGAATTCGGAGGGTGAGCCGGACGCGCCGGAAATGCGCGCCGTGCGAACAAAGCAATGAGCGGGGAGATCATCGTCCGCAAATGCGAGAGTCTCGAAGATTTCCATCGCTGTGTGGAGTTACAGCGTGAGATTTGGGGAGAAGCTGACCTGGAAGTCGAGCCGGCAACGATGTTTGTGGTCGCGGCACATACTGGAGGGGAAGTGCTGGGGGCGTTTGACGACGACCGCCTGGTGGGGTACACGCTTGCGTTGGTTGGACTGCGCGAACGCACAACTTATTTGCATTCGCACATGGCCGGTGTGAAGCCGGAGTACCGCGACCGCGGCGTTGGGCGCATGCTGAAGCTTTTTCAACGTAGCGAAGCTCTGGGCCGCGGAATCCGGCTGATTCAATGGACGTTCGATCCGCTGGAAACACGCAACGCGCACTTCAATTTGAACCGGCTTGGCGCTATCTGCCGCACGTATCAGCCGAATTTGTACGGCGTTACCACCAGCCCGCTGCACCGCGGATTGGCGACCGATCGATTGTTGGTCGAATGGCATCTGGATTCGGCGCGCGTCGTGGCCGCAATCGAGAATCTCGTCAAGGATCCCATCGAGGCGCCAGCCAGCATAGAATTGCCAGCGGAACTGGAACGCTGGCAGCGCGAAGGTTCGACGGAAGTCGGCGCCGTGCAGGCTCGCGTGCGGGAAGAGTTTACGAATTGGTTTGCCAAAGGCTATGCAGCAGTCGCCTTACGCACGGCGCCGGGAAGCCGCGCGTACCTACTAACGCCTTGGAGCGACTTCTAAATAAGACACATTGACAGAGAGAACATGCAAATAAGAGAAATCAGGCTGCAGGAAGTGCGGATGAAACTGGTGAGCCCCTTTGAAACCAGCATGGACTCGACGACGGCGCGCCGGATTGTACTGGTGCAGGCGGATGTGGACGGCATCATTGGGTGGGGTGAATGCGTCGCCGGCGAGACGCCGTATTACAGCCCGGAAACGGCGGATACGGCGTGGTTGATGCTGCGCGATTTTCTGTGGCCGCTGGTCAAGGGAAAGGAGTTTGCTTCGGCCGGCGAAGTCTGGAATTTGCTGGCGCGTGTGCGCGGCCACAACATGGCGAAGGCGGGGTTGGAAGCAGCGGTGTGGGACGCCGAAGCAAAACAGAAGGGCTTACCGCTCTCAAAACTCATCGGCGGCGTTCGCGAAGAGATCCCCTGCGGGGTCTCGATCGGCATAAAGGAATCCCTGGACGAGTTATCGGCGACGGTGCAGAAAGAGCTGGCGGCTGGGTACCAGCGCATCAAGATAAAAATCAAACCGGGAAAGGATTTGGAACCGGTGCGCCGGCTGCGGCAGGATTTTCCGCGCATCAAGCTGATGGTGGACGCCAACTCCGCCTACACAATGAAGGACTGGCCGCTTCTCAAGCAGCTCGAAGGCTTCTACCTGATGATGATCGAGCAGCCGCTTGGCTGGGACGACCTCTACGGGCACGTGGCCCTGCAGAAAAACCTGGAAACGCCTATCTGCCTGGATGAGTGCATTCATACCGAAGAGCAGGCGCGTGCCGCCATCGAGCTGGGCGCGTGCAAAATCATCAACATAAAACTCGGACGCGTCGGCGGGCATACGGTGGCGAAGCGCATCCACGATCTTTGCCAGAAGCACGGCATTCCCGTGTGGTGCGGCGGGATGCTCGAATCGGGCATCGGACGGGCGCACAATATTGCGCTTTCGACGCTTCCCAATTTCAGTCTGGCCGGCGATGTGGCGGCCAGCAAGCGCTATTGGGAGGAAGACATTATTCAGCCCGAAGTTACCGTGTCATCCCAAGGCACGATCCGCGTGCCCGTTTGCCCGGGGATCGGGTTCGAACCGCGCCTGGACCGCATTGACGCACTTACCGTACGAAAAGAATGCCTGGCCTGAGCAGTGAAAATCGCAACCTCCAGCGGACGAGCGCCGAGCCGTGTTGTCCTTGGCGCTTCCATCAGTCTTGTCATCCTCATTTGGGCGATCAACTTTATCGCTGCGAAAGTTGGCTTGCGCTCTCTGCCGGCGATGACTCTGGCATCGTTCCGTGTGGTACTGGCCGGCGCTGTGATGCTGCCTTTTTACCGGCTCTCTTCGCGGCTTCCTGCTTTTGCCGGAGCCGCCGAAAACCGATGGCGCAGATTTACCGTCCGCGACCTATGGACGTTCCTGTACATGGGCTTTTTCGGCGTGGTGATGAATCAGGTCTGCTTCACGGTTGGATTGCGATACACATCCGTCAGCCATGCCGCGGTGATTGTGGGAATGGGGCCGATCTATACGCTCGTCCTTGCCGTGCTCTGCAAACTGGAAGAAGCGACTTGGCGAAAGGCCGTCGGCATGACGATTGCGTTCGCGGGGATCGCAGTGCTGGCATCGGAAAATGGTATTTCTACACACTCGCCATCGGCGCTGGGCGACGCCATCACAATGACGGGGTCGATTGGATTCGCGATGTACGTGGTACTTGGCAAGCGCCTCGGCGGGCGCTACGACGCGCTGACCATGACAACGTTCAGCCACTATGGCGGCGCGCTGATTGTCCTGCCCGTCGCGATCTATCGCGCCTTCATGCTCGGCCCCGCGGAGCACTGGCGCGCTATCCCGTGGGCCGGGTGGGCCGCAATGTGTTACATGGCGGTCTTCAGTTCCGCGGTTGCTTACGTTATTTATTTCTGGCTTTTGCACTATCTGGAGGCCTCGCAGTTGAGCGCCTTTACCTACGTCTTGCCAGTGGTTGCGACCATCCTGGGGATTCTGTTGCTCGGAGAGAAGGGCTCGTGGGGGCAAGTGCTCGGCGGTGCGCTTGCGCTCAGCGGCGTGTATTGGATTGAATCAGCTCGGTCAACGGGCGTGAAGGTCATCGCCACTTCGTAAGCGCCGCATCCAAGACGAATCTAGTAAGGCTGTTGTAGCAACGTGATTCTGACACCCTAACAGCAACATAAAAATGTCACCCCCCTGGTATGGCTGCAAGCTGCAGGCGAGTCTCGCCGTAGTAGAGCGAGACGCGACCGTCCAGGGCCTGATAGATGCGTACTTTGGCACCGGCGAAGCTGAAGCGGCGTGCCTGTTGAGGGATTTGGAAGCGGCGGCCTTCCCATTGCACTACGTTGTCGTTACTGACGATCCGTTCGTGCACGAAGCAGCAGATACGATCGAGACAGTCGGGCGTTTCCCGCCAGGCGGTTGCGGATTCGCGTGCCTGCCGAGCGAAGCGGCGGTTGTAGTCGGCGATGAATTTGCGCAGCACAGCGTTGGCGGAATCGATGTTCGCCGCTTGGGCCAAGCGCAGTTCGCTGGTGAGGCGATCCTGCAAGACGCCCCAGAGGCGTTCAACGCGGCCTTTTGCCTGCGGACTATTGGCGGCGATGAAGGTGACGCCGAGTTGTTCCAAGGCGCGACCGAACTGCGTGGGCTGGCGTTTACCAGCGAGCTGTTCGTCGACGGTCCAGTCGTCGTCGTTGCGGACGAAGATGCCGCTGTGATCCCCGTAGAAGGCGACTGGCACCCCGTGACGGCGCAACACCTGCCGTAGCAAGCAGAGATAGCCGAAAGTGGTTTCCGAAGGGAAGAACTGCGCGGCCAGGATCTTTCCGGTGGCATCGTCCTGCATGCCGAGAGCGGTGAGGCGCTGGCCGCGGCCTTCGAGCCAGTCGTGCGGGCTGCCATCGAGTTGCACCAGCTCGCCGAGCCGTGCGGAACGCAAGCGGCGCTGGCGATGAGCGGGAGCACGGCGTTTGCGTGGTGAGCCGAGACCGTTCTTGCGAAGCAAGCGACGCAGGGTTTCGCGACTGAGGGAAAAGCCCTCCCGCTCGACCAACTTCTCGCAGAGATGGTGATCGTTGAAGCCAGCATAGGTGCCGCGGGCCAGTTGCACGATCCGCGTTGCCATGTCCTTGGGCAGGCGGCGGTGACTGGGCCGGCCACGGTTGGCGTGTGCCAGAGCCGCCGGACTCCTTGGTCTGAGCGTGCGCCAGATTAAACGCTTGAAGAAACGTATGCGCGAAGACGGGGAGGCGGCTCTGGCTCACGCCATCTCTCCCTTGATGCATGCGTTGATCACGCTCACTCGCTGCAGTTCCTTCTGACTCAACGTGAATGTCTCCTGTCTCATGGGGTGACATTTTCACGTTGCTGTTAAGGGGTGACAGAATTATGGAGCTAAGACAACGAATCTAGTAAGGCTGGCGCGCACTCCGCTTTGGTGGAAGAATAGCGAGTCGGCTGCGAAGCAGTCAGCCAACTCATGGCAGTCCCACTCTAGGCAGTTATCAGACGGCATCGTTCAGCCGTGGAGGAGGCAAGACTTTGCCCGGCATTCCTTTGCGAAATGGCGGTCCTGCGGCCCGCATCGCCGTAATCCCCGGCGACGGCATTGGGAAAGAGGTCACGCCGGAAGCGATAAAAGTGCTGAAGGCGGTAGCGGGTCCGGCACGGCGCCCGCTGGAATTCGTAGAGTTTGATTGGAGCGCGGACCGGTATCTGCGGGACGGGGTATCGCTGCCTGCCGGAGCAGTTGAGATGCTACGCGACGAGTTTGACGCCATTCTCTTCGGCGCGCTCGGTGATCCGCGGGTTCCTTCGAATCAACATGCCGCGGACATACTCCTGGGTCTGCGCTTCAAGCTGGACCTCTATGTCAACGCGCGCCCCGTCGAGTTGCTGCACGACCGACTGACGCCCTTACGCGACCGGACTGAGAAAGACATCCGCTTGACGGTGTTTCGCGAGAACACCGAGGGGTTGTACGTGGGGGTCGGCGGATTCTTCAAGAAAGACACGGCGGACGAAATAGCGGTTCAAGAAGACGTAAACTCGCGCAAAGGCGTGGAGCGCATTATCCGTTACGCGTTCGAATGCGCCCGGCTGAACGGCCTGAAGCGCGTCTGCATGAGCGACAAATCCAACGCCATGACCTTCGCCCACGACCTCTGGCAGAGAGTCTTCAAGCAAGTACGCCAGGAGTATGCAGACATTGATTCCCGGCATTTGTACATTGACACTTTGGCGATGGAGATTGTCCGCGACCCGCGACAATTCGACGTCATCGTTACTTGCAATCTGTTTGGAGACATCATCAGCGACCTGGGAGCGCAGCTTGCCGGCGGCCTGGGCCTTGCACCGTCGGGAAATATTCACCCGGGCAAGACTTCACTTTTCGAGCCGGTACACGGGTCCGCGCCAAATATCGCCGGAAAGGGAGTCGCCAATCCTCTCGGCTCCGTGCTCACTTCCGCGATGATGTTGGAATTCATTGGCTGGGAACCGGAGGCGGTGGCTCTTCGCAAGGCGGTGCGAGCCGCGTTGCGCGTGAACTACGTGACGCCTGACCTCGGCGGTGACAAAGGAACAGTGCAGGTCGGCGACTGGCTGGTAGTCAAATCGGTCGAAGCCCTCGCCCAAAAGCAATAAATCTTCGTGCGGCCCATTGGAGTCCAGCAACTTCCGAATTGGCTTGCAGCATGGTTCCTGGTGCTGCTCCGGACGGCAATCTAAAGTATTACTTTAACTAAGTGAGCCAGCAGGACTTCAACGTCGTTCGGCCAAAGAGGTTAGCAGCATACCCAGAAGAAACCCTCCGATGTGGGCCCATACGGCGACTCCTCCCGTGACTTTCGCTCCAATGGTACTGATGCCAGCAAGAAATTGCAGGACGTACCACAAGCCCAGAAAGATCACGGCGGGCACCGGCAATGGAAAGATAACGACCAGGGTAAGAATTCGTGCGCGCGGATAGAGCAGGATGTAGGCGCCCATGACGCCGGAAATGGCTCCGCTCGCGCCGATAGCTGGAATGTTTGAGTGGAGATTGAAAAGCACATGCAGGAGGCCCGCGCCAATCCCGCATACCACGTAAAAGAAGAAATAGGTGAAGTGGCCAAAGAAGTCCTCGACGTTATCGCCGAAGATCCAGAGGAAGAGCATGTTTCCGGCGAGGTGCAGGAAGCCGGAATGAAGAAACATACTCGTGACCAGCGGCAAGAAAGAGACGTCAAAGGCAGCGCGTCCTGCAAGAAAAGCTGGGAAACGGGCGGGGACCGTGGAGTAAGCGAGAAGCAGGGCGTCAAACGCCCCGCGCGGGAGGGTGGCTTCCAGACCTACCTCGTAGAGAAAGACAGCGATGTTGGCAAGGATCAACGTGATATTCACGAAGGGATAGGTGCGCGAAGGATTCAGGTCTTTGAGTGGGATGAACATGAAGTGAGCCCGCAGCAGAGTAGCGAAACATGCGACAAATGAAAAGGGCGGGGAGCGCGATTGTTGCGTCCGATAATGTTGTGACGAAAAAAACCCTGGTTAACAGAATAATTTCCGGACATAATCGCTTCAATCTGCTGTCTTTATCCGGCCGGGCAGGGAAGCGGTCGGGAATTTCCGCATGCGTTTTTTTTGATTCCGCATGGCCTCGAAGCACGGTTTTCTCCCGAAATTCTCCACGGAAACATTGCGCCTTGAGTGCGCGTGTGGTAATTACAATAGTTCTGCGTGTGCGCGCGTTTCGGACGGAGAGTTCCAGATGGTCCGGCGCAGCGTCGGCGCGCCGACTGCTCATGCCTGCGCGGGAGACGGAAGCCATCATTCTGAAGACATTTCCCCTGGGCGAGGCGGATCGCCTGGTGAGTTTTCTTGGGCGTTCGACGGGGCGGGTTCGCGGCGTGGCTGCAGGCGCTCGGCGCCTGAAGAATCGCTACGGTTCAACGCTCGAGGTTCTCTCTCACGTACAGATCTGGTACGTCGAGAACGAAACTCGGGACCTGGTGCGTATCCAGCAGGCCGATTTGCTCGAATCTTTTCACGATGCGCAGAGCGACTACGGTCTCAGTACGGGACTCGCGGTAATCAGTGAGATATGCGAACTGATCCTGCCGGAACATGAAGTGTCCGAGCCTATGTTCCGGCTGATCCTGCTGGCGGCGCGGGAAGTCGAGCGCACGGGCGAGTGGAGCCTAGCGCTCAGCTATTTCGCTTTCTGGACGGTAAGGCTCGGCGGATGGCTGCCGCGCTTCGACCGCTGCGTCGCATGCGACTCGGTCTTTGGATCGAACGCCGCGTATTACGACGCGCATCAGCCGGGCCTCTTTTGCGAGAAGTGCCGGCGTCCGGGAATGAAGCCACTGCATCCCGAGGCGAGAATCCTTGCCGAGCGATTCGCCGGCGAACGGCTGGATCGCATCGAATACGAGAAGTCCATGCAAACTAGCGCAAGGGAAATACGCGAAGCGGCGCTGGCGTGGATTGAGCATCACCTCGAGCGGCGGCTCAAGACGCGCGAATTTTTGGAGACCACTTGAAAGCTAAAGTAAAACTTGATAAAAAATTGAAGGGTCTTAATTTTCAAGATTTGATTTTGCAACTCTCGCAGTTCTGGGCAAGACAAGGGTGCGTGCTGCAACAGCCCTACGACGTGGAAGTAGGGGCGGGCACGATGCATCCGGAAACTTTTCTGCGAGTTCTGGGCCCGCACGCTTATCGCGTCGGATACGTGCAACCGAGCCGTCGGCCCGCCGACGGTCGCTATGGCGAGAATCCCAACCGGCTATACAAGCATTCCCAATTTCAAGTAATCCTGAAACCATCACCCGTCGATGTACAAGACATTTACCTGAAGAGCCTCGGGGCCATCGGCATCAACCTTAAAGAGCACGACATTCGTTTTGAAGAAGACAACTGGGAATCCCCGACTCTGGGCGCCTGGGGGATTGGCTGGCAAGTTCTCCTCGATGGTCTTGAGATCACCCAGTTCACCTACTTTCAGCAGAGCGGCGGCATTGACTTAGACCCCATTTCGGTGGAACTGACGTACGGCCTCGAGCGCATTTGCGCTTTCCTGCAGGGGGTCGAGAGCGTCTACGAGCTTCGATGGTCCGCGGACAAGACCTATGGCGACATTCGCCTGATGGAGGAGCAGCAGTTCTCCGAATACAGTTTTGATCGGAGCGACGCGCCTTCGATTCGCGCCGAATTTGAATTGCACGAGAAGCAGGCCAAGGAACTTCTCGATGGTTTCAAGGGTCTGGAA
>Ga0210409_10009145_pt1 | contig 10038 bp, 11 predicted proteins | sample IncBWH17MmetaG_FD_161649 | JGI IMG/M metagenome (GOLD analysis project Ga0210409, IMG submission 161649) | Forest soil microbial communities from Barre Woods Harvard Forest LTER site, Petersham, Massachusetts, United States - Inc-BW-H-17-M | ecosystem: Environmental > Terrestrial > Soil >...
CAAGTCATCGACGTGCAGAAACTCGCGTCGCGGTCGACCCGAGCCCCACAGGACGACCTCGGACGTCAGGCCGAGTTTGGCTTCGTGGTACCTGCGCATCAGCGCGGGCAGCACGTGCGCGTTCTCGAGGTCGAAGCTGTCATTCGGCCCGTACAGGTTGGAGGGCATCAGGCAGATGACGTTGAAGCCGTACTGCCGCGCGAATGCGCGGCAGGTCTGGATGCCGGCTATCTTCGCGATTGCATACCACTCATTCGTGGGCTCGAGCGGCCCGCTGAGCAGATGCTCCTCATGAATCGGCTGCGGTGCAAGCCGCGGATACGCGCAACTCGAACCGAGGAACACGAAGCGCCGCGTGCCGTGCCGCTGCGCGCTGTCAATCACATGGGTTTGTATGAGCAGGTTGTCGCGGATGAAGTCAGCGGCGTAGGTGTCGTTGGCGTGGATGCCGCCTACACGCGCGGCGGCGAGAAACACCACCTGCGGTCGCTGCTCGCGAAAGAAAGTCTCGACCGCTGCCTGCTGTCGCAGATCGAGATCGGCACGGCTGCGCGTGACAATGTTGCCGTAACCGCGAGCCGTGAGCCGTCGGCAGATCGCCGAGCCTGCCAGCCCGCTGTGGCCCGCTACGTAGATGCGGTCCGCCTCATTCACGCGGGGCGGCGACCTGGTAGCCGTGGCGTGCGATCAACGCATCGCGCTTGGCGCGCTCGAGATCCGCCGCCACCATCTCACGCACGAGCTCGTCAAAGCCGATGCGCGGCGTCCACCCGAGCTTGGCGCGCGCCTTGCTCGCATCACCGAGCAGCGCGTCGACCTCGCTCGGCCGGAAGTAGCGCGGATCGACCCGTACCAGCACGCGACCACTGTGCGCGTCCACGCCGCGCTCCTCGACCCCGCTGCCTTCCCAGCGAATCTGCTGGCCCAGCTCGCGTGCCGCGGTCTCGACGAATTCCCGTACCGAATGCTGCGAGCCGCTCGCGATGACAAAATCCTCCGGTTCGGGTTGTTGCAGCGTCAGCCACTGCGCAAGCACGTAGTCGCGCGCGTGCCCCCAGTCCCGGCGCGCCTCCAGGTTGCCGAGGTACAGACAGTTCTCCAGCCCCACGGCGATGCGCGTCAGACCGCGCGTGATCTTGCGCGACACGAAGGTCTCGCCGCGCAGCGGCGATTCGTGATTGAAGAGGATGCCGTTGCAGGCGTACAGCCCGTAGGCTTCGCGGTAGTTGACCGTGATCCAGTAGGCGTACAGCTTGGCGACGCCGTAGGGCGAACGCGGGTAGAACGGCGTCGTTTCGTTCTGCGGCGTGTGCGCCGCCCTGCCATAGAGCTCAGAGGTCGAAGCCTGATAGAAGCGCGTGCGGCGCTCCATGCCAAGCAAGCGGATTGTCTCGAGCAGGCGCAGCGCGCCGAGCGCGTCGGCGTTGGCGGTGTATTCGGCAGTTTCGAAGGACACCGCCACGTGGCTCTGCGCGGCGAGATTGTAGATCTCGTCCGGTTGCACCTGCTGCACGATGCGCACCAGGTTGGTTGCGTCGGTCACATCGCCGTGGTGCAGGATCATGCGCACCCCGACCTCGTGCGTGTCACGATAGAGATGATCGATACGCTCGGTGTTGAACAGCGAGGCGCGACGCTTGATGCCGTGCACCTCGTAGCCCTTTTCCAGCAGCAACTCGGCGAGATAGGCGCCGTCCTGGCCGGTAATTCCTGTAATCAACGCCCTCTTGCCCAAGGATCTCACCCCCAGAGCCGAAGGACCGATATCATACCGGAGTCAGTCTGGGTACGGCACAACTAGGCCCTCCTCTCGCTCGCGCGCGCTGACCGCTCTCGGCCATGAGCTGCCGTTACCACTATCCGTATAGCTTTCTCGCGACCGGTCACTCGCGAGGCGGTTGGAAATCCGTCGGCCGATCGACGGCGCGCCTTGCTGGCGCACATCGCGTTCGTCCACTGGAACCATATCGACCTGGTGGGGAATTATTCGTGGCGGCAGAACAAGCGCGTCGAGAAAGGCAGCTAAGGTTGCAATATTATGTTGGAGAAATCTATCTGACGAACGAGAGTGTTCCCTTCGTATCCGAGGACGCGTAGCGGTAGGCCGGTCGGCACGGAGATATCGACGACCTCGCGCGTCAGGCCGGTGTCGGCAAGGGAGGAGGTCGGGACGAGCGTGACAGCCTCGGTCGAGATGTCGAGGATCGCCGGACCGGCGTCTTGGGACACTATTCCCGGCGTCCCCTGTGCATGAGCGAGGATCGCTGCAAAGCTGAGCTGATCTATCGATGATCCACGGATCGTCGTCACGCGAGGATCGTGAAGTGAGAACGTCCTCTTGAAAAGAGCGGCAGTGCCGGTGCCGCGGTGGGCGACTACCGTGTTACCCCCGTTCCAAACGACGGTGACGCCGGCGTTGGGGCCCGCACTGAAGTGCACAGTGGTGCTCGAGGGCTTGCGAAAGGTGTAGTCGAGAATCGAACTCCGCACTGCTGTGCCCTCCCGTTCGAAGACGACAACAGTCGCGCTATACGATGTGACGTCCTTCCATACGTCTTTGAATTTTGCCCAGGCCGGCGGTTCCGCATTCTGCGCTTGCACTGGAATCGCCATTGCAAGATTGCAGATAAGCGCAACCGTCACGATCGCACTACGTGTATTCCACCATCGGGCTGGTTTACGCATCGTGATGACAGACCTCGCGTACGAGAGATATTCCTGGATGAGCGACTGGTTTTCAATATCTTCGGTGAGGGCGGTGATGTTTTCGAGGATGCCTTCGAGGAGCAGTTCGGCGGCGACGGAATCAAAGTCGTTCTGGATTACCTCTGGGAGCAGAGCGCCGACTATCACCAGAAGTCCTCGGGTAAGACGCCTTGATTGAGTTGCCCGATAGTTGCCGCTCACCACAGGCGGGTGCGGGTTAAAAGCAGCCCCTGGTATGTTTCACACGGCAGCGCTCGCTTACTGACCGCTGCTCGCGGACAGCAGGACTCGAAGTCCCCGATCGGGGAGCAGCGGCCGAGATTCCTCGAGTCGCCGCGTTCCATCACGGTACTGGACCGGCCACGACTGGAACATCCATGTTGCGAGTGTTATGCCGTGGTCAAGAAAACCGATCGCCGCAGGCCATCCGAACGAATCAACCTGCGTGTACAAGCCTGCGCATTATCCTTGCCCGTCAAGCATCAGCATCACTGTATGCGTGTGGCAGTGCGATCATCCCTTTCTGAGATAATGACCTCGACCCGACGGTTCTGCTGCCGGCCGCTCGCGCTGTCGTTATCGGCTACCGGCGAGCTCTTGCCGAACCCTCGGGTGCGAATGCGGTCGCTCGCGATACCCCGCTCGGTCAACGCTTGCCGGACGGCGTCCGCACGGTGCTCCGAGAGGCGCTGGTTGTAATCATCCGCTCCAACGCTATCCGTGAAGCCTTCGATCTGAACACTGCGCTCCGGATACTGCTGCATGAACTTGGCCAGCTTGTCCAGCGAGCGGCGCGCCCCCGGCTCGAGGTCGGCCTGACCCGTCGCAAACAACACATCACCCAAGGTGATTACGAGCCCGCGATCGGTTTTCTTCGCCTGCAGATCGGACAGGGCGCTCTCGAGTTGCTCTGCACGCAGTCGCGACGCGTCGTTTTGTTGCGCGCTGATCTGCGCAAGCTCGTCACTATGGCGTGCGTCGGTGCGAGCGACCTCCGCGTCGCTCCGAGCGGCATCCGCCTCCTCCGACTTCGTCTGAGCGAGATCATTGGCGCGCGTCGTCTCGCGCTCGCGCGCCGCAAGCAGCACGGTGTTGCGACGACTCTCGGCGTCGGCGATCTCCTTCTCTGAGACCCGAAGCTCCGCGCCCTTCTGCGCGGCGAGCGCAAAGCGTTCTGCGAGGTAAGCCTCTTGATCGACTTCCGTGGCCGGCCTGCCCGTCTTGAGCTTCTCATCTCCGCTCTTCAGTGCTTGCTCAGCTGTTCGGAGATCGATGGCAGCCTCGCCCGCAACCTGGGGATTGTGCTCCGCGCTTGATACCGCCATTCGCGCGTGCTCAAGCTTGTCATTGGTAAGGGTCGTAGTCGCGCATGCCGCCACAGTGAACGCCACGAATGCCGCGACCGTGATAATGGTGACGGGCCGGCTAAGTATTGGACCGTTGGATAAGGACTTCATGAAAGGTCTCCGACGAAGTTTGGATTCATAGTTAAGGCTTGCTCGGGCGATTGGCTTCCTGCTGCAGCGTCTGGATGCTCTGGTCCACATCGCTGGCTGCCTTCGCCGATTTCGCGCTTTGGGCCGTAACCTGGGCCAGGTGCGCGTCTGCGTAGGATTCTTTCACCAACCATGAGCCTTGGGCGTTGTCTCCCTTGGCGATCGCCGCCTCTGCCTGGTCCATCTTCTGCAGGCTGTTATTGAGATCTTCCGTCGCGTACTCGCGAGCCCCTGCGCGCTGCGCTTGCTCGATGGCCGCCTTGGCCCGAGTCATTTCCTCGGTCGGTGCGGGGGGAGTGGAAGCACAGCCGCTCAGCAGAACGAACGAACCAAGAAGTGTCGCGCTGACCGTTTGAATAGATTGCATAGAGCCTCCGAATGCTGGGGCAAAGGCTATGCGGACTGGCAGCGCTGGTCAGTGCGGCGGCGTACAAAGCGGCATCCAAAGCGCAGCGCTGCTGCGTACGGTTAGAAGCGGAAATGGCGAGTAATGTCGGGCAGCTATGATCGGAGGGAGAAGTCGCTGCGCAAATGAGCTCGAGCCGCTATGTCGGCTACCGCACAGACGGATTCACAACATCTGCTCAGCCCAAGACGCGCATTTCTTCGGGAGCGACAGCAGTGTCGGCGGCATTTCGCAGCACGTCCAGTCGTCCGGCCAAACGCGGTCGCGGTTGGAAGAGCTCACCACTGCCAACCGCCGCAAGGATGAGTTTCTGGCAATGCTCGGCCACGAGCTGCGCTTCATCCGCGATGGCGCGCGCTGGGACAATTTTGGGACGGTGCGGTCGTGACATTGCGTGATATCAAGTGATATCAAATGACAACAAGTCGTTGTTGCAACTGGGGGCACCGCTCGCATATCGTTGATTCGTAAGCAACCTACTTCCGTTTCACACGGCAGAGGTCACTGGTTCGAGCCCAGTACCGCCCACCATTTAGAACAAAAGCGTCCAGCAGTTCTCTCGGGTGGCCAAGAGCCGCATGTCGGTCGCTTGAAATACCCGCCCGAAAGCGGCCACTCGTAGCGACTCGGGGATCAACTAAGTGATGCCGGCGCTTTCTCGACGCAGAGCTCCTTTCGGCGCCTGATGGCGTTCTCTCTGACGCGCGAAAAGAGCAGGCCAATTGCGCACGCTCAGCTCCGTCGCCTCAAGTATCAATCGGTTGTCAGAGCTGTCCCGCATACCTGACCAGACTGTCGAGGCAACCGGCCCATCCGCGTTCGTGGCGGGTGCGAGCTGCTTCGTCAGCAATTCGTTCGTGGGTAACAGTGACTTCCGTCGAAGCGTCGAGCCGTTCAAAGCACACGGTCACTCGCTCTGTGGGCCCCATCTGCGACTCCAGTTTCCAGGTGTAGATGAGTCGATAGGGCGGCTCGATGAGCTCGAATACACCCGCTATCCAAACAACGGTGCCGTCTTGAAATCGGTTGGCTATTCGGTAAGCACCGCCTAGGCGCAGGTCGATCTCGGCCGCGGGACAAGCGACGCCTTCTGGACCCCACCATTGCACCAGGTGCTCCGGCTGAGTCCACGCGGCGAAAAGCTGTTCCGGTGTTGCGTGAATTCGCCGCCGCACAACGAGTGTCGCGGCGAGCTTCTCGTGCGCTGAATCAGTCGGTGGTTCGCTCATGAGGACCTCTACAGCTTACCGATGGTCGCTGTGCTCTTCGGTGTAGCGGGCTAGCGCATCGAGCCGGTCAATCCAGAAGGCTCTGTAATCCGTGAGCCATCGTTCCACTTCCCGCAGTGGCCCTGGCGTGAGAGCACACCGGTGAACGCGACCGTCGATGGTGCGCGATATCAGGCGCGCCTTCTCGAGGACTCGAAGATGCTTAGAGACAGCGACTCGAGTCATATCAATCGGCCTGGCGAGCTCGCCCACCATAGCCGGACCCGCCGTTAGGCGCTTAAGGAGCGTGCGGCGCGTCCTGTCGGACAAGGCGTGAAGAATCGCATCGAGACGATCCTCATTGGAAAGGCGGTTGGCTTGGACTCTCGATGGCACTGATTTTCTCCAGGCTTGTATATGAAACCATTTGGTGTCATATTGCAAGGCATCCAAAGGGTCGAACAACAATAGGAGAGCGTAGATGCTCGTCAAAGGAACGCCGGTACCAGGTCCGCATGCTCCCACGCGTCGACAGATCATCACTGGGGGCGCGATTGCCGTTGCCGGTGTTGTGATCCCTCCTGTGCCGGTCTTCGCTGACGCTGGCGATGAGATTTCGCACACAGCGGAGGCAATTCATCAGGAACGGCTGTTCAAGGCCAGCCGGAAGCGCCTCTACGAAGCGCTTACCGTCACCAAGCAGTTTGATCAGGTAACGCACGACCTAATGCAATCACCGGAATTGTCGAAAATGCAACAACCGACGGCAATCAGCCCGCATGTAGGTGGCACGTTCGCCTTGTTTGGCGGGTACATCAGTGGCCGACATATTGAACTCGTGCCGGACGAACTGATCGTCCAGGCTTGGCGCGTTGGCAGCTGGGTTCGAGGGGTCTATTCGATTATCAGGTTTCAACTCACGGAACAAGGCGCGGGGACCAAGATCATCTTTGACCATGCCGGATTCCCGACGGGGCAAGCGGACCACTTGGCCTCGGGTTGGCAAGAGCACTACTGGGACCCGCTCGAGAAATTTCTGTCTTAAACTTCCCGCGAGGAACCAGCGTATCCCTGCGAAGGAAGGCCAACGCGGCGAATTAGGTTTCCCGAGAGCCGCCGGTCCCGACGGCCTCCTGTCGGTCAGGAGCCGCCAGTGGGAGTACTCCTCCACCCTACCCTCTTTCACACGGCGGGGATTGCTCAACGTTCCCTGCTCATAGACGGCAGGTTTCGGCCAGAAGCGGACCTCGGCCATTCAGACAGTCGGAACAGTGCCGCCATCGATCACGTACTCAGTGCCCGTAATCGAAGCGGCACGCGGCGAGACCAGAAAGGCAATGAGGTCCGCGACTTCCCTGGGCTTGGCGGGGCGGCCGAGCGGAATGCCACCGAGGCTCTTCATGATGATTTGTTTGCCACCCTCATAGTCCGTACCGGAATGGGCTGCGAGGCGCTCCGCCATGGCGACTGCCGCTTCGGTTTCGACCCATCCTGGAGAAACGCGTATGACGCGGATTCCCTTGGGCGTCACTTCCTTCGATAGCGCCTTGCTGTAGGTAGACAGTGCCGCCTTGGCTGCCGCGTAGGCGATCGTTGACTCGGGCAGGGGCAGGATGCGCTGGATCGACGTGACATGGATGATCACACCGGAGCCCTGTGCGATCATCGACGACAGCAGGGCGCGATCGAGACGAACCGCGGGCATTAAGTTCTGGTTCAGCGCCGTCGACCACTCCGTGTCGTCCAGCGCGGCGAATCCGCCGCCGGGAGCACTCGAGCCGCCGAGCACGTTGACCAGGATGTCAATGCCGCCGAGCTGCTCGAGCACCGAGTTGGCCACCGTGCTGGCGCCTTCCGCGGTCGAAAGATCGGCGGCGAGAAAACGCACGCCCTCGATCGGTCGAGACGGTGCGGAGCGCGCGGTGGCGACGACCTGCACTCCAGCATCGTGCAGCGCCTCCACCACGGCGGCGCCCACGCCCTTCGTGCCACCGGTCACCAACGCGCGACGATGGGCGAGTTGCAAATCAAAGGTCATGAGGGGATCTCCGGTCCGATCACTAACGCGTCGGATCGTTGGGCTGCACCTTACTCAGGTCGCCCCATGAGCTGAGCGTGCGCTTCGGGATGTCGCTCGTCGCGATGAATGTCAACGCAGCCACGGCGTCCTTGTAGGGGACCGGCTCCGTCTGTTGCTCGCGTCCACGGAACGCTTCCTCGAGGAGTGCTTGCATCGCCGGGCTTCCGTCGAAGGGCGAGAACGTGATCATGCAGATTGCCTCGGCCGACTCTTTCTCCGCTTCCTGGATGAGCTGGTCCCTCAGGTCTTCCCGGGTGAACGTAATCGTCCAGCAGTAGTCGTGCTCGACGATCTCGTTCTTCCACAGGAAGCGCGCGGGGCCACTGAACACCGGACCTCCGAAGATCAGCCGCTTTGTGATCAGGTGCTCGAGGAGCCTCAGTCCCTGCGTACGCAGTTCCGAGCTGATCAACACCTGGTAGAACTTGGCTTGTCGTGTCACGGGGCGTCTCCTCGCGGGTTGCCATGCGTTGCGATTCAGGGCGTGCTCTGTGGTACAGGTGCACGACTCTGCGTGAGCGTGAAGTTAAAACTCATGGCGCGATTTCCAGGGATGCGATCTTTCCGCGCTCGAGACCAAAGAGGTACCGCAACTCGATCGGGCTCCCCGGGAAATTGCCGGTAAGCCGGCTCGTCACGATGTACCGTCCGTCCTTCTGCTCCACCGCGACAGGCTCGCTGGTGTAGGAATAGCGGGCGGACGCCGCGGTCTTCCAAGCCGTAATGGCGGCGAGGCCGGAATGAGTGTGTCCCTCATCCTTGACGACCGCGTTTTTCGTGAAACAGCGGGCCACGGCATCACCGCCGTGCCGGTCTGCCTGGAAATAGGTGGCGATGGGTTCGGGAAGATTCAGTTCGCTCATGGCGGTCTCCTGTTGCTTGGAGCACACAATGAGCTTCCCCGGTAGATTAGAGAATCACCTATAATCGGAACGGGCTATGTAGGGAACAGCACACAATGCGCGGATCAGAGTTTGCTGAACTGAAGGCCTTTGCGGCCGTCGTAGAACGGGCGAGCTTCGCGCGTGCCGCTGATCACTTGGGGCTGTCACGATCAGCCCTCAGCCAGACCATCCGCCAGCTGGAAGGCCGGCTCGGCGTGCGGCTGCTCAACCGCACCACCCGCAGCGTGGCGCCGACGGCGGCCGGGTCCCGCCTCCACGAGCGGATTGCACCGATGATCTTAGAGATGGATGCCGCCGTAGCCGAAGCGGTCGCCGCCACGGGCCATACCGCGGGAACGCTGCGGATCAACACATTAGGGATGGCGGCGAAGAAGATCATCGCGCCGCGGCTCGGCCGGTTTCACCGCGCCAACCCGGATGTGGTGCTCGACATCGTGATCGACGATGGTCTCAGCGACATCGTCGCCGGTCGGTTCGACGCCGGCATCCGCGTCGGTGGACGCCTCGAGAAAGACATGATTGCTGTGCGCCTCACGCCGGACGTGAAGATGCGGGCACTCGCATCGCCCGACTATCTCGCTCGCCGCGGCGAGCCCAAGACCCCCGCCGATCTTCACCAGCATGCCTGCATCAGCTGGCGCTTTCCGGGCAGCGGCAGGATCTATCGCTGGGAGTTCGAGAAGAAGGGCAAGAAGCTCGACATGGCCGTGGCAGGGCCGTTGATCGCGAATCACCAGGATGTTGTCATTGAAGCTGCAGTGCAGGGGCTCGGCATTCTCTACGCCTATGACGACGACCGCGTCGATGAGACGATTGCGCGCGGACGGCTAAAGCGCATCCTCGCCGACTGGTCGCTGACGAGTCCCGGCCTTTACCTTTACTATTTAAATCGTCGTCATCCGCAACCTGCGCTCCGCGCCTTCATTGAGTGCTTGCTGGAGCGAGAGGAGGCCGCGCCCAAACGACGGAGCAGAACATAGAGGGCTAGATGCGCGACGAAGGCAATGTCCGCTTCGGGTCAATAGCAGCCGCTGGGACAATTTTGGGACAGTGCGGTCGTGACACTGCGTGATATCAACTGATATCAAATGACAACAAGTCCTTGTCGCAGGGGGGCACCGCTCGCATATCGTTGATTCGTAAGCACCCTACTTCCGTTTCACACGGCAGAGGTCACTGGTTCGAGCCCAGTACCGCCCACCATGCAAAAGCACTAGCAAAACAAACATCTAGAAAA
>Ga0210409_10009146_pt1 | contig 10038 bp, 5 predicted proteins | sample IncBWH17MmetaG_FD_161649 | JGI IMG/M metagenome (GOLD analysis project Ga0210409, IMG submission 161649) | Forest soil microbial communities from Barre Woods Harvard Forest LTER site, Petersham, Massachusetts, United States - Inc-BW-H-17-M | ecosystem: Environmental > Terrestrial > Soil >...
CCTGGCGAACTTTGTCGACAAACCCTCTGTGCCGGAACTCCACCGCGGAAACATTGACGGCAATCTGCAATCGCGGCAGACCGTCCTCCTGCCAGGCGCGCGCCTGCCTGCAGGCTTCGCGCAGCACCCAACGGCCAATCGGTAGAATCAGGCCGCAGTCTTCAGCAATGGACACGAACTGTCCGGGTGGCAAGAGTTCTTGCCCGGCCTGCTGCCAACGCACCAGCGCCTCCACTCCGGTAATCACGCCAGTATCCAGATCGACCTTCGGCTGGTAATGCAACACGAACTCGTTTCGTTGCAGTGCGCCGCGCAAGCTGCCTTCCAGGGATTGCCTTTGCACCGCCCTAAGATTCATTTCCGTCGTGAAGAATTGAAAATTATTGCGTCCGCATTCCTTGGCATGGTACATCGCCGTATCCGCGTTCTTGATCAGGGTTTCGGCATCCTGTCCGTCTTGCGGGTAGATGCTGATGCCGACGCTGCCGTCGATGTGCAAGGTTTGTCCGTCGATGATGTGCGCCGCGTTGAGTGCCGCCAGGATTTTGCTTGCACTGGTCGCCGCATCCCGCGGGTAGGTGATCTCCGACAGTAGAATCACAAACTCGTCCCCACCCTGGCGGCTGACCGTATCCGAACCGCGCAAGCTGGCCAGTAAGCGCTTCGAAACCGACTGCAGCAGCTTGTCTCCGGCTGCATGGCCGAGCGAATCGTTGATGTATTTGAAGTGATCCAGATCCAAAAACATAACGGCAATCGGCTTGCCCCGCCGCCGCCCCAGCCCAATGGCCTGCGATATTCGGTCGTTCAGTAATACACGATTGGGCAGATTAGTCACGAAATCGTGCTGTGCGGAGTAGGTCATTTGCTGCGACATGGCGCGTGCCGCGCTGACGTCATGGAAAACAATCACCGCACCGATGACCCGGCCGGCCCGGTCGTGAATCGGCGCCGCGGAGTCTTCAATCGTCGATTCAAAGCCATCCCGGCGGACCAAAATGCAATTCGCACTCAATCCCAATGTACGATTTTGCGCAACCGCCATCTGCATCGGGTCTTGCGCGATCTTGCGTGTCACGCCGTCGATGATCCGGAAGACTTCCGCAAGCGTCTTGCCAATCGCTTCTTCCCGCTGCCACCCGGTCATGGTTTCCGCCACCAGATTCAGATAGGTAATGTTTCCGGAAATATCGGTGCACAGAACCGCATCGCCAATCGAGTTGAGCGTCACCAGCGCACGCTCCCTTTCTAGATACAATGCGTCCTCCACGGATTTGCGCTCGATGGCGTTGCGCAGCGCACGCGGCAACGAGTAACTGTCCAGGTGCCCCGGCAACAGATAATCCTGTGCGCCGTGTGCCACAGCCTCTTTCGCCAGAACCTCCTCGCGATTTCCTCCAAGAATCAGAATCGGCACGTCAGGGGCGGCGCTGACTAGCCTCTCGAAAGTCTCTATGCTGCGGCTGTCCGGCAGCGACAACTCCGCTAAAATAGCAGTGACCTTATTCTTCATCAGGTATCCGAGTCCTTCGGACATCCGTCGCACCCACTCCACGTCAAATGAGCCGCCCTCCGTTGGCAAAAGCGCTGCCCGAATGCGTTCTGCAACCGTGGGATCGTCCGTGAGCAGAAGTACTTGTGGGTTTATGATCGTCGCCATCTCAGATGCACCGGCTGTAATGCAAGGTGGGCGCCTCCATGTTGCTTGTCAGTCTTGTCGCCGGCTCGAAGTCGTTCATCGCCGGGGAGTCATTTCCGGTTCGGCCTTGCACCATTCCTGCAACGCGCGAACATCGCGAAAAGTTCGTGAATTTACTTTGCCCGGCATACCCACCCAATAGACGGTTGCTCTTTTTGTCAGGCCATCGATGCACATGCGTTGGTGCGCTTCCTTGACCGAACTGGAAGACTTTTTCCTGAGCCACAACACGCTGCCGCCCTGCGATTCGTTCACTTCGACGAAGCCGTTGTCGTGGGCTGCTCTCTGAAAGGCGTGAATGTTATCCAACCCCAATCTTCCTTGTATGCACTCCTGCACGTTGTCCACCTAAACTGGTGAGACATCCCTTGCCCTTCCCAACGGCAGGATTCGCGTTGCGAAACTGGACAAAGTTTATTCCCATCCCGATTGTTTATGCTGTGTCTTATTGAACAGTAAGGGGTGGTATTGGTAGATTTCTACGGAAACTGTTCGCTGCTCCGGTTTGGAACAGCGAGAAATTGAATGTTTCAAGAAGGAATTGAAAAACAAAAAACACACCACGACAAGTCGTTATGTGCCGGACTATTCCGTGAACAGTCGCGGCTGCACATCCGTTACTGCTGCGGGCTTGCGCCGCGCGATACCCACCACCCCCAGCACCGTCAGTTCCGAGAGCGCCGTACGCGGCACGTAGATCCGGTCCGCGTTCGAATTCAAATCCGGTGGAGTGATCTGCAATCCTTTATCCGCATACGCCAGCAAGTCGTTGGCGATCACTCCTTCCAACGTCTCCTGATCGCGAAAACGCAATTTCACCCACAACCCATCCAGCTTCGGACGGCTCAAGAAACTTTTCCGCTCCGGAGAGAAATCGTCCTCCAGGTCGCGCACAAAATACACTGCTCGTACCGTCGTCGTAGGCACGGCCTCATGCGCACCTTCCTGCGTAAGCAAATCCAATGTATCCAGCTCACCGAGCCTCGCGGGATTCAAATATCCCCGCAGGACCTTGCGGTCCAACAGTTCGATAACCACTTTTTTGTGTGTAGTAGCCGGGGCTCTGGTTTTCAAAGCGAAATTCCGTTTACCGTGATGAAAGGATTGCCTAAGTTCAAAAGTTATGTTAAGTTAAGCTCGATTTTCCTGTCAACTTATTGTTTTTATTGGGTTTAGGTTCCTGAGAGTCATTCCTTGACAGAAAAGAAGCAGATTCTTAAGTCGGCGTCGATTATCTCGCTTGTTACCGTCGCCAGCCGAATACTCGGCTATGTTCGAGACCAACGTATCACCCTCCTTCTTGGCACCACTCTCTCTGCGGACTCCTTCGTCCTGGCATATCGTATCCCCAATCTTTTCAGGCGTTTAGTCAGCGAAGGCACCATGTCAGCTGCCTTCATCCCGGTCTTTACAAGCTACATGCGCGAGCGTACTCCCGAGGAGATGTGGCAATTCGCCAACCGCCTTTTCTGGACCTTAGCCCTTGTTTTGGCCATTGTCACCGTCCTTGGAGTCATTTTCTCTCCCCACGTGATCCAAACCTTCACTTCCAACGACGAAATTCCAGGAACTTGGGACGAAGCCGTTGCCCTGAACCGCATCATCTTCCCGTATCTCTTCTTCGTCGGCCTGGCCGCCCTGGGAATGGGCATTTTGAACTGTTTCGGATACTTTGCGGTGCCTGCCGCCACCACCGTGTTCATGAACCTGACCGTCATCATCTTTTCCACCGCCATGGTCTGGAATCATTTCAAAAGCCCGGCTGTCTCGCTGGCGGTGGGCGTTCTGGTTGGCGGCGCTGTTCAATTCCTGGTGCTGGTACCACAACTGGTGCGCCGCGGCATGCGTTTCGATTTTGGCATCTCCTTCGCTCACGACGGGATTCGCAACGTCGCGCGTGTCATGTTTCCACGCTTCTTCGGTTTGGGAATCGCGCAGATTAATTTTTTCGTGAACACCTATTTCGCGAATTCACCCAAAATGCCTCGCGGCAGCCTCACTGCATTGTACGTCGCCGACCGCGTGATGGAGTTGATGCTGGGCGGATACGCCATCGCGGTAGCCACCGCCATTCTACCCATCATGTCGCACCAGGCGGCAGCGAAGGATTTTGACGCTCTCAAGCGGACATTGACCTTCGCGGTTCGCATCGTTGCGTACATCACCGTTCCAGCCGCCATCGGCCTGATGACTCTCCGCGAGCCAATCATCCGCATGCTCTTTCAGCACGGCCAGTTCGTTGCCGCGTCCACCCGGCTCACCGCTCGTCCGCTGCTTTATTACGCCATAGGCCTCCCCGCCATGGCCTGCGTCAAACTTATCGTGCCGGCGTTCTATTCCGCGAAAGACACCAAGACGCCGGTCATCGTCGCCAGCATTTCTCTAGCGCTCAATATTCTCCTGAACGTCGTATTCCTCGAGTATCTTTTCAAGCGCTTCCAGAATGGTGGCCCGGCTCTCGCCACGGCGCTCTCCACCTTTTTCGACTTCACCGCGCTCTTCTTTGTTTTCCGTTTGCGTTACGGCTCGCTCGGCAGCCTCAAGATTCTTCGCTCCCTTGGGAAAATTTCCGTTTGCGCGGCACTCATGGGCGCCGGCTGCCTGATCGCCAATCACTATGCCAATTACACGCTGCAAATGTCTTTCTTCATCCAGTTGATTGTTTTCATCGCCATGATCACCGGAGCAACGCTCCTCTATATCGGCCTTACCTACGTGTTTAAGTGCCCAGAGATCGAGGAAGTCTACGGCATTGCTATGCGCCGCCCCGGCGCTGCGGAAAGCCTGGCAAGCTGATGGAAATCTCCGCCGCCATTTCCATGTTTCTTACCCATGTCCGCGTCGAAAAGGGACTTTCCCCGAATACCGTTTCTGCCTACCGCCGCGACCTGATAAAGTTCGAAGAATTCACCAAGAAGAAGAAACTCGCCTTGGAAAACATCACCCGCGACGATCTGGTGGACTTCCTCGCCAGCCTCTATCGCCAGAAACTGGAAAGCCGAACCGTCGCTCGCCATCAAGTCACTTTGCGTAACTTTTTCCGCTTCGCCCTGGTCCAGGAACTAATCACCACCGATCCGTCCCTGAATCTGGAATCGCCCAAAATACGCCGTTCGCTCCCTGGCTATCTCCGGCTGGAAGAACTCGAGCGCCTGCTGGCCCAGCCCGATGACAAGACCGCGCTCGGCCTTCGAGACCACGCCATGCTGGAAGTTCTCTACTCCACCGGCCTCAGAGTCTCCGAACTCGTTCATCTTCGCGTCATGGATCTGGATCGTTCCGCAGGATGCGTTCGCTGCATAGGCAAGGGTGACAAGGAACGCATTGTTCCCATCGGCAAGAAAGCTTTGGCCCTCGTCGAGCGCTACCTGAAAGACGCTCGCGCCAAGCTGGTCGGCAAAGGCAAACAAATCTCCGCGAACACTCTGTTCATCAATCGCCGCGGTGGTTCTCTTAGCCGCGTTGGCGTCTGGAAAATTCTCTCCGCGTATGGCCGTAAAGCCGGCCTGCGCGTAGCTCTGACGCCGCACATGCTGCGGCACAGTTTTGCAACTCATCTACTCGAGCGCGGCGCGGATCTTCGCTCCGTCCAGTTGATGTTGGGCCATTCGGATATCTCCACGACGCAAATTTATACCCACGTCGTGGAGGAGCGCCTGAAGCAGGTCTACAAGGCGCATCACCCCCGCGCCTAGCGCGGGTACAACTCATCGCGGGCTCGGAGTTCCCAGGAATCTCTACCCGCAGCGGAAGGAACGAAAGCAATGCCTGATTATATGTTTTTGCTCGAAAGCCGGCTCTCTCCCGAACAACGCGCTGCCATGCTGCGTGTTCAGGAGCTTGCTGCAGCACTGGGCTACAACGTCTATCTCACGGGTGGCACGGTCCGCGACCTCATCACCGGCGCTACCCTTCGCGATCTCGATTTCACCGTGGAAGGCAACCCCACCAAGATGGTCGGCGAACTCGAAAAGGGTGGCGCCAAGGTGCTCTCCGAGGACGACAAACATCGCCACGTCGAAATTCTTTTTGCCAACGATGTAGAAGGCAGCATCTCCGCTGCGCGCGATGATCATTTCGTCCGCCCCGGCACCAAGCCGGAAATTCGCTGGTCTACCATCATGGAGGACCTTCGCCGCCGCGATTTCTCGTTAAATGCCATCGCGATTTCGCTGAACCCCGCGTCGCGTGGACTCTTACTCGATCCCACCAATGGACTCTCGGACATCGAGCACGGGGAAGTACGCGCGCTCACCATCCACAGTTTCACGAATCAGCCGGCGCGCTTGTTGCGTGTTCTCCGCATCGCTGCGCGCATGGGCTATCGCCTCGAATCGCGCACTCAGGAATGGTTCAACCTGGCCATCGAGCGGGAGCTTCATACCACCATCACTCCCGAAGATGGCGGCGAGGAATTGCGCTCCCTCAGCAGGGAAGAGCGCCCGCACCTGGCATTAAAGGAATGGGAATCCCACAAACTTCTCGACCGCATCCACCCGCTGCTGGCCAAAAAACATCCCGATTACGAAGCTATCAACCGGCTCATCAAAGTTCGCGACGAACTCTTCATGGCCGGTTATCGCCCCCGTCTGGCTACTCCGATGCTCCTCGCGATTCTTGGCCGCCTGAAGGACAAAGAGGGAGCGCATCTGCTCTCCAAGCTCGGCTTCCGCGCCGCGGAAGTTGCCGCGGTCGAATCCTTCCCCGATAAAGTTCATGACGTCCAAAAAGAACTGGTCGGCAAAAAAGTCAAAACGCCTATCGATGCGTACCGCTTTATCGAAAAACTCCCCATGGAATATGTCGCGTACATTCTTGCGGAGTCCAACAACTCCGCCGCGGTCTCGAAAATTAAGGCTTTCCTCCACAAATGGCGGCCCATTCGCATGGCCCTTCCGGTGGTCGGTACGGAATTGGAAGCGTTGGGCATGCCTCGCGGGCCGAAGTTCGACGAAGTCGTTCAGGAAGTTTTCGCCATCCAATTGAATGGCCGCGGCAAAACACCCGAAGAGCGCATAAAAACTCTCCGCAAACTCTCCGGCATCAAGGAACTACCGAAGAAGAAAGAAAAAGAAAAAAAGCCCGCAAAGGGTCCGGAGAAGCCTGCTGCCCCCGCGCCGGCTCTTGCGCCAAAAACAAAAACAGCCGCCGAAAAAGGTGTAGCCAAAGCCAAATTCCAGGCCGGCATGAAAGCCGCCGCCGCAAAAAAGAGCAAATCCAAAAAGTAATTTGGACTGCGGCGCCTAGGCGCAGCTTTACGGTCGCAACGCGTCCATAATCTTCGCCGTGCAACCCTAACTTGTCATCCCGATCGGAGTGGCAGGTTCGCGCCGCGCGAACCCAGCCACGCAGCGCGGTGTCTGCGTCCCGTCTGTTGCACCGGGACGGAGGGATCGCGGCAACCACGCAGCGCTTCCGAGTCCCGGCGCAAGCCGCAAACCTTTTCTCGATACGACAGGGCTGTCTCCCTTCCTCCACGTCCACTCGTTTTGTCATCCCGACCGAAGTGCCGCGCAGTCAGCGGCACGCAGTGGAGGGATCATGGCAAGCACTCAGCCGATCCCAAGTCGTTCTGACGCTCGCTAGCTTATCGCTAAATTTCTTTCCCCTGTGCAAATCTCCAAATGCCGTTCGCAATTCTTTCGCGCTCGCTTTAAAATACAATTCCATGGGCAATCCGCAGTTCGTTCACTTGCATGTCCACACCGACTACAGTCTTCTGGACGGCGCCTGTGAAGTCTCCGAACTCCTCGACGAAGCTTCCCGCCAGAAAATGCCCGCCGTGGCCATCACCGACCACGGAAATCTCTTCGCCGCCGCCAATTTCTTCTACGAAGCCAGCAAGCGCGACGTAAAACCCATCATCGGCTGCGAAGTTTACCTCGCCAAGGGTAGCCGCCATGATCGCGGCGAAAAATCCGCTCCCAATCCGGACCGCGACGAAATGGAAGTCGGCACGCGCGGCACCAATCACCTCGTCCTGCTCTGCGAATCGCTCGAGGGCTATCACAATCTGATCAAGCTCGTCTCCGCCGGTTTCCTGGAAGGCTTCTACTACAAGCCCCGCATCGACTACGACCTGCTCGCCAAGCACAGCAAAGGACTCATCGCCCTCTCCGCCTGCTTGCGCGGTCCAGTCACCGAATCCGTCGTCGAACAGAAATACGATCAGGCCCGCGAAAACGCCTACCGCCTCCGCGATCTTTTCGGAAAAGGGAACTTCTTCCTGGAGATTCAGGATCAGGGTCTGGAAGTCGAAAAGGGCGTGAATCGCGAACTGGTTCGCCTCTCCAAGGAAACCGGCATTCCTCTCGTTGCCACCAACGATTGCCACTACCTCCACCACTCCGACGCGCACGCTCAGGAGGTTTTGCTCTGCATCCAGACCGGCAAAACCATGAGCAACGACCACCGCATGAAGTTCGCCACCGACCAGTTTTATTTCAAAACTGCTCAGGAAATGGCCCAGGTCTTTCGCGAAGTCCCGGATGCGCTCAGCCGCACCGTCGACATCGCGGCGCGTTGCAACGTCAAAATTGATCGCATCCCCAACGCGCTTCCGGAATTTAAAGTTCCCGCAGGCCATACGCCCGGCAGCTATTTCGAACAAGTTGCACGCGAAGGGTTTAGTCAGCGGGTACCGTATCTCGAACGGCTGGCCCAGCAAGGCACACTGCGCAATCCGCTCGCCGAGTATGAACGCCGCCTCTCGTCCGAGATCGAAATGATCAAGAAGATGCGCTACGAAGGCTACTTCCTGATCGTCTGGGACTTCATCCATTACGCGCGAGCGCAGGAAGTTCCCGTCGGCCCCGGCCGAGGCTCCGCCGCAGGCAGCCTCGTCAGCTATGCGTTACGCATTACGGACGTCGACCCGCTCCAATACAACTTGCTATTCGAACGTTTCCTCAATCCCGAACGCGTCTCCATGCCCGATATCGACATCGATTTCTGCATGCGCCGCCGTGGCGAGTTGATCGACTACGTCACCCAAAAATACGGCCGCGAAAACGTTTCGCAGATCATCACCTTCGGCACCATGGCCGCCAAAGCTGCCGTCAAAGACGTTGGCCGCGCCATGGATATTCCGTATAGCGAAGTGGACCGCCTGGCGAAGCTTATTCCCACGACGCTTGGTATTGAGCTGGAGCAGGCGCTGAAGGAATCCCCGCAACTGAAAGCTGCCGTGGACGGCGACGAACGCTTGAAAGATTTAATGGCTGTCGCGTTGCGTCTCGAAGGTCTCGCGCGTCACGCCTCCACGCACGCCGCCGGCGTAGTCATCTCCCCGCAGCCGCTCACCGAACTCGTCCCCGTGTACAAGACCAACCGCGACGAAATCACCACGCAGTACGATATGAACGCGCTCGAGCGCATCGGCCTGCTGAAAATGGATTTCCTCGGCCTCACCACGCTCACGGTGCTCCACGACACCGTCAAATCCGTTCAGCAAAATCGCAGCGTCCAGTTGGACATGGACAATCTCCTCCTGGACGACGAAGCCACCTACAAACTCTTCGCCCGCGGCGAAACCACCGCCATCTTCCAGTTTGAATCACACGGCATGCGCGACATTCTCCGCCGCTATCAGCCCACCCGCATCGAAGATCTCACCGCGCTCAACGCTCTCTATCGCCCTGGGCCCATCCAGGGCGGCATGATCGACGACTTCATCAATCGCAAGCACGGCAAAACAAAAGTCAGCTACGAACTCCCGCAACTCCAAACCATTCTCGAGGAAACCTACGGCGTCATCCTGTATCAGGAACAAGTGATGCAGATCGCCAACCACTTGGCCAGTTTTTCGCTCGGCGAAGCCGATCTCCTCCGCCGCGCCATGGGCAAGAAGAAAAAGGAAGAGATGGCCGCCCAGCGCGCCAAATTCCTCGCCGGCTGCGCCACAAACAAGATTCCCGAAAAGAAGGCTGTCCGTATTTTCGACCTGATGGAAGAATTCGCCGGCTACGGCTTCAATAAGTCGCACTCCTGCGCCTACGCGCTGCTGGCCTACCACACCGCGTACCTGAAAACGCATTATCCCGTCGAATTCATCGCCGCGCTGCTCACCTCCGAAACCGGCAACGCGGAAAAGGCCGTGAAGTACATTAACGAAGCCCGCGGCATGGGCATCTCCATTCTTCCGCCGGACGTCAACGAAAGCGATTTGTACTTCACGCCCGTCGGTGACTCCATCCGCTTCGGTCTCGCCGCTATCAAAAACGTCGGCGAAAGCACCGCCAAAGCTATCCGTGATTCGCGCCTCGCGCAGGGTGAATTCAAATCGCTCTACGATTTCTGCGAACGTATCGAACCGCGCTTCCTCAACAAGCGCGTCTTCG
>Ga0210409_10009147_pt1 | contig 10038 bp, 10 predicted proteins | sample IncBWH17MmetaG_FD_161649 | JGI IMG/M metagenome (GOLD analysis project Ga0210409, IMG submission 161649) | Forest soil microbial communities from Barre Woods Harvard Forest LTER site, Petersham, Massachusetts, United States - Inc-BW-H-17-M | ecosystem: Environmental > Terrestrial > Soil >...
TGGCCGCTGACGCGTCCGTCTGTCCAGCGGGCTGCGTTAAGGGCTGGTCCCCACCGAGCGGCCCGACAGGGCCGGACGCAAGGACGCAAGGTAATACCGCAGAGCGACTAAACCGTCTGGCCAACTCGTACTAGTTCAGACGGGCGCAATAATGAGAGTCCATGTCCATTCCGGGAACCCTGTCCTGTGACTAACCTCAAGCCGGAGGCAATGGAAGTGCAGCTTAAGAGTTTTGTAGTAATCGTCGGAGTTTCCCTGCTGGTCTCTCTTCTGGATTTAATGAGGCGGCGGAAGCTTGACGTCCGCCAGCTGTTTCCGAGGCGAGCAACCGGATCATCCCGGCGCAATCGGGAACAGGCCAAATCCGGTGCGGACAATCTTGTACCGAGCCAGCCCCTTTTACCAGCGCACGTAATGAACGTGACGCGATCCACTCCCTTTCCGCCTGCAGGCCTCCCGATGGCAGACTTCTTGCCAATACCGTTAACAACCGGTAAGTCGCTTTTCATTCGGCAGTCAGTTCCCCCCGGCAGCAGCAGCCAGCCAGGAAGAAACCTCCAGCTCAGCCGGGCAGATCGGCTCCTTTCGGGAATGGAAGTAGCACGACGCATATTCAGAAGACGCTGGAGTACTAGAACAGAGCTGACGGGCCACTAGCACAACTGCCGCTGGCGGGCTATGGCCGCAGAACGTGAAGCGGATCAAACTGTCTCAAGATGCAAGCCTTGGACCGAGAGAGAATCAGGCAGATTCTTGAACAACTAGAACCTGTGGACGCACGTCCAGACAAACTGCTGGAGATCTTCGCACTTAAAGACAAGATCAGCGGAATCGACCCCGTCTATATCGTTCTCACCGATGAAGTCACGGGGGAACAGAGGAGGATTTACGACGAGGGAGAGATTCGACGCCTTCAGCAGGAGGACCCGCACGGCTTTCTGGAAATCATCCAGATCGCCATTCGCTTCGACAAGACCGACGAGCTTGCCGCAGTCCAGGGAGTCTTAAAAGCGGCCCGGGGTGAGAATCGTGATTATGGCATCTTTGTAACTCGCCCGGTCCTGGTGCACTGAGCGCCACGCCTGCTCGGGGTTACATCAGCTTGTGCTCGATTGCGTCGATGAATGCCCCTGCCTTTGGGGCGATTCGGGCATCCGTTCAGCGACGCTGAGCCGGCACAGTTCCCACTGGTGTTCATTCACCGGCTTTTAGTTGGCGAGAGCGGGCACGACGGGGGGTCGTGACGGCTCGGGCGTCCAGTCCGGGCCAAGCGTGCGCGCTACCCCGCTCTCCTTTCAGCATCATTCCGCAGGAGCGCCTGCTGCACCAATGGACAGTTGGTACCAGTCACGTCTTTAGGGACTCAGTACTTTCCTTTGGTCAAGGTCGAACCTATGGATCGATTCCTCTTTTGCGGGCCGTTCCCTTTTTGTGGACCGTCAAAGCCCCGGTTACTTGATGTGCGCCACGTCCTTCTCGTCTTCGAGGCAGATGTGCTCGAACACATCGGTATCGGGCAGCAGCCTTTCCACGAAATTGATTGTGAAGGATTTGGTAAATGCCTTCGGATCGGTGATCGTTATTGCCACGTCGATGTGGCCGAAGTCGCGGCGAGTGAAGCGCTCCTGGACTCGCAGCTCCTCGCTATGGCCGTGGCCCCCGGCGTCGAGCCATCCCAGGTCGTTGAAGCCCTGGGTATCGACCACGAAGGTGTCGCCGTCCCAGGCGCCCACCGAGTAGCCGTACCACGTGGGCCGCACATCGTCCGGATTAGGCAGCTTGCGGCCATCTGTGTAAATCTGGCGGAAGATGGTTTCCACTTCATAGAGGAAGATGGTTTCCACGGGCATCTGGACGATCTTGAAAGGTTCCGGCAGCAGGATGCCGTGGGGCACACCGTCCGGCAGACAATAGGACTGCGGATTCTTCGTTCCGGTTCCCTGCCGGTTCTTCCGGAACATTTCGGCGCCCGCGGGCGTCAGCGGCTGCTCGTCGGGTTTGAAGCCCGCCAGAATGTTTCCGAAAAACGGCGAGTTCGTCGACTCGCCGAGTCCGTAGAGGCCCGGTCCGCGAGGTCCAGCCTCGATCTGCCAGACGCCGGAAAGGTCCGGCTTGCCGCCGACGCGGGGCACAGGTCCGGTCATGTTCACTTTGCCGTCGGCGGTCCGAGGCGCTTTGGGGTCCGGGTTATTCAGCCACTGAGCCTGAACGCACAATGCCGCACCGCTCAGGAGCGCGGCGATTTTTAGGCGATGAATCATTTCATAATCATAAACACAAATTGAGCGACATGACGCGGGGGCTCCGGAGTTCGGTCAACTGCAAGCGGCTCCCGTGGGGAAGCCGATTCGAAAAGAAGCTTGGTCGCCAAATGACTGGGTAGATTTCTTGAACGCCGGTCACGGAAGTGTGTCGCGCTGACTATATGGACGTCGGCACCCCTTTGAAGCGCCACGTTGGGGCCTCAAGTTCCCAAGCTACGGGGTTCTGGGAAGCGGCTTATACGCTCGGGCCGCGTAACGTGTTTCCCGTGGAAGTGCCAGAATGTGGCGCCCGCCTGCCTTTTTCGGTGCCAGATCCTGGATGTCCCGGGTTCGCGCTTCAGGTAGCGGTGTCACCTCAGGCCAGCTTGGCGCGTTGGTCGGCCCACCGCTTCACTGAGGGCGCCTTGCTGGTGAGTCACGACCCAGGTCGAGACATTGGTCGCGAGATCGTCGAGCGTGCTCTTTGCCTCAACAGGAACGGAGCTGGTTCAACCAGTGTTCCTGACGGACAACCAGGTGCGGTGCAGGTGGCTGAAGAGTAACAGCATAAAATTCAGTCGACGGAGTTCTCTGAGACTCATAATCCGTTGGTCGTTGGTTCGAATCCAACAGGGCCCACCAATTTCTTGGTTCGTTTAGCCATTAATCCAACTTGGCCTCGGGCTCTTTGACGTGAAGTACAAAGGCGATATCGTGTAGACTTAACGGCCAGGGAGGTGTTCATGAAACGTTTATTCGCCGGAATCGGGCTAACCATCGTGCTGTTCGTGCCGGCCGTTGCCAGTGCTCAGATTCTGGTTGCCGGAGAAGGTCCGGTCGTGTACGGACATCACCATCTGAACACCACGAACATGGACGCGCAGAAGAAGTTCTATGCCGACACGCTCGGCGGAAGCGTAGCCAAGATCGGTTCCGGTGCCCGGCAGCAGGAGATCATCAAGTTCCCGAATGTTCTGATCTTTTTCCGTCCGATGCAGGCGCCGACGGGCGGCTCGATCGGCACGACGGTTAACCACATCGGCTTTTCCGTTCCCGATCTTAAACCGCTCGTGGCGAAGATCAAGGCGAACGGCTTCAAAATGATCACGGCCGAGTCTGTCGCGGCGAACGTGAAAGTGACCGACGACATCGCGGCTCAAAGCCCGACGACGAACCTCGCGTTTGCGCTCGGTCCGGAGGATGTCAAAGTAGAGTTCGTCGAAGTCAAATCGCAGAAAGCCCCGATTCAGCTTCATCACATCCACTTCTTCGGGCAAATGAACACCGATATGCAGGCGTGGTACGCCAAGACGTTCGGCGCGAAGATGCTTGTGGCTAATCCGGCGTCCGCGTTCGTACAGGATCAACTGCCCGGCGTGTTCCTGAACTTCACGCCGTCGCCGGCGCCGACCGTCGGCACAACGGGCCGATCGATCGATCACATCGGCTTCGAGATCAAGAACCTTGAGGCGTTCACGAAGCAGCTCGAAGCCCAGGGCATCAAACTGGATCGTCCCTACACCAAGGTGCCCGAGCTGGGCGTCGCGATCGCGTTCATCAAGGATCCCTGGGGAACGAATATCGAAATGACGGAAGGACTCGCCGACCTCAAGTAGGATTAGGTCAAATGAGAACAGTCAGTGTCCCGTCGAGGGCGTCCAGCCCGATCGTGTATTTGGTCGCGCTGCTGTCATGCGCAGCGCTGCCTGCTTTCGGACAACTCGTGAGTCATGCGGACGCACCGATCCGCATTGGACACTATCACCTCAACGTCACAAGCGTCGAAGCCCATAAGAAGTTCTGGGCCGGCACGCTCGGCGGAAAAGCAATGAAGTTCGGCGGCATCGATGTAATTGAGTTTCCTGACGCGTTCATCTTCCTGAGCGTAGGGAAGCCGGCCGGCCCGACCCGCGGCACCGCCTTCGACCACATCGGCTTCGCAGTGCCAAACGTACCGGCGATGGCGGCTAAGCTGGCAGCCGCGGGATATCGGGAAACCACCGGGCGGGAGCCGAAGCCGGGTGAGCCACCGCCAGCGGCATCGGGCCAGTCGGCGGTGTATGGACGCTTTGCGTATTTTCTCGGTCCTGACGGGGTGAAAATCGAGCTTGTGACGAGTGATCAAAAAGCCGACGATAAAGACGCGGCGCCTATTGTGGCGCATCATATCCACTTCATCAACAAGCAGTACGTCGAGATGCAGCAGTGGTACATGAAGGCGTTCAATGCGACTTTGCGTCCAGGGCAAACCGACTTCTTCATTGGCGCGGACCTGCCGGGCGTCGGATACAGCCTCAACTTCTTCCGGTGGGAAGGCGACCAGTCCATCACTCACGTCCCCACAGCCGGCCGCGTTGTCGATCACGTGGGATTTGAAGTGAAGAATCTGGACGCGTTCTGCCAGGCGCTCGAAGCGAAGGGCATCAAGGCCATTCGGCTTTACAAGAAAAGAGACGCAGCCATGAACAACATCGCCACTGCGACGATCATCGACCCTTGGGGAGTCTCAATCGAGCTGACCGAGGGCCTGGACAAGATCAACTGACTCCATTTTTGAATGCAAGCCAGCTTGTCAGAGTACAGTAAACCCCTTCTTGTGTCCTAGGGCCGTGTTCCGAACGAGTGACAGTTCGCCCGCGACGTGCTCCAACGCCATGAAACGCAGCTTCAGGAAGCCGTTGCTCATCCAGCGGTGCGGACCCGGCGGACCATGCAGGACGAGATAGGCCGGTGCGATCTATGATGAATGAGACTTCCCGGCGGAGGGTTTGATGAAGAGATCTTATACGACTGCGATGACTATGTTCGCCGTGCTGCTGATCGCGGGCGCCGCGCACGCTCAGGCGTCCCTCGACTCGGTGCGCATTGAAGCGAAAGACACCGTCGCTTTGGCGAAGTTCTACCAGGCGGTGTTCGGTATGCAGGAGGTCAATCGAGTCGTAAACCCAGGAGGCATTGAGGTCTTCGTGAACTTCGGCGCCACAGTCGAAACCGCCAAGGCAAACAAGAACCCGCGGATGATACTCTTTCACCGCGATTCGGACGACGTGAAGGACCCTACAACCCACGTGATTTTTTCGGTGAAGGACATGGCTGCGACCGCCGCCGCCGTTAAGGCCGCCGGTGGAACGATGACCGGCGATCCACGCCCGTTCGGAAATGCCGGCACCATCCTCGGCTTCGCCATCGATCCGGCCGGTAACCGCATTGAGCTGATTCAGCGGCCGTGAGCCGAACGAGCACGACGCCGCCGGCGGTTTAAGTGCGGAGGCTCTCGCTGGACATCTACCTGATCGACGGCACTTACGAATTGTTCCGGCACTACTACGCGCTGCCGTCCGCACGGGACCAAGATGGTCGCGAGGTGGCCGCAGTCCGGGGCGTGCTCACGTCCGTCCTGGGGATGCTCAAAGGCGGCGCCGAGTACATCGCCGTCGCGACCGACCACGTCATCGAATCGTTCCGCAATGCACTGTGGCCGGGCTATAAGACGGGCGACGGCATCGACCCCGATCTGCTGTGGCAATTCCAGTTGCTCGAAGACACGCTCGCAGCGGCCGGCGTTGTCGTCTGGCCCATGGTGGAGTTCGAGGCTGACGACGCGCTCGCATCGGCAGCCATGATCGCGGATCGCGAGGCGCGGGTCGATCAGGTGATTATCTGCACGCCCGACAAGGATCTCGCCCAGTGCGTGCGGGGCAGACGCATCGTCCAATTAAATCGCCGGACTCGCGTCACGCTCGACGAAACGGGCGTCATCCAAAAGTTTGGCGTCCCGCCGACCTCGATCCCCGACTACCTGGCGCTGGTTGGCGACGCCGCCGACGGCTATCCGGGACTGCCCGGTTGGGGGGCGAAATCGACGGCTGCGGTTCTCGCCAAGTTTCGCCATCTCGAGTCCATCCCCGCGGACTGGCGGGAATGGCGGGTGAACGCAACCAATGCGAGTGCTCTCGCAGCAACGCTCTCGAGCGAGCGCGATCGGGTACTGCTGTTCCGAACGCTCGCCACGCTGCGCACCGACATCGCGCTCTTTGACACCGTAGACCGATTGCGCTGGAACGGCCCCACACCTGGCTTGGACGCACTCGCGGCACGATTCGACGCGGCGATCACCGAAGCCAAACGGCCGGCGAAGCGCCGTTCGGTTTGAGGCTCTGATTCTCGCTCCAACGCCGCAACGCTTCCCATCATTTCCAGGAATTGGGGGTTTTCAGCCCCTTGGACCGTTTTCGGTTTGGGTCACTTTCCGATCATGTGCGCAGGGTCCCGGTTGTTCTCTTCGCAGATGCTCTCGATGAGATCGGTATCCGGTAGCAGACGCCAGGCCAGGTTGACGGTCCACGGCTTCGAATACGCCTCCGGATCGTCGATGGTGACCGCAATGTCCATGTGCCCGATCTTCGGCCGGGAGAAACGTTCAGTGACCCGCAGGGCTTCAGTCCCGGGCAGCCCTCGCATGTCGAGCCAGGTCCTGCCGTTTTGCCCGATCGTCTCCACGACGAAAGTGTCCTTGTCCCAATGGCCGATCGAATACCCCATCCATGCCGGCTGCGGATTCTTGGGTAACGGCCGCCCATCCGTGAAGATCTGACGGTAGATCGTGCGGGATTCGTGCAGGAGCAACGTCAGGTCTTCGGTCTGCACTAACTTGAGACCGTCGGGGATGTTGTCCTTTTCCGGAATGCCCGACGGCAGACAGGACACGCCGGGGTGATCCTTACCGTTGTTTTCGATGCGCTTCTCATAGAGGTCGCGCGCCCACGGTTTGAGCGGTACGTCCTCCGGCTTAAGATCGGCGGCGAGGTTCAGCAGGTGCTTGGTCGCATTTTCCGGCATCCAGAAGCCGGATATATCGGGTTTACCGTAGGGCGTGCGCTGCGCTGGCGCATTCAAATCGACCTTGCCATCGGCGGTGCGCGGAACTCTCTTCCACGGATATGGATCCCATTGTGCGCTGGCCACCACAGCGGTGGTCAACAACATCACTACGGTCGCCAGCAAAATACTGTGTGATTTCTTAAGTGTTGGGCTCACTTTGCTCCCTCCTGCGCAAGACCGGCACTTCCGTTCCAGCCGTCTGAATATAGTTATAGCTGATGGATGGCACTGCAGTGGAGATCGCCGCGGAAACCCTTACTTGCGGACGAATATCGACTTCGGAAGCATGGCATGTACTCCCTTAGTCTGGTCCACGAGTTGCGTCACTCGAAGATCGACCCCCAACGAACACAACATATACGCATCGTCCCGGGACAGGTGCTTTTCGGAAACCAAGAAATCGATCATCTCGCGCGTGGCCATGCGAGCCGCTTCATCCAAGTCGGTATTCAGTCCCATGGTGATGAAGTGCGTCGGAGTCTCCGCGCGGGGCCAGCGGATCGGCTTGCCCTTGCGCACAAAGATCTGAACGGAACCACGCAAGGAAGTCTCCAGCGCCGTCAATGTTACCTCGCCGTCGCCCTGTAGCGCGTGGCCGTCTCCAATTGAAATCAGTCCGCCCGCAACCTGCACCGGCAAATACAGAATAGATCCCACGACGAGTTCCTTGTTGTCGAGATTTCCTCCATTCGAGTCCGGAGCCGTACTCGACTGGCGGTAGATACCGGATGACGGCGCGACTCCAATCGTGCCCCAAAAAGGAGCGACCTTCAGCCGGATTCCGGGCGCAAATTCCGCAGTACCAGCCTTGGAATCCACGCGGATCTGCTTGTATCGCGTATATGGAAACTCATTAGGAAGCGTTCCGCCGCCGGGCCTGAATCCGGTCACACCATAGGGGTGAAGGAATTCCAACGCCAGAATATGCACTTCCAGAGTGTCTCCCGGGGCGGCTCCGTCCACATAGATCGGACCGGTGAGAGGATGCACTCCTGGACCGCGATCGGTCACAGCCTGCTCCACTGCCTTGAGCGACTGCGGGATTTCCGCGTCAGGTACGCCGGCGAGCTTCAGCCGGTCCAGCCCGCCCGCAATCATGGTTTCCACGCGCACCGTATCTCCCGAGGCAATCTTCACAACCGGCTTGACGCGCGAATCAAAGTAGCCCCAGTGGACGTTGGCTGGAATGAGCTTCAGCTCACGCGTCTCCGCGAAGGTCGAAACCGCGCCTGCTAACACAGCGGTGGCCCCGACAAGTGTACGGAGTCTAGTCATCGCAGTGCTCCTCCTTGCGCAGGCCCCATGCTAACATTCCCAGCGCGCAAGCCAGTAAATCCTGGCGCCACGGGATCGTTCCAGTGCACGCAAAAACGCGGGGCCACCCCCTTTGGGAGGAAGCCCCGCGTTAGGCGCCCGCTTTATGACTCTCGCCGGCTCGGCTTGAACGTTTGAGCATCCCTGTTACTCGCCAGCGGCGGATTCCAGCGGAACGTTAACCACTGCCAGTTCGGCTGCATCCGACTTGCTGAGCTTGGGCTTAGTCAGCTCGGCTCCTGATGCACCGTAACCCACGCGAATGGCGCGAAGCTGGCAGCGCTCGCTGGCGCAATTGAACGTTAAGGCCGGCTTCTCAGTGATCCTACCTTCGGTCCTTACAGCGTTCACGGCTCCCGCCGCCTGATGCGAATCCTGGCCGCGGAAGAGCCACACGTTCCCGTCGCGGGTGACGCTGTAGATTCCCGGCGCCAGTTTCGTACCGTTGATCGAAAACGCGAATGGGACGTTAGCCTTCAGGTCGACTTCATGCGCGGCCGCCGTCGCCGCCGATACCGCCACCACCGCTGCGATCGCCAACGCATTCCATTTCCAACTGTTCTTGTTGCTCATGACCTTTCTCCTCTTTGCCGGCTTCCCGGATGTGTCTTGGAACGTGGCGGAAGTATGCATTCGACGGGCCATTGGACTGAATCTCGTTGCCTGGCGCGCAAACGATTGAAACGGCGTGCGGGCGCTATCGCCGATGCAGGCCCGGACGCGGTTTCCATGAACCGGACGGTTTACGGAACGAACCTAACGGTTTGCGAAGTCCTGTTGGGAGGCCTTGGGTAATACTGGTACACTGCCCACCATGGAAGGAGAACTTCTCGCCATCAGCGGGCCACGCGTGTGCGAGCGTTTTCCATTGGGAGCGGGTGAGACGCGGATCGGGCGTTCACCGCAGTCCACGATTTTGTTGGATGAACCGGGTGTGGCTTGGGACCATTGCGTGGTGCAGCCGTCGGAGGCTCGCTATCGTCTCGTCGACCGCCGCACGGGCACGGGTACGTTCGTTAACGGGAAGCGCGTCTCGGCCCACACGCTGGAGCCCGGCGATCAGGTTTCGATCGGCGAAACCATTCTGCTCTATCGTGAGGATCCCGCCGCGGCCCAAGCCGGCTCGCAGGCGCCGCAAACACTTCTGCTCACGTGCGCGCTGCAATTCCTGTTTCGCGCCCTGGCGAATTCGGAAAGCCCGGCGGTGCGCGGTGTGGTGGAGGTGCAACTCCTGCGGCTCATCGCGGATCTGGCGCCAGTCACTGGAGGCGCGGTGCTATTGGGCGGCGACGCGGCGGAATTGCGGGCCGCGAACGAGTCGCGCGATCCTGCGTCCCCGCTGATTTCCGCGCTGGCTGAGCGTGTGTGCCACGACGGCCCCATCGCCGACGCCAACTCCGGTTGCGTGGCGGTGCCGCTGTATGTGCGTGGCGCGATCGCCGGATTGATTGCGGCGCACTTTCCTCCGGCGGAGTCGGCACGGCTGGGCGAACATGCCGATACTCTGGCGGCGATCGCCACGCTGGGCGCGATGGCGCTCGAAACGGTCCGCCAAGTCGAGCGGCTAAACACCGAGAAGGCGCTGTTGCTCGAGCGGTTG
>Ga0210409_10009148_pt1 | contig 10037 bp, 9 predicted proteins | sample IncBWH17MmetaG_FD_161649 | JGI IMG/M metagenome (GOLD analysis project Ga0210409, IMG submission 161649) | Forest soil microbial communities from Barre Woods Harvard Forest LTER site, Petersham, Massachusetts, United States - Inc-BW-H-17-M | ecosystem: Environmental > Terrestrial > Soil >...
TCCGCTTAGTTTTTCGAAACCAAAAATTCCGCCGGTCCAGGAAATATTGTCCTAATCGAACTGGCAAGCGGGAGTGCGGCCGAGATCTTCTGTGGTTTCGGGCGGATCGGCGCAAGTGCCGAGAGCGTGGCCTCAGAAGCAGCCGACGCTGCGCGTTCGTACTTGATTTCAGGGGCGGTTGCCGGAGAGCACCTGGCCGATCAGCTTCTCCTGCCGTTTGCCTTGGCGGGTGGCGGCACCTTCACTGCCGAAAAGTTGAATCTCCACTCGCGAACCAACATGGAGATCATCCGCTGCTTCCTCCCAGTGGATTTCGTGACCACGCAAGAGGGGCATCTTACGAAGGTTGAAGTGAAGTCCTGAAGAGATACGGAACTATGAACGCTCAAGAATGTGTTGAATTTCGAATCGAGGTTCGGCCTTCGCCTGAGACCAACGACCATGAAGTGCAATTGTTGGCTGACGGCAAGAGCCTAATCGATCGCTTTTCCAGTAGTCTCATTGGCCTCGACCCTGATGATTTACTCGCTGATCCGTGTTCGTTGCGCGCTGAGAATTCGTCTCGCCCCGTAATCATCGGTCGTTGCTCCTGCGGAATTGTTGGCTGCGGGAGTGTCGAAGTTGAAATCCGAAGAGACCATGACCATGCCACGTGGATGTCGATGGATTCCTCACAGCAAGTCTGCTTCATGGCTGCCCGATATGATGCGGAGGTCGACAGAGCTCTCGGGGATCATTCTTGGGGAAACGCCAGAGCGCAAAGCTGCGCGGCTGATTTCCCAAGCTGTCGATAGAGGCGCGCTGGCGCTAACTAAGAGGCTTGGTGTTCTCTTGGGCGTCTGGGCGGTGTAGAGAGGGGATAATGGCAGCGGCGCTTGTCCTCGCGCCAGGGCCGTATCAGGTTCTTATCAACGTACCTTGGAACGGCGAGGAGGCGAGGACATCGAAAGCATCTTTCATCAGTTGAGGCTAATTCTCGGTCAACCCCCTCAGATGTGGCCGAATGTTGAGTGGAACCTGCAGGTTAGAGGCCTCGCTCCACCACCAATAACTGGTCCGGGTTGGATTGGAAACAGGTGGGAGGAATCCGACCATTCGTGACTCTACCTGCTACTAATTTGGGCCGATTTGAGGGTATTCGATCCTCTCGAGAATCTGGCGATTGCAGTTTTTCCCTTAGCTCGGGATCAGCCCATAGCTGCTTTTGAAACGTACTTTGCTTCGTGCCGAAGAAACGGTGTTTACTCCGCGCACTTGTTCACCTTGCGGGATGCGGAGTAGCCTCTTGAAAAGTAGGATCGTTCGAGGCCCTCTGAAAGATTCGAAATTCCGGCCCCGATTGGACAAGCCGAAGGGCGCCCGGATAGGCCGCCAACAGCGACGCCAAGCAGTCATCATCGGGGGGTAGATAATAGCTGTCTGGCCGGCTTACAGCGATGACGTAATCAATCTTATGCCTCTGAATCCCCTCCATCAGCAGCTTTGAATCTGAGCTGGGCGGAAACCAAACTACCTCCCGATTTGCGTGGTGGTAGATGATGGGCACGTGCCTCGCCATAATAATCGCATTTTCAGCCGTATGGGAATGAATCCATTGTGCAGCTTGAACGTCCGGGGGATTGGCATTCGATGGTGAGTTGAGATCCAAATTGCGACGGGCAACGGCGACCTGCATAAAGAGTCCTACAGCCGTTAGAACTACCACGCCACCAGTTCCAAGAAACCAGGAAATCCGCATCGGGCTGACTCTCGAAAAGCTCAGGGGACGGGAGAACCATTCACGAAATGAAGAAGCTCTTGCTTGCCAAGACTTTTCATCCCAAAGCATTTGCACCGCGAGAAGCGCGGACAAAATCCAGACAACAAAGGAGGTCTCGTCCTGGAGCCCAGCGCGGGGCTGGTGATCGCCTATCCAAAATCCATGCATCCAGAACCACGCACTGACGGCCAAAATGACTGCCACCGGATACCACACGACAGCGAATAAACGAGGCTTTTCCCTGGCGAGTGCGACCGCGAATTTGCCGCCGCGCCAAAGATACAGGAGCGCTAGGGGCGCGATGGGCAAGAAGAATCTGGGTTCTAATTTCCAGGGCCAAAGCAGATAGATGAACTGATAACCAGCGAAATACCATTCCAGTAGGCCATCACCTGAACGCCAAACCGAAGAACTCCATCCCAACACAATCAGGGCGATAGGTGCAGCGACGAAAACAGACATCCATGCCACGTCAATCCAGTGCCTAAGAACCGTTTGGCTGAGCAAGATAGCGTCGTCCGCCGCATTCTTCAACACGCGATCAGGCAGGTCAGCCAGTGTGGCCACCCCCAATTCTGGGTAATTGCCGCTTTTCACTTTTAGCTGTGAAAGATAGGACTGCGGATAACCTGGGATCGGCCATTCCAATGGAGCGGGCTTGCGATGCATCCAGCCCGCCTGAACCGCTAAAGCTACCAGGAAGACGGCAGAGTAAATCTTCACGCGCTCCCAGGCAAGTTGCGGATTCCGGAAAAAGAGCACGCCGGTGCCGATGAAGATTGCTCCGAGGAGCGCCATCGCGGCCGAGGCGAACATCAAAGAAGTAACAATGAGAACCGTCAACAGGGCGCCCCAAGCGATTCGTTGAGCGAAGCTCTTCGAGCTCTCGAATTTCCTCGCAACCAACAGAGCGCTCAACGATGTGAAAAAGTAAGGAAAGCTCGGAAAGACCCATTGGCTGGCAAGCAGGAAGTAAATGCGAGAGGAGATCAACAGCAAACAAATGGAAGAAGCGACAATCCGTGGTAACTGCCGCCGCAGGAGTTCGTAGGTAACGAGAAATCCCAAAGTTTCGGAAACAATCATGACGCGCAGGAAGACGAGATGAGTGCCCCAGCCCGCCAAAGAGAGCAGGCCCAAAAGAAAAGGTAAGCCTGGCGGCTGATTGGTTTCTGGATGTCCGTTAATACCGTAGAAGCCGCGCTCAACGAGAGAGCGTCCGGAATCGGAGTAGAACACGTCGTCTCGCTGAAAATCGTGAACCCGCTGGGTAGCGAAGAATTGAAAGGCACCGAAAAAGAGAATGCATGCGAGAAAGAAAACATCCGCGGCCCGCAGGGACGAGCGGACGCCCTCAATTGGCCCCCAAAGCCGTGTCCGACTTGGGTCTCCATACTGAACACCGCTTGCATAGCCCGTCAGTCCCATAAAATGATCGGATCCTCACTAGCGAATAAGAGAGCTAAATGTCCATTCTGGGTGTAAGGGAAGCATTTCACGTCCACTCTCGAAGACGGTCGCCTAGAATTACTCCAGAAGCACAAAGTTTGGCCAGCCATTGTAGGTTTTAAGGATCTCCAAAGTGTTAACGAACAGAGAATCTTGCTGGACCCACCCTCACCCACTGATCTGAGCTGCGTCACCGGATGGTACTTACTCAAATCCTTGGGTTGTCCCTTCCCGGTCGCAAAGCCGAATCGCCGAAGTCTCAACTGCGTCAACGCACCTCATGCCCTGAAGCGAAGATGAACTCCTTCTTGCCTGGATAAACTACAGTCCCGAGGGACGATCGCTGCCTGCGCTCCAAGTATCAGAGAACAAACAAGTTCTCGCAGTTGCCCGACGGCTGCTCTTTAGTGTTCAATCGTGGGTCCCTACATCGTGCCAGACTCGGCATGAGAGGAAGTAAGGTGCTTTTTCAAGATCGAGGACGAGGGAGTCTATGCAGCTAACCGGCCAAAGAGCATCTTCCCTAACACGTTCATTTTATTAACTTTACATGGTGCCTCCCCCCCATTATTTGGGTGGGCTATGGAAGATGCGGGACGTGATGTTGCAGACCTTTTCCCATGCGCGTGCGTCGCATGGGAGACTCGGACCTTTCGTGAGGAGCCACATGGAGCGGAGCGCCACCGCAGCTCGACAGTGAAATCTGTGCAGCCCAGCGTTTTTGTGCAAACAAACAACGAGCCAACTTAGCGATTATTCGTAACGCAGTGCGGTGAGAGGATCGATGCCGGCGGCGCGGCGGGCGGGGAGTAGGGAGGCGATCAGGCCAACCGCGAGGAAGAGGGTTACAACGGCAGAGAACGTCAATGGGTCGGTGGTTGAAACACCCGAGATTTGGCTTGCCAGGAAACGCGTCAGACCGAGACTGGCCAGCACGCCGATGACGATGCCGAGGGAAATCAGACGCAGTCCCTGCCAAAGAACCATAGTGAGGACGTTGCCGCGCTGCGCGCCGAGTGCAATACGAACGCCGATCTCGTGAGTTCGTAGCGCGACGGTATAGGCCATTACGCTAAAAATGCCAACGAGCACGAGGGCGAGGCCGATCCCCGCGAATGCGCTGATGGTAATCAGACCGAACCGCGGTTGGGTGTAGGCTGCCTCGCCTACCAGGTCCTTGATCGATCCGCTTCGGACGACCGCGGCGTTCGAGTCCAAGGACCAAATCTCGCGCTGGACGCCGACAAGCAGGGACTTCGGATCCACAGCGGTGGTTGCCAAGATATTGCGTTCTCCAAACCCGGTGATGGAATGCGGCAGGAAAGCCTCGGGAAACGGGGGCTCCAGCAGACCGCGGTTCTTGAAGTCCGCAATCACGCCGACGACGTCGAAATAAGCGTCATGCGGCGTCTCAGGCAACTGGTCGAAGACGCTGAACTTGATCTTTTGGCGGAGAGGATCTTCGCTTCCGAAGTAAGTGCGGGCAAAAGTCTGGTTGACCAGGGCAACGTGGCGAGCCGAATCGATATCGGCCGCGGAAAGCAGTCTGCCGCGCAGCAAACTAAGGTTGAGAGTTTGAAAGTAGGTTTCACCGCACAAGTCGACCATGGACTCCCAATGCTGGGACGGAGGTTTTCCCAAGACCGTTATTTCGCTGCCCGCGCCGCCCAATGGAGGCAGGCTCAACGATATTGTGGCTGTGAGCACTCCGGGTAAAGATTTCACACGCCGTAGAGCTTGTTCAAAGAAGAGAGTTTTCTTCGCGGCGGTGTCATAGCGGTCGTCCACGGTGGGGACGACGCTCGCGTAGAGCATGCGCCCCGGATTGAAACCCAGGTCAACATGAGTGAGTACGAAGAAATGGCGCATCATCAAACCAGCGCCGGTCAAGAGCACGATCGAGAGCGCCACCTCGGCGATTACCAGTCCGGAGCGGAGTTTGCCATGGCGGATGCCGGCGCTCGAGCCTTTTCCGCCGCCAGTCAAAGCGGGCAGGAAGTTACCGCGAACGGCGTGCAGCGCCGGTGCAAGACCGCAGGCGAGTGTGGCGAGAACGGCAATCGCAAGCGCAAAGACGAGGACGGCGGGATTCAGGCTGATCACGGTCTCTTCCGGAATGGGACCGCGCGGTATGATGGTCACCAAGCCTTTTAGTCCAAAATATGCGAGCAGGCAACCAGCGAAACAGGCCGCTGCGGCAAGCACAGAACTCTCAACCAAAAGCTGACGAATCAATCGCCCGGGACTGGCGCCCATAGATGCGCGGACAGCAATCTCCCTTTCGCGGACGGTAGCTCTGGCGAGCAGCAGGTTGCCGACGTTGCCGCAGGCGATCAGGAGCAGCATCGAGACGGCAGCAAGCAAGGCATAAAGGGTTGTTTTAAAGTCGCCGACCACGAAGTCCAAGAGGGTGCGCGTCACGACCTTGAACCGCTGCGAATAAAGCTCTCCGGGGTTGTTTTGCGCGAGGCGATGCATAATGATATCGAGGTCGGCAGCGGCCGTTTGCAGGCTGGCATCCTTTTTGAGGCGGGCCAGCGCCCAGATAACGTCGGGGTCCTTCACAGGAAACACGGTGCCGTCGGCGCCGGGACTCAAATCCAGAGGAAACCACAGACTGGAGCCGTATCCGTTGAAGCGCTGAGGCATGATGCCGACGAGCGTGCGCGGCTTGCCATTCAGGAAAAAACTCCTGCCCAGAATCTTAGGATCACCATCGAACTCGGTTTGCCACAGGTGATAGTTCATCATGAAGACGAGCGGGGTACCTGGCTTGCCGTCGTCGGGAGAGAAAAAGCGGCCAAGCAAGGGGGGAACGCCAAGAAACTCGAAACCGTTGGCGGTGACATAGCCGCCCAGGAAACGGCGGGCGCCTTTTCCGTCGGTATACAGAACATCCAGCTGATAGTTTCCGACGATATCTTCGAAAACGTGGTTCTGGTCGCGAATGGCGAGGAACTCGGGGATAGTGTAGTGATCGCGTATACCGGCATCGCCCGTGCGGGTCAAATCATGCAGTTCCAAGACGATGGATCGCTGAAAGTCGCGGTAGGGGAAGGGATCGACCACGACATTGTAGATAACGCTGAACATGACGGTGGTCGCGCCAATCCCCAGCGCCAGCGCGAAAACAGCGATCAGCGCGAAGCGGCGATCCTTGGCCAGGCTGCGCAGGGCGTACTGAAAATCGCGAAGAAAATCCTCAACGTGGTTCTCCGCTCGCGCCTCACGGCAGTCTTGTTTGATCTGTTCCAGTCCGCCGAAGGCCAGATTTGCGCGGCGCAGGGCCTCTTCCCGGTTCATGCCCGAGGCCACGCAATCCCGGACCCACTGCTCTAGATGGAAACGCAACTCGGCGTCCATACGCTTTTCCATCAGGCGTTTGTGGAATAAACGACGGAGCCAACCCATCACCGGAACTCCTACTCTGCCGCTCTGAGGATCAACGCCACCGCCTCAGACAATCGTTCCCAATTGACCAACTCCGTGCTCAAACGCTTTCGCCCTGCGCGCGTAAGTGAATAGAACTTGGCTTCGCGTCCCGTTTCCGTATCTTCCCACTTGGCCTGCAGCCAGCCGCGGTCTTCCAGCCGGTACAGCGCAGGGTACAGCGAGCCTTCCGGCACCTGAAAGAATTCCCTGGAGATTTGCTGAATTCGCTGGGAGATTGCGTACCCGTGGATCGGGCCGAAAGCCACGACCTTCAGGATCAGCATGTCCAGCGTGCCTTTGAGAAGTTCGGTTTTTTCTTGTTCCATACAATCCCTAGATGTCCTATGCTTATATCCCTAGAACATCTAAGTGTCAAGACGAAATACTTTTTTTCACCGACGAGCAGTTTGTTAGAAACTTTTCGCAGTCTTCAATCGTTTCTTTAGGGAGATCGAAATCCACAACGAAGGAGCAACGAAAGAGAAGAGAAATAAAGCGCTCGCGGCCAATCAAAAGCGGAGCCGTGACGCGTCGCAGTTCTGAAGCAGACGGAATCGAGAAGGGGCTAAACAGATCACTTCGCTTCTGGTTTGGCGGCCGGAGCGATGCGATCTCCAGGAGAAGCGCTACCTTTGCAGGCGCGTACTTTTCATTTAACCCCCTCCCATCTTAGTTGGCTTTGATTCTAGGAAGCAACCGCGAACGCACTTCGCCCCTGCGTCACGGCCGGAGGATCGTATGAGACTAGCCGTATGGGCCCTGCTGCTGATTCTGACTCCAAGAGTGTGCGCACAGACCGAACCACTCCCTCACCCTCTCGTTCCCATTGACCAATCTCGCTGGCCGAGGCCCGGAGAGACCATCTCGCTCGGCGAATTGCGGATTCCACCCAAAGCCGTCAGGGAAATCCGGCGCTCGCAGACGGCACTCCGGTCCGGTGACGTCCGCTCTTCCGCTGCGCACCTGGAAAGAGCTCTCCAGATCTACCCGCAGTCTTTAGAGGTGCATAACAATCTAGGATCTCGCTACATCGAACTCCAAGAATATGAAAAGGCCGCGATAGAGTTTCAGAAAGCGATAGAGATCGACCCGGGCATTGCGCCGCCCTTTAACAATCTAAGCGTCGCCTTTTTCCTCCTTAAGCGTTATCCGGAGGCAGAGGCTGCGGCACGCCGCGCCCTTGATCTCGATCCGCACAATGCAACCTCGCGCTATATGCTTGGCTGCATTCTAGCCACGGAGAAACGCAACCCTCTGGAAGCCATGGAAATGTTGCGTCAGACCGAGCGCGAGTTTCCCGCTTCCAGATTGCTCCTCGCCGAGATTCTCCTGAGGCGCGGCGCTATGAGCGAGGCTGAAAATGAGCTCCGCGATTATTTGGCCGTGCCCGGCGCAGAGAAGAAGCAAAACGTAGAGCGCTGGCTCGCGCGACTCACGCAGACATCGGCCGTCACAAACAGCGTGACGCAACACAGCACGCCTTGACGCTCACCCATTCCATTAGGGAACGCATCGCGGAAACGAGGAGCACATTCGCGGCAGCAGGTTCAATCAAGATGCCGGCAAAGGCGATTGTCCCGGTTGCGATTGCACCTTTTTCCTCAGGACCGCCGCGGAAATCAGCGTGATGGCGAGCCCAATCGGGAAGGGCTCGATGAACGTCATCGCTGCGTTGAGGAGCGGGTTGTCTTCTATCTCCTTGTATTTTTTTACCTGCTCTATTTGCGCCTGGATGGCGGCAGGGCCCGCGCCCGAGGCCTTGAGCCTCTCGATCATATGGGCGCCGTATTTGTCCATGAAATCGGGCAGGAAGTTGAAGTAGAGAACTTCCCACGTCACGACGTAGCAGATGCACGAAATCAGGGTAATGGAGATCCCGACGGCAAAAGCTTTCTTGAACGTGATCTGGCCGTTGCCGGCGTTGTCGCGGTACGAGCGGATGCCGAAGAATACCAGCAAGAACGAGAGCACGATGGCCGTGTAGCCGATGACCAAGCCCTTGTTAAAGCCTATCTTGTGCAAGAACGGCAAACTGGCCACCATCAGCAGCGAAGAAATTGCGCCCGAAATCAGCCCGAAAGTCAGCACCGTCTTTTTCATCGATTTAAGTCTCCTTTTCCCTCAATTCCGTGAAACCTGGTTTAACGTGCCCGAAATTTAGCGGGGGCCGCCGGCGCTGCGGTCAGTCTTCCTTTGGCTTTGGCGGTTCCCATAACTCAATGCGGTTGCCGTCTGGGTCGGTGATCCAGGCGAACCGGCCGTAGTCGTAGTCTTCCCGGTGGGGATCGATTTCGATTCCCGATTTCTTCAGGTCTTCGAGCAGCGCGTCGAGATTGTCGACGCGGTAGTTGATCATGAAGCTGGCTTTGCTCGCACCGAAATATTTCGTCGTCTGTGGGAAGATGCACCACGCAGTCAAGGCTTTGGGACCGGGCTCGGTGCCGTCTTCTGCCTGCGGTTCGCGCCAGTGAAACGATGCTCCCTGGCCGTGCGATTCGCGCTGGATGCCGAGATGCTTCTCATACCAGTCATAGAGCTGCGGCGGACTCTCTGATTTGAAGAAAATTCCACCAATGCCGGTTACGCGCTTCATGAGCCTCCTTTACCTGATTTCAGGGCCCGAAGTGTAGCGGGTGACGTAGAGCGTTGTCGTCACCCTTTTGGGTGATTTTGCATGGGGGAGCGAAAAATCACCTTTTCGGGTGGGCGCCCCGGGCAGGCAAACGCCTTCCGGGATCAGCCGGGCGGTCTTGCAGATCTGCACGGCCTGGGTGCGGCGCTTGGCGCCAACCTTATCAAACAGCGGCTCTGACTCCAGCCTTGGGGGAGGGCCAGCGTCCCATAACGGGGCGCGCGCAATGGATACCCCGCGACAGGACTTCTTCGAGGCCATTACCTAGCGGCAAGGATTACAGGTTGCAGACCACTCGGAAACAACTCCGGTTCTGTCGGGTTGGGGGGAACTTAGTGTGGCTACCCTGCGCTGGTCCTTGATCTCCCCGAACCCGGTTTGATAGCTTCGGGGTTGCGCTAGCCGACGAACCGCACGCCATCACGACGCGAGAGCTCGTTTCGTCTCGCAGGGCATCGACTCGTCCGACGAAGAATTCCAGCCTGCTTCTGGTCTTCCTGAGCCTGGCCACCTTGACATTCTAGGGGAAGCTGCGTATCCTCACCTAGAATGTCTACCAAAGAACAGGCAGATCGCATCGAGCTGCTGCAGGGCACTCTGGACCTGTTGATTCTGCGCACGCTGCTGCTGGGGCCGGCCCACGGCCACGCCATCGCCAAGGCAATCGAGTTCAACTCCGATGACGTCTTGCAGGTCGAACAAGGCTCGCTCTATCCGGCGCTGCACCGGCTCATCAAGAGGGGCTGGATTTCGTTCGATGATGGT
>Ga0210409_10009149_pt1 | contig 10036 bp, 9 predicted proteins | sample IncBWH17MmetaG_FD_161649 | JGI IMG/M metagenome (GOLD analysis project Ga0210409, IMG submission 161649) | Forest soil microbial communities from Barre Woods Harvard Forest LTER site, Petersham, Massachusetts, United States - Inc-BW-H-17-M | ecosystem: Environmental > Terrestrial > Soil >...
CGTGTCTTCGACTACTCCCAACTCGTCATGCACCATAGCCCGGTGCCAACGTTCCCGGTCGGCAGTCAGATGCCCAACCACCCCCTCGAGCAGGGGGCCGCTCAAGCCCTTGTCCCGGTAGATCGCACGCAGTTCCGCCCGTTCCTCTTCCGGCTCATGCTCAATTTCATAGCGCTCGGTGGCGATGCGCTGGTCAAGAATCTGCCTGGCGGTCCGTGCCGAAAGATAGCCCCCAAGTGCCATCGAAATTCCACCGGCCAGCACCTCACCCAGTACGACCAGAAGTAGTCGTGCTGGCGCAACCTCACTCACTGCCATGATGAACACCAGGGTGGTGACCAGACCATCATTGAGTCCAAAGACGATTTCGCGGAGCCAATCACCCCGATGTGGATGTTGTTCATTGATCTCCTCCAAAGGCATCGGTTCTCCTTTTCTTGCTGTCATATACTTGTCCTATGAGTATAAAGGAGCCAAAGCGAGATGGCAAGCGGAACCATCTGCCTCGGCCTGCCCGTGTGACTCAGCTTCACACGTCTCCAAGAGAGGGAATGAGCCAGACCCCAAAACAGGAGTGCTGGAAAGGCAAGGGGCAATAGGATGGGGGAGACAGTCAAGATTTGGAAGAGTATCCAGACTTGCAGAGATTGCTTCCATTGGGAAACACTCGTTCCCATCCCGAATATTGAAATGAAGGCTCTCGGGCTCTATGAAAACATATTGACAGAAATCGGGCTTGAGCCCGCCGCAAGCCACGGGGCTTCTAGCCCCAGTGGTTAGGCGTCTTTGGCTTGAGCCCTTGCACTTCCGGTTTCACATACCCGTGTGAGAAGAGAGAAGTAGCACCTTGAACAACTGAATCGTGTATGGGTTCCATGGCGTAGGGCCGTGGGTAAAAACACGACCGTGTTGAACCACTGTGCAACGCTCTTTGCTGTTCCGAAGGTACGGGTAGCCAATCCACGACTTTAGGAAGTGGAGCAGCGCGCACCATAGCATCAGGAAAAGCCTCCGCCCCTGCGGGTACGTTCCCAGGGGAGCAGCATCGAAAGATGCGGGTGTTGCTCTTCCCCAGGACGCCGGAAACCGGAGTTGTGGGCCATTCATCCCTTTCGGAAAGGCATGGGAAGCACAACGGGCTTGGCACCGCCCAGGAGAGGATACGTCTGGATGGAGACGCCCCCTCAGCTTTTCCTCCTCCACTACGATGGGCACCGAGCCGGAGCCACGCTCCATCGCTCAGCCCATCGCGTACAGCGGAGAGGCAGAAGAAACCGTGGGGCTTTAGCCCCTGGCGGAGTGTCACATATAACCTGAGTAGGCAAAAATTGGTTGCCCCTCTTTACATCCCAACCCTCGACCGATACTGCACCGCCTCCGCCACGTGATTCGCCGCAATCATCTCACAGCCCGCCAAATCCGCAATCGTCCTCGCCAGCTTCAACACCCTATGATACGCCCTAGCCGATAAATGCAATTGCTGTACTGCAGCCTTCAACAACTTCTCCCCCGACGCATCGGTCTGGCAGAACTCGCGCACCTCCGTTGGACCCATCTCGGCGTTGCAGGTCATCTTTGTTCCCTTGAAGCGTTCCAACTGGCGTTCACGTGCTGCCTGCACTCGTGCGCGAATGGTCTTTGAATCTTCGACCTGTCGCTTGTCGGCCAGTTTCTCGTAATCGACACGGGGGACTTCGACGTGGATGTCGATGCGATCTAAGAGGGGGCCGCTGATCTTCTTCTGGTAGCGTGCGATGGCCATAGCGGAACAACTGCATTCTTTCACAGGATCGCCGTAGAAGCCGCAGGGGCAGGCGTGCGGGTAGCTGTTGTAGTTCTTACTTCACCTATCTACTCAGACTTGGGTGCTTTTTTCATATCGATAGATGGAGCAGTGTGTTAAGAAGGGCTAGAGAAGGTTTTCCTATTTATGAATTGCTGGCCCAAACGCTCACGATGAGCGACTTCGTCAAGCGACGCCAACACTCATAACCAACCTTGCATTGACATAGTAGTATACGCAGGATTCAGAGCTTTGCGCCACTGCTCAAGGCAACACCGCTATCTTGATGCCCTCTCCACTGGCAACTTTGTCCAGCGCTTCACAGGCAGATTGTAGAGGGAAGCGATCAGTCAGAATCGGTTCCACCTTAATCCGTCCTGACTCAATGAGTTGAAGGGCCGTTTGATAGTCAGCACGTCGGGAATTTGCACTGCCAGTTACCTCTAGTTCTTTGTAGTGAATGAGGTTAGCCTCGATCTCTGCCCAGCCTTTGGCAGCCAGGCCCGCAAAGATATTGATACATCCCCTCTGACGAGCCATATTGAGTGCATCATTCACCAGCGTAGGTACACCAATGCAGATAATGATCGAGTCTACTCCAAAACCTCCAGTAACCTCTGACACCAGTGAAGGAAGATCTTCGACAGTGGGATCAACAGTGATATGTGCTCCAAAGGCGGAGGCAACCGCACGACGAGGAGCAGAGGGCTCGCTTACTATGACGGTCCGTGCTCCGGCCAGGAGAGCAAGCTGGAGGTGAAACAGGCCGATAGGGCCTGACCCCATAATGAGTACGCTGCTATTCAAGCGTATCTGGGAACGATGGTGGCCGTTGATGCAGCAAGCCAGAGGCTCAGCAAGGGCTAGATATTCCGAGGGCAGATCATTTTGCACCACAAAGAGATTCCCTACAGCTATGGCATCGGCAGGAATCCGTACATACTCACTCAATCCCCCTTGCACATCATAGCCCATTATTCTTTGGTTGGGACAGATATTCTCCATTCCATGCTGGCAGTAGAAACATCGCTGGCACGCTATCACCGGAGCTATCGCCACGGGCACTCCGACCTCATATCCCCTTACCCGTTTCCCTACTTGATAGACATGACCTGCCATTTCATGGCCCAGGATGGTGGGTGGATAGATGCCCCTCGTCTTTTCTCCACGGAAGATACGCACATCGGTTCCACATATCGTGTTGGCTCCTACCTTGACCAGAACTTCGTCCGCTCCGATATCGGGTGTATCAACCTCGGTTACTTCCATCAGGCCGGGACCCTGAAACACTGCTGCAAGCATCTTGTTCCTCCTGTCTGTCATTCTTCACGCCCTGCAACGTGTTGGGCTACGTCATGCATCAGGTCCCGCATCTGGAGATACGTAGCGATATACTTCTCAACATAGAATTGATATTCTTTGTGCCGTTGCTGATCTGGCTCAATACGATGGCTCGTGTGGACCATATGGCATGCTGCTTCCTGGATATTCGGGTATATTCCTGCGCCCACCGCTGCCAGTATCGCCGAACCCAGTACCTCTGTATTCGATACTGTGGTGAAAGTAATAGGAAGGTTACTCACGTCCGCATGAATCTGCGTCCAAAATTGGCTCTTCAGAGGACCTCCGCAAGCAACGATCTGCTGCGGCTCGAAGCCATAATGGCGGAGGGTCCGAAAGATAAGTTCTGTTCCATAGCAGATGCCCTCCATAATCGCACGATAGATATGCGCCGCGTCGTGCTTGAGTGTCAGTCCCCAAATCATCCCACGTGCTTCGGAGTCGGTATAGGGAGTGCGATTTCCTTGCCAGTGATCCAGCACCAGTAGTCCATCAGAACCGACAGGCAAGTTCTCAGCACGCTTATCGAGCAGTTCATAAAGGCCGAGTCCCAGCATATTGGCCTCCTCAAGAAGTCCCCCACAGAAATTATCCCGGAACCATTTGACGATAGAACCAGTCGACACTTGACCACCTTCCACCACGTACTGGCCGGGAACCACGGCGTCAGTGAAGGCGCCAAAGAACCCTGGTCCGTAGATGGCCTGCTCGGACACGCCGAAAATAGTATGTGAAGAGCCTGTGATGAGGGCGATCTTGCCCGGAGCCAGCACATTCAGGCCCACTGTACCCACCATCGAATCCGCCCCACCTTCAGCAACCGGTATACCGGGGGGCAGACCAAGCTCCTCAGCGGCTTTCTTGCTAAGACCACCAACCACGGTACCCATGTCCAGCACCTTCGTGGGAAACTTCTCGAGAAGATCATCCAGTTCAACGGCCTGATAGAGGCTGGCTGGGAAACCGCCGTTGTTGCGGTCGTAGTACCAGCGAAGGCTGGCGATGTTGACACTCGCCGTCCATTCGCCAGTGAGGCGGTGGATCATCCAATCAGTGTATTCGCAAATATGTGTAGCAGCCCTATAAATGTCTGGTTCATTCTCCTTCAACCAGAGGGCTTTACAGGGCATCCACTCTGCTGACACTTTGGCGAAACCGTTGTATTTGAGCGCGGCATCCCCCGTTTTAGCGACTCGGCGTGCTTGCTCGGCAGCACGTACATCCATCCAGATGATAGCTGGTCGTAGTACTCGGTCGTACTTATCCAACGCGACGACTGTGCAGGTTGTGCTGTCTAAAGAGAGGCCAGCGATCTCAATGGGTGCAATGCTGCTTTTACTCATCATCTCCCTGAACGCAGCTACCAGAGACGACCACCACTCGTCAGGGTCCTGCTCTGCCCAACCAGGGCGTGGATGCTTGAGTGTATACGTGTGGCTCGCGAAGCCTACCTGCGTGCCTTCCCTGTCAAAGATGGCAACGCGCACGCTCTCCGTTCCACCATCTATTCCCAGGAAGTAAGGGCTGCTCACCATGGTCAGTCTGCCTTTCAAAACGTGGCAACATGAGTGTACCGCATGTGTATGTTTTTACCGCTTGCGTACACAGATGTCAAGCCAGGAAGATGGCGTCAAGTTGAGGATGTTTGTGTGTGCCTGGCTACCTTTTCAATCAGCGTTGCTCTTCTTCTTTTCTTCATGCTCTTTTGTATCCGCAAGCTGAAGCAGCGATTGTACAGCGTCGAGCGAAGGGAGTGATGACAGCGCACCAATCTGCGTGGTTGATAGTGCACCCACTGCGTTACCGCGCAAGAGTGCTTGTTCGATCACTGCCCTCTCCCAGGTCAGGTCTGACGCGAGCAGACCGCTGAGCATACCGGCTACAAAGCCATCACCAGCCCCTGTTGTATCTTTTGGGTGAACGGCGAAGCCCGGTACATGACCTCTCGTTTCAGTTGTAAAATAGGTGCAACCTGCCTTCCCCTGTGTCACGACCAGTAGCCGTAGATGCTCGTGCCACAGTGAGCGAGCAGCACGTTCGAGCGTCTGCTCCTCGCGCAGAAAGTTCAATTCTTCCTCGTTCACCTTGACAATGTTGGCGTGCTGCCAGCCAGCAAGGATGCCGGTTCTCGCTTCGCCGGGAGAGGACCAGAGCTGGAGGCGCAAGTTGGGATCGTAGGATAGTACTGCTCCGCCCTCTTTTGCATACGTGAGTGCTCTCATCGTCGCGCTAAGGCTCGGCTCGTGAATGAGGGAAATGGAGCCGTAGTGAAAGATACGCGCATGAGTGACATAGGTCTGATCGACCTCTTCGGGATGCCAGAGCATATCTGCGCTGGGATGGCGGTAGAACATGAAATCACGTTCCCCTTCCGCAAGCAGTGACACGAAGGCGAGTGCCGTTCGTGCTTGAGAAGAGAAGCGTAAGCCATCAACATTCACGGCGTTGCGACACAGCGTATCAGCCAGGAAATGACCAAACTCATCGTCACCCACCTGCCCCAGAAAACCCACGTGATGGCCGAGCCGGGCGAGGCCGACAGCGACATTGGCTGGCGCACCACCAGGAGCCTTTTGGAAGAGCGACGCCTGGGCTAGCGTCGCTCCCACCTCGGTCGCGACAAAGTCAATGAGGAGTTCGCCGCAGGTAACTACATCCATAGTCGGCATTTCCATACAGTATTTCTTCCCCTCGGACTCGTTTCTCGTCTCTACCCTACGCATTTGGTAATATCTGGGTCTTGACACCTTGACCCTGTCGCACCATGTCGAGCGCTCTCGAAAAATCCTGCAAAGGAAGTGCGGCTGTCAGCATCGCCTGTGTATTAATTACGCCACTACTGATAAGGTCGAGGGCCGGTTGAAATGAGAAGAGAACCGCCATCGAACCGATGATGGTAATCTCATCATTATAAATGCGGAACGGAGAAAGCGAGATGCGCGCTTCGTGTGATGCAACCCCAAAGACCATAAACTTTCCACCCCGTTTGACCGCCATAAATGCATTCTCAATGACTGCTGGAACCCCTGTAGCGTCAATGACACAATTGAACCCAAGCGGCTCATCTGCTAACGCCTGCTGTATGTCGCCGTTTGTGCGTGTGGCTCCAAGTTGCTCCGCACGCGCCAGGCGCTGTGTGTTCACATCGACCATCACCACACGTGACGCGCCACCGTGTCGAGCGAGTTGCAATAGCAGCAACCCCATAGTTCCCGCGCCCACAATGAGAAAGGTATCACCAGATCGGGGATTAAGGCTGTGCATAGCGTGTACCGCGCAAGAAGCTGGCTCAATCAGGGCGGCTTCGCGCCATGAAACGGTGCTGGGCAACATATAGGCTGTCCTCATGGGCACCGCTACGTATTGAGCAATGGCACCGTTCGTTGTAACACCGAGCGCAGTGTAGTGGAGGCACAGGTTTTCATGTCCTGTGCGACAAAAATCGCAATGACCGCAGTAGAGGTTTGGATCAATCGCAACTCTGCTCCCAACCGCTATGTTCGTCTCTCCATTTCCATTGTTTTGAGCAATGTCGCGTCCCAACGCGACAACCTCACCCGCAAACTCGTGACCAGGGACAATAGGGTAACGGGCCAACGGTGACTCGCCGTCAATAATATGCAGATCAGTGCCACAGATACCACACGCTTCCACGCGAATGAGCAACTCATCCGAACGCGGAGTGGGATCTGGCACATTGCCCACTTGCATGTTGGCAGGGGCATCGATGATCACAGCACGCATTGGAGGTACCTCCTTTTCTCATTCTGAGGGATAACAATCGATTTGCGTCTTCACTTTGCAGCTCACTGGGGCCATGTAATGGCCACTTTCCCTGTTATTTCAGCGCGCCACCAGTCAGCCCTTGAACCAGGTACTTCTGTGCATAGATGCCTATCGCAACAGGCACCAGAATGATCATCGTCGCTAGAGCGGACACCTTCGCCAGGAAGAGACCTTCGTTACTCGTAAATACCGCGACCATAATGGGTAAGGTCGGTGAGTTAGTATAGGTCAGCGTGACGGCGAAGAAGAAATCGTTCCAGGCAAAAATGATGGCTAGCAGTGCTGCCGCAGCTAATCCAGGTGCTGCCATCGGTACGACAACCCTCACAATTGTCTGCAATGTCGAACAACCATCTAGCCAGGCCCCCTCCAACACTTCCTTTGGCAGATCCAGGAAGTACGAACGCGCCATCCAGATGATCAGTGGCAGGTTCATCGCGGTATAGATGATGATTAACGTGAAGAGGTTATCCAGTAAGTTGAGGCGCGTAATAATCACGTATAAAGGAACAAGGATGGCCGCAAACGGCAGGAAGCGCGTGGAGAGTACAAAGAACAGCATGTCATTGGATGACTTCTTGCGCATCTGGAAGACCATCGCGTAGGCGGCGGGAATGCCCAAAACCATCGCGAGGGCCGTCGAAACTAGAGCCGCCACAGCGCTATTGAACAAGTAGCCAGCGAATCCTCCGTCAATCGCGAGCAGAAACTGATCGAGTGTCGGTTGGAAGAATAGCGCGGGCGGAATGCTAATCGCCGCGATTTCTGTCTTAAATCCGGTAATTACCATCCAGAGGACGGGAAAGACCAGTAAAAAAACCAGGAGATAGGTCAAGGCCGTCCATAAGAAGTTGGACCGCTTACGCATAGCTTCTATACCCATGAGTTAGTCCCTTTCTGATACTGTTCGCTCAGTCATGAGCCGCAGCATGCCCCTGGCAGCAAGAATTGCTATTATTACCCCTATAACGCCAAGCGCTGCAGCCTGGCCGATCTGAAACGAATTCAACGCCGTGCGGTAGGTGTAGTAAGGGAGCGTGTTGGTTGATATTCCTGGGCCACCCGCAGTTGTCACGTAAATTTCGCCGAACGTCTGAAAGATAAAAATAGTTCCGAAGAGGATTGCTATCTCGTACGGTTTTCGCAGTAAAGGAAAGACAACACGCCAAAATGTTGTGAAGGCATTCGCACCATCCACCTTCGCGGCCTCTAACACTTCACCCGGAATGGACTGGAGGCCCGCAAGAATGACAAGCATCACGAATGGGGTCCATTCCCAGGCGACGATGAATATCACACTCTGCAGTGGAAAGGCGGAAAACCAGGGTACAGCAGGAATACCAATAAAGTGGAGTAGCCAGTTAACCATCCCTGAAGTCGGGCTAAGAAAGAGATCTTTCCATATCAGCGCCATAACTGATGGAGTCACCAAAAATGGAACTATGGCTATGCCACGCAAGACACTTCTGCCCCGTATCGGGCGGTTTAACAGTAGTGCAAGTATCGTCCCGCCTACAAGGGCCAGGATGATCGACCCAACCACCAGTTGTAACGTATTGCCCATAATAGGCCAGAAGTTTGGATCGTTTACAAACTCGGTGACGTAGTTTGCGAGACCCACAAATGGAAAACCTTCGGATGGCACCAGCAGATTCCAGGCGTGCAGGCTAAACCACACTGCGAGGAGAAATGGAATCTGTGTTAACACAATCATATATACGAGCGCGGGAATATGCAACCAGGTTCTTCCCCTGCGGTATGCCTCCGTGGGAACTACACGCTTTTTCATGTCGGGCAGCGTGGGTATCTGGACCGCCTGATTTGCCTGACTCATAACGTGACCTTTCTTTTTATTATGAGGCGAACTACCTCTGATGCAACGGGAGTGAACAATGAGGGACCGCCTCTTCTCACCAGATCGGGGTCCCTCATTCTTTCATACGGACAGCGTAGCTAGTACCCGGAAGCGTTGTCCTTATTGACCTGAGACGCCAGGAGCGCATCAGACTGCTGGAGAGCCTGGTTGACGGTCATTTTTCCAGCAACTACTGCCGACATAAGCTCGCTTATCGATTGTCCGACCGATTCAAACTGTGGAATACCCACATATTGAACGCCATGATAGGGAACGGGATCAAGTGTCGGCTGTTCGGGAGTCGCGGTATTGATGGAGTCAAGCATAATTTGAGCGAAAGGAGCGGCCTTTTGATAGTCGGGGTTCTGGTAAATCGAAGTACGTGTACCCGGTGGCACATTGGCCCAGCCGAAGGTCTGGCCCGCCAGGGTCAGATACTGCGAACTGGTGGCCCAGGTGATGAACTGGAAGGCGGCATCCTTGTTGCGGCTGGAGTTGACGAGACCAAGTGACCATGCCCACAGCCAATGGCTGCCATTGACGGTCACTACTGTCGGTGCATACGCGTACCCAACATTACCGGCGATTTTGGAAGTCGAAGGCGTTTCCAGCACACCGCCAAACGAGGTGGCGTCATAGAACATCGCGCCCTTGCCTTGAGTAATCAAGTTTAGACACTCCTGCCAGCCAGCAGTTGAGGCCCCTGGCTCACCATACTTTTGCAAGAGGTTAGCATAGAACGTCACCGCCCTTTGTACAGCAGGGGTGTTGAGCTGTGGCTGCCAACTCGAGTCGAACCAGCGACCACCAAAGGTATTAATCATCGTGTCGAGCGGAGCCATGTTCATGCCCCAGCCAGACTGACCTCTCAGCAAAATGCCGGTCACACCATTGGCGGGATCATTGAGTTCTTGCGCGAATTGGGCGATCTGATCCCATGTAGGATGCAATGGCATGGTCAGGTGATGTTGCGCGAAAATTTGCTTGTTGTACATCAGGAAACTACTCTCGCCATAGAACGGGAGCGCGTATGGATGTCCCTGATAGGAAAGCGTTGACATGACAGGCTTGAGGAGATCGTTGTAATTGTAACTGCTCTGCTCACTCGCCGACATCTTTGCGAAGTTCGGAGAGAGATCCTGGAGCCAGCCGTTGTGCGCCCAAATGGGGGTCTCGTAACTGCCAATGGTGGCAATATCAAATTTCCCCGCATTTGTAGCAACATCCTGGGTCACTTTCGTACGCAGATCATTTTCAGGCAGCGTCACGAA
>Ga0210409_10009150_pt1 | contig 10035 bp, 7 predicted proteins | sample IncBWH17MmetaG_FD_161649 | JGI IMG/M metagenome (GOLD analysis project Ga0210409, IMG submission 161649) | Forest soil microbial communities from Barre Woods Harvard Forest LTER site, Petersham, Massachusetts, United States - Inc-BW-H-17-M | ecosystem: Environmental > Terrestrial > Soil >...
CGAAATGGGATAGGCATCCGCCAGCACATTCCATAATTGTTCCAGATGGATCGCAGAGTTTTTCTGGCCCGCTTGCCACAAGAGAGAGGCCATCTCGTCGTGGATGGCGACGGGCCGGTCATGTTTCGCGCATTGCTTGGCTTGCGCCACCAAGCCGCCGATCAGGCTCTTGAAGCGTCCCGGATCCGGCGCGTCATTTATTAAGAATTCGGACAAGGCGTCGGTTGCATCTACTTCGATGAAACCACCGCTTTGAGTGATCTCCCCGACATCCACACCCTGCCGATACAGGCGATCGGCCAAATCATCCCGGTGTTCCTGAGTGCCGATTACGATTGCGGGATTTCCGGAACTGAGCGCGCCGCCAATGAATTGGGACAATTCGTCAAGAAGGAACCCGTTTTCCCTGTAAAGCAAAACCACGTGCCCGCTACGGATGTCCGGAGGAAATTCCACGGGCGGACTATTAGTGGCGGCATTTCGATTTCGATATACGCTCTCCATCTTGACAACTCCCCCGGCTGAATTGATCACAAGTCAGGAAACCTTTTCCCTCTGGGGCTTCTTCCAGAGGAGCCTGCGCTAGCCCTGGGACATCTCGAATTTGGTGCGACTGGCGGCGCAAAGACGTATGCGGTACGCGCTTTCTACGAACTTGCGGTTACCGACTCTAATTTTATATCTATCTTTTATGCTACCGTTGAGGATTGGTCTATACACTGAAAACCCTACCCTCTGTCCGAATAACCTTGTAGTGGAAAGCAACTCATGCTCTCCGGGCAGGGCATCCCAACCCTGGAGTCAAAGATGAGCCGGGGAAGGTGGAGGGATAGGGAATCCGAGGAGGTAAAATTGGATTTGCCCAAATAGCAATACGGTCACCTGCCTAAGCCCAGCTACCAATGAAATAGATCTTTCTCCGAATGGATGAGCCTCATGTCACCATTCGTGTCAATTGCGCCCGTGCCATGCTCCTGCCGTTCGAACTCCTTCCTGGTCGCGAATCGCGCAAATTACGACCCACTCCAAGTCCTTGATTCCATAGGTCTTGCGGAGCACGTCAAAGGCTCCCAATTCTCTCGCCTTACAGTAGCCGAGGGAGTCAAATTGATCAGACTCCAGGCCCGTAACCACAATGCGCGCCTGCGACCGAACACTTTTTGCCGCCGCCAGCAAGTCCTCGTATGTGCCATCGATGAGCCGATTTTCGCAGAAAATCAAGAGTACATTCTCTTGTGCGAGGGCCCTGCACGCCTGCTTGATTGACCGGAATGGCTTGAGAGCGATGCCTTTCGAATCAAGAAGGTTAGTAAACCTTTCCCAGATGGCCAGGTCGGAGGAGCCAATCATCACTTGCATTTTGCCTTCCATCGCAACCTCCAAGGCGGCGTTACGGGATCAGCAAACATCCGATTCACGCAGTGGACGAACCGGCGCTAATCGCCTATCCCGAACTAGATTTTCATGCTTCTTCCAAAGACCAGGCTGGGCATCGTTATACGAATCGCGCATGCCGCGCCATAGGCTGAATTCTGTAGATCGGCGTGGGAATACCCTGAAGCGTCCTCCCGGCCCTGCGCTCTCCAGTCAAACCGGGATTTCCCCTTCAAAGCCGGATTTTTTTCGCGAGGATAGTGAACTCCAAAGTGGCCTGAGTGACTATGTACAGTCGCCCCAATTGGGGGACAAGGGCACGAGCCGGGCCATTCCCTAAGTTCAGGGACCGGGAGAATCCACCAAATCGGGTCCGCCCCGGGAAATCCAATTCGAAATCTCCCGGCCCAATGGCAAGGCGCTGCTCGGGCGACATGGAAGCCCAAATACGGTATTCCACCGATTGATTGGCATTGCCGTTGAGGGCAAACTGCGCAGCTGTCAGGGTGCCCAGAGGCATTCATTGACCGGGCACACAGAAACGAACTGACGGAGATAAACACGATGAACGTTCACACCTCTGCTGATTTCTCTTGTCCGGCATGTCGCAGTTCGCGTGTGTCTCGGTCTGAATATGAAGGGATTGTTGAGCAGATGTTTTTGAGGATCGTCCGGATAAGTCCGTTTCTATGTCAGGCGTGCGACAGGCGCTTCTATATGTTCGTTGCGCCATCCAGATTGAGTCGCCCGGAAGCACTCCGAGCGTGGGATGACGCTCAGCGAAGCAAATCCATCTTGTCCTCGATTTAACCGGGCGCTCCTAATTCTAATTGCGTTGAATTGGATCCTTCACCCCCATCCCCTCGAGGGCCATTCTGTTTCGCAGAAGGAAAATTCCGACCGGGAATAGGCAGCTCAATTCTGCACCAGCACACTCATTGCGTACGATCTATGGCCGGAGTGGCGGGGACGCGGAGAGGTTTTCAAAAAAAACGGCGCATTTGCCAGAAATGTTTGTTTCACAAATGAAAATGCAGTTCACGAGCATGCTCAGGTCTGGCTTCTTCGCGCTCCGAGCGAACGGCTCGGCTCAGGACCCATTCAATGTCCGTGGGTTGGCAAGGGAATGGGATAACGCCAAATGCCCCCATTCGCGCAGTGGCCAAGTGCTCATTCCAGTCATCCATGTGGGAAATCACAACAATCTTTACTCTTGGGTCCAAAGACCACATGGAATGAAGCAAGTCCTGGAACGTTCCATCCGCCAGGTGACTATCCCAAAAGATTAGGCCCACGGATTCCCGCGCTACGATTTCCTTGCAGTCTGCAAGGCTTGAAGCACATGCATAATCAATCCCATTCGCTCCGAGCATCTGGGCAAGCGCGCGGCGCCACTCCAAATCGCTTGATAAAATTACTGCTTCCCATAGTATGCGCATTTTCACGCCCCCGATCGAAGGTAGTTTCCCCACCTCGTGAGGCTAGCCAGCAGGAAAAGACTTGGCCATCCGATTGAACGTGTATTCGATCCTGGTCGTCGCTGTAGTCCGGCGGGCGAGCGCTCCACACCGGCGGTCATTGTCCTCCTACGGCAAATTTCCGGTTCGTGTACAGATGACACCGTATGGAGAGTGATCCAGTCGTGCCATAAAATTGAGCTCCCTCCGGAAACCATTGCAGCTCCAAAGGGGGAGGATCCGGGACTGGATCCTCCCCCTTTGTTTACTGTTGGAATCGACTGTAAGTTCCTATCTCAAGCTTTCGGGTGCGAGGACGCGCGTTCTAATTGCTCCCCAGGTCTCACCGTTGCCTCTTGCGCGCGTAGAGTACAAACGGGGAGACGCGGGGACAATACCGCATGGGGCGCATAACCGGGTGACGGCCTCCCCAGTTGCGTCGCCCGGTCGCCGCCATAAACGAGCTGAAAATCTGTTGGCGGGGAGGGCTGGTACAGTGTTCTCCTTAAGCTAATTACAGCATACCGCTAATAGACCAAACGCAGGGTAACGAGGGAAAATACCTGATTATTGAGGGGGATTTGGCTTGAAAACGGCCGGGAAGGGCACTCAGGTTGCGGGATTTGAAAACGGTCGCGAATCGTGTTGGCTGATACCAAACGAATGTGAAAAGTTTCGATCGGTGCTGAGGGTGATTCCGCAGTTGAATGGATCTTGCCGGTGAAGGAACAGGATCTCGTCTTCGGGGCGCACTCTGGCGACGGCAAAGCTTTTTGCTTGTTGTTTGAGCCCCATCTTCCCCGGATCTATCTCCCGGCTGCCAAGATTGCGCGCAATCATGAGGATGAGTCTTTGAAGCGGGCCCGAAAACGCGGGACCGATATCGTGGAAGGTTCTGGGGATCGTTCCCGAAAAACTTGGATGCAGGAACGAAGGGCTCTAGTGCTGGATTTAAGACTTGCCACGACTTGCTAGGGGGATATAATTCTATTAAGTTGATTGCCGATGCCAGGGCTCTTAAAATGTTAACTAGTCACCCGAGAAATATGATCCCGTCCGACAGTAAGGGAAGGCACGATTCACAATCGGCCGAACCATTCGGAAATGATCCCATGCCCGGACCGAAATCTTGGGGGAATTCCATGAAGAGTTTACGAATTCTGATTGCCGATGATCACGACCTGGTTCGCCGGGGGATCAAATCCCTAATCGAGTCGCGGCCCGAATGGCAAGTTTGCGATGAAGCTCACTCCGGCCGCGAGGCAGTCGCCAAAGCGGAAGAACGAAAACCCGACATCGTGGTTCTGGACATCGCCATGCCGGAACTGAATGGACTGGAGGCCGCCCGAAGGATCCGGAAGGTGTCGCCCAACAGTGAAATACTGATTCTGTCCATGCATTACTCGGACCAGCTGATAAAAGATATCCTCGATGTGGGCGTGCGCGGCTTTGTCGTGAAATCCGATTCCGATCGCGATCTGCTTGTCGCCATTGAAACACTCTCGAACCACAAGCCATTCTTCACCTCCATGGCCACCGAGGTGATGCTGACGAATTTCCAGCGGCCCGGATCCATTCCCGCTCCGGGAGAAATGCGCAGCAGCCGGTTGACTTCACGAGAGCGCGAGATCGTGCAATTGCTCTCGGAGGGCAAGAGCAGCAAGGAAGTGGCCTCTTCGCTCGGCATCAGCGTGAAGACCGCGGAAACGCACCGGGCCAACATCATGCGCAAGTTGGAAATACACTCGGTGAGCGAATTGGTGAGGTACGCGGTCCGCAACCAGATCATCGAGGCTTGAAACGCGGTTGTTTCTGAGGACGGGTGGGCCGCCCTTTGGCATTCCGCAGAGTCTTCTTCACTACGTGATCCTGCACTACTCCAGTCCATCCGCTCTGAATTAAGGATGTGAACTTGGGGTGCCCTGTCCTTCTGTCACGAAACGTGACAGATGGGCAGCCGCAAATTCAAAATCAAAGGCCGGGCCACCCGCGACCCTGCGGACAAGGAAGGGATCTTTCGTCGGAGTTCTTGAAAATGAGCTCTGTGGCTTTGTCTCGCTGAAACGGACGGAAATGCAGAGACGATGCAAGAATTGCATAGGTACAGTACCAACTACAGGGCACGCGCGGATGGGCCATAAACACTCTAATTTACCTGATTTCAATCACTTATCAGCCCAATTTTTTCAGGGGAAAGTTGGTAGTGTCCGTGCCCTTGTTTCTTCTAACGGCCCTAACGAAAGGAATCGAAGGGGGGAACTTCCATGGGCGTCATCAACCCAATGTTGCAGCACAATGAGAGTGAGTGGTCTACGGACCGGCCGGTAGCCATCGAGGCTCATCATCGAGGTCAATCCAAAACACTCTGGGTGTTTGTTGTGGTACTGGCCGCTGCGCTGGGAGCGCTGGCCTACTACGGCTATCATATGGTCAAGAATCAGGATGCCCAAATCACCCAGTTGTTCGGAAGCCAGAGCACATGGAGCACGCTCGGCCAACGCGCGGACGCCGCCGAGACCAAACTGCAAGATCTAGCTGGCGATTGGCAAGGCATGGGGCAACGCGTGACGAAGCTGGAAGGCAGAGTCGCTGCCGATGTCAAGCAAACTCGCGTGTATGCGGAAAAACTGACACAGCAGTTGCACCAGCAAATGATTGCCGAGATGGATGCCCGCACTTCCACCCTCGACGCCAGGCTCCGCCAGGTCGAATCCGAACAGACGGCTCAACATGCGCAGATGGCGCAGGTCGAGGCCAATCTCAAGCAGGACATTTCCGCCGTTCGCGAGGAAAATGGCCGCGATCTCTCCGGTGTTCGCCAGCAGGAAGAAATAAACTCTCGTGACTTCAGTGCACTATCTCGAAAGCTCGACCGGGAACGGATCGATTTCGAGCTGGCGAAAGGACAAACCAAGGAGCTGCTTCCCGGCATCTCGCTGCGAATCCGCGGAATGGACCCTGCGTATCAGCGCTACCATGGCGCGTTGTGGCTGCTGCAAGACCACCGGACGGTGTGGCTGCGGGATCAAAGTGTGCATGAACCAGTACGTTTCTTTCACAAAGACGGCGGGGAGCCGTATGAATTGGTTGTCACGGACGTGACCAAGAAGGCCGTGGTTGGATACCTCTTGGCTCCCGCCAAGCCCGAGGCTGCAGCCGCCGCATTAGTCGGCCAGCAATCAACTGTCGCCACTTCAGCCCACGAATGACGGCCCACGAAAGACTACGGTACTGGCTTCGCGACGGTGCACGGGCGGCCCGCCCTTCGGCATTCCGCAGAATCGTCTTCACTGCGGGATCCTGCACTACTCCAGTACGTCCACTCTGAATTAAGATCGTGAACTTGGGATGCCCTGTCCTTGGCGCCCTTCCAAGGGCGGGGCTTTGGGTTCAGCCTTCTCTGTCCAAACGGGGATTCGCAGTTTCCGACGAAGGAACGAAAATCAAAAACCCCACCTGTCACGAAGCGTGGCAGATGGGGCACCCGCAAACTCAAAATCAAGGGCCGGGCCACCCGTCCTCCACCGAAACGGTGATTATGACTGGCCCAGCGGATACCAGAATTACCTGATGGTGCTTAAAACGACTCAGTGTAGGATGTCCTACATTACCCAGAGAACCCAACCAGCCTGTATCTCTCAGGGTATTGGGAGGCTTGAATGGCCCGGTGGGTGTTGAACTGCCCTCACTGCAAACAAGAATTCACTTACAGTGAAATTTCCGCAAGGGCCTCGTCGCTACCTGATCCTTTTCTTGCGGGGTCTCCGATTAAACCGGAATTCCCTAAGGACGGTCAGAGTGTCGCTTGTCCAAATTGTACCAAGCCGTCCGTTTACCAGCGTTATCAGCTTATCCATCGACCTTCTTAGGACCATGAAATGGCTTTTGCATGTTGGCCCAGCTGTCATGCGAGATTTTATTTAAGTCCACCCTCCTCATTAAACTGTTGAACTACCCCATCGCAATACCACAGGTACTCAATTCTGGCTGTTCAATTTTGCACATGTTGTATGTGGTCACTTTTGATCATCTAGACGGCTTTGGCGTATGAGTCTACGATTCCTGATTAGAGGAAGACCTGAATGGCCAAACGCGGTCTCGATGTTATACATAGTGTCAGTCACGCAGTTCTCCGCAAAAAGTTCCGCACTGGGATGACTTTTCGGAACTACCGAGACAAGGATGTAGTTTTTTCGCAAGGAGATCATGCTGATTCTGTCTTCTACATTGAGAGTGGGACGGTGAAGCTCACGACGGTCAGCACGCGCAAGAAAGCCATAATCGCCATCCTACAGCGAGGCAGCTTTTTGGGTGAAGGTTGTCTTGCAGGGCAAGGTCTGAGGATTTGCACGGCGAGATCCATTGGACAATCCAATATCATTCGACTGCAAAAGGAGAGAGTGGTTCGCACGCTCAAGAGAGACCCGCAGTTTGCAACGCTGTTCGTTGGCTATTTGCTTTCCCGGGTTGTTCGGATTGAGGAAGACCTGATAGATCAATTCTTCAATTTCAGCGAAAGGCGACTGGCGCGGGTTCTGTTGTTGTTTGGGGAAATAACCAAGGAATCGAAGTCGGACTCCGCCCTGAAGGTGAGTCAATCAACCCTGGCGGAGATGGTCGGTACCACCCGCCCAAGGGTAAGTAAATTCATGAACGATTTTAAGAAAAAGGGCTTGGTCAGCTACAACGGGGGCTTGCAGATAAACAGCGCACTGGTCATAGCGTTCCTGGAAAACCGCCCCATGTCCGTCAAGAAAACGTAGACCTTAAGCAACGTAGGAAAGAGATGAAAGTAAAACAGCTAACACTAAAGCAACAGTCTTCCGTCGCCTGCCCTACGTGCGGTGTCGCAGCCGGGAAGCGGTGCGTTCTCGTTGCTGGCGGTTTACGTAACGAGCCGCACCCGGACCGGAGGCTCTTGGCGGCTGAGGCCATGGAAAAGAAAAACTAATCAGGGTCGGTGTAGAACGTGCCCAAAAAGAAAGAATCCGACGCGACTTGGCTGGCACGACTCAAGCGGGAACTTGCGAAGCCCCATCTTACGAAGTCTGTTCGGGAGAAGGCGACGAAGAAACAGATTGCATCATGGAACGCAAGTTAGTTGAGCTTCGACAACCCGGTTTTCAGGGATGGGTGTGGACGGGTGGCCCGCCCTTCGGTAATCCGCAGGATCGTCATCACTACGGGGCCCTACACTACTCCCGTACGTCCACTCTGAAATAAGATTGTGAACTTAGGGCGCCCTGTCCTAGACGCCTTTTCAAGGGCGGGGCTTTGGGTTCGGCCTTCTCTGCCCAAATGGGGATTCGCAGTTTCCGACGAAGGAACGAAAGTCAAAAACCCCACCTGTCACGAGGCGTGACAGATGGGGCACCCGCAAATTCAAAATCAAAGGCCGGGCCACCCGTCCCGGTATGTTGCGGGGAGATCATGCCATCAGGCCGATGCCTAGTTATCCCACACATTGATGATGCCTCCGCAATCTGGTTATGTGCGGGCCAGCAGCGGTAACCCCGACGAACAATAAAAAGTAAAAATGAGGGGCCATTACAGCCCCTCAGTAGATTCGTAAGAATTTTACTAGTATGATAATGGGAGTACGATTATGGAAGGGTTGAGAAGTAGGCAGCTTGACGCAGCACCACCAGAACCACTGCCGAATGCGTATTGAACGTGGAATGTCGTCGGTTGTCCTGGTGGTACGGGTACAAAATAGGTTGCGCTCATTGACATGTTAACATAACCTTGTGAGGAGTAAGCACCTAAATTGTGACCACCGTTGTTAAATGTGGGATCAAATGTCATAAAACAACTCGCATTGTATGTCTGTACGAACGCTGTCAAAGTCACTATGTCCATAGCGAATCCACTCGGTCCAGGCGGTGCACTCATTACTGTAACAGCAAGTGGTCCATTAGGAAAATCTCTCAACACGCCTGTGTCACCACCTTGCTCACCGAACCCTTGATTTTCATTAATGGCTGGAACGATTGTAGGTCCCGCCGGTCCAGTCGGTCCTGATGGACCCGGAACCTTTGAGTCTAATCCTGCTGGGCCTGCTGGGCCCACTTGACCTTGTGATCCCATTATCCCTTGCGGACCTGCCGGACCCGCTGGTCCAAGTGGACCTTGAATACCTGGAAATCCCATTATCCCTTGCGGACCTTGAGAACCTGTTGCACCAGCAGCCGCAAGCAGTTCCCATTCTCCGCTTGGCAACATATTGTTTGGTCCAGGCTCACTTACACAGGTTTGCGTACCGGAGGATACGGTCAAGGTTATGGGTGTACCGCCGTTGGGATTGCAGTTTCCTGACCCTGGATTACACAGATAGTTAACCCCATTCAACGAAAAAATGGCATAGGCTACGGTCCCTGCTTTGAACTCTGTTCCGCTAGGGCTGGCATAGGGAGCTGTAGATGATAATAGATTATCACTACTGACAATAGAGTTGGGTGGCAGCAGTGCCAGTGCTGCACCGTTGAAGGTTCCCCCAGTGATTGATGTAATCTGATAAGTGCCTGGGGAAACCGGACTTGTCACAAATGTTCCACTCGCCGTAACGCCAGGACCACTGAAAGAAAAATTGAACGTAATGACGCTAGTGCCTTGTGGGTAGGCACATCGCCAGGTTTCACCTTGATCCGATACAACGTCATTTAGAGCATAAGGTACTGGGTTCCAAGGACCGCGTGCAACCAATCCCGGAATGCCTTGTGGCCCCGCTGGACCTGCCAGACCCGTTGCTCCTGCTGGACCCGCTGGCCCTGTAGCACCATCGTTACCATTCACACCAGCTGGTCCTTGAGAACCTTGTGGACCAGTTAATCCTGTTGGACCTGTAGCACCAGTATTACCTGCTGGTCCTACTGGGCCTTGAGCGCCCGTAGCTCCTCCCGGACCTATCGGACCTGTAGCTCCTATAGGCCCCGTTGGTCCTGTTAATCCTATTGGACCCTGTGCTCCTGTAGCACCAGTCGGACCTATTGCGCCTGTTTGCCCTGTTGCTCCCGTCAATCCAATTGGACCCACTGGACCTGTATTCCCTATCGGACCCTGGGGACCAGTATTTCCTACCGGACCTTGAGCACCTGTTTGCCCAGTTGGCCCGGTCGCACCAGTTGGACCTGCCGGACCTGTTATACCAATTGGACCTGCTGGTCCTGTTGCGCCAATTGCTCCTGTAGAACCTATAGGACCAGTT
>Ga0210409_10009152_pt1 | contig 10034 bp, 7 predicted proteins | sample IncBWH17MmetaG_FD_161649 | JGI IMG/M metagenome (GOLD analysis project Ga0210409, IMG submission 161649) | Forest soil microbial communities from Barre Woods Harvard Forest LTER site, Petersham, Massachusetts, United States - Inc-BW-H-17-M | ecosystem: Environmental > Terrestrial > Soil >...
GCGGCAACCTTCATGAAGGTGCGCGCGGTCTGGCAGTTTTTTGAGGCGGAGCCAGAAGGCGACGCGCTGCATTTGTTCACTCCGGGCGGCGCGGAGCCGCTGCACACGTTTCGATTCAAAAGGCAGAGGGGCGGCGACTTCCTGTGCTTGAGTGACTATGTGCTTGCCCCGAACGAGGGGAAGCGCGATCACGTGGCATTGTTCGTGGTGACCGCGGGCGAGGGGGTCCGGGAGCGCTCTGAAAAGGCGAAGAACGACGGGTATTACCTGAAGTCGCATGGTTTGCAAGCGCTGGCGATTGAGACGGCGGAGGGCTGCGCAGAATGGCTGCATCGCCGCATTCGCGAGGATTGGGGCTTCCCTGATCCGCCGGAGATGACCATGGCGCAGAGATTTACGTCGCGGTATCGGGGCAAGCGCTATAGCTTTGGTTATCCTGCGTGCCCGGATCTGGAGGATCAAGCGCCGCTTTGGAAGTTGCTGCGGCCGGAGGAGATCGGCGTGCAGCTTACCGAGGGTATGATGATGGATCCTGAGGCTAGCGTGAGTGCGCTGGCGTTTCATCATCCCGATTGCACTTATTTTTCGGTGGGGGATGTTACGGCCGAGGTTCCCGCGTAACAGGCGTGACCGCGTAAAGGCGCAAAAGAAGGAATGTACGAGCTAAAGCCTGCCCTACATTGCTTGCGGAACAGCGCATTCGCAAATCAGCGGTGAAATCGGAGCGGAGTGGACACGCGGGTGGCGCGCGACAGGGACTATTCTCGGGCTACGGCGCGGCCTTGTTTTAGGGCGTCGATCAGGACGTCGAAGGTGGATCTCGTCCAGTTTCCGTCGCGGGGGGAAGACTTCGCGCCCCGGCGTTCGTCCGCTACCAGCGTAGCGGTTGCCGCTGACGAGAAGTTCGAAGCGACGCCGATTGTTACCGGAGCGCTTGGACCGCTGCCGGCCACGGCCGCGTGAGCCTGCAGTGGAGTTTCATCGGGCCAGGAAGTTGCGGGGACGGCTTCCTCCTGCGCTTCTGCTTCAGACGCTTGCGATTGAGTTTGATCCTTTTTTCCGTTTGAACCGGCGCCGACTCCACCGCCACCAGGCGAGAAGGGGCCCTTCACCAAACCGAGGACGTCTTCCGAGGCCTGCTGGACGAGGGTTTGGTCGATCTGCTTGCGTTTCAGCTCAAAGCCCACTGATAAACAGGCATCCGACAAAAGGTTGATCAAGCGGGGAACGCCGGTGGTCAGACGGTGAATGACTTCCACGGCGGTGCCGGTAAAGGGACTCGACCCGCGCAAGCCGGCAGCGTGGAGGCGCTCCGCCATGTAGGCGCGCGTTTCGGGGAGGCTTAAGGGGCGCAGGAGGCAGGTGCTGGCGATCCTCTGCTGCAGGGCCTGCAGCTCGGGCCGCTGAAGGACGGCGAATAGCTCCGGCTGGCCACAAAGAACGATCTGCAAGAGCTTTTCCTGGTAAGTGTCGGTGTTACCGAGGAGGCGAATCTCTTCGAGCAATTCGATGCTCATCAGGTGTGCTTCGTCGATCAGGAGGATCGCGGTGCCGCCCTGTTGCTGCGTCTGAAAGAGCATCTGGTGGAGCGCGGCGAGCCGCCGTGGCTTGCTGGTGGCGGTACAGGTGATCTCATATTCATCCAGCACGGCTTCCAGCAATTCAGCGGGTGCCAGGGTCGGATTCACGAGGAAAGCGGAAACCAGGCGACCGCGTCCTTCCGACTTTTCGGTCAGGATCTGCAGGGCAGTGTGCAGCAAGGTGGTTTTGCCCGTGCCTACCGGGCCAGCGACAACCGTGAAGCCTTTGCGTTGAAGAACGCCTTGGAGGAGGACCTTGAGGGCTGTGCGGTGAGGATCGGCCAGATGCAGAAATCTCGGGTCCGGTGTAAGGCGAAACGGTTCTTCTTTTAGCTGGTAAAAGGCCGTGTACAAACCGTCCCTCCGTGGTCCCCGGAACCGCAAGAATCGAACAAACTAATACGATCAAGTAATGAGCAAGTTTCTAGCCATACTACCAGTTCGACGAGGACAATTCCTATCGAGTCTAAAGCTAGCAGCATCAGACATTTAACTCACGGGCCGAGAATGGGTCAGCCTGCCGCTCCAAATCGCGCCGCCCCTCTGGCGGAAAATTTTTTCATAAGTCTGTCACCTTCGGACGGTGCCTGTCATGCGTGTTAGATGCACAGCCTTGTCGCGGAGAGACATACGGCAGCCTATCGCGTGGCTTCGTACTACTCTGGTAGGGGTGCCACTTGCTCTGTCTCAACCACTGTGGCAGTGCTCTTCCGGTGATGTCTTTGCGCCAAACCAGCCTCTTGAATTTTGTAAATCAGGGCCCGGTAGCTGATGTTCAGCGCATTGGCGGCCTTGCGACGGTTCCATTTATTTTTGCGAAGCACCTGGAGGATTACGTTACTTTCCATCTCCCGGACGGCCTGCTTGGCGATTGCCTTCAGAGAAACGGTACCGTCTATAGACAGTTTCATAGGGTTCGAAGGCCGCTCTGGATGGTTGCCCACGGTGATACCATCGAGCGCTCCCAAGATGGCATAGCGCGCGACCGCATTTTCCAGTTCGCGGATGTTTCCCCGCCATTCCATACGCGCTAAAGCCTCCATCGCTTCTTCAGGAAAGGGCGGCGCTTCGCGCTCGAACCGTGCGTTCAGGTGCTCCAGGAAATAGTTCGCAAGCGCGGGAATGTCCTCACGGCGCTCCCGTAATGACGGCAAGTTGATGGTTACGACGTTGATGCGGTAGAAGAGGTCCTGCCGAAAACGTCCGGCAGCGATCTCGTTTTCTAACTTGCGGTTAGTCGCGCAGATCACCCGGGTATGGACGTGTCTTTCGCAGGTGTCGCCGATACGGCTATATTGCCCATCCTGCAGGAGTTGCAAGGTCTTGGCTTGCAGGCTCGGGTCAAGATCGGAGATTTCATCGAGAAACAGGGTCCCGTTATCGGCCATCTCCACATAGCCCGGCTTCGAGGTGTGAGCGTCGGTGAAGGCGCCCTTCTCGTAACCGAACAACTCGCTTTCCAGCAACGATCCGGGAATGGCCGCACAATTCACCTTGACGCACGCACCAGAGGCAAACTTTGATCGGGAATGGATATATTGAGCCAACAGACCTTTACCCGTGCCATTCTCTCCCTGAATCAGGACTGGCAAGTCCGTGCCAAGGACCTTGGCAATCATTTGCCGGATGGGTTGCATGGCCGCAGATCGGCCGAAAATGATGCCTTCCGAAGGCAGAATGTCGGCCTTCGGAACCACTTTTGCGCTAGCTACGCCAGAGACGGCCATTCCTGCGTTCCCCCGTTTACGGCCCGAGTCATACGAGTACTACTTTGCACTCGTACAACCAAAGCCCGCCGAGGCCGGCGTAAGGCAGGAGGCCCCCCGGAATGCGCCCACCAGTTTTCTAACTCATTCTGAGGCTTTAACTTACTGGTTGGTAGTACAGTTATGGAACTAAGGAGCAGGTCAAAAGGAAAGAGTGTAGCTGCGCTGACCAACGCGGAAAAATGTGTCGTTAAAAGGCAAAGAGTTGCCTTGTTTCCACAAGAGCAGAGTGTTGTTTGTCTTGTCTGTGAAAGTCGAGGACGGAGGAAACGGCCACTGAAAAGCCGAGTCTCAAAATGGGAATAGAGGAGTTACGCTCTGCCGTTCTCGCCACGGATAATGTCATACCGTTCGATGACCGCGGCTACGCCCAGTCGCGCACTGCCGTCTTCCATACGGCGCTCCACGCGCACGACTTTACCCATAGCGCGCACGAACACTTCGGACCCGTGGGTGATCTCGGCAGGAAGCGTCAAGGTGATGTCCAGTTCGGAGCCTGCCTCCAAGTCCTGGTCGAGAACAAAATAGAGACCACGGGTGGAAATGTCCCGGGTCTTCCCTTTCTGGCTGTCCGGCAGGCTTTCGGCGGGAAATCGAATGATTACGGGAAGCGATAGGTCATAGCGTCGAGCAGTGCGACGTTCCGTCATTATACTCATCCTCCACTCTGCTCGCGGCCAGGTGGTCTAGCGCCGCGCCCCTTTCGCCGAATTTCAAACACGCCCCGACCCCAACGGGGTGCTACGGGCTGGACGAACCGATCGTTTGGAACTCGGGAAATTCCTATGGCTTGGGCGCACCAGGAACTTCAGTCGAGTCTCTTTTACGTTTGCGGTTTGGGTGACAATACAGGAAACATGTGATTCACGCTACGGAAAAATTTCGGGCAGCGGCGAGCTCCTGCATCGTGCCGGGCCTCGCATGTACGCAGTAGCAGTGCCAATTGCCCAGAATGGCTGCCGCGGCACTGGCGCCCCATCGCAATCCTGATGCTTCGCAGAAGCGACCCGTTACTCGTTGCGAATCGCGCCGACCGGCGTGGGCTCTTCCACGGGCGCCGCGGCGGTTCGCCGCGTACGCGGTGTGTCCAGATTAAACTGGCGCATTTTATACAGTAGGGCTTTGTAGCTGATACCCAGCATTTTGGCGGCATCCTTGCGACACCAACGGGTCTTTTCCAAGGCGTCGGCAATCGCTTCCATCTCCGCCTCGTCCTTGAGCCCGCGAACCAGGGCCTTAAGACCTTGCTCGCGAGGTACCGCCGCCTCTTGCCGAGGCGAGGTGCGCTGCCGCGCCGAAGACATCTCGATCAGTTCACGCAGGCTGCCCTCGTCGTCCTCAAGAATGACGTAGCGCTTCACAAAATTTTCCAATTCGCGAAGATTACCGGGCCAGGGGTAATTTGCGGCGGCATCGAGAAGATGCTTGGACGGCGAAGACGCGGGCTTTCCGAATTTCTCGCTGTACTTGTCTAGGAAGTGGCGGAACAGCAGAGGAATTTCGGTGGCGCGTTCACGCAGCGGAGGAACCAGGATGGAAAGAACGTTCAGCCGGTAGTAAAGGTCTTCGCGGAAGCGGCCGGTCTTCATGGCGTCTTGCACATCGACGTTGGTGGCTGCGAGCACACGCACATCGGTCTCCACCATGTGGCGGCCGCCCAGCCGGGAATACTGATGGTCCTGCAAAACGTGCAGGAGCTTGGCCTGGAGATGCGTGCTCATTTCGGCGATCTCATCGAGAAAGATGGTGCCCTTGTTGGCGAGTTCGAATTTGCCGGGCTTGGCGCGCACCGCTCCGGTGAAGGCGCCCTGCTCGAAACCGAACAGCTCGGATTCGAGCAATTCGCCGGGCAGCGCAGCGCAGTTCACCTTGATGAAAGGCTGGGTGCGGCGTTTCGAGCGCAAGTGAATCATGCGCGCGACGACTTCTTTTCCAACGCCGCTCTCGCCACAAATGAACACCGGCACGTCGACCGGGGCGATTTGCAAGATCTGCTGACGGATGCGCACCATCTGCGGACTGGCAGCGAGGAAGCTGAGATCCTCGGTCACCTGGTCGCAGTAATCGCGAAGCGCCTGATTCTCCTGGGTCATGTGTTTTTTCTGGCGAGACTTCAACATCGCGGCGTCGAGGTCGCTCTTCTCAAAGGGCTTGGTCAAATAGTCGTGTGCGCCGATGCGAATAGCTTCGACGACAGTGCCCACTTCATTGGAGCAGCTGAGCATGATGATGTTCAGGCTGCGATCCAGCTGCAGCAGCTCTTTGAGCGTGTCGATGCCGTTCATTTCGGGCATCAGCACGTCCAGGATGATGAGATCGGGGCGCTCGCCATCGCTGACTTTGGCGAGGACTTCCTTGCCGGAGCCCACGGTCTCAACGTCGAAGCCGTCTACCTCCAGCAGCGTCTGCAAGTATTTGCGGATGCTGGGCTCATCATCCACGACCAGAATTTTTTCTTTCACAGGCATTGACCTCTCCCTTTGCGTGCCGACTCGAACGCGTTGCCCGCTGAACAAAACATGAGGCCGTATGAATCAGGTCTGGTCCATGGGCAATAGAAACGTAAACTTGCTGCCGTTGGAGGCTTCGCTTTCCACCCAGATCTTCCCGCGATGCGCTTGCACCAGGCGTTTAGCGATGGCCAGGCCCAGGCCCATCCCGGTGGTGTTGCGATCCACGCGAACGAAGTCCTCGAAAATTTCCTGGTGATGCTCCGGTGCGATTCCCGGCCCGGTATCGGCGACCGACACCTCCACGCTGTTCGGGCGCGGCAAACGAAAGCGCCGGCGTTCCTGAGTAGGTGACGCCTCGGAGACACGCCGCTCCCAAAAGTGAGGAAGCGCCCGCAGAGTGACACAGCCGCCCGCTGGCGTATGCTTCAACGCATTGTCCAGAAGGTTGGCGGCGGCTTGCTGCACCTTTTGATAGTCGAAGCGGAAGTTGGGAATGGAAGGATCGAACGCCGCGTCTAACCGCACGCCTTTGCGCTGAAATGCCTCGAACCAGCGCTTCGATAGTTCATCGAGGCAATCCCGCAAGTCGTTTTCGCGAAGCTGCAAGACCAGCTTTCCACTCTCGAGCGCCGAATAGTTCAGGAACATGGAGACCAGGCGCACGAGCCTTTCGCAGCTCTCTTTGGATTCTTCCAGAATGTCGCGCTGCTTCTCCGACAAACGTCCCAGCGAACTGGTCAGCAGCAGATCGTAGTAACCCTTGATCACCGCGAGCGGGGTCTTTAATTCATGGGCGGCCGATGCCAGGAACACCGTCTTCTGCCGATTAACCTCCTGCAATTTCAAATAAGCTGCCAAGAGATTTCGATAGGTGATCTCGCGCTCTTGCAGCAATTCCTGGACGGTAATCTGCGTGGCCGGATCGGGCGTGGCCAGCAGTCCGGTGGGCTGCTCGAATTTAACCACGAGCCAGTCAGGTTCCGGCACCCACTGAATCGTCGCGCGCGCACTTTTCTCGCCGCGTGTCAAATCCAGTTTGATTTCATGCTGGCCACTCTCAATGTCTGCGAAAATCCGCTTGGCATCCACTTCCAAGAGATCGGTGAATAGGTTCAGGCGGGTGAGGTCGCCTAGATGTAGCGAATCCAAGCACTTTCGCGCGAGGGTATTGGCCATCAGGATTCTGCCGCTGCGCGCGGCAACCACCAGCGACTTATCCAGCGTATCCAGAAGCCCGGCGAAGAACGCTAAGGGTACGTCGCCAGTGTGCTGTGGTTCGAGTCTAGGAGACGTAACTACACTTCCGGTCATCGGAACCATCCCACTCCGCCAGGGGACGGGAAAAAATTTTCCCTATTGGCGCCTGAGCATCGTGGCAGAGCACTTCTCGGGCTGTCAATGGTAAAAGCGTGCCATGTGCTAAGCGTACCATTTGCACAATTGCGGAAGTCCGGTAGCCTTAGTGAGCGGGTAAGTACTAAGGCCCACTAGGACGGCAACTCTAGACCCGCCTAAAGCAAAGATTTATAACGATTTAATAGCGGTTAAAGTTAGGAACATCTGGCATCGAATCTGCTTACTTCTTGGTATTCTCGTACTAGTTCACTAGTACCATGGAGACCTATAGAGTGAAACCCGACAGCGTCAAGGAAGGGCATTTGGAATATTCACAGCGGCGTCGATCGGCTCGCATTCGTCTCCAGGTGCCGGTGTTCCTGCGTGGCTCCGATGCTTCCGGCGTGGAATTCATTGAGCTAACCAAGACGTTAAACATAAGCGCCGCAGGTGCATGTATTACCTCCACACACATGCTGAGGATCGATCAAGTCGTTCATTTGACAGTACCGGCTCCTTCGCCCGCTTCTTCGAGCCTGGTGCCGACCGAGACGCCTCCCATTGCCGCAAGAGTGCTCCGCCAAGAGCTTGCCGGAGATATGCGTCTATTCGGACTGGAATTTCTCAGGCCACTTGAGTAAATTAATACCCTTTCCCGGCTACGGTCGGGCTCCGTTGGACCCGCCACAGGCTGCGGCCTGAACCAGGGATGGCCAGTCCAAGCGAGATATATCGTCTAGTTTCAAGCCAATGGGGATCAAGCAGCGCTTATTCCATTCCTCCCGGGGTCTTCTAGGTCCAATCATGGATGGACTCCAAGTTGCTTCCGAGATAGAAGCAATTTGCTCCACTCCCCTACCCGCGGGGATCGGCAACTTAGGTGTCAATCTAGCTATGCCCAATCCTGGCGGCGTACCCCCCCGTTTGCCAATCGAGGATTCATACCTCGAGCTCTTGGCCGACACACTAGACGGCCTCGACGTCTCCGCACGCGGACAGTTTCTGCAGCGATACATTCGCGCGATCACTCATCTTGATTTGCGAGAAAGCCAGTGCATCCAGCTCTGGGACGAGATGCTTATGCGGCGGCGCGAATTGGCCGATCATCTTGGGCGGCAGGTCGCGCTGAAGACCGCGCTGATGGACGTGCTTACGTCAGCGGGGTTGTTTCGCGTTCCTATTATTCTGGAGTACGACGAGCTCAAAGTTCTGCAATTGAATGCGGTCACCGATCCACTCACCGGACTGTATAACCGGCGGCTTTTCAGCGAAGGATTTGAAAAGGAACTCAACCGGGCGCGGCGTTATGGATTGCCGCTGGGTTTGGTGATGCTCGATTTGCATCGCTTCAAAGAAGTGAACGACAAGCACGGTCATCCTAGCGGTGACGAAGTTTTGCGCGCGGCCGCGACTACCTTGAAGAAAGCGCTGCGTACTTCAGACTCTGCGTTTCGCATCGGCGGCGACGAATTCGCGGTGCTGCTGCCGCAGACCGATGCCGAACAGGCGCTTGCCTTGAGCCGGCGTATCGAAACGGTTTTTGCCGAAACGCTGCAAGCTTTGCCGCTCAGCGTCAATGTGACCGTGGACCACGGTGTGGCTACGTTCCCACAGGACGGCGAACAGGCCGACCAATTGATTCGCGTCGCCGACGAGCGTCTCTATCGCTTGAAGCATTCCAATCATCGCAAGCTTAGCAACGGTGCGCCGGCGGCCCGGCCAGCAGCGAACGGATCCCCCGCGCTCGGACCTACGGCCACAATGCCGCCAGCAACACACACAGAGCCCACTGCCGCGCCCGCAGCTCCCACAGAACGCAATGGGGGCGCAACGAAACCGATTTCGATCGAATCTCGCCGGACTCCGGAAAAGCAAGAATCGGCGACTGGACCTGCAGCTCCGCCCAGTGCCCCGGAGATGCCGTCGGGCCGCCCGTCGCAGGCTGCCGCGCCTGCTTCGCAACGCGTGTACGCCATGCAGCGCAAGGCCGAACGCGTGTCCATGACCGGGACGAACGCGTATGCCATGCTGGGTGAGCAAAACGCTCGCCGTGCTCGAGTGGTGGATCTTGGTTTCGGTGGCGTCGCCATCGAACTGGACAAACCAGAGGTGCTTCCGGAGAGCATCTTGGCCGTTCTGCATGTGCCGATTCTTCCGCCGGTACGCGTAAGTTTGAAGCCGGTATGGTCGATACAGACCAAGCAAGGCACCTATCGCATCGGCTGTGCTTTCGTCTCCTGATTTCCCGCAGGCTTCCCGTCAGCTGCCCTACGCGTCATGGCGGCGTCTGATGCTTCTTCATTGCCAACCAAACTTTTCTGCTGGCCGGGCGAGCTCGAGGGCGCACCTGTACGCATCTCTGGGTTGCCATCATAAAAATCGGCACGGGCGTCGTTGGCAAAAACTGCTAGAATCCAGCCAATAGCAAGTTCTCCTAAAGAGCCAGTATGAAAGAACCAAGAGCAAGCCGCCCCTATTGGCCCGACGCGCTGCAAACTCCGCCCGATGCCACGACGGGTCTCAAGCCATGGTCTTGGGCGCTGGATCGTCTCGAGAAATCGCACAACTATTGGATCTCCACCACGCGCCCGGACGGACGGCCCCATCTGATGGTGGTGTGGGGTATCTGGCGTGAAGAGGCTTTCTGGTTCAGCACCGGGCCGCGCACCCGCAAAGCGAAAAACATCGGGGCCGAGCCTCACTGTGTCGTCGCCACCGAAAAGGCGGATGAAGCGGTAATCTTGGAGGGCACCGCGCAAGAGATCACGGATCGCTCCGTGTGGAAACAGATTGCAGAGAGCTACAATCGCAAATATGGCGGCGACGTCCTTCCGCTGCTGGAGTCCTCTGGCGGCAGCATCTATCGCCTCGAGCCACAACTTGCCTTTGGCCAGGACGAA
>Ga0210409_10009153_pt1 | contig 10033 bp, 4 predicted proteins | sample IncBWH17MmetaG_FD_161649 | JGI IMG/M metagenome (GOLD analysis project Ga0210409, IMG submission 161649) | Forest soil microbial communities from Barre Woods Harvard Forest LTER site, Petersham, Massachusetts, United States - Inc-BW-H-17-M | ecosystem: Environmental > Terrestrial > Soil >...
GCCGGGGCTGGAGAGTTCCTCAACGATTTCCTTCACGCTTTCCTCGGCTTGACCGAGAGGTCCCTTCATTGGACTGTGGAACGCTTCCACCTTGGCTCGAATGTTCTGGCGGTATAACGGGAGCTGGTTGGCAACGTCAACCAACTGAGTTGCGATAACCCAGGCGATGCCGCCGGCGACCGCGACTGACACCAGAACCGTGGTGAGAACGGCCACGACGCGGCCGGTGTGCAATCTCTGGAGCAGAGCGACGACCGGCGCCAACAGGAACGTAAGCGTGAGCGCAAACGCGAAGGGGATCAGGATCTCGCGGGTAAAGTACAGCGCGGCGACGGTCCCGAATAGGACAATGGCTCCCACTTCCCCCCGGCGCACGGGCCGCGCGGCGAGCTGAGATGGCGAGAAGTCCTCTTTCATGGGAGTAGATATCCGCGACGCACCCCTGAAGGTAGCACGCCTGCGGGCGCGGGAGACTGCTGACTACGGGAGGTTTTCAACTGCGCGTTCGCGAGAGCCGCGGGGCTACTTGGCCGTGTCGACACCGGGCCGCTGCACTTCGTAAGGAGCGCCTTCACCGGGACCGGAAGATCCGAGGAAGAGCTGTTGCCCACTGGGCAGCTTGAGGTCCCGGCCGTTGGCCCGGTGCGATCCGTCCTTGGACTGATACCCGTCGACGACGATCTTCTGCCCGACCTTGAGCGTGTCCCTGGTGATTCCGCGCCGCAGCAGGATGTTGGGGCTGCCCGCCTCGATGGCCCAGTTTTCGACCTTGCCATCGGCTCCTTTCACGTCGACGTAGATCCAACTGTGGGGGTTGATCAACTGGACCTTGGTGACGGTGGCGTCCTCAAACCGGACGGGCTTCTTGTCGTCGAATTCCGCCGCGAAAGCGTGGTGCGCCTGCGCCGCGCGGGGAAAGATCAAGGCAGGAGCAGCCAGGAGGATAGCTCCGACAGTGAGCTTAGTTCGAATGGCTCCGGCGGTGAGCTTAGTTCGCATGATAATAATGACCTCCCCGAATGTTAATCATCTCATAAACGGCGGGGCATAACCTTCGCGTCATAACCTGTGGGCCCTTTCATTTGGCGGGCGGCGGATTGCCGGATATGTAGCGTTCGAAGACGGCTTCGCCGGGTGGGATCTTGCGCGTGATGTCGACGTCCATGGTGTTACCGGACCAGTGCTTGACGAGCTGCTCCTTGCGCAGATGCCCGTACAGGGTTTCTTCCACCATCTCGACACAGCGGAACTCGATGAGCTGGGCGTTCGTATCCAAGCGGCGATACAGCGGCATGCTGATCTTCCATGCGCGGGTAAACACCTGCGGATCTTCGATGGTGGCCTCGTAGCGGATGGCGTCGCGGCTCATGGGCGTGTAGCGCTCGACCACGTGCAACGCGTCGCTATGGAAATCGCCGGCGCGGTCGAACCACGTGGCGTCGGTGAGATCGATGACGTCAACCACCAGCGTGTCGCCTTCCCAGCGGCCGGTCGAGTATCCCATGTACGCGACGTTCGGATACGGATCCATCTTCTGGAGGTGAATGGTGCGCTGCGCGTTGGCGTACTCGAACATCATCTGGATATTCTTGTTGCTCTGGATGATCTGGAAGGGATGCGGCATGTACATGGCGCGCGGGATGCCGGGCTGGAAGCACTTGATTTCCGGATCGCGGTCCAACCAGTGCTCCAGGTTCTCCTTCTTTCGAGCCGCGGCCCAGGGCTGGTAGGGAATCTCATTGCCTTCGACGATGCCGAGGCCTCCGGGCACCCAGCCCAGGGAACCCAGCGCGAGTACCGGCGCGGCGAGAACCGTCGACCCGGGAGTGAAGCCTGGCTGACCGACGATGGGACGCGCTTCGTGAGTGAGTAGGTCCCAATTCGCGGTGTTGTTGGCTTCCCAGATTCCGCTGAAGTCGGGCTTGCCGGCGATACGGGGCAGACCGGTTTGGGCACCCGCGGGGGCTTGCGCCGCGCTCTGCGTCACCAGTGAGAACACAATAGCCGCTACGGCGACCGCCGACAGCGCGATGGACCAACCTTTACCCGAATACTGCATGGAGGAAACCTCTTCTCTTCGATCGAGACGACTTAGAACAGTACATTTATATACACGCGGGTCGTACTATTGTCAAACACGCGCGGATCGAGCGTTGGGACGCGTGTTTAGGGCCTTGAAGACCTCGAAGAACGGTTTCGGGGACTTCGCTGCCTGACCGCTTTGCCGTTGCCGGGCCTGGTTCAGGCGGTCTTCCCGGCCCGTCAGATCAGTAACTTAAGCAAATTCGAAAAAACGAACTCCCCCCGGGCGGGCAGTCCGGCGGCGGGCCTGGGCCAGCTTTCCCCGTGTTGGACGCGATTCTATCGGTCATGATTGAGTTGCCTCCATGCTCAGGGTGACACAGGGCGGGAAATTTTCGGGTCGTGGGGCGGGCGGCAATGGAGGTAAGTGTTGACGGCGCGGGGGTTGGGAATATTTTCTAAGGCTGTGACCGTGAAGTTAGCTTTTTAGCCGTTAATGGAAATGAATAAACATAAATGGTCATTAGGCTCACGCCTCTAATGTTTTGCGGAGCTTAGCGGGGTTATGAAACACGCACAGGCACGTGGAATCTCATTAGTAGAAGGTGCTGACGGTGCCCGTCGCGCCTCGATAAATCGCCGCTTTAGGGGACGATCACTATGACGTGTGTCCAGCGCGCCTTGCTCTGTCTTACGAGCATGTCTCTTGCGAGTCTTGCACAGGGACAGTCCTTAGTCGTTACGCCGACGCAAGTGAGTTTTAACGTACCCACGGGAATTCAGAACAGTTCCGCGCAACCGGTAACCGTCAAGCCCGATGCGAACACCATGAGCACGTCCGTGTCGTTCGCGGTGAATACGGCGGGCGCTCCGTGGCTGCGCGTGAATAATACCAACAGCGGTGTGATTCAAAACGTGACGCAGTCGGGCGTGATGCTTCCCGTTAGCGTGGACACCGTGGGGCTGGTCAGCAACCAGACGTACAACGGGTTTTTCACGGTCCAGATCCCTTCCGTGCCGTCCAGCCAGCAAGTGGTGAACGTCACGCTGTTTGTGGGGGGAAGCTCGAATCTGTTCGCGGGGCCATCGAGTTTATCGTTTTCGGCGGTTCAGGGATCATCGGTGGGCAGCCCAACCAGCCAAAACGTCACGATTTCCGGCACCAGCGGGCCGCTTGGTTTCACCTTGAGCTCACAGACGCAGTCCGGCGGGAACTGGCTGTCCCTGAGCTCGACCGGGGGCGTCACGGGGGCGCCTAGCGGGACGTTCTCGGTGAGCGTGATTCCCAGCGGGCTGGTTCCGGGGACGTACACCGGCACCATCACGGCCCAGAGCACCACGACCGCCGATCTGGTTCAAATTGCGGTGACGCTGACCGTGACCACCAGCTCATCGGTGACCGTGAGTCCGACCACCTTGCCGCCGTTCCTGTTTCAAAACGGCGGGACCTTGCCCGCGCCGCAATCCGTGGTGGTTACCTCCAACGGCTCGCCTGTGACCTTTACGGTGACGCAGAGTCCCGGGACGGTGCCGTGGCTGGTTGTGAATCCACAATCGGGCACCGCGGATTCGAACGGCGTCGCGATTTCGCTCAGCTTGAATCAGGCGGGACTTCCCAGCGCGACGGGAACCTACACCACCAACCTGGTGATCACGCCCGCGAGCGGCACGGCTCCAGCCGCGATTGCTGGTACGCTGGTGGTGAGCAATAATCCGATCCTCACGGCGACTCCGTCGATGCTGACCTACACGGCGTCGTTTGCCGGAGCGAATCCTAACGACCAGGTGATTAACCTGACGACGGTGGGCGGATCGGTGGGGTTCACGGTGGCGTCCGATTCATCGTGGCTCACTGCGAGCCCTTCGGCGAATGCGACTCCGGCCACGATCATCGTACACGTGAACATTACAGGACTGGCGGTGGGCGGCTATACCGGAAACCTCACACTGCGGCCGACCAATGGCGATAACTACACCATACCCATCCCCGTCATCCTGAACGTGATCAATCCGTTTCAAGTGGCGGCGGCGCCCTCCACGTTGCTGTTCAGCGTCCAGACCACTCAGAATCCGCCGGCAGCCCAGACGTTCCAAGTGCAAAGCAGCGGTCTCCCGGCGCAATTCAGTCTGACGCCCAGCACCACCAGTTGCGGATCGAACTGGCTCGCGGCGAGTGCATCGCAGAACACGACGCCCGCCACGGTTACAGTGCAAGTCTCCAGCGCCGGCATGACGCCAGGAGTGTGTAACGGCCGCATCTCAGTAAGCTTTGGAGGCTCGACGCAGCCGCTGATCGTCGCGGTGACGGTTGCTGTCTCCAGCAGTTCCGAACTGATCATCGGGCAGCCGACGCCGTTTGGAAACGAAATCGTGACGCAGGGCGCGCCCGGATCGTCGGTGATTACGCGCGTGATTTCGTTAAACAGCACCGATCCCACAGCTCCGGTGACCTTCACCGCCATCGCCACCAGCGGCGGCTGGTTAACGGTGGGACCGGGGACGGGCACGACACCGCAGAATCTGCTGGTGTCGATCGTACCGGGCGGACTCGCGCCCGGAGTTTATGGGGGACAAATCCTGATCAGCTCGAGCAGTTTTCCCTCGGCGCTGGCTAACGGGCAATTCGTGTTGCCGGTGACGCTGACGGTGAATCCGAACGTGAGCGTGACGGTGACTCCGACTTCGCTGGCCTTTACGGAGGCCCAGGGAGGAGCTTCGCCCGCCAACCAAAGTCTCACGCTGGCCAGCACCGGCGGAACGGCGACGTTTACCGCGTCGGTGACTCAGATTACGGGCGGCGCATGGCTAGATGTGAATCCGAAGAGCGGGAATGCTGTCGGGCCGCTGACGGTGAGCATCAAGGCTAATTCTTTGCCGGCAAGCGCGACGCCGTATACGGCGCAGATCGCGCTGGCGTTCCAGGGCTCGTCCACGCCGCCGATCACGGTACCCGTTTCGCTGACGGTGACGGGTCCGGTTACGATAACGGTGTCCCCGCAATCGCTGAGCTTCACCGCGTCGGCCGGAGGCTCACCACCCGCGTCACAGAAAATCACGGTTTCCAATTCCACGGGACCGGCGCAGTTCAGTGTCGGGACTACCTCCACACCCAATGGCTGGCTTTCGGTCGATACCATGAGCGCGACCACGCCCAAAGATGTGAATGTTTCGGTGAACGCTCAGGGACTGGCGGCCGGAACTTACAACGGATCGATTACGATCACGCAAGCGGGCTCGTCAACACCGGCGCAGACGGTCGGTGTGACGCTGACCGTAACGGCGGTGCAGCCGCCGCAGCCGACCACGGTCACCAGTAACGCGAGCAACCTTGCCGGACCCATCGCACCGGGCGAATTGATCACCATTAAAGGAACCCTGCTGGGGCCGGCTATGCCTGCCAATGGGGGCTTGTTCACGGTGAACGCGCAGGGGACGGTGAACTCCACTCTGGACGGAGTTCAGGTGCTGTTCGACAACATTCCGGGGACACCGATTTATGTGTCTCCGGTGCAGATCAACGTAACTGCGCCATGGGAGATCGCGGGCCGGGTCAGCACTAACATCGTGGTCTCATACAACGGTGTTCTATCCGCGCCCATCGCGGTCCAAGTGGCCTCCAATTCGGCACCGGCGTTTTACACCGTCGGCAGCACGGGTGTGGGGCAGGCCGCGGCGATTAATCAAGACGGATCGTTCAACGGGCCGACTGGCACGCCTGGATCGAAGCCCGCATCGGCGAACACTGTAATCTCCGTGTATGGAACCGGCGGCGGAGTCACGGTGCCCCCGGGAGCCACCGGTTCGGTTTCGCCCAGCAACCAGTTGCTACGGATTACGGGACCGGTCAGCGCGACCATCGGAGGCGTACCGGCGACGGTCCAGTTCATTGGAGCTGCGCCCGGCCTGGTCACGGGCGTGATGCAGGTCAACCTGCTGGTCCCGCCAGGGGTGACCGGGAGCAATCTTGCGGTAACGCTCACGGTTAACGGCGTGACGTCGCCGATGGGGCCGACGGTCGCGGTGCAGTAGGTACCGCTACTGTTTAATCGCGATAAACCACGAGGCGACGATCGGGCCTAGGGGACCGCGGCCACGTCCAGGCGTCGGTGGCGGGGCGCCCGCGGCTGGTGGCGGAGCCGGACCTCGCTCGGGCTGGAAAAGGTACACGTTGTGCGTGGTTGGATCGACCGTGATGGTCTTCGCTCCCGCGAAGGTGTCGACGGTGGCAACGGTGGTGTACTTGTCGGGCGAATCCTGATGGACGACGGTGACGTTGCCCTCGCCGCCATTGGGAATGTAAATCAGTTTCTTCGACGGATCCCATGCCAGGGCGTCTACGCGGGTGCCGTTCTGGATGGTCGCGACGATTTTGCCGTCTTTCGGATCGACGACGACCGATGTATTGTTGCAACCCGAGAAAATGCGGTCGGAGGCTTTGTCGTAGGCGATGCCGGTCGGCCCCTTACACGGGGCTAGAGGCCAGGAGGCGGTGGTCTTCCAGGTCTTGACGTCGATCACCTGGATGGTGTTCTTGCCTTCGTTGTTGACGAAGATGTGTCCTTTGCCATCGGCCGCTGCGCCTTCGGGAGCGGTGTCTTCGAGCTCGGCGGTGCCGACGATGTCGCCAGTCTTGGGGTCGAGGGCGATCAGAGTGCCGATCGGGCGGCTGTGATTGGTGAGGATGATCTTGTCGTCGGGCTCATCGTACATGATGCCGTCCAGACCGCCGGTCTCGACCTTGATTTGTTTGATCACGGCCAGAGTCTTCAAATCGAACATGGTGACGGTGGAGTCGCCGCCGTTGGTGGTGAAGCCGTGACCAGCCTTGGTGGCGATGCCGGCTCCGTGGACGCCGGGAGTGCTGGGAATGTCACCGAGCACTTTTCCGGTGGCGCCGTCGACGACCATCATGTGGGTGCCGCGCGAAACGAACACGCGTCCGGTGCCGGCTTCGGCGGCGACATAGTCGGTGCCTCCGTCACCCTTGATATCGAACTTTTCAACTTTGAAGGATTGCGCGTGCCCAATGTTGGGCGCGGCAACGCTGATCGCGAAGAGAACCGCGGCTGCGGTTAGTAGGCGTCGGGTCATACGGCCTCCATTTGTCGCTGCATGTGCTGGAAGGCCTTACGTATCGGCTTTCCAGCTTGGATCAGTATACAGCAATCGCTGGAGTCGGCGAAGGCGCTTTCGTTGAAAGCGCCGGTGGTTTAGAAGGTCAGGCGCGCGGTGGCCTGAATCGAGCGGGGACCGCCGTTCTCCTGCGCTTGCTCATTGGTGAGGCTTGAGAACCCAGCTGTCCCGATGCTTAGATTGGAAGGCGTCGCGTAATTCGGGTGATTCAGGGCATTGGAAGCCGCCGCTCCGATCTGGAAACGCACGCGTTCTTTGATCTGGAACGACTTGAACATGGAGAGCGAAAGGACCTTGGTTCCGGGACCGACCACCGCCCCGACGGGCGAATCGCCGGCGCGGCCGATGTTGTTCGCCGGTTTCACGAACGCGGCGGGGTTGATCCAGTCAGGGATACCTTGATTTGCCGGGGTGAGAGGCACGCCTGGGACGATGTCGGCGCGTCCGTTCCCGGAGGTGTTCACCGAGTTGTTTCCGGAGGGGTCGGCTCCGGGCGCGACGACCGTGAGATACGCGCCGGTCTGGAAGAGCATCACGCCGGAGAGTTGCCATCCTCCGACGACGGCATCGAGGAAGCCGTTGGCCTTGGTCAGGAACATGCCCTTACGGCCGAAAGGCAGCTCATAGAGGAATGTCGTGAGAAAGCGATCACGGTGGGTGAAGGCCACGTTGCCGTAATCGAGGTTGATGTTGTAGATGTCGGTGACAGTTCCACCGGCCTGGTTGGCGAACGCAGTGGGATTGTAGCCCTGGCCGTTCGACAGGTTCTTGGCGAAGGTGTAGCTGGTAGCGAACTGCAGGCCGTGGGACATGCGCTTGTTTCCCGACACGGTCATCGCCTGGTAGTTACTGCGGGCGCCGGTGCTCTCCTGCGCAATGTACGCCCACAGCGGATAGGCCGACCCTGCGGCCGCCTTGGCGAAGCCAATCGTATTGGGAGCTACTTGAGCCAGATTTTGGGTGTAACCCATATCCGTGCCGTGGTTGCCGTCATACGACACGCGGAGGCCGGTGTTGAAGCCGAGAGCGCGCTCGATGGTGAAATTCCACTGCTGCACGTAGGGGTCGTGATAATGAACGTCGGCCGAGAGCTGGAAGCTTTGCGATCCGTTTTGCGCCAGGTTGGCGGGGAACGGATGGGCCAGCGTCAGAGTGGGCTGGCCGTTGACAATGGTGTTGGTGTAGCTGTTCACGCTGGAGGATTGCACACCCCAGCCGGCGCTGGTCAGGGTGCCCAGCATGGCTTCGATGAATCTGCCGTAGCCGCCGCGGATCACGGTTTTGTCGTCCTTAAAGGGACGCCACGCGAAGCCGATGCGGGGGGCAAAGCTGGTCTTATCGGAATAATGAAGTGTATTCGGCAAACCGATCTGACTGGCGGTGTAGATCGGGGTCGGTGCAATCGAGCCCACGAAGACCGAATCGATCGGGGCCTTGTCGGCCACGCCGACGGCTCCGTGCACCGTCACACCATTGATTACCGAATAAGCATCGGGCAGCATGACGGCGATGTTGTTCCATGCGTCCGTGAAGGGCGGATGATACTCCCAGCGCAAACCATAGTTGATGGTGAGATGAGGCGTCAACTTCCAATCGTCTTGCGCGTAGAAGCCATAATGGACGGCGCTGCCGTTGGAATCGGGCGCGTCAACGATGCCGACGCCGGTGCGGTCGGGGATCCCCTGGAGAAACCCGAGATAGGGATTCAATCCCGAGACGGAACCGTTAAAAGTGTATGTACCCGCACGGTTGGAGGCGAATACGTTACTGAAGTAGGCCTCCAGGTGACGGATATCGCCACCGAATTTGTACGTATGGGATCCCTTGGTCCAAGTGAAGTTGTCGAGCAACTGCTTGGTCTGGGATCTGGCTACGGAGTTGGCGGTTGCGCCGGTGGCCTGAAAGCCGGTAATCGTGAAGGTGGGGGCGGCGTTGCCGATGGCTGGATTCGGTAACGGTACGCCGATTTCCTGCTGCAGGAGCGCAGCGTTGGCGCCGTCGCTGGTGATCACTCGAGTAGCGGTGACGCCGAGCCGCAGTTCATTCACGAGCGTGGGAGCAATCACGTAGTTGTGAGCTGCCGTGAAGGCGTAGTCCATTTCCGGCTGAAACGTGCCGCCGGCGAGGATCGTGCCGGTGGCGGAGGGTGGGTTGGTGATGTCTTTGAGCTTGTAGGTACCGCGCACGAAGACGGTTTGCTTGGAGTTAATGACTTCATCGAGCCGCAGATCGGCCTGGTTGCTGGAGATCGGCGTGGGGAAGTTGACGGAATAATTATTGGCGATGGCGTTGACTGGCCCGGTATTTGGAAGGGGCATCAGGTACTGCAGCGCCGCCAGCGACACTGGAGAAATCGAACTCAAGGGAATTTGGCCGAGCTTGTAGACGGAGAGGTCGCCGTTGCGCAGGGCCAGCGACGGAACGCTTTCGGTGATGAACTGCTGGCGGGGGAGTTTCAGGCCTTCATAGCTCATGAAGAAGAAGGTCCTGTCCTTGCCGTTGTACAGCTTCGGGAGAACCACCGGGCCACCGAAATATCCGCCGTAGTTGTTCATGTGAATCAGGGAGACGGTGGGGCTGAACGTATTGCGAGCGTTCATGTCGGTGTTCTGCAGGTTTTCATAGACACCGCCGTGGAGCATGTTGGTTCCGCTCTTGGAGATGGTGGTGATGTCGCTGACGCCGCCGAATTCGGCCGCATTGTTGATCTCGCTGACGCGGATTTCCTCGATGGTTCCAAAAGACGGAAAGAGCTCGGCGATGGGCGCTTCGCTTCTTACGCTCATGGTGCTGATGCCGTCGATGGTGATCGAAAGCTGGCTGGGTTTGGTCCCGGCGACCGAGAGAGCGCCTGCGTTGTCGGTCTGGACGCCGGCCT
>Ga0210409_10009156_pt1 | contig 10031 bp, 14 predicted proteins | sample IncBWH17MmetaG_FD_161649 | JGI IMG/M metagenome (GOLD analysis project Ga0210409, IMG submission 161649) | Forest soil microbial communities from Barre Woods Harvard Forest LTER site, Petersham, Massachusetts, United States - Inc-BW-H-17-M | ecosystem: Environmental > Terrestrial > Soil >...
GAACTGAACTGGCAGCCGTCGGGTTCGATTCCCGTTAGCGCTACCAACCATCCCTCGTAAATCCAAAGACTTGCATGGCTCCAGTCGTTTTCCGGGCGGCTTGAACGTCACAGAACGTCACAAAAGTTTTTCCTCTATTGCTCATTGAACCGGAGTCACGATCTTTTCCCAGGTGTCCGCGGCTCGCGCGTCGTCATCGGGCAGCATGTGCGAGTAGATCCGGGCTGTGACATTCACGTCCGCATGTCCGAGCCGTGCGGAAACAACCGGCAACGGCACGCCGTTTGAAAGCAGATGGCTTGCAAGAGTGTGGCGTAGGGTGTGCAGTGAGGCGCTTTTGATGTTGGCCTTCTGTAGCCGTCTCACGATTGTCTGTGATACCAGGTCCGGACGTAGCGGCGCGCCGTCCGGCTGGCAGAACACAAGTTGGCCTTGATAGTCAGAGCCGAGCAGCTTCCAATTCTCTTGCTGCTGTTCATGAAGGAAGCAAAGCGATGCTATTGCGGTTTGTCCGAGGCGGAATTTCCGAACCCGGCCGCTCTTGGGCCGCTTCACCCGCAGGCCAGCCCTGGTTTGTTCCAAGGACTTGCTCACCATCAAGGTAGTGGTGAGCCAGTCGACATCAGGCCATTCGAGCGCCAGCAACTCGCCGCGGCGCGCTCCGGTTGCGAGGCTGATATCGATGAAAGTAAGCGTCCAGTCGCCGCGGCATACCTCGCGTAGGCGGTCCATTTCTTCCTGCGCTAGTGCGCGGGCTTCCGTGCGTTCCACCTTGGGAAGCTTGACCTTCAACAGCGGATTGACCGCGATCTTATCGAGCCGGAAAGCTTCATTGAGCGAGACGCTCAACACGCCCGCGATTTCGCGGATGCTCTTAGGCGCGAGGTGCTTTCTCCGCTTCGCCGGCATCCGCAGCAACGCGTACAGAGCGGCTTCGACGGTCGTGTGCTTCAAGTCCACCAGAGGAGTGGCGGCGAGCGCGGCCGGTTCACCTTCCTTCGCGCTCAGTATGTAGCCGGCGAGCCCGTGATATCTTTCAAGCGTTTTCGGCTGGCATTGATGCGGCGCATAGTCGCGTAGCCAGGTGCGCACCCAGTCGCCAACAGTTTCTCTTTTTGGCGGCGTAGACGGCGGCGTCACCGGCACCGTCTTGGACCTTTGATACTCCTCGATCGCGACCTGAAGCGCTTTCGTAGCGGTGCCGCGCGTCTCGAAACCCTGCTTGCTGATTATCTGCCGTTTGCCGTCCATAGGGTCCGCGTCGAATCGATAGCGCCAGAGGCGATCGCCGGCCTTCGTGAGGTATTTGGAAACCGAGCCTGCTTTATCTTTCATCGGTGGTATCTCTTTTCTGCCTTTGGTCTGCGGTATTTCCTTTTTTTCAATCGTTCGGCGCACGTCGGATGCATCCGGCGAGCACCGGGACGTTCGGAGTTGGTTACGTCCATATACCCCCCGAGTTTGCAATCGCTTGCTTCACATCTTTTCAACTTGCGTTTGCCAGCTACTAGGCAAGCAAATTGAGTCCATAGAGTCTTAATGAGATTCGTCGAAATGATGACGAGATCAGGGGCCTGACCCGAGGTGGTTCGTAACCAAGCCCGTGTCGCATCTACCCACGGCATCGGTTCGAAGTGACATCCCGGAAGCTCACACCTCCGCGGTGGCATCTCCGCGGGCGAGAGTCCTGCATTGATTGTGGTAACAACAATCGCCCGTGCATGTTCGGCCGGATCGTCGATGGAATACGGAGGGAAACGAAGTAGCGTCGTCCGTGCTGAAGGATTCAAAACCCGCGACAGCAAGCGGCGAACTGTTTTTCGAGTCCCACTCTGAGCTTCGTACCAGAGATCCAGGGCAGCCTTGAAGCGGCTGGTTTCACGAATCCAATGATCGAGGGGTTCACCTTCACTAGAGCGCATCTCCGGCTCTCGGTGAAAGTGCTCTCCAGAAACCCGAAGGGTGCCATAGCGATTCGCAAAATCTACAATTCCCTCACGCCCTAGATTAGAAAACTCGACGTACAAATCCTCCGGAATCGAGACTTCCTTTTCCGGCCTCGATAAGGCAACGAGAAAACGATGGCGTTTAAGCAGGTCAGCCCTGAGCGCTTGCGCACCATCCACGCATTCAAAGCCCTTCGCCGGAATGTGAAGCGGCCAGGAAGCAGCTAGATCGACGACCTGCGCAGGTAGCCTGTCCCCTCGCATGTCCACTTCTAAGCGCTTTGACATCAGTGGACAGTATGTCACAGTGTTTACCAGAAGTAAACGACGTTGTAGGAGGTTCGATGAAAAAAACTGAGAGGGCGACTTTTAAGGTTGCGGAAGCAGCGAAATTCGCGGGCGTGGGTACGAGCGCAATTCGCAAAGGTGTTTCTGCTGGAACAATTCCGCATATTCGTTTCGGCCGAAACATCCTCATCCCCAAGGACGCTTTTGGTCGCTGGCTCGATTCCTGCGGCGGTCAGTTCACAGGCAAGCCGGAGCGTGTGTCAGCGTGACGAGTTTTGTGGCCCGCCCCCCGGCTTCTGAGACCTGCGGCCGCTCCACGTTCGCGGGGCGCTTGAGGATTCGAACGTGATCGGAAAAACGAAAGGGCGCCGTGACCAGCGGCGCCCCCACAAGTAGGGCGCGAACGATGGACAGGAGCAGCAATTTGAGCACCGCCCCGACACGCTCGATGGACGCGGAAGCCGAGCGAGGCCCGTTTGACGCAGGGGCACATCTGCGGGAAGGCATGACCGGCGCTTCGGCCGCGATGGACGCGCCCGAGATCGACGGCCTCTGGGGACTGAACGGCGGAACGCCGCCTGATCGGCCCTTCCTCGTCATGCCTGCGGGGGATCAGCCAGCCGGATCACGCGAGTTTAGCGTAATCGCAGAGGATCACTTCCGGTACGGCCCGCAACCGGGGATCGTGCTCGATCTTGATCGGGTGCGGCGCGACCGCGGCGAGCTGCGGGGAGAGCTGACTGTCCGGTGCCCGCGGCGCGCGCCGGCCCGCTGCGGAATCCAGATCACTGCGGATTTTAGCGTCGGGAACATGCGATCGCGGACGGAGTGGATCAGGCTCTTGGAGCAGCGGACCCGCTTTGCGCTCCTGGACTTCGGCCCGGACCATGACTGATTTTCGGTCCTGGAAGGCTTTTGCCATCATGTGCGCCAAGCCGATCGTGCCGGGGATACGCGAATCCGCTCTATCTTTGATATCCCGACGGTCGAATCGTTCGGCTCGGAGGCAATCGCTTACCTGATCGCCGATGCCATCCCGGAGAGCATCATCGCTCTTCTGACCGGCGGTTTTGGCTGCGGCAAGACATCCCTGGCGAACCGATGGGGCGCGGACCTGGCCGCACAGAACCGGCCCACGTTGGTTCTGGATCGCGAAAATCCAATTACCGCGGTGCGAGATCGATTCCGGCGGCTCGGGATTACCGGCGGAGGATTGTTCATCTACTGGGGACGATGGCTGCCCGAGGCCGCGCCACAACCGAACGACCCGCGCGTACTGGCGTGGATCGCGAGCTCGAATCCGAAGCCGTTCATCGTTGTCGATTCTTTCGCGGCGTTTCTCCAGGACGATGAAAACTCTGCCGAGGTTTGCAATTCCTGGTTCAACACAGTCGCGCGGCCGGCTGTAGATGCCGGAGCAACGCTGGTTGTGCTGCACAACGACGGCAAGGCCAGAACGGCTAAAGATTTCAGAGGATCGAGCGCTATCGGCGGCGCGGTGGATCTGGCCTATCACGTGACCAATACCAGTGCCAACCCGGCCTATCTGGACATTTTGCAGTTGCGGCCATACAAGATGCGGGTCGGCAAGCCCGAGGACGGCGGAGTCTTTCACTACGCCGATGGCCAGTTTATCCGTCAGACCGGCCGCGATGAGAAGCAGGCGCAGTCCGCCGCAGATATCGGGAAGCTTCGGGAGCTTCTGGGCGCCAATCCGGGCTGCACGAAGGAGCAGTTTGAAAAATTGGCCATCGCAGCCGGATTGAAGCGGCAACAGGCCCGCGCCTTCCTGGACGATGGCGTGTTCATGGGCACTGTGCGGCGGGAAGTCGCCGGAAACCGGTTCGGCCATTACCTTGTGGAGGCGGAATGAGAGCGGCGGTCCGGTGGGGGCGGCGAGCTGGCAGATTCCGGCGGCGAATCGGCGAGTTCCGTATTTTGAGCAGTTTGCGCGCGAAATCGGCACATGGTCCAAGAGCCGGTCGGCAAGCTCAAGACCGTCCGGCGAGCTCGACCGGAGAAGCCGCGCTAAGCGTCTGAATCGAAGTAACCTGCCGGTTCGCCGACACCTCTGCGGCGAGTTCTTTTTTGGCTATATCTCGCCGAGCCTCGCACACTCCTTTAGGAGTGCGGGCGGCGGAAGCCCGGCACGGCAGGATGGCAAGAAGAGAGGATGGCTCTCGCCATGGAGCACCCGCGACAGGCGTGCCGGGGCGCACCCCTGGCCATAGGGGGGGTGCCGGCGTACTGATTCGCAACCGACCATGCCCGAAGATCTAACTACTTTGCTCGCCCGGCGCGTCATGCGTTGGGGCGTCGCGCCCGAGCGGTTCCTGATCGGCAAACGACGATGGATGTCGCGCTGGCGTTTCCAGCCGGAGGAGAGGCTTGAAGATGCCTTTCGACTTCTGGAGGAGGCCGCGCCGCAAAAGTACACAATGGGCTGCGAGGGGAAGGGTCTGTTCTGGGCGCGTGTTCAAATCGGCCGGGCGACCGGCCGCGCGCGAGATCTATCCAAGCCACGAGCGATCACGCTGGCAGTCGCCCGGGCACCCAAACTTCAGGTGGACGAGTGAAGAAATTTTTGGCAATTATCCCTTAACTACAAGTAGAAGATATGCTCAATTATGCCCGGACGAAGAGAAATTGCTGTAAGCCTACCTGGATGAATACAGTTTCAGGTACAACCGGAGGGACCAAGGAAACCTGATCTTCAAGTCTATTTTGAAGCAGGTTTCGGAGCGGCAGGAGTAGAGATCGCCCGCTTTAGGAAATTGTAAAAATCTTTGCGCGACATGGGCCGCATTCGCTCTTGAACCTTTGGCGAGGGATTGAGCGGCGTGCCCGGTTTCGTCGGGGCCGTCGTATTGGCGTCTTCAGCCATGCTTAGTCGTAGTGTATCACGACTACGGCGGAAAGGTCGCCAATGCTGTGTCTTGACGAAGCTGGACGGAATCTCAGAGAATTATTTGATGCCCTTGGCGCTGATCTTGTCATGACGTTCCGGGCCTACTTCGATGAAAGCGGTACCGCTGCGGACTCGCTCGTTACTTGCGTTGCTGGCTATCTCTTCGAACCGGAACAATGTCTCCGCTTCGACAAGGAATGGCAGGAGATTCTGGATGCCGCTGGCATAAAACGATTTCACATGGTCGAGTGCGCGCACAGGAGTGGTGAATTTCGTGGACGCTCTGACGCTGAATGCGACGCTGTAGCCCGGCAACTTATTGGAGTTATCAAGCGCAGGGCCCGCTTAGGTATCGTTGCTTCAATATGCGAAAGCCGACTTCCCGAAGGCTTCTACTCCGATTCCAGGCTGGGGATATGTGTTTTGCCTCAATTGGTGCATCAGCGGAGTCGCGGCTTGGGCTCACAATGAAAAATTTGACGGTAAGATATCCTATTTTTTTGAAGCTGGGCATGATCGCCAGGGCCTTGCTAACAAAACTATGATCGACCTGCAAAAAAGTCCAATATTGATGGCCGGGTCTCGGTATCATTCCCATACCTTCATCGGGAAGATCGATGCCAGGCCGATCCAAGCGGCAGATTTGCTGGCTTGGCAATGGCATCGCGAGTGGGTCAATCGATTCGGAACCGTCCGTAGACCTAGACGGAGAGACTTGGACAGCCTGCTAGGACTTCCACACATTGGTTGTCACATGACCGCTGAGAATCTTGAGGATCTATTTCGGACCAACAGCGCTTCGGAGGGCGGCCGCCGGTTCGATTTCATTAGTCCCTTGTATTGAAGGGATAATTGCCGAACTTTTCTGTTGACGAATGCGGGGCGAGGTAGAGGACCGGCGGGCTCCCATTGTGGGATTCCGGCGTGCGGCAAGCTCTGAAGCATGCGGCGGCGGCCGAGGGCTGTGATTTCCCTGGTCTCGGTCCGCACTCCTTCAGGCGCGCCAATATCACCTGGCGGCAGGAGGTGGGTGGGTCGAGCATCGAGGCGTCGAAAATCGCTGGCCATAGCACGGTTCGGATGACCGAGGAATACACGAAGATTCAACTGACCAGGCAGGAAGAATTCGCGCGCCGCATTCAGGAGCGGCTGGCCGGCGCAGGCACGAAGCAGCTGGTCGTAGTGCAGTGAAAAGCGCGACCAGGGAAGAAGCAGCCCAACCCGGTGCAGAGTCTCAGCCCGGTAAACCGGGCTAGAATTGACTGTTCCGGAATGAATTCAATCCACCAACTACTGCGCTGGCAATTCGTCTTTAGCGTGCTCTCCATCGTCGTGGTTGATCTGACGCTGAGCGGAGACAATGCTGTAGTGATTGCCGCCGCGGCCAAGTCACTCCCCCGTTCCATGCGGAATCGCGCCCTTCTCGCTGGTGCAGCTTGTGCCGTAGCGACGCTGGTGATAGCCACCTTTTTTGCCGCGCGTTTACTGCACGTGAAGTTTCTTCAGGTGATCGGCGGAATCGCAATATTGTGGATCGCCATCGGGCTATTTCGCGAGGAACCACCGCTCGAATCTTCCGCGATGCACCTGGCTAGCTTTTGGAAGGCAATCTGGTTTATTGTCGTGGCGGATGTAACGATGTCCACGGACAATATACTGGCGGTGGCGGCGATCGCCCAGGGGGACATCATGCTTCTGTTGCTCGGGCTGAGCCTGAGCATTCCGCTGGTCGTTTTTGCCAGCGGCATGCTCGCAAGATTCATGGACAGCTATCCCGTCATCGTTTACGCAGGAGCGGCCTTGTTAGGCAAAGTGGCCGGCCAGATGATCATGACGGACGCTTTCACGGTGCAATCTCTCGCTCCCGGTGTCGCGCTGGACTACTCGGTGGAAGCGGGATGCGCAATTGGAGTGATCATCACCGGGCTATGGCTGAAGGCTCGCCGCACTCAACGCTCTGCCACTCTTTCGCGGTGACTCAGTGGAGTCCGTGCGGAGTCCAGACTGGTGAAAGAGCCTCGCTGGCGTCCACTGGCGTCCAAATCGCCGTCCGCTAAGTCTTTTGTTCTTGGGTAGAAATGTCCGCAAAGTGATTGATATTTCTTAAATGGCATGGAAGAGGTCGTGAGTTCGAATCTCACTAGGTCCACCAAAACGTTTCAAACACTTACCCTCCCCCTCCCAACCGAGAACGTCGTCGTCGGAGTCCAACTGGAGTCCAAAAATGGACTCCGCGGCCGTTGGCCTTCTCCGATTAGTCTTGCGTCCAATTTGATGATCTGATTTCCTGGAGCCTCTCTACGCAGCAACCCAGGCCAGCCACCTTTGCCGTCTGAGCGGAGGCTCCATTCGCGAGTGATTATCGCACAGCCCGGAGTGTCCCTACCTGCCAAGCTCCCTTGCCTCTGCTGTTGGTCCAATTTGTCTGTTGACGAATGAAATGCCCAACTGGTATTCAGGGGCGTAAGGTACAGGACCGCAGAATGCTCACGCATCTCATGGCGCAGCGCATCGAGCACTGGCCCATCGAACGGCTGATCCCGTTTGCCAGGAATCCGCGTACGCACTCGGACGAACAGATCGCGCAGATCGCCGCCAGCATCGTGGAGTTCGGGGTCAACAATCCGGTTCTGGTGGACGCCAAGGCGGGCATCATCGCCGGCCACGGACGCGTGCTGGCGGCCAAAAGAGTTTCGTGTGATCGAGGTGACGGTGCTCCAACACCTGAATGAAGCGCGACGGCGGGCCTTGAGAGCGGGTGCTCCATGTCGAACATTCCACTGCGCCCATGTTCGATCCCCGAATGTCCATCGCTCACCAGCCGAGGGCGCTGCGATGCACACCGGCGGGAACGGGACGCACTCCGCGGATCGAGCGCCGAGCGGGGATACGATGCGGATCACCGCCGACTGCGTATTCTGTGCTTCGTCCGGGACGGCTGGCACTGCGTCGATTGCGGGTGGGAGCCGGAGATCGTGGAGCAGTTCCGGCGCCTCGGCCTGGGTGCGCCGCCCACGGACCTGGTGCTTGCCGAGCTACGCCACCGGCACAGGCGCGGCGAGCGGCACCCTGCATGCAGATCATCAGGTGCCCATCCGGGAGCGGCCGGATCTGCGGCTCGATCTCGACAACCTCCGGACGCGATGCGATCGATGTCACTTGGCGAAGACTAAGCGGGAGTGCGCGCGGGGGGAGGGGGTAGGCGGTCTGATTTTTACCATTGCAAGGGCCAAGCGACCCTGGGCTACCCTCGCGCAAAAATTCCCAGGTTTTGAACTTTTTCACTTATGGACTACAAAATAGAAATTTGGCCGATCGAGAAGCTGGTTTTCTACGCGCGCAACCCGCGCAAGAACGACGCCGCCGTGGACCGCATGTGCGCGTCGATTCGCGAGTTCGGTTTCAAGATTCCAGTACTCGCCCGAAGTGACGGCGAGGTGATTGACGGTCACTTGCGCCTCAAAGCAGCGCGCAAACTTGGGATCACTGAGATCCCGGTCATTCTCTGCGACGAATGGACGCCGGCGCAGGTCAAGGCGTTCCGCCTGATGGTGAACCGCTCGGTGGCCTGGGCCGAGTGGGATGACGACCTGCTGTCCCTTGAATTGCTCGACCTCAAGGGTCTGGATTTCGATCTGAGCCTGACCGGCTTTGACGCACGCGAACTTGATGCCTTCCTCGCCGGCGAGGGCGCCACTGAGGGTCTGACGGACGAGGACGCGGTCCCGGAACTTCCGGAAACTCCTACCTCGGTGCTCGGCGATCTCTGGATTCTAGGTGATCACCGGCTACTGGTCGGCGATGCAACACTTGCCGACACTGTCGCGGAGCTGATGGCCGGCGCCCCAGCGGATCTGGTATTCACCGACCCGCCGTATAACGTCTCGTATGAAGGCTACACCGAAGATCGGCTGACTATCAAAGGCGATCGGATGTCCGATGCGGAGTTCAAGCAGTTCCTGGAGGCCGCGTTTCAGTCGTACAGCTCCGTTGTGAAGCCCGGCGCCTCAATGTACGTGTGCCACTCCTCTTCCTGGCAGCGGGAATTCCAGAACGCGCTGGAAGCCGCCGGCTTCGAGGTGCGCTGCCAGATCATCTGGGCGAAAAACACTTTCGCGTGGGGTTTCGGCCGCTACAAGTTCCAGCACGAGCCGCTGTTCTACGCCCACGTCGCCGGCGAAAAGGACCCGTGGTACGGCGATAAATCGCAATCGACGCTCTGGGCGGAAAAGAAACCCGCGGCCAATCGCATGCACCCGACGGCGAAGCCGGTGGAGCTGGTCGAGCGGGCACTCCTCAACAGCAGCAAGGCCGGGGATGCTGTGGCGGACCTTTTTGGGGGCTCCGGCAGCACGCTGATCGGGTGCGAGCGCCGGAACCGCAAAGCACGGCTCATGGAGATCGATCCGCGCTACTGCGACGTGATCGTCCGGCGCTGGCAGGCCTTCACGGGCAAGCAGGCCACCTGCGAGAATGCCCACGGCGCGACATTCGAGCATGTCCGCGAAGGGCGGCGGCTGGAAGCCGAGGACGCGATCAAGGAAGAAATACTGGCGACGGCGGAGGCGGATACCTGATGGGACTCCGCGGCCCAGCCCCCAAACCGACCGGCGTGCGCGTTCTCGAAGGATGCCGCGCACATCGCCCGCTGCCGGAGAATGAGCCGCAGTACCCTCCCGGCATTCCGGACAAGCCGAAGAAGATCAGCCGCCCGGCGCAGCGGGTATGGGAGGAGTTGGTAGACGAAATGGCGCCGGCCAACTTCCTGCGAAGCGTGGATCAGCGCGCGCTTTGGCAACTTGCTGAAGATGAGGCGCTGCTCTCGGAAGCCTACGCCGGTCTGTGGAAGACGATCCGGGCGGTCGAGGACAAAGCCAAAAAGGAAGGCA
>Ga0210409_10009157_pt1 | contig 10031 bp, 5 predicted proteins | sample IncBWH17MmetaG_FD_161649 | JGI IMG/M metagenome (GOLD analysis project Ga0210409, IMG submission 161649) | Forest soil microbial communities from Barre Woods Harvard Forest LTER site, Petersham, Massachusetts, United States - Inc-BW-H-17-M | ecosystem: Environmental > Terrestrial > Soil >...
CATCTCGTGGGGTTTCGCGTTGCTGTCGGCTAGGGAGGCATTCAGCCAGCGATTTTGCAATGTCACTCCTTCCAGGGAGATCTCTTTCTCGCCGGGATTTCTGTAGGTGGCTGAGAGCAGCGCCAGAGAAGGGAAGTCGTCGTACACCTCGACGGTCAGGATTTCATCAAGTCCCGCGCCCGGACTGTGACCTTTGACTTCCACTCGTTTGCCGAGAGAGCCGAGTTTGCCATTCGCAGGCTGGATTTGGGGATGTCCTAGGTCGCGTGCAAAATCGTTGACGACTAGCTTGCCGCTGGTTACGACAACTCCGGAACCCGGCGATGCTTCATCGAGAGTCAGCCACTGTGTTCCGTTCTTGAAGTGGCCCAACAGATTGCCTGCCGCGGTAAGCACGAACTCGGCTTGGCCCGTCTTCAAATGGATTCCATCAGCTTGACTTTCTACAGTTACAGCGGATGCTAGTTCCGATTTCTTCCCTTGGGTTTTGCATCCGACCAAATTCGAAATCACCACTGTGGCGATCAAGAATGCTACGGCGCCGCCCGATGCTTGGCGAGCACGGTTCATCTTTTTTCTCCATGGTACATCGCAAAAATCTTTTCCGCGTTCTTGTGATAGACCTTTTCCAAAATCGAATCAGGCAGCTCCATTCCGTAAATCATCCATCTCCCCTGTCCCGGATAGCCCCAGTAGGGAAAATATTCATCGGCTGTTTCCAGCCAACGGAAATAATTGGCATACATCTCCGGTACGGGTTCTGAATCGGTTCCGAACAAGATGCGGTCTTGGAATTCCGTGAAGAATTTCGCTGCTCGGCGGGGCTGCCTGCCTAGTTCCGCCTGCCTCGCGCCTAATTCGACGTACATGTTCGGATATTTTCGCAACCACTCGGATACCGCGTCCAAATTCTCAGGCCAGTTCGCGACGTGCAGCGCCACAAACGTCGTATTCGGATGCTTGGCGACGATGTGATTGCGTGCTTCCAGCAGCTTCTGCTTTGCTGGGAATGAATCTCCGTAAAAGCTCCAGGAGGGGTTGCGCATTAATTCTTCATATCTTTCGTTCTTTGCGTCGGTGGGCGTGAAGAAAGCCTCGGGATCGGTCGAATGAATCGCTACCGGTATTCCTAATCTTCCGCACTCCTCCCAGACCGGGTCCATTCGCGGATCGTCGATGGCAACGAATTTCCCACTCTTGTCCTTTACTCCGAGGCCCCAATCCTTCAACACCTTGAGGCCACGTGCACCGCGCTTCACGGCGTCATCCAGTTGCGCCTTCATTTCCGCGCTGAAATTAGGATCGTCGATCTTGCTCCAATCCATTTGAGCGAACACGACAAACCGGTCGGGATAAGGTTTCACCATCTTGTCGAGGACGCTTTGAAGCTTCTCTCCCCACATGCCGGTCAAGATAACGATTTTCTTGACGTTGGCTTGATCCATCGATTTCACGACATCGGGTGGAGGGACGTCGGCGCCGTGAACTCCTCCAGCGTCGTTAACATGATTGTGTATATCGATGGCGTAGAACTTCGCGCGAGGCACGGCGTGCGCGGGCACATGCAGCATGGGTTTCGGATCCCAATCCTTCAACAACAGCGTCATGCGCTTTTCCGCGTTGGGGTCTTCGCGATACTGAATATCCTGCCCCAAGGCCGGCCGGTCACTGGCGGCCACGAAGGTGGCGAGTGCGGCAAGCTTTGTGAGCCTTTGCGTCAAGTACAATCTGTTTGTCATAGTTCTTCTCGCCGCCCTGAATCCCGAAGTCTTGTCGCAGAAATGTGCACGGCGAGTGTAAACCTGATGACCGGCGAACGAAAGCAAAAGAAGTAAAACGAAATCTTCAAAGCAAACTCGACCTCGCGACGAAAGGGTCAGATGACTCAGGAAGCTCGACGACTCGTGGCGTCCAATCGAGAAATTGAGCAGCATCCAGTCATAGCGCGGTAACCAACCGCAACCAGGACCGAGCTTGGAGGTCGCCCGAAAGCAGCGCTGGACCCAGCGGCGAGCCAAGAAAAATCAGCGTGCCGCCCGCCGTCCGCCTCTTCAAAGCAACGGGTAATGCGCCGGCCTTCGCGATGACTTCTGTTTCTCTCGCTAACACCGGAATGGCCCGGCTGAAATCCCGGACCTTCGTCTCGCGTGGCCAAGAATAGCTAACGTAAGGAACGGATTCGAGACGGTCCAGATCCTTCTTACGTGGGTGTGACCAGGGGCGACGCAAAAGGAAGGTGTCCTCAGCAGACTGTTCCGACCATAGGTCGAAAGGGGCGGCGACCTCAATTTTGAAATAACGATAGAGCATTTCCTGATGGGCGGCAAATTCCGCTGGGCTCAAGAAACCCGCGCCTGATTCCAATAAAACGTGAGTCCCGGTTTCCAACAAAACCGATAGCGTTTCGGCCATGGCAAGGTCTATCGACCCGAGGCCTGGAAAAATCGCTATTCGGCAAAGGCGTTTTGAGTCGAGCCCAGTCTCCAGCGAGTGACGATATTTGTCGCCGAGCGCTGCTTGATAGCCTCGGAGCGATTCGCGAAGAGCGCAATGCGCGTTCACATCGAACAGCGCGCAATCGAGACCTCGTTCAGGCGGAAAACCGGGCGCCTCGAACCCCGTTTGCCGGAACGACCAGAGAGCGGCGCCAGAGGCCACCGCACGGCCCAGGAAGTATCGCCGCGAAATTTTCATGCGAACCTCGAAACCTCGCGTTTCACAGCCTGCCTGAAATCAGGCGGTCCACGTCAGCTGCGGTGTCATAAAATTGCTGGTCCTGCGCGTAACGGTAGCGGGCTTCCATTTCGGGAATCAACCAGCCGTCGTAGCCCACCTTGGTGATCGCCGCTCTTATCGCAGGCCAGTTGTTGTCACCAATGAAAAGGCTCGTATACACCGTGTCGCAACAGCGACCGCGCTTTTTCATTACGTCCTTGAGATGGATGCGCGTTATGCGCGGTCCATGCATCTCAATCCACTGTTCCGCGAATCCGGTGTCGTGAATATTCCCAACGTCAAGGTGTATGCCAACGAACGGGCTGTCGACATCATTGAGGAACGTCCAGAACTCCCTTGGAGTCAGCAAAAAACGCTGCTCCGAGTTGCAATTCTCGCAGCCAATTTTCACTTTCGCCTTCGCGGCGACCGGGGCAAGCTGTTTCATCGCGTCCAGGCAGCGCTGGTAGACTTCGTTGTAAGGAACTTCCGGGGTCACGAGCCCCGCTACCACAAGTATGGCGTCGCAACCGAGGAGTTGGGCGGTCTCCAGCTGACGCTCGACGATGCGAATTGCCTGCCCACGGACGTTGGGGTCACGCGCCGAGAGAGGAGTATCCCAGTGCAGGCCAGTAGAAACATTGGAGACGACCAAACCAGCATTTTCCACTTTGCGCCGCAACTCGCGCACCGCCGCGTCGGTCGTGTTCATCTGGAACCACGGGACGTCGCCGAGCCAGAGTTCGATACCGTCGTATCCTGATTTCTTGACGAGCTCAAGCCCTTGCTCAAAACTCCAACCCTTGGGGATCATATTGTCGCCGATGGACTTTTTCATAGTGCCTCGTTACGCGCGATGCGCGCTTGGCAATCGCCCGATGTTATAAGTGTCCTGCAATTCTGCAATGTCTCTGTGCTTTACCATCTCGGGCGGAGCATCCTACCACGTTCCAACGAAGGTCGAATCGATGCGAGCATTCGATACCTGTCCGTATCGATTGTTTACTGCAATGAACTGAAGCTCGGTCACTACTTTATCTGGATTGACGATTGCTTTCCCCGCTGTCGCGGGATTCACTGGACCCGCGTGCCGGTAAGAATCAACTTCTTACTTCAGAACAGCAAAAGTACGCGTGCACGTCCCGTGCTTTTCCCTTGACAACTGCAAGGGCCTCAAATAAGGTCCATTCTAATCGCAATCAAACGAAAGCAATAGGTAGTAAAGGAAATTACAGTACGATCCCCGTTTTTAGAGCCGGCGGCGCACGTTCCATGCTGCCTGAAGGAGAAATGCAGTGGGCCATTGTCCTGACTCCGACGAGACCCTTGGTATGGACGAGCCGATCTCCCGTCGCGATTTTCTCGACGGGATGCTCATCGCTTCCACGGCCATCGCCGCGGGAGCGATCTGCCCATTCGCCCTCGGAACGCAATCCACCGGCGCGCCAACCGGAGGATGGAGCGGCTATACCGGCGAGGGCGACTACCAGGGCTCGGCCGGAAATACAGAAACGGTTATCCAGAACGCGCACGCCGTTCGGGATGGAAAGTTTGACAAGGCCCCGACCGATGTCGTGGAGACTGCTGAAGTCTACGATTGCGTGGTGGTCGGCGGTGGGCAGGCTGGGTTATCCGCTGGGCTGTTCTTCAACAAGCAAGCGGACTCGAAGCGCAACTGCCTCATTCTTGACAACGCGCACATTTTCGGCGGTGTCGCCAAGCGAAACGAATTCGTTGTGGATGGCCATCGCCTCTATGCGCCTCAGGCGTCCGTTCATTTTCAGCCGCCTTATCCAGATAGCTTTCTTAAGACTGTCTACGACACGATGGGCCTGGATTGGGAGGCTTTCCAGTCGTACCAAAAGTGGCAGGGCCCGAAGCCGGAGATGTGGTTGCCTCGCAGCCCGTACGGCACGGGAAAAATCAATGGCAAGGAGGCCCTGGGTTTCTATTTCGGAGCGAAATACGGGCACAAGCCCGGAATCTGGATCACCGATCCTTGGGGCAAAGGACTCGAAGGCACTCCATTTTCAGAGATCACTAAGAAAGAGATGCTGGCACGATGGAGCCAAAAGCCTGTCGTTCCGCCATTAGTGTACGACTACCCTGGCGACGCTATATCGCGACAGCTAGACAGCATGACGCTCGAGGATTACTTCATTAGAACTTACGGTATAAGCCGGGAGACCGTTCGACTGATGGACGCCTCGGAAGCTGCCGGTGGATTTGGATTGGGTCCCGACGCGCTATCCGCGTTTCTCGTATATGAATGGTCAAAGATTATCCCCACCGTGGATGACAGCATGGAATCGGGTATTCAGATGTTTCCTGGGGGAAATTCCGGGATGACCCGATTGATGGTCAAGACCATGATTCCACCAGCGATCGAAGGTCCGCGCTCAATGGAGACCGTGTGGAAGGGCGCGGTGAATTTCGGAGCGTTAGATCAACCTGGCCAGCGAGTGCGTTTGCGGCTGGATTCTACGGCTGTGCGCGTCGAGCACATCGGAGACCCGAGCAAGGCAGAGTTTGTTTCCGTCGAGTATGTGAAAAACGGCACGGTGTTCAGAGTTAAAGCGAAAACGGTGGTCATGGCCGGTGGCGGATGGATCACGAAGCATGTGGTTCGAGATTTGGACGAAACGCGCAAGAACAGTTACGACCAGTTCAACTACGCGCCGTACATGACGGTCAACGTCGCAGTTCGCAATTGGCGTTTTCTTTATGACCTCGGTATTTCCAGCGCGCAATGGTTCGACGGCTTCGCCCGTCAGGTGAACGTGAGGAAGAGTGCCCTCTTTGGAGTCGATACGGATGCCGTTGGCCCAGATCTGCCTACCGTCCTCACTTTCTTTGTGGATTTTACAAAGCCTGGACTGCCGCCGCGGACTCAAGGGCAGCTGGGGCGTGCCGAACTGCTATCAACGCCCTTCGTTGACTATGAGCGACAATTGCGCGAGCAGATGACCGAGATGTTCGCGGCTTCCGGGTTCGATGCCAAACGCGACATCGCTGGCATCGTGATGAATCGATTTGGCCACGCATTCATTAACCCACAGCCGGGCTTCTTTTTTGGACTGGATGGGAAGCCGGCTGCTCGCGACGCGCTTCGCAACGGACCCTTCGGCAGGATTGCCTTCTCTCATTCGGACTTAGCTGGAGCTATGGATCACAGGAATGCTTTCATGGAATCACACCGAGCCGTCGGCCAACTTTTGGATCGGGTCCTGACTTAATGAAAGGATGGACATTCTCATCATGTTTACTTTTATTCTGAATCGCAAGCTGCCCTTAATGTTCGCACTAGTGCTGCTGAGCCTGGTGCCTTGCCAGAGTTTCGCCCAGGTCGATACCGGTGCTATTTCCGGCACGATCAAAGACACCAGCGGAGGTGTTGTCGCAGGCGCGAAAGTGACGCTCATCAATGAGGGAACCGGAGTGTCGATAACGACCACCAGCACTTCTCTGGGTGAATATGTCTTCTCGCCGGTGAAGATCGGCCACTACTCGATGTCGGTGGAATACAGCGGATTTCAGAAAGTACAGCAGAATAATGTCACCGTCGACGTCCAGCAGAATGTGCTGGTCGACGTCGTACTGCCGCCCGGCCAACCCCAGGAAGTAGTGGTCGTCAACGCTGCGCCACCCGCTCTTCAGACTCAGGATGCTTCGGTCGGACAGGTCATCGAGGAGCGCTCCGTCAATGCTCTGCCATTAAATGGACGAAACTTTACGTTCCTGGCACAACTGTCGGCGGGCGTTACCCAAGATCAGGCGGATACCCGAGGCTTGGGTGCCAGCGGAAGTTTTGCAGCCAATGGTTTGCGGCCAGCACAGAATAACTATTTACTCGACGGTCTCGATAACAATGCCAATCTTGTGGATTTCCTGAACGGAACGGCATACGCAGTCCGTCCGCCAGTGGATGCTATCCAAGAGTTTAAAGTCGAAACCAACAATTACAGCGCGGAGTCCGGACGCTCCGCGGGCGCTGTCCTCAATGCCACCATCAAATCAGGAAGTAATCAGTTTCATGGGAATGTGTGGGAATTCATCCGCAATGACAAGCTGGACGCCGCTAACTTCTTCGAGAATGCAGGGGGCATTCCGAAAGGAGAATACCGCCAGAATCAATTTGGGTTTACGTTCGGAGGTCCAATTCGCAGAGACAAAACCTTTTTCTTCATGGATTACGAAGGTACCCGCATCCGTCAGGCCATCCCGTCGACGAACACCGTTCCTACGGCCCTCGAGCGAAGCAGTGGGTACACAAATCTATCAGAACTGCTCACACAGGGCGGCACACGAACCGACGTTCTAGGGCGTACCTACGCGCTAGGTCAGGTCTTCGATCCTTCCACCACGCGAGCGGTGACTTGCGGAGTTGCTGATCCGGTCTCTGGCATCACTGCTCCCTGTTCGGGTGTTCCGGCCGGAAGTCAGCTGGGTTTTGTTCGCGAGCCCTTTGCGGGCAACATTCTTCCGGCGGGTCGGCTCGACGCCAACGCGATTAAACTTCTAAATCTCTATCCTGCCCCCAACTTTCCAGGCCTCTTTAACAACTATGCCGCAAACCCAAAATTGAGCAACAACGTTGACCAATTTGACGTTCGCGTGGACCACAACTTCAGCCAGAAAGACAGCATCTTCGGGCGTGTGAGTTACGTCGATAACCCAACATTTATTCCGGGCCCGTTCGGCGGGATTGCGGACGGGGGATCTTTCTCGTCCGGGGATCAGGAGGCGAAGGCGCTCAACACCGTAGTGAGCGAAACGCATTTGTTCTCGGCTACGCTCGTCAACGAGGTGCGCGCGGGCTACAATCGCATCTCTTCCTCTCGCCTTCAACCCAACGCCAACACTTCGGGAATTCCCGCTCAGTTCGGAATCCCCGGAGTTCCTCAAGGTAATTCGAATGGTGGCTTGGGCTCGCTGTTCATTACGGGGTTGAATACCCTTGGAAGCAATCAGTTTCTTCCCTCGATCGAGCTGAGCACGACTTCGCAGGTTACGGACAATCTCACCAAAGCGGCAGGCCGGCATACCTTTAAGGTTGGCTTTCAATACCAAAGGCTGGGATTCAATATCCTGCAGCCTTTTACGGGCCGCGGAGCGTGGAACTTTAGCGGTGTTTACACCGAAGTGCCTTCTACAGTGACAACCGGCAGCGGAGGGGGAGGCAACACGGGGCTCGCGCAAATGCTACTAACGCCGATTCCCGGTACGGTTCCGGGCGCGGCTGATTTTGTGGGCGGCGCGGACCAGGTACAAGCATCCAATATCGCCACCACCTCGATGAAGCGCAACTATTACGCTGGCTATTTTCAGGACGATATCAAGGTAAAGCCGAGGTTGACCGTAAACCTTGGAGTTCGCTACGAGTACTTCGGACAGTTGACCGAAAATTATGGGGCACAGTCCAATTTTCTGCCTGCCGCCACAGTGGGTGGTGTCTCCACCTTCCTGTTGACCAAGAAGCGTTGCAATACTCCATTTTCACCGGACTTTTTGGCCGCCGCGGCGGCGGAGAATATCAGCATTGTCTGTTCGGGACAGCCCGGTCTTGGAGTATCACAAAAGGCCAATTTTTCTCCACGGGTCGGATTTGCCTATCAGGTGACGCCAAAGCTTGTTGTTCGTGGCGGCTACGGGATCTTCTACGGAGGTTTTGAAAATTCCGCGCTCTTGACCTACAACGATTTTCCGTTTCAATTCAATCTGAGCTATCCAAATATGACGCCCAATGCACCCATTACTTTTTCGAACGGATCGATCGGTACCCTTTCTACCGGGCTAACAGCTATTCCGCTTACGTCTGCAGCGGCCGAGCCGGGCGGCGTCGGGCTAATTGGCGAGGACTACAAAAATAAGACTCCCTACACCCAGGGCTATAACCTGGCCACGCAGTATCAGCTCGCCAAGAACGATACCGTGCAGGTGGGTTACGTTGGCAATACAGTTCGCCACCTTGCGGTCTACCTCAATCCGAACACGCCGCGGGAAATTCTTCCTCTTGGATTGAACGCGCTGTCCTTCTCTCCCTATCCGAGTTTTTCCGGCGCCACCTACACCAGCTTTGCTGGCAACAGCCATTACAACGGACTGCAGACGAACTACGAACACAGGTTCAACGCCGGACTCAGCGTTTTGGCCAACTTCACCTGGTCGAGTTGTCTGACCAACGCGATAGACGTTCTCAATGCTACTTCACTCACCGCATATCGAGCACCGTTCTTGCCGGCCTTCGGTATCCATCCAGACTACGGCCGTTGCGACTTCGATGTTAATAAAGTTTTTCATCTGAGTGGCAGCTATGAGCTACCCGTCGGCAAAGGAAGACTGTTCCTGCATGATAGTGGCCGCGCAGTGGACGCCGTGCTCGGAGGATGGGCCACCAACTGGATTCTCACGCTGCAAGACGGCCAACCGGGAACCGTTCCGTGCGCCACGCCCACTACGTCCGGATTCGGCTGTTACGCCCTGAGGGTCCCGGGACAGAACCCGGACGCCGGTTCTCACAATGTAAATCAGTGGCTCAACCCAATGGCATTCGCTACGCCACCCGTGGCGACTTCGATCGGCCAAGGCGACTATAGCCCGCTTGGCGGAGGGCCGAGTAATTTCCGTGGCCCGGGGTTCCATCGTCTCGATTTTTCGCTTTTCAAACAGTTTGCCATTACAGAGAGGTTTCGGTTGGAGTTCCGTTCTGAATTCTTCAACCTGACCAATCATCCTAACTTCTCCAATCCGGGTTTCGGGGGTAATGGCGTGGTGGCAGCTCCCGGTTCGCTCGACTACACCAGCGGCAGCTTCGGGAAAATCACTTCCACGCGTGACGGTCAAAATGACCAACGCGAAATACAATTTGCGCTGAAATTATATTTTTAGACGACCAGCGCAGCTTTTTGCGCTCTGGACTCATATCGATTTCAGATTAGGTGTGGATTCGCGCGCTTGCGAAGGTTCGCGGCGCATCTTTTGAAGAGACTTCAGTAGTGGAAAGGCATGTAGGCTCCATGACGGCACGGCTTGACACAAGCTCTGGCGACGGCAACCAACGCGGAGTCGTTACGCTCAATGAGATCCGCCAGCAGCCGGATCTCTGGCCCACAACTCTGGAGCGCGTTGCCTCTTCAAACGCTCATTCGATTGTGAAAGATCGCTCCACCGTGATCTGCGGCGCTGGCAGCTCAGCGTATGCTGCTTCCGCGATTGCGGCCACCTGGGCGAACGCTGTAGCTATCCCGACGACTGACCTTCTGACCCTTTCTCGAGAAGAAGTGTCGCATCTAGTTCCTGCCTTTGCTTCCAACGGC
>Ga0210409_10009160_pt1 | contig 10027 bp, 10 predicted proteins | sample IncBWH17MmetaG_FD_161649 | JGI IMG/M metagenome (GOLD analysis project Ga0210409, IMG submission 161649) | Forest soil microbial communities from Barre Woods Harvard Forest LTER site, Petersham, Massachusetts, United States - Inc-BW-H-17-M | ecosystem: Environmental > Terrestrial > Soil >...
TTGACGAAATGGGGTGACTATTGCTGTGCCGCATCCGGTGAACATTGGTGCTCCTTTTTAGCTTACTGCGCTTGCGGAAAAACTTTCTTCAGGGGCTAAAGCCTGTTCCTGCTGAGACCTCACGCCGGGGCTGAAGTCCCGGCCTCCTAAAGAGAAGAGAAACCCAGGAGGGCGGTCTAAAGCCGCCCCTACAAAGGCGAAGAAAAGATCGTTCATCCGCGTTTTGCCTGCGGTCATCATGAGAGTTCTCCCAGGATTTCGCGGAACTCGTAGAAGCCTTTTTTGTTGGAGAGCCAGCGGGCGGCGCGAAGGGCGCCGCGGGCGAAACCTTCGCGGCTGCGGGCGGTGTGGCGTAGGGTGATGGTGTCGGCGGCGGAATCGAAGCCGATTTCGTGGGTGCCGGGATGGGCGCCGGCGCGATTGGAGTTCAGCGATATAGGACGGTCGTAGCCTGCGGTGGTCATTTCTTCGGAGAGTTTGCGCAGAGTGCCGGAGGGCGCGTCTTTTTTCGCGGAATGGTGGATCTCCCAGCCCCAGGCTTCGTATTCGGGATGTTTGGCGAAAAGGGTTGCGGCGTGGGCGATGGTTTGCATAAAGAGATTCATGCCAACGGAAAAGTTGGGGCCCCAGACCAGGCCGGTGCTCGCTTCTGTGATGGCTTGGCGCAAAGTGGGAAGTTGCGCTTGCCAACCGGTGGTGCCGACAACGGTGTTGAGGCCGAGTTGCGCGAGGCGGCGGATATTGGCGGGAGCGGAATCCGGTGTGGAGAACTCGACGGCGACGTTGGCTCCATGAAGAGATTCGCGCGTTATTGCCGCGGCGTTCGTGTTGTTACTGGTGAACTTGGCGCGGACGTCGAAACCGTATTCGGGCGCGAGTTGTTCGATGAGGCGGCCCATTTTGCCGTGGCCGACGATGGCGAGGCCGAGGTTCGTGACGGGGGTCATACGGCGGTTCCGCCAGAAGTGAGGAGTTGGCGCACCATGCGGGAATAGATATCGACCGCATCGGTTAAATCTTTTTTGGCGATGCGCTCTTCGTTGGTGTGCGCGACGTGAATGCTGCCGGGACCGATGAGGAAGGGCTTGCCCCAGGATTCGCCGAAAGCGGGGATATCGGTGGTAAAGGCAACGATGGTGGTGGGCAGCCCGTCGAAGCTGGAGAGATGGACCGCGGGAGTGAAGAGGACTTCACGGGCTTCGACGTGCCCGGCGGCTGCGGTCAGCACACCCTGACGGAGAGATCGCGGATCGCCTACGACGCGAAACATGATTTCCGCGCGAGCCTCATCGGCGATGACATTGGGTGCGCGGCCACCGGAAATGGTGCCGACATTGAGGGTGGTTGGGCCGAGCAAGACATCTCGCGGCGCGGGGATTTTGCGAATTTTTTCCAGGACGTCGAGAAGAGAGTGGATGGCGGAATGGCCGAGTTCCGGATAAGCGGAATGAGCGAGCTTGCCAGTGGCGATGAGTTCGTAGCGGAGAGCGCCTTTCGAACCGAGCGCCAGGCGGTTTTCGGTGGGCTCGCCGTTGATGAGGAAACGCGAGCCTCGCGGATGCGCCGCGGCAGCTTTGGCTCCAGCGCTGTTGCGTTCCTCGCCGATTACGAAGAGGAGAGCAAACTTGCGGATGCCCAAGGCGAGAAGATTTTCGGCGGCGGCGATCATGGAGGCGATGATGCCCTTGGCGTCGCAGGAGCCCCGGCCCCAGAGAAAATCGTTATCTTCGCGAGAGGGGAAGAATGGGGGAACGGTGTCCATGTGGGTGGAAAGCGTGACGACGGGATCGTCCCAGAAGACGTAGACGTTGTCGCGATTGGGCTCGACGCGGATGCGTTCGATTTGGCCGCCGTAGCGGGCGGCCAGTGGAGAGAGCGTGGAGAGCAAGTAATCCGCGACCGGCTTTTCCAAGCCGGTGGTGGAGTCGATGTCCACGAGTGCGCGCGTTAGTTCGAAAAGGTTCACGGCTTATATACTTTTGGAGGGAGCGAAGAGAAAGGAAGGACCCGCGGGCGTGACCCTGGGGGTGGCTGCCTCTCGATAGCGCTCCATCCGCGAAAACGGACGACAGTGCGCAGGCCTTAGACCTGCACTCCAACCGCTGCGGCTACCGCTAGCCCAACGATTTCGGCGGAAAACTGCTTGCGACCCCTTTTGCCTGATGCCCGAAAGCGATTCGGAAATGCGCACCTGGCTACTTATGGTTTCCGCACCTCTACCAAGAAAGAACGAGTTTAGAGGAGGGTGGTGGGGGGTGTCAATGGAATGCGGGGGGCCCGGTTGAGGAACAAGTTAGAGTTCAAGAGGCTTTAGCGGAGTGTGCTGGGAGGCGATGAGGAGTTCTCCGGTGAAGGCGGCTTCTGCGGGACGGCGGCCGAGCGCTTCCTCGGCGGAGATTCTGGCTGTGTGGATGTTGTTATTTTCCTCAGATAGATGGGCGAGAATCAAGTATCGGGCGTGAGCGTCAAACCCGTCAGGGTCCGCAAGAAATTCGCTGACAGCGTGGTTGGAGAGATGGCCGGTGCGGGAAAGGACGCGCTGCTTCACTACCCAGGGATAAGGGCCAATCTTCAGCATATCCAGATCGTGATTGGATTCGAGAATTATGCAGTCGGTGTCGCGAAGATGCACTTTAACAAGTTCCGGCATGTAGCCAAGGTCAGTGCAGATCGCCACTTTGACGCCATGGGCACGGAAGGTGAATCCCACGGGGTCTACAGCATCATGGGGAATCATAAAGGCATGGACGTGAATGTCTCCCACACAAAATTCCCGGCCGGGTGAGATGGTCTCGACACCGCGAAGGCGTTTGCCAAATGTTTCGGGCAAGGAGCGTTGGAGCGCGCCCATGGTGGGTTCTGTGACGTAGAGGGGCGATTTCCAGATGCCGAGGACTTGCGGAAGGCCGTTGCAGTGATCGGCGTGTTCGTGAGTGATTAGGACGGCATCGAGGGATTCGATGTCGCGACCGACTGCAGCCAGGCGCGCGAGGGTTTCGCGTTTGCCTAGGCCAGCGTCGACGAGGATGCGAGTGTTATCGGTTTCAAGGAGGGTTAAGTTCCCTGCACTGCCAGAGGCGAGGATGGAAACGCGTAATCCGATCGGAAAATCTCCCGTGAAGCGACAATCGCACCGCAAAAGACAACGACGCCGCAAACTTTCAAGATAATGACAGAGGGTGGTAGGAGCGTCAACGTAGAAGCTAGCGAGCAGTGGATAATTGGTAGCCGGTAAGAGGGTGGGCTCTAGCGCGGTCCGTCGCGGGCAATGGCGCGTTCCCGTTTCGCGCAACACTCTTCGACAAATCTCCAAATTCAAATTGGCTGGTGGCCTGGCACCAGGACACCGCACTGCCGCTGCGAGAGAAGCATGGGGTTGAAGGGTGGGGGCCTTGGTCGGTAAAGGATGGCGTGATTTATGCCCACGCTCCGGCGCGAGCGCTGGAGCAAGTTGTCGCGCTGCGGCTACATCTCGACAATTCGAATGAGGACAACGGGCCGCTGCGCGTTTTGCCGGGGACCCAGAATCGCGGGGTCGTGACCGACGAAGAAATTCATTTGTTATCGGAAGAGGTTGCGCCAGCGGAGTGCTGTGTCGGAGTTGGTGACGTCGTGCTGATGAGGCCATTGGTGATACACGCCTCGTCGAAAGCGGTGTCGAGCGCTCCGCGCCGGGTGCTTCACATTGAGTATGCCGCGCACCCGAGTTTTGAGCATGGGCTCGAGCTTGCGATTGCTTAGTTTCTGTACGCGAGAGTAGGAGAAACCCAAAGAGACGCCCGCTTCGGAAAGCGGCCGCTACAAAACCAAAGACAATTTCTAAGGGCTAAGCCCGGTGAAAGCCAAGCACTCAATGTCGGAGCTGAAGCTCCGACCCCCGGTGCCCGCACAAATATCCTTGCGAGATGCGACTTAAGGATCTCACTGACTTAGCGGAGTAGACAACTTAGGGGCGAGGGAGTTAGCAGGCGAGGCGGTCGCGGGTTAGGGTGAAGCCGTTCAGGGGGCCGAGGACGGTGGCGGCGATTTGGTCGGGCTGGAAGAAGAGTTGGGCGAGGGACTGGAGTTGCTCGCGCGTGACGGCCTCAATGGAGGCGAGGATTTCGTCGAGTGAGGAGAAGCGGTGGAAGTACAGTTCCTGGCGGGCGAGATTGGACATGCGGGAACTGGTTGACTCCAGCGAGAGCATCAATGAGCCCTTTAGGTGGTTTTTCGCTCGGAGCAGTTCTTCTTCGGAGACTGGTGATTCCTTCAAGGCGCGAAATTCGGCGATGGTGAGATCGAGCACCTTGCCAACGGTTTCTTTTCCGGTGCCGGCGTAGACGCTGAACATGCCTGCGTCGGAATAAGGCGTTAGTTCGCTGAAGACCGCGTAGGCCAGCCCTTGTTTTTCACGGATATTCTGGAACAAGCGGGAAGACATACCGCCGCCGAGAAGATTATTTAACACGGCCACGGCGAAGCGGCGCTCATCGGCCAGGGGGATCGAAGGAACGCCGATGCAGAGATGCACTTGCTCGAGGTCCCGCTTGGTTTTGAGGTGGATAGGAGCGGCGGTGGACGGCGCGGGATCTTCTTGTTTCGATCCCACGGCAGGCAAATGGCCGAATTCTTTTTCCACCAGGTCCAGGACTTGTTGATGAGTGATACTGCCGGCGGCGGTGACCAGGATTTCATCAGGAGCAAACCAATCGCGAAAACGGTGGCGCAGGCGTCCTTCGTTAAAGTTGCGAACAGTTTCTGGAGTGCCGAGGATGGGGCGACCCAGGGAGTGCTCCGGCCAGAAGCCGCGGGTGAAGATGTCATGCAGCAGGTATTCGGGATTGTCCAGGTCCATCTTGATTTCTTCTAGAACGACCTGGCGCTCTTTTTTTACGTCGTCGGAATCAAATTTGGGGCGCAGGACGAGGTCGGAGAGGACGTCGAAGGCGATGGGGAGATGCTCGTCGAGAACTTTGGCATTGAAGCAGACTTGTTCCTTGGAGGTAAAGGCGTCCAGCATACCGCCGACGGAATCCATTTCGCGGGCGATAGCTTCGGCGGAGCGGCGCTCGGTGCCTTTGAAAACCATGTGCTCAAGGAAGTGAGCCAGGCCATTTTCTTCAGGGATTTCGCGGCGGGAGCCATTGCGGACCCAAATGCCTACGGAGACGGAGCGGACGTGCGACATGGTCTCGGTAATGACCACGAGACCGTTGGAGAGAACGTGCCTGTGAATATCGCGGGCGTCAGCGACCATGAACCTATTGTGGCATAGGGGGATAGAGGTGGCGAGGATGGAATTTAGTTATGTATTTTCAAATGTTTACAAATAGCGGCTTTTTTGCTGGTGGAAACGGGAGCGGCTCGGTGAGCGAGCTGTATGGTGAGAGAATAGGCTTTGGCCAACGGGAGCTGCGGATGGAGTTGCTGGGAAAAAGCCTGGAGGAGTTGAAGGCCTTCTGCAGGGCGGAGGGTCAGCCTGTGTACCGCGGCGGGCAGATTTATCGCGCGCTGTATTCGGAGCGGACGTTTCAGATCGATGGGATGACGACGCTGCCGGTGGAGCTGCGAGAGAAACTGAAGGAGCAGGCGTCGATCAGCGTGCCAACGGTGCGGCAACGGTACGTGTCCGCGGATGGATCGGTGCGGTATTTGTTTGGATTGGGAAGCGGAAGCGGGGAGCCGGAAGGAAAGCGACCCCGGGAGGCTTCCGTGGAGGCTGTGTTCATGCCGAGCGAGGGACGGCAGACGATTTGCGTGTCGTCACAAGCGGGATGTGCGGTGGACTGCCACTTTTGCCTGACGGCACAGTTGGGATTGATTCGTAATTTAAGTGCTGGAGAGATTCTTGGGCAGGTGCTGGTGCCGCTGAAGGACATGGAAGCGCAGGGGCTGGCTGCGCGCACGAATGTTGTGTTGATGGGGCAGGGCGAGCCGCTGCTGAATTTCGACAATGTGATGGCGGCCATGCGGATTTTGCTGGATCAGAAAGGAATAGGGCTGTCGCCGAAGTATGTTTCGCTGTCGACCAGCGGAATCGTTCCGGGAATTGAGAAACTGGCCAAGGAAGAAGTGCGGCCAAAGCTGGCGATTTCGCTGAATGCGTCGTGCGATGAACAACGGGACGCGTTGATGCCGATAAACAAGAAATATCCGTTGAAGGATTTGCTGGAAGCGTGCCGGGCGTTTCCTTTGCGCAAGTGGGAATACTTGATGTTCGAATACGTGATGCTGGGTGGAGTGAACGATACGGAAGCGGATGCGCGAAGAGTGGCGAAATTGCTGGCGCCGATCAAACGGGTGAAGGTGAATCTGATTCCGTGGAACCCTGGGGAGCTTCCGTTCAGCGAGTCGAATGAGCAGACGATTGAAGCGTTTCAGAGGATTTTGATGGAGAAGGGCGTGCCGACCTATGTGCGGTATTCGCGGGGACGGGATGTGATGGCGGCTTGTGGGCAGTTGGCGTTAAGTGAGGCGCAGACGCAGAAGAGTCCCTTGACGATTTTGGGGTGAGGTGGGCGGGGTTGCAAAAGGCGCCCGCCGCAGAAGGCGGCCAGTACACAGGCTAGAGCAGAAATGCCGAAACCCAAAGACTCACGAGTGAAACCGACGTGTGGGGCACCTATGGAGTCGCATGGGCTAGGGACTGGCGCGGAGTTTCCAGCGGACGACGTTTAGTTGGTAGAAGTCTTCGTCGGAGACTTGGGCGTATTTGGGCAAGAGATAGTTGCGCACGAGTTCGTCCAGGACTAGCGGGGAGTGGGAGATTACCACGTCGATTTCGGTGAAGTTGGCGGATTCTACGGCCTGCTGCAATGTCTGCATAACCTGAAATTTGCGGAAGCTGGGTAAACCTCGGAGCACAGGATCGCGATAGTTGTAGGGTTCGGGTAAAGCGGTTTCCTGGGGGCGTGCTGGCGTGTCCGGTGACTTAGCGGCGTAGTAGTCGAACAAGACTTGTCCGGCATTGGTGACGAATACGACGAGACGCTGTTCCGGCGGGATAGCGAGGATCCGCGCGGTGGCTCCTCGCCAGTTTTCTTTCTGAAAGTGCCACAGGAAACCGGCCAGCGAGATGGCTGTGGCGGTGAGCAAAATCATTCCGAGGCCATCGAACAGCATTCTACGTTTGCCGGACTGATGCGTGAAACATGCTGCCAGGATTACCGGAAGAATTGCCGAGGACGGGATGAAGATACGATCGAGGTATACAGGCCGGGTGATCCGGCTGTAGGAGAAAACGAGCAATAGTGGAATCAGAGCGGACCCTAGTAACGCCAGTAATTTGCCGCGGCTGGAGGTATCGCTTGCGCGATGCCGGCAAAGCCGCAGAGTACAAGAAGAAGTAGGCAAGCCGCGAGGAAGAATCCCTGCACGGGATAAAGATTCAAATGGATGAGATGTGAAGCGAACTTGGACAGGTATTCGTTGTCCAAGCCGGAGATCGTGTTGATGGTTTGGGCTAGATCGCGAAACGATGGACGGCGAACCCAGAAGTATTGCGCTACAAACTTTCGTTGAAGGAGCAGGTTGGGAAGCCAGGGCAGGAAAAGAAAAAAAACGGCGAGAGCGCACAACAAGCCATCGAGAACGCGGCGGCGAAGGTTTGGCTTTGCAGGATAGACGAGCCAGAGCACGGCAATGCCAAGTAAGTAGAAAAGCATCATGTTGTGGATGTACAGCCCAGCATCTAAGCAAAGGATCAGCGCGGCGAAGTAGACGTAAGAGCGCATCTCCATGAATTCGATGAGGGAATAGACAGCGGCGAGAGCGAAGAAACATAGGACCGCATAGAAGCGGGCATCGCGAGCGTACTGTGCCTGGAACGCGGAAAGGGCATAGAGCCACATGGCCGCTGCGATCGCCAGCTTATCCTGGAGAACGCGGCGGGCGATGAGATAGAAAATTGGAATGGAGAGGGTTTCGAAAAGGGCGGACATACTGCGGAGAGCGAATTCTGACGTGCCGAATAGGTGGATCCATCCGTCGAGCAGAAAATAGTAGAGCGGAGGAGAAGTGTCGGCGGCCACGCCTCGCCAGATTTCTTTAAGAGAAAATTGGGAAATCCAGAGGGAGTAGCCTTCGTCCCACCAGAGGCTGGTTTTGGAGAGGGCCCGCCAACGGGCAAAGATTCCGGCGAGTGCGGCGAGGATGATCAGGATGGAATAGGGGGTTTCTTTTGGTGTGGAAGATGAGTTAGGGGCGGGTGACGTCGGTGCTTGGGGAAGGTCGGCCTGTGTTGAAATAAAGGTCTCCGTCAACTGCTCGGCCCTGGGTTTCAGATTCAGAATTGGTTCTTCAAGTTTCGCATGGGCTGATGGATGTAAAGCTTTGGCCGGCGAGAGCTGCGTTGTAGGAGTCAACTTTAGGAGTCAACTTGCGAGGTGGAATGCAAGGGCCGTTTCTGGGGGGCGGAAGCCCGTTTCCAGCCAAGCACTAAATGTCGGAGTTAAAGCTCCGACCCCCGGTGCCTCAACGTCGGTTTATGTTCGCACGCAGATTTTTTAGGAAGGATGCCGATGACGGAGAGGAGGCGACCGGAGCGGGGGCCTTCTTTGCGGTAGCTGAAGAAGAGGTCGCGGCGGCAGGCGGTGCACAGTTCGGTCGTGAAGATATTTTCTTTGCGGAGGCCCGCGGCTAGAAGTTGCGATTGATTGGCTTTGCGCAGATCGAGATGCACGGGTTTTGGAGGCGGCTGGTGGCCGGGCGGGCGCATGTTGAGCCACTGCAACGGATTTGGTTCGTCGCCAGTACGCGGCTCGTCGAAATAGTCCGGAGCATCAGCAAATTGGGAGGTGAATTGGGTGACGAGTTCGGCCCCTACCTCGTAACAGCATGGGCCGATGGAGGGACCGATTGCGGCAAGCAGGTCCGCGGGTCGGCTGGAGAATTCGCGGTGCAAGGCGCCGACTGCCTTTTGCGTGATGCGCGCGAGGGTGCCACGCCAGCCGGCATGGATCGCGGCGACGGCGCGTTTGCGCGGATCAACAAGCAAGATGGGAACGCAATCGGCGGTTTGAATGGCGAGAAGGAGGCCGGATCGCGCGGTGGCGGATGCATCGCCAGTGCTGGCGGAATCCGGCGTGGCGTGGAAAATCTGGATGACGTCCGAATGGACTTGTTTTAGCGGAGCCATGCGAAGCGACTTGCCGCCCACCGCGCTTTGGAAGGTAGCACGGTTTTTCTCAGCGTTTTCGCGGGTGTCCCAGTCGGTAAAACTCAGGTTCAGAACATTCTCGCCGTCCAGGGGACTGGAGCCGCCTTCGCGGGTACTGAAGCCGTGAACGAGCCACGGCAGTTTTGCGAACGGTGCGAGCTCAAGGATTCGGAGGCCGTTTACTTTCTTGAGACTCCAGGGCTTAGCAAGAGATTGCGTTGGACGGGAAGCTTTGGCGCGTGATTGGGTGGAGCGATTTTTGGGCGATGATTTCGTGGGAGTCACAAGGTAATCAGTATAATCGCAACAGGATAATTGCACTGGAGCGCAGAAGGAGACCTGTGATTGTTGGAATGGGGATTGATATAGCGGAGGTGCCGCGGATCCGCGCGGTGATTGAGGCGCAGCGGGAGAGGTTTCTGCGGCGTGTGTATACGGCGGAAGAAGTGGCGTATTGCGAGCAGTACAAGAATAAGTACGAGCGGTATGCGGGGCGTTTCGCGGTGAAAGAAGCGGCGATGAAGGCTCTGGGGACCGGGTGGAGCCGCGGGGTGCGCTGGGTGGATGTGGAAGTGGTGCGGCAGCGCGGCGGGCGGCCGACGTTGGCACTGAAGGGCGAGGCGAAGAAAATTGCCGAGCGGATGGGCGTGAAGAATATTGCTGTGAGTATCACGCATACGGCAGAGCAGGCGTTTGCACAGGTGATTTTTGAGGATTGAGATAAGAAACAGGGAAAAGTTTTAACCCAGAGGGCACAGAGGAAGAGCACAGAGGACGCGGAGAATAGGGAGAAAGCGGATACAGGCGGGTTTATTTGACGAGGAGGAAGGGGCCCAGGGCCAGGGCATCGACGCCGGCGCAATAGAAGCTGCGCACCGCGCCACGGGG
>Ga0210409_10009161_pt1 | contig 10026 bp, 12 predicted proteins | sample IncBWH17MmetaG_FD_161649 | JGI IMG/M metagenome (GOLD analysis project Ga0210409, IMG submission 161649) | Forest soil microbial communities from Barre Woods Harvard Forest LTER site, Petersham, Massachusetts, United States - Inc-BW-H-17-M | ecosystem: Environmental > Terrestrial > Soil >...
TCAGGCTCTCCCCTTGCTTCCAGCGCCGCCAGATCTGCGCCCTGAGCTCCTCCGGCATCCCCCGTTGACCCATGCCACACCCCTCCTGTTACAGATGGTGTTGCACGGACCGCTTGAACGCACCTCCTGCGATTTCGGCCAATTTAACCATCTAGCAGCGCATCGACCCGCTGCCGGTACTGCCGCAGCAGCTCCGCGGCAAAATCGGCGAACACACGGATCTTGGGCGAGTTGCGCAGCGCGCTGCGGCAGACGACCGAGATCGGCGCGCCCGGCGCCGACCACTCACTCAAGACCACCTCGAGCTTGCCGGCCGCGAGCGCTTCCGCTACCAGCAGGTCCATCGACTGCACGATGCCCGCACCGCGCACCGCCGCGAGTATCTGCGCCTCGGCGGCATTGAAGGCGACGTTGAAGGGCAACTGCAGCTGGCGCCGTACCGCGCCGCGCTGGAACAGCCACTTGTAGGGGCGGTGGCTGGCGGTCGCTAGGTGGCCGATGAGCTTGTGCCGGCGCAGCTCGTCGGGCTCGGCGGGCGCGCCATGCTCGCGCAGGTACGCGGGGGCGGCGCAGGTGATGAGACGCGTGCTGACGATGCGCCGCGCGATGAGGTGCGGCTCCTTGACGGGCCCGACCCGCACCACCAGATCCACCTCCTCTGCGATCAGGTCGATCACGCGGTCGTTGAGCTGCACCTCGAGCTGCAGATCCGGGTAGCGCGCCGTGAAGCGCGGCAGCGCGGGGATCAGCAGCGCGCGGCCGAACACCGCCGGCACGTCGACCCGCAGCCGTCCCTGCACCGTGAGGCGCGTGCGGCGCACGGCCTCATCGGCCGCCTCGAGCTCGGCGAGGATGCGCTGGCAGCGGGTGAGATATTCGGCGCCGTCGCTGGTGAGTCCCACACGCCGTGTCGTGCGGTGGAACAGCTGGCAGCGCAAGTGCCGCTCCAGGTCCGCCACCTGCGTGCTGACCGCGGCGCGCGACACCCCGAGCGCGTCCGCGGCGCGGGTGAAGGAATGCAGCTCCGCGACTCGCGCGAAGCTGCGTATGCAGACCAGCTGATCCATGCCAGCATTGTAAGGCAAAGAAGAACAATGAATTCATGATTAGCTGGTTTCTCCGGACGGCCGACGGGCTTAAGGTCTGCCTCACTATGTTCATCTTCCCCCGTCCGCTGCTCCCCGTTGCCGCCGCGCTCGGCCTGCTGCTGCTGCTGGTGTGCCTGTCCCTTGTGTCCGGCGGCTGAGCCGGGCGGCGGTCAGGCGCGGCGCGCGCCGCAGTTGCTGCGGCTGCGCTTGTGCCGCGGCCCGCCGTTGCGGTATCGTCCGCGCCGGTTCGTGACCTTTCCCTTTCCTGCCGCCTGCCGCCCGCCTCGTTTGCGAGTCGGCTTCGGAGTCTGAAAAGCCGAATCGTTCTCGACCAGGTGGCAGCGTGCGCGCCGACGAGTCTATCGGTCTCCGGTCAGCACTCCTGCCTGTCGTTTGTTTGTTTCAGGAGTCTGATTGCATGACGAAGATCTATGTGGGCAACCTGCCTTTCTCCGCCACTGACGCCGAGGTTCGCGAGCTGTTTGCGCAGCACGGCACCGTCGAGTCCGTAAGCCTCATCACCGACCGTGACACCGGCCGGCCGCGTGGCTTCGGGTTCGTCGAGATGTCGCGTGCCGACGCCTCGCGCGCCATCCAGAACCTCAATGGCAAGGACCTGGGCGGACGCCCGCTGCGGGTCAACGAGGCCCAGGAGCGCACCGGCGGCGGCGGTGGCAACCGCGGCGGCGGCGCACCGAAGCGCTGGTAAGAAGTACTTGACAGCCAAGGGCCGGCCGTCAGTGCCTCGCGGCATCGGCGGCCGGCCCTTCTCGTTTCATGAGCCGATCATCGAGTGAGCGAAGGGGAGTGGTTTCTCATGGGTAAGGGCGATCCGAGAACGCGCCGCGGGAAGATCTACCAGGGTTCCTTCGGCAAGTCGCGCGTCAAGGACCCGGCGAAGAGAAAGAAGAAGGCCGCGAAGGCCGCCAGGCGCTGAACACACACCTCGAGCTGCCGGCGCGCGCCTTCCTTCAGGCGAACGGCTCGGCCGTCGCCGGCGCGGGGCGGGTCTTGCGCGTCAGGCACTCGCGGATCAGCTCGAGCGCCGTGCGCTCGTTCGGCGGCAGCGCCACCGGGCTCGAGTCGAGCGGCGTCGTGCGCTCGCCCCAGCGTACCGCGTGGGCGCAGAACGAGAGCCCCCCGCCGAAACCCGGCATCAGGAGCAGCGCCCCGGGGCGCACGCGCCCCGCCTCGAGCGCCTCGCACAGTGCCACGGGAACGGTCGCGGCCGACATGTTGCCGTAGCGCTGTACCGTCACGAATACCCGCTCCATCGGCAGGTGCGTGCGCCTGGCGACCGCTTCGATGATGCGCAGGTTCGCCTGATGGGGGACCACGAGGTCGACGTCGGCGGGCTGCGCCTCGATGCGTGACAGCGCCTCCTCGCTCGCCGCCGCCATGCCCTGCACCGCGCGCTTGAAGATCTCCTGGCCCTCGAACTGCCAGCGCGTGATGCCGTAGAGCGTCCCGCGGTTGGCGTAGCGTCCGCCCATGCCGTGGACCCGCAGGATCTCGCGCGCCTCGCCATAGCAACCCAGCTTCTCGGCGAGCAGTCCCTCCGCGCGCGTGCTCCCCTCGAGCACCACGGCCGCCGCGCCGTCGCCGAACAACACGGCGACATCCCGGTCGCTCCAGTCCATGAACGGCGAGATCAGCTCCGCGCCGATCACCAGCGCGTTGCGCACCACCCCGGTGCGGATCAGCGCGGTGGCGGTCGAGAGGCCGTAGAGAAAGCTGGTACAGGCCGTATTGATGTCGTAGGCCCCCGCGCCCTGCGCGCCGATGCGCATCTGGATGCCGGAGGCCATGTTGGGGACCTGGTCGTCGTAGCTGCAGCTGCCGAACACGATGAGCTCGATGCGGCTGCCGTCGAGTCCGGCGCACTTGAGCGCGCGCGCCGCCGCGACGTAGCCGAGCTCGCCCAGGCCTACGTGTGAGATGCGCCGTTCACGGATCCCGGTGCGCGTCACGATCCATTCATCGCTGGTGTCGAGAATGCTGGACAGGTCGTGATTGCTGAGCACCGCCGGGGGCAGGCATTTTCCCCAGCCGGTGATCGCCGCGTGGGTCACTGGCGCTGTGGCGCTCATGGGAGTGGCCAAGGATAGCAGGACGCCCCGAGCGGTATGTACCAGTGCGAAAGCCGCGCCGCAGCGCGGCAACACTGCGCTCCGGAACTAAAGGCGCGGCGCCGCATCCGGCGCGTAGTCGAAGGAATCGAAATAGAGGCGCTGCACCGGCAGGCCGTGCCGCGGAAAGCTCGTGCGCATCGCCTCGATCATCGCCGGAGGTCCCGCGGTGTAGACCTCGAAGGCGCTGAGGTCCGGGTAATCGGCGAGCACCGCATCGTGCACCCAGCCGGTGCGGTGATGCGCGGCCTCCGCGAGGCTCGCCTCGGAGAGCACGGCGGTGAACTTGAGTTGGCTGTGGGCGCGCGTCCAGCCGATCACGCGCTGCTCTTCGTAGACGTCCGCGGCGTGCCGTGCTCCCCAGTAGAGGTGGAGGTCGCGGCGGATGCCGGTCTCGAGCACGTGCCGCAGCATGGATTTGAGCGGCGCAAACCCGGTGCCGCCCGCGACCATGATGATGCGCGAGGTGCCCGGGCGGTAGCTGAATTGTCCCATCGGGCCCTCGATGCGCAGCAGCGATCCAGGCACCAGGGCGGAATCGCGCGGCTCCGACACCGCGAGCGCCGCCGCGCCGGGCTCGCCGGCGCCGAACAGTCGCTGCGTGAAGCCGCCGCCGGCTACGCGCCGCACGTGCAACTCGAGGAGCCGCGCATCGTGGGGCGGGCAGGCGATCGAGAAGCTGCGCCGCTTACCCGCAGCGAGCAGCACGTCGAGGTATTGCCCGGGGTGGAAGCGCAGGCGCTCTACCGCCGGCAGTTGCAGCATGACTTCGAGCACGTCCGGGGCGAGCGGCGTCAAGCGGGCGATCCGGCAGGGCAGCGTCTTGATCTCGACATCCGCCACGCTGGCGATGAGCCGCGCCTCGACCACGAGATCCGAGCGCGGCCGCGCCTGGCAGAGCAGCACCTGTCCGCTCTGCGCCTCCTCCTCGGTGATCCCGAGCGGGCGGCCGTTCGGGTAGTAAACCTCGCCGGCCACCAGCCGCGCTCGGCAGGAGCTGCAGTGGCCGGACTTGCAGCTGTGCGGGAGGTTCAGTCCGGCCGCGAGCGCCGCCTGCAGCACCGGTTCGCCGGAGGCCACCTTGAGCGTGCGGCCGTGCGGCTCGATGCGGACACTGTGCTCGTCGCTGGACACGTTCTCACCTCGAGAGGGCGCGCTGCCCCGTACCGCGTAATAGACTAGACGGGTGGGAAGCCCGGGGCCAAGGAGACGCTTTTGTACGCGAACCCTTCCGCGGCTGACATCGCCCGGCTGCTGCGCGCCGCGCACACCATCGCGGTCGTCGGCCTCTCGCCCGACCGTACCCGCCCGAGCCACGGCGTGGCGCGCGCCTTGCAGCGCTTCGGCTACCGCATCGTTCCGGTGAATCCCAACGCGGCGAGCATTCTCGGCGAGCCGGCGGTGCCGGCGCTCGAGCAACTCCCGCAGGTCTTGGCGAGTGACGAGCACATCGACATCGTCGACGTGTTCCGCCGTCCGGTGCACGTCGCCGGCATCGTCGAGGAGTGCATTCGCCTCGAGCTCCCGGCGCTGTGGCTGCAGGACGGGGTGATCGACGCCGCGGCGGCGGAGCGGGCCCGTGATGCCGGCATCTTCACCGTGATGGACCGCTGCCTGTTCCGCGACCGCGCGGCGCTGCGCTAGGTTTACGCTATCCTTCGCCCCAGCATGCGCATCGCTTTCACGAAGATGCACGGAGTCGGCAACGATTTCGTCGTGTTCGATGCGCCTCCCGCCGGCCCGCTGCTCGAGCCCGCGCGCCTGCGCAGCTTGGCGGACCGCCGCACCGGCATCGGCTTCGACCAGACACTGGTTCTCGAGGCGCCGCGGCGCGCCGACACCGCGGTCTTCTACCGCGTCTTCAACGCCGACGGCGACGAGGTCGAGCAGTGCGGCAACGGCGCGCGCTGTATCGCCGCGCTCCTGCACCGCCGTGGCCGCACGCGCGACGGCCGCGTGAAGCTCGAGAGCCCGGCGGGGGTGGTCGAGGCGCACATCGCGGGGGACGCGAGCGTCTCGGTCGACATGGGCGTTCCCAACTTCGATCCCCGCTCGCTTCCCTTCGATGCGCCGCGCGAGGCCGATCCCTATCCGCTCGAGGTGGCCGGCCGGATGCTCGAGATCGGCGCGGTCTCGCTCGGCAACCCGCACGCGGTGCTCGTGGTCGCGGCGGTCGATGCGGCGCCGGTCGCCACGCTCGGCTCCGCGATCGAGCGGCATGCGCGCTTCCCGCGCCGGGTCAACGCCGGATTTCTCGAGATCGTCGACCGCACGCACCTCAAGCTGCGCGTCTACGAGCGGGGTGTCGGCGAGACGCTCGCCTGCGGCACCGGCGCGTGCGCGGCGGCTGCCGTCGCGCGGCGCCGCGGGCTCATCGAACCCGAAGTGCGGGTTGAGGTGCGCGGCGGCGAGTTGCGCGTAAACTGGGCACACCCGGGGGAGCGCATCTGGCTGAGCGGTCCGGCCGAAGTCGCATTCGAGGGTCACGTCGAGATCTGAAATACTCGAGGTCTTAAAACCATGACAACAAGAGAAGCACGGGGCCTTACGGCGGCCGAATCCGAGGAGGAGGCCATCGCCGGCTACCTGCAGCGTAACCTCGATTTCTTCGAGCGCCACCAGGGGGTGCTCGCGCGCCTCAAGCTTCCGCACGCGCGCGGTGGCGCGGCCATATCGCTCGTCGAGCGCCAGATCGAGGTGCTGCGCGAGAAGCTCGCCGGGGTCGAGGGCAAGCTCGCGGAGCTGGTGCGTACCGCGCGCGCCAACGACGCGATCGCCGACCGGCTGCACCGCTTCACGCGGCGGCTGCTGCGCGCGGTGCCGCCGACGGAAGCGATCGCCCGCATCGAGGCGGGGCTGCGCGAGGACTTTGACGCCTTCCATTCCGCGCTGGTGCTGATCGGCGAGCACCCCGGGCTCCCGGCCCAGCAGTTCGTGCGCAGCGTTTCCGCGGATGATCCGAACCTCAAGTCCTTCGAGAGCCTGTTCGCGAGCGGCAAGCCGCGCTGTGGTCAGGCGCGCGACTCGCAGCGCGAGTTCCTGTTCGGTCCCGAGGGCCTGGAGATGGGCTCGGTGGCGCTGGTGCCGCTCGGGGACAAGGGCTCGATCGGCCTGCTGGCGCTCGGCAGCGTCGACCGCGACCGCTTCCATCCGGGAATGAGCACGGAGTTTCTCGCCCGCATGGCGGACCTGATCGCCGATGCGCTGACCGCGAACGCCGCGGCCTGAGGGCGCGCGCTCTCGCGAGGGGTTTTCGGGCCATGAGTCCCGCGGCGCTCGAGTGGCTCACCCGCTTCCGCCGCTACCTCGCCTCCGAGCGGCGGCTCTCGCCGCACACCGACTCGGGCTACACGCGCGACCTCGCGGCGCTCGTGAAGTTCTGTGACCGCATGGGACTCAAGGACTGGGGCGCGCTCGACGCCCAGCACGTGCGCACCTTCGCCGCCCACTCGCACGCCGGCGGGCTCGCCCCGCGCAGCATCCAGCGGCGGCTGTCGGCGGTGCGCAGCTTCTACCAGTTCCTGCTGCGCGAGGCGCCGCTTGACGCCGCCAAAGGGCGGCGCGCCCGGCACGGCGAGCGCGTCGCGGTGAATCCCGCGCTCGAGGTGCGCGCGCCGAAAGCCGGGCGCCGCCTGCCGCAGACTCTCGATGCCGACCAGATGGCGCGCCTGCTGGAGATTCCGGCGGGCGGCGGCCTGACGGCCCGCGACCGCGCACTGATGGAGCTGCTCTACTCCTCGGGGCTGCGGCTCGCCGAGCTCGTCGGCCTCGACCTCACCGATATCGATCTCAAGGATCGCACCGTGCGTGTGCTCGGCAAGGGTAGGAAGTCGCGCATCGTGCCGGTGGGAAGGCTGGCGCTCGCGGCGCTGCGGGCCTGGCTCAGGGAGCGCGCCGAGCTCGCGGCACCCGACGAGACGGCGCTGTTCGTCGGGCGGGGCGGGCGGCGCCTGGGTCCCCGCGCCATCCAGGCGCGCGTGGACTACTGGGCGAGGCGCCAGGGATTGGGTGTCCACGTGCATCCGCACCTGTTCCGGCATTCCTTCGCCTCGCACCTGCTCGAGTCGGGCGGTGAGCTGCGCGGCGTCCAGGAGCTCCTCGGGCACGCCAATATCTCGACCACGCAGATCTATACCCACCTTGATTTCCAGCACCTCGCCCGTATCTACGACGCTGCACACCCCCGGGCGCGCCGTAAGGCTTGAGTGAGCCTGACAATCCGCCGCCTTAGGACCACCCCAGGGACCTTATGAGCGATCCAGCAGTCTTCAATCCCCACGGCACCACCATCCTCGGCGTACGTCGCAACGGCGCCGTGGCCTTAGGGGGCGACGGCCAGGTGACCCTCGGCAGCACCGTCATGAAGGGCAACGCCCGCAAGGTGCGGCGGCTGTTCGGCGACAAGGTGCTGGCCGGCTTCGCCGGCGGGACCGCCGACGCCTTCACCCTGTTCGAGCGCTTCGAGGGCAAGCTCGAGAAGTACGGCAATCTCACGCGTGCCGCCATCGAGCTCGCCAAGGACTGGCGCTCCGACCGGTATCTGCGGCGCCTCGAAGCGCTGCTGCTGGTCGGGGATGCGGACAAGCTCTTCGTGATTTCAGGGAACGGCGATGTGATCGAGCCCGATCACGACGTCGCCGCGATCGGCTCGGGCGGCCAGTACGCGCTCGCGGCCGCGCGGGCGCTGCTCGAAGGATCCGAGCTCGGCGCGCGCGCGATCGTCGAGCGCTCGCTCAACATCGCCGCCGACATCTGCATCTACACCAACCGCAGCCTCGTCATCGAGGAGCTGAACGCAGCCAGGGGCGGGGAGTCGAACTAAGCATATGTCGTCCGCACTCACGCCCCGCCAGATCGTCCAGGAGCTCGACAAGCACATCGTCGGCCAGGACGCGGCCAAGCGCGCCGTGGCGATCGCGCTGCGCAACCGCTGGCGCCGCATGCAGGTCAAGGAGCCGCTGCGCCAGGAGATCACGCCCAAGAACATCCTCATGATCGGTCCCACCGGCGTCGGCAAGACCGAGATCGCGCGCCGCCTCGCCAAGCTCGCCAACGCGCCGTTCGTGAAGGTGGAGGCGACCAAGTTCACCGAGGTCGGCTACGTCGGCCGCGACGTGGACTCGATCGTCAAGGAGCTGGCGGATGTCGCGGTGAAGATCACGCGCGAGCAGGAGACGGCCAAGGTGCGCGAGCGCGCACTCGATGCCGCCGAGGAGCGCGTGCTCGACACGCTGCTGCCCAAGCCGCGCATGATGGGCTTCTCCACCGACGAGCCCGCGCCGGCGCGTGATTCCGAGACACGGCAGAAATTCCGCAAGATGCTGCGTGAGCACGAGCTCGACGATCGCGAGATCGAGATCGAGGTGCGCGCCATGCCGATGGGCGTGGAGATCATGGCGCCCCCGGGGATGGAAGAGATGCAGCAGCAGCTGCAGTCGATGTTCCAGAACCTCGGTGGCAACCGCACCCGCACCCGCAAGGTCAAGGTGCGCGAGGCGCTCAAGATCCTCACCGACGAGGAGGCCGGCAAGCTCATCAACGAGGACGAGCTCAAGATCCAGGCGCTCGCCAACGCCGAGCAGAACGGCATCGTGTTCATCGACGAGATCGACAAGGTGACGCGCCGCCAGGAGACCATCGGCGCCGACGTCTCGCGCGAGGGCGTGCAGCGCGATCTGCTGCCGCTCGTCGAAGGCTCGACCGTGGCGACCAAGTACGGCCCGGTCAAGACCGATCACGTGCTGTTCATCGCCTCGGGCGCCTTCAGCCTGTCGAAGCCCTCGGACCTGATCCCCGAGCTCCAGGGGCGCCTGCCGATCCGGGTCGAGCTCGACTCGCTCAAGGTGGGCGACTTCGTGCGCATCCTCACCGAGCCCGACGCTTCGCTCACGGCGCAGTACCAGGCGCTGATGGCGACCGAGGGCGTCGCGGTCGAGTTCGCCCCCGACGGCGTGCGCCGCATCGCCGAGATCGCCTTCGAGGTGAACGAGCGCACCGAGAACATCGGCGCGCGGCGCCTGCACACCGTGATGGAGCGTCTTCTCGAGACCGTTTCCTATGAAGCCGCCGCGGAGGAGGACAAAGCCGACGGCAACGCGGGCGGCAAGTCGCCGGTGACCATCGACGCGGAGTACGTCGACGATCACTTGAGCGCGCTCGTCAAAGACGAGGATCTGAGCCGCTACATCCTTTAACGCCCCGGCCCGCCCGGACCGGCCCGGGCCCGAGCTCCTCCAAGCCTTTGCATCCTCCCGCTGCGCCCGCTTGCTGCGCGGCAAACCTTCAGCGCACTTGTCGCGCCGATACAAACGCAATCGGCATGCCACCCCGGTGCGTGTAACAATATTCCCGGGGTGTGTATCATCGTGCAAACCGCTCACGGTCCGGCGGAGCCGACAACCAACAAAAGCGCTGGCTTTAGGGCCTGCGCAGACTTTCTCGGGAGGAAATCGCCATGGGATGCGCTCGACCCTTTTTCGTCAGGAGCCTCGCTTCACTCGCCCTCACAGGCCTCGCGCTGCTGCCGCTCGTTGCAGACGCGCAACAGCAGCAGGCAGAGCAGCCCGGGGCGATCCAGGAGGTCATCGTCACCGCCACCAAGCGAAGCCAGAACCTGCAGGAGGTTCCCTTCTCCGTGTCGGCGACCAGCCAGGAGCAGATCCGCAATTCGGGCGCGATGGACATCGTCGATCTGGCCCGCAACATCGCCGGACTCGCGATCGCGGACTTGGGTCCCGGGCAGAGCCAGATGGCCATCCGCGGCATCAGCTCGGGCCAGGTCATCCGCGACCAGCCCGGCGTGAAAGAGC
>Ga0210409_10009162_pt1 | contig 10026 bp, 6 predicted proteins | sample IncBWH17MmetaG_FD_161649 | JGI IMG/M metagenome (GOLD analysis project Ga0210409, IMG submission 161649) | Forest soil microbial communities from Barre Woods Harvard Forest LTER site, Petersham, Massachusetts, United States - Inc-BW-H-17-M | ecosystem: Environmental > Terrestrial > Soil >...
CCTCCGTGCCTTCAAGATCGATGGCCAGACCCTGATAACCCCCACCAGGGAAGACGACAACCGCGGCGGCCGTGTTCTTTCCATTCGGCGAATAGACCGTCATCGTAGGCCGCGACACGTTGCTCACATCAACCGCCGGATGCTCGCGAATGGTTCGCGTCAATGCGAACCGAGCCCGCGGCCTGTGCGTGACAGGCAACTGTGTGACAATTCACCAAGATCGACGTCTTGAATTCATCTCCGGGCCGCGATTGAGGCCGCTTCGACATTAAAATCTCATTCGTGTTGGGCTCACTGTCAGACCGTGTAGCATCCAGCGGCTAAAAGGCGGCTGGCAATATTCCGCCGCAGTGCGATCGCATCGACTGGGTCGTAGCCGGCAAGGCCGCGTAGCGCCGCCATATTCTCCCGCAGTGCATTGCCGCTGGAGCAGGCGCCGATGACATTTCGCGACGAGACTTCTACCCGATCCATGGCGTCGCGCAGAAATACGGCGCACATGTTGGCAGCATTCGTTCCTTTGCCCAAGGCTGCGAGTTTTCGACTTCGAAGTAGGGTTGACTCCATGGCGAAGACCTCCATAGTGATATCGGAAATGTTCATCAGGAGCTCTTGCTGTTTTTCCAACTCGGTTCCATGGTTTTTCTGAGCAATCCCAATTGAGAAGAGCGCAATCTTCTTCGCGCTCCGCACCAGCCGTGTTTCTTCATCTGAGCCGGCAGGACCCGTCACCACACTGCCCGTCTCGCTGAGTACCGCCTGAATAGCTGGAATAAGCTCCAGTTGCCTACGGGCGGCGCGTTTCAGCAGCATTCCCGTTATGAGGAGCCGGTTAATCTCATTGGTACCCTCGAAGATCCGATTGATTCTTGAATCACGGTAAGCCCGTTCCACTGCGTAGTCCTGATGGTAGCCATAGCCTCCGTGGATCTGCACCCCTTCATCGACAACGTAGTCCAGCATTTCAGAGGCATAGACCTTGATCATCGAACACTCCGCGGCATATTCCTCGACGGCCTTGAGTTCGCTCTTTGAATCAGCGTGTTGTTCGTGGTTGGACTGCGCCAATTGGCTCTCGATCAGTCCTACCACGCGCCACACCATCGATTCCACCGCGTACATACGAATTGCCATCTCGGCGAGTTTGTGCTGGATGGCGCCAAACTCCGCGATTGCCGACCCGAATGCTTTGCGCTCCTGGGCATATTTCAGACAGATGGCAAGCACGTTCTTTGCCCCGCCCACGGCTCCGGGGCCGAGTTTCAGCCGGCCGATGTTCAGAATGTTGAAAGCGATGATGTGCCCGCGTCCAATTTCGCCGAGGACGTTTTCGATGGGAATCTGGACATTGTCGAAATACACGGCCGTGGTCGAACTGCCCTTGATCCCCATCTTATGTTCTTCGGCGCCACTGGTCACACCGGGAAAGCTTCGCTCTACCAGGAAGGCGGTGAACTTCTCACCTCCTACTTTGGCGAATACTGTAAACAGGTCGGCCGCGCCTCCATTGGTGATCCACATTTTCTGTCCATTCAGGACGTAGTATTTGCCGTCCGGACTGAGGTCGGCCCTGGTACGCACCGCAAGAGCATCTGAGCCGGCCAGTGGTTCGGTCAAAGCGTAGGCGGCCAGCAACTGAACCGTCGCCAGCCGGGGAAGATACTTTCGCTTCTGTGCTTCGTTGCCAAAGAAAAGAACAGGTAAGGTACCGATTCCGGTATGGGATGAGTGCCAAGACCCGTAAGAAGCGTCTCGCGCCAGATGCTCACCCGCGATCATCACAGACGGCAGGTCCATTTCCATTCCACCGAATCTTTCGGGAATGGGTATCGCTGCGAGCCCCAGTTCGGCCGCTTTGCGCAATACGTTTAAAGCGGCCCCCGGCTCCTGCTGTCGAATTGCCTCGAGATGAGGTTCCACCTCATTCGTCCAAAATTGGTCGACCATCCGGGCAATGGCAAGGTGTTCTTCATTCAGATCTTCAGCCGTGAAGACTTCGTGGGGCGCACGATCTTCGATCAGGAACGCACCACCTTTTGCTTGCGGAGGAGCTGCAGTTGTTGTCATCATCTTCCCCTGGGCTCAAAGACATGGAATGTCGCAAGCAGATGTGCGGATGCGACACCGCTTTAGCAATCGTCCGAAGTTCGAGGTGCGAAACCAGTGACTCGACTTGTCGTGACGAACGGAAAAGCGCATCCCAAATTGTGTTAGTCTATATCAGATATAAGTTACTAACGTCAACTCTTGAGCAGCAAGGACAGCGTCGCACTAACGTGTCCAGGAGAAAAATTAAGATCATGGCTCGTATTGAGGTCGTTCCACAGAGACGACACCGGAAAAACCGTAACTTCGCGAAGCGAAACGCTTCGGCGGAGATTCAGGAGATCCCAGGGCTTCGTGAACGCAAGAAGGCGCGACTACGTCAACAAATTGTCGAGACTGCTATTCGGTTGTTCCGCAAACAAGGCTACGAGAAAACTCGGATCGAGGATATCGTCAAGATCCTCGAAATCAGCCAGCCCACTTTCTTTCGCTATTTCCCGAGTAAGGATGCGGTTTTGCGGGACGTGGGCAGGCGCGGCTTCGAATGCATTGCGGAGCGACTCAAGTCGGAACTCTCGACCAAGGCGGACACCTCCGAGCGCTTGCATCGCCTGTATCACGCCATGGCAATTGAGGCAGAAGCCGATCGACCTTTGTGGAAAGCCGTCGTGTTATCGGGTGCCATGGATCCAGTGCGTTCGCCGGAAGTTCGCGGACTCGAGGGAGTTGCGGTCAGCCGGCTTCGGGAAATTCTGGCACAGGGCCAGGAACGTGGCGAGATCACGAGCGCGTTCCCGGTTGTCCATCTTGCCGAATTTATGGAGGCGCTCTACCACACGGTGGTCCGTCAATGGACCGTCGACCTCACAGGCCCCCACAAACTGACCGAGCGTGTAGACAGCGCTGTGGAATTTTTCCTGCGCGGTGCTAAGCCGTGATTGCTGTCCCGGCCCGGTTTGCTTTCTCCTTCATTCCCCGAGGCGAAACTGAATGAAAGCTGCTATCCTGCGCGATTTCAAACAGCAGCTCTCGATTGAGGAGGTCGAAAGTCCCCATCCCGAAGCGAATGAGGTCTTGATCCGAGTGGAGGCCTGTGGTGCCTGCCATTCCGACTTGCACGTGGCTGATGGAGATTGGACACAGCTGGCAGGGATCGTGAAGAGACCGCTGATTCTCGGCCATGAAATCGCTGGTCATGTAGTAGGGAAGGGAGACGCGGTACGCGATTTACAACTCGGCGACCGTGTCGGCGTGCCATGGATTCACTGGAGCTGCGGGGAGTGCGAATTCTGCGTTGAAGGAAACGAAAACTTGTGCAGGCGGCAGAAGATCACCGGTGTCACCGTGGATGGTGGCTATGCGGAATTTGTGAAGGCTCCGGCGACGCACGCGCTGAAAATTCCTGATGGCCTCTCTGCGCTCGAGGCTGCTCCCCTTTTTTGTGCCGGACTGACAGTCTATCGTGCTCTGAAAGGCGCCGGAATTATGGAGGGGCAACGGCTGGCGGTTTTCGGCGTAGGTGGCCTCGGACACCTTGCTGTGCAGTTCGGACGAGCTTTTGGCGCGGAAGTGACTGCGATCGACATCTCTGACGAGAAGCTGGAACTTGCCAGATCTTTTGGCGCCGCAAACACGGTCAACGCCGCGACGATGGATGTAGCGAAACACGTGCGCCGCAAAGGTGGAGTCCATGTGTCGCTCGTTACCTCCGCCGCGAAGGCAGCCTACGACACGGCTTTCTCTTGCCTGCGACCAACGGGAACGCTTCTTGTTGTGGGCTTACCTGCGGAAAACATCTGTTTTCCGCCGATTCTGATGGCTGCGGGAGAGATCCGGGTCCGTGCATCTTCCGTTGGCACCCGCCAAGACTTGCGAGAAGTGCTCGCCGTGGCGGCTGCCGGCAGGGTGCGCTGCAAGGTCGTCGCGCTCCCGCTTGTCAAAGCCAACGAAGCGCTCAATCAGTTGCGTAAAGGCCAAGTCTCGGGCCGGATTGTCCTAACCACTAACTGAGGCCAGCTGGCCTCAAGCGAAATCCCGAACTCGCAAAGTCCCCGTGGTTCGTCCCGCCCTGGCCCGTTCCGACCTCACTGGCCAGTGTTATATGAATTCTTGGAACTCGCAGGCACCTGCGCTATACCACCTCTTGAGGTCGAAGTTTCCTCCTTGACGTTAGTTACTATTATGTGATACTCCCTCTCACAATCTGCGGTTCCGATAGACGCGATTTAATTTTTCGATCGAGATGGCAACCGGGTAGTTGGATCAGCATTGGCGGCCTTAAGTTGGCGCGGCACCGGGCGGGCTGGAGATCAGCCGCATTGGGAATATTCGGAACCAATTCGCGATCTCCTCACACATCCTTAGGGAGAATCCTATGAAGTCACTAGCGTATGTTTTTTTGTGCTTGCTGCTGGCAACGAGTGTGGCCCAGGCGCAGGGCGTCGGCTCTTCGGGGGACATCGCCGGAACGATAACCGATTCCTCGGGCGCCGTTTTGCCCAAGGTTAGTGTCAATGTTTTAGACACGCAGACTGGTTTGAAGCGCACAGTAGTCACCGGTGGCAACGGTCAGTATCGAGTTGCAGGACTATCCCCGTCCCGTTATGACGTAAGCGCCGAACTGCCCGGTTTTGCGACTGAGATTCACAAAAGTATCCAGATTGCCCTTGGGCAAACGGTCATTTCGGACTTTCGCCTGAAACCCGCGCAGGTGGCAACAGTAGTAGAGGTGCAGAGTGAACCGCCTGTGGTGGAAACGGAAAGAGGAAGCCAAATCGACAGAATAAGCCAGGAGTACATCACTGACCTGCCCATTGACCGCCGTGATTACCTCACCTTCACGTTGCTCGCGCCGGGTGTTTCTGATTCCACGCGGCTGGCGGGGGATCAGGATTTTCGAGTCAAACAGACTCCGCAAAGCGGCCTTTCCTTTTACGGAAGCAACGGCAGAGGAAACAGCATTACTGTGGACGGGGGTGAGACGGGGGGTGACACCGGTGGCGTGCGCCTGACGGTGAGCCAAGACGCCGTACAGGAATTCCAAATCAACCGCAGCAACTACGCCGCAGACCTGGGATCAGCCACGGGCGCTTCCATCAACATTGTGACCAAGTCCGGGACCAACAATGTACATGGGACGGTCTACGGCTTTTTCCGCAATGATGCCATGGATGCACGCGACCCATTCGCCTTCAGTTCGGCCCTGGCGACGGACCCGACCTTTTCCAATTTCAACACCACTTCCACCGGCAGACCGATCAAGAATTCGCTTAGCCGACAGCAGTACGGCGGCGCCATCGGCCTCCCCATCCGGAAAGACAAAACCTTCCTGTTCGCGTCTTTCGAAGGTCTCCGGCAGAATTCACAGAATTCGGTCCCGCTCTTGACCGACAGTTCAATCTTCGCGGGGCCCTCCTTGACAGCAACCACGAATCCGTTTTCACAAAGCGATCCGAGGTTTGCGCAACAGGCAGTCGTTACCGCATTGGCGACTTCATCGGCGCCGACCGTGACGTGCCTCACCCCACCCGGCGCCCCGCCGGTCGTTTTGCCGCCGGCTATTTGCGCCTTTGCCCTCCAGAGCATTTTGGCAGTAAACCCGAACCCCGGTATGAACCCGTTTGTGACTCAAGGCCAAGCGGCAATTAATGGCTTCCTGGTAAACCAGTTCGAGACCGGCGGGGGAGTGTTTCCTTACAACTCGCACCAGTACTTGGTGTCCGGCCGGATGGATCACCGGTTCAACGTGACCAATCAGGTCTCTCTCACTTACAGGTATGGGCACGACTTGGAGGAATCCCCAGACGTTCAGTCGCTGACAGCGTTTTCAGCGGGCAGCTCCATCCACAACTATGACCACAACCTCCAGGGCGCCTGGTATCACCAGTTCAGTCCGACAACACAGAATGAGTTCCGCCTGCAGTGGGATTACAACAGCTTTAATGTGATTGCCAACGTGCCAGGACAAGTAGGACTCCAGATCCCCGGTTTTATCAATAATCTGGGAACCAACATTTTTCTTCCGAACATCACCATCCTCCGCCGATACGAGTTCGCGGACAACTTCACTATCATTCGCGGTCATCACACGTTCAAGTTCGGCGGTTCGGCGCTGCTCCGCGGGAATCATACTGAATCGCACACGTTTTTCCCTGGCCGCTTTGTGTTCGGGTCGCTCCCCGGTTTTTTGATCAGCCCGTGCTTAGCTCCCACCCCGACCTCAGGCCCGAATCCGTGTGCCGGAGGAACCATAGCTTCAGGCGCCTCCATCAGTTCATTACAATCGGCGTCGTTCGGAATTCCCGAGGTCTTCCAACAGGGCTATGGCAATCCCACCTACCCTTATTACACTCGTCCGCTGACTTCGTTGTACGCTCAAGATTCGTGGACAATAAGACCGAATTTCACTCTTAACTATGGTCTTCGCTACGAACTGGATACACAATTTGCGCCCTTAACCACTTATAAGAAGGATTTTGCGCCCCGTATTTCCTTCGCGTGGGACCCCTTCAAGAATCGCAAGACTGTGGTGCGAGGAGGGTACGGAATCTTCTATGGACCGGTGGACGTGCAGATACCCGACGTCGATCTGAGTCTGGGCGTGGTAAACAGCAATAAGTCTGCAGTGGAAAACAGGTCAGGAGCCGGTCAAGTGGCAAACCTGACGGCGATCTGCGGGTTCTCTCAATTTGGGATACCGATCATCCCCGGTAACGGCTCCAGCCCTTGTAACCGGGAAATCTCTATTTATGTAGATCCCATCGCCGGAGTTCCAGCTTTAGGACTGGCGGGTGCACCTACAGTTTTCCAGAATCTTTTTGCAAAGGGCTTGATCCAGTGCACACGCCCGGCCCCGGGGAATGCAGCCTGCATCACGCCTGCCGCGGTGGCCCCGTTTGGAATCGATGTTAGGAACAGCGGTCCGGTCGGTCCGCTGCAAGTGGTTTTCGTCAATCAACCGGGCTATCGCCCCCCGATCGCGCAACAGGCCTCACTGGGAATTGAACGTGAGATCGCGACGGGATTCTCCATCTCCGTCAGCGGTATCTATTCGCACACACAGAGACTCCCGATCGCGATTGATACCAACCTGCTGCCGGCGCCGTTCACCACGGTGAAGCTCGCCAATGGGCAGGTTGTTTCCTACCGCAACTGGAATACGACCGCGGCAGGGGCGGATCCGATCGGAGGCGCTGAGGGCTTGCCCTGTGATAACCCAAGTGTTCAATGTTTTGTGAATCCGCTGGTTGTTCAGAATAACCAATACAGCTCTCAGGCATACGCTCTTTACGAGGGCGGCATTCTGGAAATCAAAAAGCGCTTCAGACAGTACTTCACTTTATTCGGGAATTACACCTACAGTAAAGGTATTGACACATCGACGGACTTCAACAGTGACTACGGGCCTCAGGATCCGACAAACATCAACCTCGATCGGAGTCTTTCCGAGTTTGATGAGCGGCACAAAGTAGTGATCGCGGGGGTGTTCGACAGCCCCTGGACGCAGAGCATACTGGCTGGCTTCCAACTGGCTCCGATTTTCTCTTACCACAGCGGACATCCTTTCAACTTGCTGGCGGGCGGAGAGGTGAACGGAGACAATCACACGACCAATGAACGTCCGATCGGCTCGCCGCGCGACACTGGTCTGGGGCCCAACTATGTCAACCTCGATGCACGTTTGAGCTGGCAGCACAAGGTGGGCGAGAGAGCTCATCTTCAAATCACGGCCGAGGGATTTAACATTGCAAACCGGACGAACTTCGCCAGCGTGAACAATGAGGTAGGCCCGCTGTTCGGACTTACGCCTGGGTTCACGACTTTTAACGTCCACGGTGTTCGACCGGGCACTGCCCTAGCCACTGGCGGTACGGCTACGCCAAGCATACCGCTGACTTTTACATCGGCCTTCCCCAAGCGCCAGATTCAACTCGGCGCACGCGTCACCTTCTAGCACGCTGAGGAGCACGCAATGGGGTTCGTTGAAAATCGGGGAGCCAGAATCTACTGGGACGAACAAGGGTGCGGCGCCCCCGTCTTGCTAATCATGGGACTCAGTTACCCCTCCTACATGTGGCATCGCACCCGGCCCGTCTTGGCTGCTAAATACCGGACCATCGCGTTGGATAACCGCGGCGTGGGCAGGAGCGATGTTCCTCCAGGTCCCTATCCGATCGCGTTGATGGCGTCCGACGCTGCAGCAGTTCTGGATGCTGCGGGAATCGATAGCGCACACGTGTTCGGGGTGTCGATGGGTGGCATGATCGCGCAGGAGTTCGCATTGTTATACCCGAAGCGAGCGCGGTCGCTAATCTTGGGCTGCACCGCGGCGGGCGGGCCGACCGTGGTGCGCGCTGAGCCGGCAGCTATCCAGTTGATGATGGTGCGTGAGAAGCTGAGCCCTGAGCAGGCCGCGGAAGCGATCGTGCCGTTTATCTACGACCCGGCGACTCCGCCTGAACGGGTCGCCGAAGACCTGGCGATTCGCCGGCCATGGTTCCCACGAGCGGACGCATATGCGGCACAGCTGCAGGGACTTCTTGCCTGGGAGGCCTACAGCCGGCTTTCTCGGATCGGCGTGCCGACACTGGTGATCCATGGCGAGTCTGATCGGCTCGTGCCGCCCGGCAACGCGAAGCTAATCGCGGAGCGCATTCCCAGCGCGAAGCTGGTAATGATTCCGCATGCCAGCCATCTCTTCTTGACTGACCAGACGGAGGTGGCACACCACGCCATTCTGGAGTTCCTTGGCGCCCAGACTGGAAGTACGGCCGACGATCCCGACCTAGAGCGTCACGACGGTGAATCGCGCGGAAATTATTTTTCCGGCAACCGTTCCGAGAAGAAGAAAGTTTCATGTTGAAGGAGGCCGCCGATTCTACGCAGGATTCAGGCGTGAATGTGAAGCAGCTTTTCGATCTTACCGGGCGCGTTGCGATCGTTACCGGAGGCTCCATCGGACTGGGCCGCCAAATGGCGGAGGGTCTAGCGGAGATGGGAGCCCACCTTGTACTGTGCGCCCGCAGGGAAGAGCGCTGTCGCCAGGCCGCTGAGGAACTGCAGCAACTCGGCGTGAAAGCCATTGCCCTGGCCTGCGATGTAAAGAGCCCGGCCAGCATTCAGGAGCTTGTGGATGCGACCCTCTCCCAGTTCGGACGCATCGATGTCCTGATCAATAATGCGGGAATATCGTGGGGCGCTCCCGTCGAAGAGATGCGGCTTGAGGATTGGAACAAGGTAATCGAGACCAACCTGACCGGGACTTTTCTTTGCGCGCAAGCGGTGGGCAAATCCATGATCCGGCAAGGCCGGGGGAAAATCATTAATATTGCGTCGGTGGCGGGACTTGGCGGCGCCCCTGCGGAACTGCCAGCAATTGGCTATCACGCCAGCAAAGGTGGTGTCATCAGCTTTACCAAAGACTTGGCGTGCAAATGGGCGGTTCATAACATCCAGGTGAATGCAATTGCTCCTGGATGGTTTCCCACACACATGTCGAACAGAGTCTTGGAGCATCACAAGGAGCTTTTCCTCTCTCATATCCCGCTGCGCCGTTTTGGTAACGAGCATGACTTGAAAGGAGCGGCTGTGTTCCTCGCTTCCGACGCGTCTGACTATGTGACCGGTCATGTGCTGGTGGTGGATGGAGGTCAGTCAGCCTGGTAGTGACCAGATGAAGCCATGAATATTCCTCTTACTCCCGTACGATTCCTGCGTTATGCCGAACAACAGTTCCCCGGCAAGACTGCCGTGGTGTGTGGAGAGCATCGTTTCACTTATGCACAGTTCGGTGAACGTGCCAGCCGTCTCGCCGGAGCTCTGCGCGAAGCGGGAGTCAAAGCTGGTGACAGGGTCGCATTTCTTAGCCTGAACTGCCATCGGCTTCTCGAAGCGTATTACGGGGTTCTGGAAGCCGGCGCGGTGTTACTTCCGTTGAACTTCCGTCTTGCACCTCAGGAACTCGCCTACGTTCTGCACGAT
>Ga0210409_10009164_pt1 | contig 10025 bp, 17 predicted proteins | sample IncBWH17MmetaG_FD_161649 | JGI IMG/M metagenome (GOLD analysis project Ga0210409, IMG submission 161649) | Forest soil microbial communities from Barre Woods Harvard Forest LTER site, Petersham, Massachusetts, United States - Inc-BW-H-17-M | ecosystem: Environmental > Terrestrial > Soil >...
CATCGAAGAAATAGGGAATCTTGGACGCCTGGTCGAGCAGGTCTTGAACGTGCTGATTGGAGAACGTAATACGGGCGTCCTTCACGGCTTCCGCGGCTAGCACGGAGCACTGCGCCCGGAGATTGAAAAAACGATCCTTGTTCTTCTTCTTGAAGCATGGGTTGCCCCAGTTAATCTTGACGACGTTGGGACAGCCGAGGTTTTCTAGCATCTTGGCGAACTGGATACCCTGCCCGCCGACGTCGACCAGGATGGTGCAATTGGATAGGCGCTGCGTGTAGTGGAACACCTCGCCGGCGATGTGCTGCCAGTCCAGGGCGTTCGAGAAAATAGGCACATCCATGATGTCAACGCGGCGCGGATCGGCGTCGATCCGGTCGCCGTTACCGATCACCCGCGCGTAGGTGCCGACAGTCTTGTCGCGGAACACGCCGGCCGCCACGTCGATAATGAACAGGTTGCCATAGGGCTCGCCGGCGCTGATAGTGCGTTCGGCACCAACTAGCTTCTCTACCTGGCTGCGGCCTAGCAGGAAGCGTTCAGACTGCTCAGGGAACAGGCCCAGCACGCGGATCTGGTATTCGACCGAATCCCGGCCGCCACTCTCCTTCTCACGCTCCTTGAGCCATTTGGTGGTCGCGAACGGCGAGCGCTCGGAGTTGAAGCGCAGCGCATCCCAAGAGCCGCCATTACGCGCCGATAGCTTGTGATGTGAGGCGTGATGCCGGCCACTGCTGCGGACGCCCTGGGAGGCGATCAGCGTCCGGTTGCATGGCTGCGTCTGCGTACCATCGATCACATCGAAGTGATCGTCGCTCACGCCAGCGGCCTCATCAACAATAATCAGCTGCGCCCAGCGATGCTTACCGGCGATGCCGACAGACTGCCCCTTGGCGAGCGCGACACGGCCAACAAACCATTGTTCCTCGAAGCCAGTCACATACACACGGGTCTTCGTAATGACGAAGTAGTCGCACAGCCAGGCATGGGGACCGTTCGCCATGGCAATCTTGGAATCTTGCATCTCCTTCCAGACGCCGTCGGCTACCTGTTGCAGGTTCGGCGCGCCGATGTAGGTATTGGAACCGATCTCAAGCTTCCCGTCATAGACCGCATATGGGTAGCACAGCAGATGCCAGAGCGCGATACGGCCAAACGAGTTGATCTTGCCAGTAGAGGTGCCGGAAACCACGCTGACCTTGGCATCCATGGGCTCCATCGCCTGGTACAGATCAATCTGATCCGCACTGGGCGAAACACCGCATACCTCGACGGCGAAGCGCAAAGGGTCAAGCTGATACCGCTCTACGAACTCGGGGTAGCGCGGATCATCCAGCAGGCGCTTCTTAGCCATTTTCGCCTAACCCGCGCTCCGCATCCACCTGGCGTTGACGTTCCTGGGCGCGCTGCATTGCGCCGGCGAAGCGTTCTTCCAGCGCTTCCTTCGTATAGTTGCCTGCGATGACATCGGCCAACTTGTCCTTGTACAGGCCAAAGTGGCGAGCCAACTTATCCAAGGCATCAGTCTGGTTGTGCATTTGAATCTCCAGGCCATCCTTGGTTTGTTTCACCCCGGCATACAGCGGCAGGCTATCGCGGTCAAGCTTTCGAGTATCGGTAAAGAATGGGCGTCCGACACCCTCACCCCAGCATTCCGGGCACTCAGGATGCGGATCACGGTTGCCAACGAAGCCCAGGCCGCCCTTATCGTCCCATGCCAGCTCCGGCAGCTCGTCCAGCGCGCGCTTGGCGTTGGCATCAGCCAGCACCTGCTTAGCATCCTCCATCTCTGCCGGCGTGAATTGATAGCGATGTCCCTCTCCCCAGCAGTAGCGGCAATTCACCCGGCGGTACTGCGTCAGGCTGTTCGGATTCGCCTGCGAGATCTCCACCCAACGAGAGATCACCATGTCGCCGTCGAAGATGCCCTGCTCGATACGGTCGTTCATGATGGAATCCACTGCCTGTTTCACCATAACATTTGATAACAGCCTGGAGGATTGTTCCTGCGCTGTCTTACGCGCATACCCCGCCCGAATCGCCGCCTGCGTGCCATTCATGTCCTTGGTGTATTCGGTGACAAATAGTTTCGCTTTGGGTGGCAGCTCATAGCCATTGATGATCTCTTGCGCGCGGCGGAGGCGAGCTTGTTCTACGCTCTCGTCCGGCGGCAGCGGATCAGTAATTCCAGTGATGACGTCTTTCGCCAGAATTTTGACCGCCCCCTTCTTGGCCTTACTCGTTACTGCAGCCTTCTTGCGCACGTTAGTCATTTCCCTCTCCAAACAGCGGATAGCTTTCATCGTCAGTGCTGGCCTTCGCCCGGAAATCAGCAACCATCGAGCGCCGTTCCACAAACTGCTTTGCTTTACACGCCGCTTCGCCGGCGGCATCAACTGCCCTCTCCAAAATCGATCCAGCCAAGACATCGTTCTGGAATATCTCATTCTTTCGGCATACCTTTTCGTATGCCTCTTCCAGATGCGCGATGCACAATGCCAGGCTATCGAGATGCGAGCGTAATGGTGCGACCTCCCCTGCGTTCTTCAGCAGCACCGTGACCATCGCCGCGACGTTCTGCTCTACCGTTCCCTGTACCGAACGAAGTACGGCTACCTGCTCGGCGGTGCGCGGATCCCGTTCCGGCTCATTGGACAGCCCCAACAGGTAGTCGGCACTCACACCATAGGCAATAGCAGCACGCACTATGAATTCCCTTGATACGCTGGCTTGGCCGGCTTCAATCTTGGAGAGCTGTGACGAGTTGCTGTAACCCAAAGTCTTTGCCGCGTCGCGCTGATCGAGATGGTTGAGCTTTCTCGCCAGGACGAGCCGCCGACAGATTTCCTCGCTTCTCCCATTGTGCTGCTCGCCGGCACAGATGCGCTTCGCAGCCGACGCTGAAAACGTTGCAACTTCACTGACGTATCCCATAGTTCCTCCCGATTGCATTTTGCATATCCATTTCGCTCATACACCCAGCTCCTGACACTGCACAGTCACCACGGCGACAGCAGCGTTAAATACGTTAATCGGGATGTGACTGAGCATTTCATCCACCCCCCCGGCGGCACAGCGAAGCGATGCAACCTCATCAGCTGATAGCCCCACCTTTCCTACCCTATCGAAGCGATCGCAGATTGCCAGCATCGTGTTGTTGGCTCTCTCTAGCGACGCGCTACGCGCACCTGTATTCCCTATGGCGAGCAGCATCTTCGAAAGCTGGTTATAAGCATCTGGGCCTGGTGCGGCAATCAGGAGCTCAATCGCCAGTCTCAATTCAAGTGCCAGATCATTGCGGGTGCATCGCATCATTGGAACGAATGCGCCTCTCGGTTTATATGCTTTGCGCGGCTTCTTTGTCCCGGCCATTACAGATTCCCTTCAACTGGCTTAACATCAACCGCGGCGAACGGCCGCTCGGCATAATGCTTGCTGGCGACGATGCGCACTACCTGGGAGTCATCGCCCCACACAATATTATTGCAGGCGTCTTTGATGCCCTTCACTACGTTATCCAGATCCGGCTTGGTCGTTGGGCGTAATGTGTCTGCTATCGCCTGCGCCCGCTTGGCCTTTGAAAAGCTGGCAGGGATCTGCATGTACAGAGAGACATTCAGCTCCACTGGCCCCACCATCGGCACCGAACCGCGCATTGCCACCTTTGCTGCCCAGCTCACTTGCTGTTCGTAGGAGACGGTCTTGGCGGGTGTGTATGCCTTGACGCCCCGCCCTACCCTGGCGAAACGCGGACGCCCTTTGGCAACTGGCTGGCCATCGACAATAAAAGCGATGCACATCACTTGCCCCCAGACACCAAGGAAAACGTACTTTCGAGCGTCAGCAGCGCCTTCGCCTCATTGCCTCCGGCATCGCCGATCGACTGCGCCACCATCAGGAGCAGCGCAGGAAGACCTTTGCCAAAATTTGAACTGTTCGCACGGCCAAGTTTCAATTCCGCTACCATCTGACGATTGCGATCTTTAATTTCTCGCTTGAGCTCGTCGCTCATTGGCAAGCGCGGCGTATCGCTCGGCTCTGAAAACTTGCGAGGAACCAGACCTTTGCAAATATCTCGAAACTCTGGAAGCGAAGGCGGAAACGTCTTGTGCTTTTGATCGCATTTTCCAACGGCGGCACGAACGATATTGAAATCGAATTCTTTCAGCCCGTTGAGCCAGACTGCTTGCGCGCTCAGAATTCCCATGTCTTCCCTGGCGTCGTTAAGCTGATTGGTACGAAACTTGTCCAGTAATTGGTTGCCGTACATGCCGTGAAACAGCATAAACAGGCGCTTGATTTGCGGCATTTCAGTTGACATCGATTAATTCCCCCGGTACATCGGTTTGATTTCCAAAAACAGCAGCTGCGGCACCGCTACGATCATTTTTTCCCCCACGCGGTGCAATGCCCGCGCTCTGTTGCGTGATCCAGTCCGCCTTGAAGCCAGCCCACCCTCGCTCACAACAAATCTGCAATGCGTCGCCAAGGCCGAGGCCTGCGCTCGCCGATTCACGGACGACCATCGCCAACGCGGTTTTGGTCACCACTGCTCTCTTTGCCTTTCGCAGGGTCAGCCAATCGGATGCCGTTTGGTGGTCGACACCACTTGCCAACAGTTCGTCCAACGCTGAAAAATCGGTTGACGCGGCATGCCCGCGCTTCTTTATTTCTTTGGATAGTTCTTTGGATAGTTCTACTGGACTATTAGACTGAACGACGTTCAGCGCCTTTTTGCTGTTAGGTTCAGTGCCTTGTGCATGACGTTCAGTGCCTTTTGGAACGACGTTCAGTGCCTTCGGGGGAGGTGCTGAACCACGTTCAGTGCCTTTTTGAAGCACTAGCCGATGACTATCGCAAAGCCACACCACCTCTAACGGCTTTGAATAGTCGCGATGATGCCCTTCAGTATCTTGGGCGCCACAAATCGCACACGACTCTTTATGTATGTGTCCAGCAGCGACTGCATTATTTAAAATTGTCGACGCGGCATGCTGCTCAAATTTTAGATATGCCGCGCCATCAGAGCCATCGTCATCAAACTCAACTGCCGGCATGGCGGGGTAATATTCATTCCGCGCCCATTTCTGACCACCGAATCCGTGCTTACATATGCGCAGCCATCCCGCCTCAGATGCTTCGTGCAAATGGGTAATGACAGCGCGCTCACTCAAGCCGGTTTCTTCAGCCAGCAACTTGGTCGATGGATAAGCCGATTGCCCAACGTCATTGACGTGACAAGATAGCGTCAATAAGACATGGCGCGTCGTCGGCTTTAGCCCCGACTTTAGGATTGCCGCGCGCCAGGTGTAAGGCCTCAATTTTGCTCACCTTTCTTTAAAGTAAATTTCACGTTTCGTCCGCCAGCAATTTCAACCGCCTGAGAATCACACGCGTCAAGTCAACCGCCTTGTAAAATCGGGCAATCATTGCATCGTAAGAAAATCCATCCGGGCGCTTAGCACGACCATCCAGTACGTCGTGACAGCGACAGCAGCCATACGCGCCCTTCTCATCGGGCGCTTTGATGCCATAGCCCTTGCCATCAGCTAGCAAATTGGAGTGACAGAGAACTGTCGTGTCAGTACGAAAGTTGCAAACGCCTGGAAATCGCAACGTGCATTCCTGATTCCTGGCGGATGCGCGAATTTTTGTCAACGGCGTATGACGGGACTTGAGGGACTTCGGCTGCTTTGATCGTTGAAAAGAGGAGATAGACAGCACACCGGTAAGACCACGTGACATCGACGTGCGACGCATTGGCTTTGTCGATGGCTTCATAGGGGTTCGCTTCATGCAATAGCTTTCTGCGTTACCTATAGGGCATCCATACAATGACAGGCTTGCCATCTTTCTTAACGTCACTACCATTCTTGTCCTGCTTTACTTTGCGAACCATCACGACGGGCAGCTTAATTTGATTACCAGCGCTGCCAATCTTGATCCAGTCATCACAAAATGCAGGCGCATCGAACGCCGGACTGATTTGCTTGCGCGATATGCGTTCATCAAACAATTTCTGCGCAAAAGCTTCCACCTGCTCGCGCCATTCTTGCGGCGAGAGGTGTAACTTTGTCTTTGGGTCTCTTTGCCGAACCTTGGTTTCAGCAACTTTTTTGCAGCTAGCACGGCTTACGCCGAATACACAAAATGCACTCAAGATACCTCCGTCAATAACAAGATTGAGATGTTTTTGCGCGAAAGCAGAAATCGCAGCAGCCGTACTGCACCAGCTGCTTTGCAATTACACGCTTGCCACACGCGCAATGTTTCCGCAACAGCGACACCGGGGCCTTGTGGCGATGCGTTGTATCGCGAAATTTGTGAATTGCTCCGGGCTGGGCGTTCGTCATGCCATCCGCCGATGCGTAAATACTTTCACCCTTGAAATCGGGCAAACAACCATTTCTTCGCTGCGCTCGATGACTTTCCGCTTTTCGCGCAACTCGAACAGGCGCGCGCTAATGACGTTTGGGGTGTAACCGGTCAGCCGGCACAGCTGCTGCCCGGTGTAGTCGCGACCACGGCGCATCGCTTTGAGGATTTTCTTATGCTGGATACTTCGGATAAGCTGCACATTCCCGTAGAAGCTGTAGATAGAAGTGAGTTGAACGTTGGTTTTCATGCGCGCTCCATTTGTGGTTTCGAAGCCGCACGTTCATAAGCAACAGCCCAAATGTCGAAGTCGATGTGATCGGCTGGATTCGGATTATTCGTAATCAGCTTGCCGGACCATGCAGCCTGAACTGCATCGGTAAATATTTCCGCAGTCGTCTTGCTCATGCCGGAACTCCACCTGAAATTTCTGAGGCATGCTGACGAAAAGCCTGCAACCACACCTCGTGCGCATGTGTGTCGACCGGATACAGGCAGGCACGCTCAGAGCCTCCTTGCGATGCCGCAACATGAGCTGATTTTTTGATCTGTTCGATTGAGAGAATTTGGCCTATCATTTTTTCCTGCGAAATTGTTTTGGGTCGTAATACGTGTTTGTGACATCGCGACGGCGCTGAGCGTCTTTCGGTCGCTTAATCGGTCTTGATAAATACATAGCAATCAAGAGCGACATCACAATCCCCACCAGGCCGACAATGGCAAAGGCATCTCCCGAGCTCATGCTTTCGCTTTCTTGTCGTCATCCCGGCAATAGATACGGAATGTCAGAGCAAGTAGCTCTTGCGTCGCGCGGTGGATCTCATCGCCAATCGCAGTAAGATCTGCGCGTTCGCGCTTATCTACCTCGTCATCCTCGATGGCTTCGCTAAACCGGCGCGACAGCATGCCAATCTGGAAATGCAGTTCATTGAATTTCAGCAGCAGCGCCTCGTTGTCAGCTTCACCCGGTGCTGGCAGACGGACAAATGCCCCGCCGCTCACTGCCGCAATCGCTTCCGCAAAATAGGTGGTGCCAGAGAATGCCTGCATTTGCAGTGCTGTCTCGACGGTCAAGGTCTGCCCCTTGCGTTCGTAAATCCGGTTTTCTAGCGCATCGCGGCTCATGCCGAGTGCAGCAGAAATGGCGTCCCAGCCGCCGGAGAAAGCCTTGATCATGTTTAAATAGGATTGCCTCAGATTCACAACGATTTCCTTTTATTGTGGTTTTTGTTTTGCACGAATACAGCTACAGTTCGGTTATGGAAAATCAACTTATAGATTCAAAGAATTGGAGGGGTATTTCAGTCATGGCAAAAACAATTGCTTTCGCCTCTTTAATTCGCCACGGCAGAAATGCGTACGAGTCTTTGGAGAAAATGGCAAAGAAAGCACAAAGGCATATGAGCCTGAGAACAGCCAGGGTCGTTAGGCGCTTACTTTCTCGGCCAGAGGTTTATTTGGGAGTCGCGCTGTCAAGGCCACTGTTTTAGCTGGTTGATTAGCTAATTCAGGCCAATACTTTTGCCAATCGACCGGTCGTAGTTCTTGCTTAGTTGCTGCGCCAAGAGACAGCGCCTCAATCGCCGCGCAATGTGCGGCAGGAACCTTGCGCCTACCTTTGACCCACTGGTTTACAAATGAAGGCTTTACACCAAGCATTTCAGCTAAGGAAGATTGACCGCCAACAGCATTGCAGGCCCGCTCAATTGGGGTATATGTTTTATTCATACAAAAACAATAGCATAGCTATAGTTAAAAGAGAAGCCCAGCTATTGTTTATTTTTTATAGCATTGCTATATGAAAATTTGGACCACAGAAGAAGAGGCGGAAAGGTTGAAAGCCCGATTCAGCAAAGTGAATCGGGCGGCTTTCGCACGCGACCACAACCTCAAAGGCAACCAGGCGATGATTTATCAGCACATCACTGGTCGGCGACCGATCAGCCTAGAGGCAGCCCTAATCTATGCAAAAGGATTTGGATGTAATTTGGAAGAAATAAGCCCGAGACTTGCGCTTGAAGTAACAGATGCAGCGGCAAAAACTGGTACACCAACTACAAAATCGGGAATTATTGAGGCGCGGGAGATTACTGAAAAAATAACAAATATCGAAGCATCAGTAAAAATTAATGACTTGAACGAATTAATTTCGTCATTTTTATGTTCCGACAGTGAGGGCCGGGCGCAAATTCTCAGGATGGCTAGAGAGGTCGCCAGAGAAAGCTCTGTTACTGTTCCCGCAGCGTCCAACGATCAACGTTAATCTTGGCTTAGGCCTGGGATTTTCACGAGCACATGCTCGCGCATAAGAGACAAGAGATGCCCTATCCCTATCATTCATATTTGCGTATGAATGCAAAAGTTCTTTTTCTGGTTGTGTAAGCATAAATCCTCTCCCCCAAGGATTAAACCAATGGACCAATGAGTAAAAAGTGACCGTCTGTGGTTCTAAGCGCACCATTGCTCTTGGGGGAACATCAGGAACACTGTGTTTACATACAGTTTATCGTAAGTAAAAGGGGGATGCCAAGGATTTTTTGCTATGAAAATAACAATTCACATAGAGCAGAAAAATACTATTGTATCTACTGTTAAAAGTGACAGGTTCGGCTATTGCATATTAAGCTCTTTGCAAAAAATGTTTTCGAAACAACAGCAAGCATAGATAATTGACTCTCTATTAATTATTCTGATTTTTTGCAAATGACGGCCATAAAAAGCAGGCTTGCAGCCACAATATTCATTTCCTTGCTATTTCCTGCTACTTCTTTTGCCCTTTCATGGGATAGCAATGCAAACCTCGATTTAGCCATCAAAGCTGCCAGAAGGGCTTTTGAGTCCGGCGGCCAGGAAAAGACCATTGATATAACAAAGAATTGCTTCCATAGCTTGGACACGCGCAAAAGCAATCCAAATTTGGGAAGAAATGTTGAATATTGTGTTGCATTGGGCGTTTCTGGATACGGAATGGCGAGGAATTCAAATAGTCAGTTAGATAGCTATTACATCTCCCCGTTGACTACTACCTCTTGGGGGGCGGCAGCCGTTGATGCAGGCATAGCCGGGACACCCGAACAAGCACTGGCCTACATAATGAAAATTGCACAATCTATTTCGGACAAAATGGACCAACAGAGCGAAGATTCTTAAAGCGCTGCTGTAGCGATAGCGACTTTCAAATGATCAACCCACCTACTCGGTGGGTTTTTTTACGTCCGCATATCCCTCTATTGCCTTAATTTGACGAGCACTTTCCCCGCCCAAACCGCTGGAAAGCATTTCCACGCCCAATACGCGCTTATTCCATAGAAGCCGTATTTAGAAAATCCATATTCCAAACGAATCTATAGCAATATCGATAAACTATAGCAATGCTATTGCCCACATGGGATAGCTTTGCTATAGTTTGTTTGTCGAATCAACAAACACATGAGCGGCCAAGTCATTAATCGCCGTGTAACCCAACTGCCGAAAATCGCGACTGACGGCGAACACAAGACCAGTCCGAAAAATAGGCAAAAGCCGGCTGGGAACCGGCACCAATTAACTATAGGGACTTTTTATGGGCGACGTAGCAGACATGATGCTGGATGGAACGCTTTGCCAAGGCTGCGGCGCATTTCTTAACGAAGATGCGCCTGGCTTTCCAT
>Ga0210409_10009167_pt1 | contig 10023 bp, 8 predicted proteins | sample IncBWH17MmetaG_FD_161649 | JGI IMG/M metagenome (GOLD analysis project Ga0210409, IMG submission 161649) | Forest soil microbial communities from Barre Woods Harvard Forest LTER site, Petersham, Massachusetts, United States - Inc-BW-H-17-M | ecosystem: Environmental > Terrestrial > Soil >...
GCTGCTGGCCTGCACCGAGGAAACGACCAGGGGGGCTGTGCCGCTGTTTGTAATCGTCACGGCTTGTGGTGTGCTTGTTGTGCCGTTGTTTTGCACCGCGAACGCAAGGGAGGTTGGCGAGAGGGTCACCGCCGGGTTACCGGTTTGGTTGCCGGTGAGCGCAACGGTTTGCGGGCTGTTCGAAGCATTGTCGTTGATGGTCAAAGTGCCAGTCTGAATCCCGGAGGCTGTCGGCGTAAACGTCACTTGGATGGTGCAGGTGCCACTTGGCGCGACTGGGGCACCGCAGGTATTCGTCGCAGCAAATTGCGCGGCGGTCTGGGTGGAGGCAACTGTCAAGGGCCCAGTGCCGGTGTTGGTGACAGTGACCTGTTGCTGGCCGCTCGTCGTACCAACGGCTTGCACACCAAAGTAGAGAGCAGGTGGCGAGAGGGCGATCGCGGGTGCGGTTCCGACGCCACTCAACGCGACGGTCTGCGAAGGAATAGTTCCACCGAAGGTAATCGTGAGCATACCGGATCGGTTTCCGGTGGTGGTTGGCGTGAAAATCACGTTGATATCGCACTTCTGCCCGCCGGGAACACTCCGGCTGCAGGTATCGGTCTCTGAAAAATCACCGGTGATCGAGACCAGGGGGGACATGGGAGCGTCGCCAAAATTGCCCACCTGCACGTCTGTCGGGTTGCTAGCGACGCCGATATTTTCGGAACCAAACGCAACTTGACTCGGCATGCTCAGAGGAACGGCAGCACCCAGGCTTGGCGCGATCTTCAAAAGATAGTCGAGTATTTCTGAATTCTGGGGAACTCCTGGCGTGAGAGAACGTGGACCAATCGAATTGGGGGTCGGCGGTATATTTGACTCGGCGAGAACATATACAGAACCTGTCCCGTCGATGGCCAACTTGCTGGTAGTCGGATATAGACCCAAGTAGTTCACCCCTAAGAACGTGGCCCATTGAAGAGTGCCAGAGGTATCAACTTTTAGCACAATATTGACCGAGTTCGTGGTGCTCGGAACATAGCCTTGGATGGGGTTCTGGAGAATTGGTTCAAACTGCGTCGGAAAATCTGTAGCGCCCACAACGTAAGCTGCACCAGCTGAGTCCACTGCTACGGAAGAGACGCTGGAATCGCTGGCGCAGACGCTAGTCGAATAGACAAGACCCGATCCATCGGACGTGAATTTAGTCACAAAACCTTGCTGCGCTGATGCAGGAGGTGGGGAAGTTCCGCAGATCGTGCCCGAGGTCACCGGCAAATCACCGACAGCAAACCCGGCCAGAACTGCCCGACCTTGAGTATCCACACCGAGGCCGAAGCCCTGCAGGTTGCTGCCCCCCGAACCAAAGAGCGTGGAATAACCCTGCGCCGTGCCAGTGGCATTAAGCTTCGTGACAAACGCAAAGTAATACCCATTGTTTGCGGCGGACGTCTGGTAAGCGCCGGGAGTCGTGGGAAAGTTGCTGCCAGCACTGGATCCCGCCACAAATGCGTCTCCGGCCGAATCGACCGCGATCCCAGCCACAGATGTATGGGCTGCACCAACGCCGTCGATGTAAGTGGCGTAATCGAGGCCCGACGCGTTCGGGTTTAGTTTTAGTACAAATCCTATGCCTGGAGTTGTCTCAAAGGCCCCAACGGTAGCAGGAAGCGGCATCCAAACGGACTGATAGTTGCGAATGTTCCCGTCAGGCGCACTAATTCCGCCAACATAGAGTGCCCCGGTCGAATCCACAGCGATCTTGGTAGGACTGACCAGGTAAGGAGTGGAAACGAAGGATCCATTCGCGGTCGGTTGTTGCAGCAGCGTTGAATACAAAATCGTCGAGCCATCCGGGCTCAGCTTCGCGGCATAACCAACAGGCAGCACGCCAGGATTAGTGGGTATCGTTCCACTAAACACGCCGCTTGTTAGCGGGAAAGCAGGGCTGCCCATGTACGCAATCCCACTGACGTACGCCGAGCCGAGTCCGTTGACGGCGATCGCTTGGCCGGCACTGGTGCTTAGAAAAGTGGAATAAAGAATGTGCGAGCCGGTGGGGTCGAGCTTGACAACGAAGGTTTGGTAGTTTTGCGTCGCGGTCGGCGGGGTGCCGTTCGCGGTAGCGGGAAAGCTAGATGCATTTGTTTGACCGATAAGGTAGACACCGGTGTTATCGGCGGCGATGTCATTCAGTTGGTCGCCGCAGCAATTGCTGGTGATGTATGTCGCGAAGATCAACGCCGGGTCAATTACCAATGGCTGCGTGCGATCGTAGTGGTCCACCGCAAAAGACAACTTGCCTTGATGCAAGGAATAACGCGCCGCAACTGCCGTTGTGCGGTTGCCGTCTTGATATGCGTGCGGCTTGGCCCAACGAACCACTTCGTGCGCACCAATCTTGATCGCAGCATCTCCAGCGCGAGTTAATGAAGCCGCCCCGCCCTCAATTTGAAAATGCACTGCCGTCAGGTTGGCTCCAGGGGAACCGACGAGATCGTATTCCAGCTGCCCGTCGCGAAAATAAAAAATCAGATCGATGCCCGGATAGAGCTGCGCGTAACGCACCTTGGCAAACTGCGGGATGCGCGTGTGCCACTGTGTCGGGTCCGAGCCGCTGAAGTAGTTGCTGATACCGGGCAACTGCTCGACACCGGTGATTTCCAATTGTGAATTAGCATTCTCGAACGTCAGCCGGAAGTAGGATCGGTTTGTCGGCAAAGCGCCGGAATCCTTCCCTGGCAGGGCCAATACGACGGTAAGTCCCGTGCGGGTCAGAAAAATGGAATAACGGGAGGTCCGGCTAAGGTACATGACTTCGTGATCCGCCTGACCATCATTGCGCTCGAAGAAGAGCTTGTCTGTCCCGAGTGAGACGCTCGCGCCGTTGGTGGACTCGGGAGGTAGCGAACCGGATTGTGGACTCTCGCTAGTCAGTTTGAGGTTTTCACTGCGGTCGTATTCCATGCCGGGACGCAAGGGAGTGGCGGAGGAACTGCCGGCGTGGGCTAAACAAGGAGCGCAGAACAAAAGGGAGGCGAAGACGACGACCAGGACGGAAATTCCACAGACGCGTCCCAAAGGGCGGGATGAAGTCATGTTAACCTCACTCGGGCACACGCAGCCGTTCTGCGGAAGCTAGCGTATTGCCTAAGTATATACTTCGTTTTTAACCAACACCAGAGGTCCCGATTAACGTTAGAGCTTTACCGGATGTGCGTTCTCGCTCAGCAGTGAACGGGGAGGCGGAGTTCCGCGCGCGTCCGGTAAAGCCGTTTGGAGGTGGCCGCCCGTGGTTGCGGCGGACGCGGACCCTATGCAAATTCAATGATGGGGAGAAGCGGTTTCGAGGTCCGCGGAGGCTGTGCTGCCGACCGCAAAACACGACACGAGGGGCTAACGAGCTGGCTAAGGGATAAGTTGAGCGCCGCCTTTTCCTTCCAAAAACTTCGATATACTTCCGGCAAAGTGCACAAAATCGGCCGGAATCATAATCACCGTGGTGCTGTTGTTCTCCGCACCCACCTCAGCGACCATTTGCATACGTCGCAATTCCAGAGCGGCTGGGTTTCCCACCATCAACTGCGCCGCGTCGGCCAGTTTCTGGGAGGCCTCCAATTCGGCATCTGCTTTGATGATTCGGGCACGCTTTTCGCGCATCGCTTCAGCTTCCATAGCCATCACCCGCTGCATATCCTGCGGAATTTCCACATCCTTCATTTCTAACAATTCGACAGTTACACCCCAAGCAGCGGTATTCTCCAGCACATTCTTTTTTAGCAGCGCGTTGATCTTGTCGCGCTCTTTCAATACTTCATCGAGATCATGCTGACCGATTACATTGCGGAGACTGGTTAGCGCCACCTGCTGCACTGCAGCGCGAAAGTTCTCGACCATAAGAACAGCCTTCTTCGGGTCGCTTACCCGAAACCAAAGCACCGCATTTACCTTTACAGTTACGCTATCTCGCGTGATCGTCTCTTGCTGCTCAATGGGATTAGTGACGATGCGCAGATCGATGCGGGTTTCGTTTTCAATTCCGAGAGGAATTAACCAAAACAGGCCTGGTCCGCGCAGATCGTTGTAGCGGCCCAACCGAAATACGACCGCACGTTGGTACTCCCGTGCAATCCGGAGTCCCGAAACAAAAATCGCGAACACGACTAGAAGAACCAATATCGCGCTGATGAGCATGCCTCCAGCGTACTACGATTGTTCAATCTCTCCGGTCACTCATCATTGCAACTACACTAATTCGGCAATACAACGTCTTAGCCTGGGAAACGTGCTGGGGCGGAGGTGTATCACTTTTCCCCGCCCTGTAAGAATACCCAACAAGATCTACGTGGCGAACTTCAGTAGCGACAACGTCACAGTGATCGACGGAGCCACGAATACCGCGACGACCGTCAACGCCAGCGGCAATGAGCCTATGGCTCTGGCCGTGAATCCACTGACCAACAAGATTTACGTCGTGAACGCCGCCAGCTCTACCGTAACAGTGATCGACGGAGCTACCAACGCCACCACATCGATCGTCGTGGAAACCGCCGGCAACCCGCAGGCCGTGGCGGTCAATCCGGTAACCAACCAGATCTACGTCGCCAACTTCAACTCTAAAGATATAACCGTAATCGACGGTGTGACTAATGCGACTTCAATCGTGCCCGTTTCCGAGCATCGCTGTGAGTGTGAAGGTGTCCGGTCCTGTGGATGGAGATTGAAACTGGAGCAGGATCAAATCCAACTTACCGTCCGCGTTCAAATCGGCGGCGAGTATCTGTGCGAGATAGTCCGTAAGCGGATAAGAAGTGGACGAAGGGGTAAACGTGCCGTCTCCGTTCCCGGAAAAAAAACTTAGTTTAAGCTGCCCATTCGTGGGACTTGTAAGTATGGTTCCAACCAGATCCAGCTTTCCGTCACCGTCAAAGTCGCCAACCGCTCCCAGATTCGTAATGTCACTGATGGTGGATAGGACACCGCTCTAAAGTGTTCCGTCTCCGTTGCCGAGAAACACCATGATGCCGTTTGTGCCGGCCGAGTTACCGAACGCCGCTGCTACGTCGAGTTTTCCATCTCCGTTGAAGTCTCCAATCACTGGTTCACTAAATATCACTGGTGTCCGGGGAAAAGTTGGTCCCCGCCGGCAATCTATTGTCCATGAAGAGCTTGCAGCAATTGGAGTCGGGAACGATTTGAATTTGATTGGATGGAAAATGACCATTTTTGAGGCCTTTCGTCGGGGAGCGACAATGGGCCATGAACCTTGGCCAAACGGTCTTTTCCCAATTGATCGAGCATCTGCCTCACAAAGAGTTTCAAAAGTGCGTAGCTCGTTATCGTGGCGATCATTACTTGAAGAGCTTCTCCTGTTGGGATCAGTTTCTCGCCATGGGTTTCGCACAATTGACTTACAGGGAGAGTCTCCGCGATATCGAAGCTTGCCTACGCTCCATGCAGAGCAAGCTGTATCACATGGGCTTCCGCGGTAAGGTGTCCCGCTCGACTCTTGCCGATGCTAACGAATTGCGCGACTGGCGAATCTATGCCGACTTCGCTCAGGTTCTTATCGGTATCGCGCGCCCCTTGTATGCCGGCGATCTCCTGGGCGTGGAGTTGGATCAAAACCTGTATGCCCTGGATTCCACGACCATCGATCTCTGCCTGTCGCTGTTTCCCTGGGCACGATTTCGCCGGCACAAAGCCGCGGTCAAGATGCATACCCTGCTGGACCTGCATGGCAGCATCCCCACGTTTATCCGCATTACAGAAGGGAAAACGCACGACGTCAATATTCTCGACCAGATCATTCCCGAGGCGGGTTCGTTCTACGTGATGGACCGCGGCTATGTCGATTTTGAACGCCTCTACCTGTTCACACGGTGTTCCGCATTCTTTGTTGTGCGCAGCAAAGAAAACATTTTGCTCGGACGACGCTACTCTCATCCCGTGGACCGGAGCAGCGGCGTGCGCTCCGATCACACTGTCATTCTCACGGCCAGCGAATCAGCCAAGGTGTATCCGGATGCGCTACGACGTGTTACTTACTTCGATCTCCAGAACCAAAAGCGGCTGAAGTTCCTGACCAATAACTTCTTTCTTCCCGCCCTTACGATCGCGAAAATCTACAAGTCACGCTGGATGGTGGAACTGTTCTTCAAATTTATCAAACAGCACCTCCGCATCAAGTCGTTCTATGGCACCAGCGAGAACGCCGTGAAGACCCAGATTTGGATCGCGGTCTCCATTTACGTATTAGTTGCGATCGTTCGCAAGCGCCTGCGGCTGGAAGTGAGCTCTTACCAGATCCTACAGATTTTGAGTCTCACGCTCTTCGAGAAAATGCCCATTTTACAGGCCTTGGAAGCGATCGACTCCCAAAACGAGTTAGGCGGAGATCCTAACCAGTTGATTTTATTCGAGTTTTAACCGGACAGCAGTGACTAAATATATACAAGCTGTCCTCGGGTATGGCGGCACTCTGCGAGAACGTGCCATCGCCATTGCCGAGGTAAACAAGCAGTTGGCACGTGAGAGTCACGTTCGGATTTTGCACACAGGCGGTCACCACGAGGTCGGGTTTGCCATCTCCGTTGAAGTCACCGATAACCGGCACCAATCCTGCCGAAAAGAATGTCTGGGGGATTGCCTGTATGAGTCCCTGGAAAGTTCCGTCGCCATTACCGAGAGCGGTCCACCCGTACAACGTGGAGCGGAGGGAGGGCACGGAGGTTGAGATCGCCAGGTCGAGCTTTCCGTTGCGAGTGAGGTCTGCGGCGACGGCCCCAGAAAGCCCGTAATATAACGGGAGAGAGGTACTTGAGGGCGAAGTGGTGAATTGCAGCGTAGTGGGCGCGGACACCGCGAAGTACACCACATTCGATGTGCCACCGCCTGGTGCGGGATTCGTCACGGTGATCGCCGCACTCGCTGCAACGGCGATGTTCGACGCGGGAACTACGGCCGTGAGCTTGTCAATGTTGACAAATGTTGTCGCGAGGGGGCTTCCGTCCCAATTGACTGCCGCACCATTGACAAATCCCGAACCATGCACCGTCAGCGTTCAGTTGGGACCACCTGGCGGGACACTCGACGGCGCGAGTGGTTGATTTACGAATGGAACTGGATTGGTTTGCGCCCAGGTCGCCGAATAGGCGAACAGAATGCTGATTATTAGTATTAGGGATTTCATGCGCCCTCCATGCCAAGCATGCTGTGCGCCATAACTGTGGAGCGAATTTGGGGGACACGCAGCCCAACAACTGCTGCAAAGTTTTATCAAATGCTAACATAGTAGCCGAGTTTCGGGTAGGCATATTACATCGTCACTGCTCACCGCAACGCCCGAGCCAAGCTCCGGTGCCCCCGATGCTGACCGTGACCGTGACCGGCTTATTGTTTGTGACTCGGAGATGCTTCACGTAAGCCAAGACACTGTCCGGAGGATGTTTAAAACGAACTTGGAGTTCTGATTCAGGGCGGCCTCGCGAACAGCCACAGACGGCACTGTACGAGGCATCGGATTCCGCAAAGTGTACTTGAAAGCGTACACCCTGTATCATCTACGTTATCGATAACATGAGTTCGCCGACGTGCCTGCACTAACGGCTAGACGCAAAGCTATGAGGCGGATTCAAACCGCGCGATTATTTCCGCCGCCGGGAAACCGCCCCATGTATAGAACAGATCCTCTGGAAAATCACCAACACATGCGCGGTTTGTGCATCGAGCACACATCGAGCTCACTGGGCACTCTGGATCAGTGGGCGCCAGCCGCGGCAAGAAAATTACCGTAGCCAACCACCACCGTCGATCCCACCAGCAAGAACAGCGCGAGTGTCAGAAACCGCATCGCCCGTGCACCCGCACCCCTCCACTCCTTGAACCCCAGCCCCCACAGGGTGCTGAAAATAATGATACTGGCCATGTGTAGGGTCCAACTGGAAAAACCGTACTTACCCATTTGCGTCTCGCCCATGGTGTAGAAAAAGAATTGAAAGTACCAAGTGGTTCCCGCAAGCGCACACAGAAGATAATTCGCCACCATCGGAACGGATTTCTGATTCACAGGCGTAACGTACGGTAGGTATTCGACGATTTCGCGACTCGGAGCGTCGATCGCCGTCTCCAGAATGGGTTCGTCGGTAATTGCCTTGTACTTCTCGGGGCTCGACGTGAAATACTCGAAGCCGGTCTTATTCCTCACATTCAGCGCCAGGCACCAAAGAAAGTTTGTGGTGAATCCGCCAACCAACACCACCACGAGCACCGGCAACCCTTGCCACAAAGTCGGCGTGCCGTGCATCAGCGTCAGCGCCTTAATCGGTCGCCCCGCGGCAAGTCCGTAAGCGAAACAAGCGCTCATCACCCCCGACAACGTTGCCACCGCCAGTCCTTTCTTCAGATCAAATTCCTTGATCACTGTTTTTTTCTGCTCGGCAGGCATTTCACGTTCTTTGTAGATACCTGCGACGCCGGCGGCGGCAATTCCCAGCAGACAAACAAAAACGCCGGCAAGAATCACCGTCCCAGACGACGTTCCCAGAACCTGAGTGAAGAAAACGCCGCTGAAGATCGGCGGCATTAAGGTCCCAAATGCCGCACAGAGTCCCAAAACAACGGCCACGCCCAAAGACAGCCCAAGGTAGCGCATGGTAAGCCCAAACGTGAGTCCGCCGACGCCCCAAAGTAGCCCAAATAAAATTACCCAAAAGATTGTCGGGCCAGGAGTCTCAGAAAGAACTTGAAATAAGTCGCGCGTCAGCGCCACAGCGAGAATCCAAGGCGCAATGATCCAGCTGAAAAATCCGCCCACCAGCCAGTAGGTCTCCCAGGACCATCGCCGCACTCCGCGATACGGCACATAAAAGCTTGCCGACGCCAGTCCGCCGAGCCAGTGAAAGAACACACCTAAAACGGGATTTGGCGTCACGGAAGCCTCGAGCGGCAATCAGACATGAAAGACCTCTTCCAGCGGCACCATCGCCCGGTCGGGCAACAATCCCTCCGGCTGAACAAAAAAGTCCGCCATCTCTCGTTGCCAACGTTCGTTGACTTCACGGCGGGCCATGCCGGCGCGTGCTCTCTCGAAATCGTCGGTTTCCAGATAGCCAACCAAAAGGCCGTCCGCTCGCAAGAAAAGCGAATAGTTGTTCCAGCCGGTCTCCTGCAGGGCTTTCTTCATCTCCGGCCAAACAGAGCGATGGCGCTCTCTATATTCTTGAATCCGTTCAGGCTTCACTTGCAGAACAAAGCAGATTCGTCGCATAACCCTCCCCCCACCGCCGGCGGCACACAAGTGCGCGTGGCCGAGAACATAGCCCCTCTTCTTTTTAGCGAAGAAACGCCTCGTTTAATCCGCCGTCCACCGGAATCATATGTCCCGTAGTTCGCGCGCTTTGCTCACCAGCCAGCCAGACAATCGCAGCAGCGCAAAGTTCCGGCGTGATGGGGCGCTTGGTGAGCGTTCGCCGCGCATAGAAATCCGCAAGCTTATCGCGCAGCGCCTCAGTCGAATCGGATTCTGAAAATGTAATTTTGTATTTTTGTAAGGACTGCATCACCCTGTCGTGCGGAAACATGGTGGACCCGGCGACAACCGTTGCCGGAGCAATTCCGTTCACTCGCACGATCGGAGCCAGTTTAATCGCCAGTTCCCGGATCAAGTGACTCAGCGCTGCCTTGCTGGTGTCGTAGGCCTCGCTCCCTTTTTTCGGCACAACTGCGTTCGCGGAACTCGTCAGCACCATCGCGCTTGGCAAGTCCTGTTCTCTAAACACTCGCTCCGTCGCGCGCGCAAGCAAATAATTGCCGGTGACATTCACCAAGAAAGTTTGCGCCCACTGCGCTTCCGCCAACTCACCTCCTGCGCCCGGAACCGGATAGATCGCAGCGGTATTCACCACAATGTCGATTCCACCGAATTCCAGAATCGCTCGCCTCACCGCTTCAGCGAGGCTCTCTCCGGAACTCAGGTCCACCGCGGTTGCCGTCAGAAACTCCGAGCTCCCGAGCGCACCGGCTTGTTCCGCAACTCTCTTC